>ERZ808041.377-NODE-377-length-37286-cov-6.579564_pt1 | contig 37286 bp, 30 predicted proteins | sample MGYA00380192_ERZ808041 | MGnify/ENA primary metagenome ERZ808041 (study PRJEB31490, sample SAMN06133412) | mouse gut metagenome | isolation source: Z1_1 | host: mice | place: China: Chengdu | collected 2015-05 ...
CCGCCTTTTTCAAAAGGCGGCGGGTGAGAAAAAAGGCAAGGCCCCTCGTAGGTCTTGCCTTTTTTCGAGGGCGGAGCCCTGAACCCGGGCCGCAGCCCTCATAAAAGCGCGGCCCGCAGGCCGCAAGACACCCGTTCAGGCGTAGCCGCCTGCCCCAAGCAAAATCCGTGACAGACGCTGTGCGGCTGGACGCGGATTTTGCTCCAGCCCTTTTGAAAAAAACTTTCCGGCTTTTTTGAAAAAAGCCTCGGCAAAAAACTTTAATCGGCTGTGCCGCAAACAGTGGGGCAGGCCCTGCGTAATTAGTTTTGCGCCGCGAACAGTGGGTTTGGCGCTGCGTAAAAATAGGCCGCGCCATAATAAAGAACCAGAAGCCAAAAAAGAGGCCGCCGCGCAAACGCGCGGCGGCTCGGGTTATTTACAGCTTGTTTTTTTCAGCGGCCCGTATGGCCAAAAGCTGGATAAAAAGGGCGGCCGCGGACAGCGCTATCAAAAGCTGCGTGGCCGTAAGGGGCTTAAAATACCATTCCCAGTCCTGCGTCCAGCCATACTGCATGAAGCAGTACGAAGAAACGGCAGTCCAAACCGTTCCGATGAGTGCGGCAGGGCGGTTATGCGTTTTGCCCGCCAGCAGATACAGGATGACATAACCAATCAGGGCTGCAGCGTAAAAAAGAGGGGTCCCATAGGTTAAATCGATGTACATGGATAAATAGAGATACGGGACCGTGTATCCAAGCAGAAGGCTGAAACGTACCGCCCATCTTTTCATACGCCCTTCCCCCGTGCCTGTTATTTCTTTTTCATCTGCTCGCGCATACGCTGCGAATGGTCAAGGATGGTTTTGCGGATACGGATATTTTTCGGCGTGACCTCAAGCAGCTCGTCGTCGCCGATGAATTCGAGCGCCTCCTCCAGTGAGAACCGGCGCGGCGGAATCAGGCGCAGCGCATCGTCCGAACCTGAGGCACGCGTGTTTGTAAGCTGCTTGCGTTTACAGACGTTGACCGCGATATCCTCATTTTTTGGCGACATGCCCACAACCTGACCAGCATAGACTGGCTCGCCCGCGCCGAGAAACAGCGTGCCGCGCTCCTGGGCGTTGTACAGGCCGTAGGTGATCGTTTCGCCCGTTTCAAACGCGATCAAAGAACCATTTTGCCGGCGCGGAATTTCGCCCTTGTACGGCGCGTAGCCATAAAACAGCGTATTCATGACGCCCTCGCCCTTTGTGTCGGTGAGAAATTCGCTCTTATAGCCGAACAGGCCGCGCTCCGGGATGATGAACACCATTTTCATGCGGCTGCCGACCGGGTCCATCGACTGCAATTCGCCCTTGCGCGGACCCATCTTTTCCATGACAGCGCCGGAATATTCGGCCGGGACGTCGATGGTCAGCTCCTCGAACGGCTCGCACTGTTCGCCGTCGATTGTCTTATAGAGCACCTTGGGCGTGCTGACCTGGAATTCATACCCTTCACGGCGCATGTTTTCAATCAAAATTGAAAGATGCATTTCGCCGCGGCCGCAGACAATAAACGAGTCGGCTGTATCGCCGTCGTTTACGCGCAAAGATACGTCGCGCAGCAGCTCGCGATAGAGGCGGTCGCGGATCTGACGCGTCGTAACAAATTTGCCCTCGCGTCCCGCGAACGGGCTTGTATTGACCGAAAAGGTCATTTCAACCGTCGGCTCGGAAATTTTTACAAACGGCAGCGCGATATGCGAACCGGCGGCACAAACCGTATTTCCGATATTGATATCCTCAATGCCCGAGAACATGACGATATCGCCGACTGTAGCCGACTGCACCTGTGTGCGTCCGACGCCTGTGAACTGGTAGATAGCTGTAATTTTGCCCTGTTTTAACAGGTCCTTATCGTGGTAATCGCAGACGGTGACAGGCGCGTTTACCTTCAGTTCGCCCTGTTCAATACGCCCGATTGCGATACGTCCGACATATTCGTTGTAATCGATCGACGAGACGAGCACCGCCGTCGGTTCATCCGGGTCGCCCTCGGGCGCATGGATATAATCGACGATTGTATCCATCAACGGCTGAAGATCGACGCCCTGCGTTTCCGGCGAATACGAAGCGGTGCCGTCGCGGCCGGAGCAGAACACCATTGGGCTGTCAAGCTGTTCGTCCGAAGCGCCCAGATCCATTAAAAGTTCAAGCACCTCGTCAACGACCTCATAGACACGCGCGTCGGGCCGGTCGATCTTATTGATGACGATGATGACGCCCAGATCGAGGTCGAGCGCCTTGCTTAAAACAAAGCGTGTCTGCGGCATGGGTCCTTCGGCCGCGTCGACGAGCAGCAATACGCCGTCGACCATTTTGAGCACGCGCTCCACTTCGCCACCGAAGTCGGCGTGTCCTGGCGTATCGACAATATTGATCTTGACGCCCTTATATTCGGCGGACGCATTCTTTGCCAGGATGGTAATGCCGCGCTCGCGTTCAATATCGTTGGAGTCCATGACGCGCTCCTGCACGGCCTGATTTTCACGGAAGGTTCCGCTCTGCTTGAGCATGCCGTCCACAAGCGTCGTCTTGCCGTGGTCGACGTGTGCGATGATTGCAATATTTCTTAAATCGCCGCGTTTGATTTTCATTTGTGGCTGCTCCCTTTTTCCCTGATTTAACGATACTCATACGACGTTATCATAGTACCAAGTCGGCATCTTGTCAAGAAAGGGCGCAAAATTTTGTTGACTTTTCCCAATATTCGGAATAAAAAGGAACGGCGGATGCACCCGCATCCGCCGTTCTGGAAAGGAGTAAGTGGGAATCAATAGTCCCAGTAATCATCAGGCATATCCTTGGTTTCACGCGTCTCATATTCAACTGAGCCGCCGTCCTTGGTGGTGAGCTGATCGATCTTTTCCATCAGCAGGTCATATTCAACATCGAAATCCTTGTCGGACACTTTGAGCTTACTCTTGACCGTACTCTGCTTATACCACTTGCCGCCCTCCAGAACCTTCCTGCCGTTCAGGTAAACGTCCTCGTCGGAATCGCGGTTAAACATGTATTCAGTATATTTGTCCTCCCAGCTGTTGCGTTTTTTCTCATACTGCGATTCCAGCCGCTCGTCCCGTTCATCCTGCGCTTCGGAAGAAAGCTGGCGCATGACATAGCTGCCGTCGTAGAGGTAGAGGTTGTCGAACGAAACGGTGTCGGTGCGGTTGTAGTTATAGACGCCGAGCGCCAAATACGACGGATATACGTCCTTCTGATTTGTGGAAAGCGTGCAGTTGCCAAGTTTCTTTTCGTTGAGGTAATAGGAGATGACGCCCTTGTCGCACTTGATCAGCAGGCTGTTCCAGCCCGGCTCGACTTCAAGATACTCAATTTCCTTGTCGCCGTTGACGAAGGTGCGTGCCTGGCTCCAGCCGGTTTTCGACTTTGAGGTGTAATAGACGATATATGGCGCCTTGCTGCCCATCTTCTGGAGCGCGAGCGTTGGAGACTCGCTGATCGCGTTGCCGGAGCCATCCTTGAGATCGACGCGAAACTCGGCGCGGCGGTTGTTGCTGCTCGATGAGAACCAGTTGTCATCAACATTGATCTTGACAGTCGCAGTCCATGTGTTCGACGAGGTCTGGGCCGCCGCGAGCTTTTTGCCCTGCACAGCATAGTATTTATCCTGCTTGTCTGCCGGGCGCGCGGTTGTAAAGCCCTTTGGGCCGACGGTGATATACAGTTCGTTTTCGCTTGTGTCAAACTCGTCCGGAGCGTAGCGGTCAACCTCCCAGGGTTTGTTTGACGTTTTGCCGAAGCTGTCCCCCGTGATGATCGCCACCGCCGAAACAGGCACGGCGAGGATTGTCACACAGGCAAGCAGCAGGCTGATCATACCCACCAGTTTTTTCATGATTTGCGTTCCTCCCTCTCTGGCGGCGCGCGGTGCAGAGCCGCACGCTGGGTTCCTATATCTATATGTATAATAATTATAACAAACAGTATAATGAAAATCAAGCAATTGGCAGGCAATTTTCCGGCGGGAGCCAAATTATATTCCAGCGAAACGAATGGTTCTTGGCGTAATCTGATAAAATAGACAAAAACAGAGGTGAAAATTTGTAAATCATGCGTAGGAATTCAAAAAAGCGTGAAATCTGTTTTGAAAATGCTTGCAAATCAAAAAGAAACGGATTACACTGGATAAAATTAAAATGGGTAAGAATTCGAATTTTTTCACTGCAAAGGGGGATATGCAATGGAGCGGGTCATCAAGCTGCTCGTGGAATATGACAATAGGGGACGCGAGCTTGTGCAGCAGGCGCAGCAGGCCCGCCTCGAAACGCTGGCGCGCCTGGATGAAGATAAGCGCGCGATACAGCAGCAGATGCGCGCGCACGCGGCCGAGCGTGTCGAGCAGGTCCGCCAGCAGGCCCAGAGGGACCGGGACGAAGCCCTCGCCGGGCTGCGCGCAAAGAATGAGCAGCGGATGCAGGCGTTGCGCCGCGTCTATACGGCGCGCCATGACGAGTGGCTGCGTCAGATCGTCGGCCGCTGCATCGGCAGGTGACGGCGATGCAGCACAGTGAAAACGCAGTCGCCGCCAAGGCGCGCGCGGCCTTTGGGCGGATGCTGACGTCCAGCCAATACGATGAATTGCTGCGCAAGCAGAGCGTGCAGGAGATTTCCGCCTATCTGCGCGAGCACACCGCTTACGCACAGGCGCTCGAGGGCGTGCAGGACAGCGCGATCCATCGCGGCCGCCTGGAGACGCTTTTGCGGCGCGACTTGTTTTACCAGTACGCGCGGCTGACGCATTATGTGCCCGGCGCGGGCGCCGGCGCCATCTATGGCTATATTGTGCCGGATATGGAGATCGAGCTGATTCTGTCGGCTCTGCGCGTTATCATTTCGGGCAGCGGCGACCTGTTGGCGGCTCTGCCGAGCTTTATGCAGAGCTACGCGCGCTTTGATTTGGTGGCGCTGGCGCAGGCAAAAACGCTCGACGGACTGATCGAGGCTGTGCGGGCGACGCCGTATGAGGCGATCCTGCGCGCCTGCCGCGAGCAGTACCCGCCGCAGGGCGGTTCGTTGCGCTTCACCCGGTACGAGGTGGCGCTGCGCACATACTATTTCGAGTCGATGCTTTTACGCGCCGCACGCGCGCCGAAGCACGCGGCAAAACAGCTTTCGGGGCTGATCAGGATGCGTGCGGAGCTGATGAACCTCAACACGATCTTCCGCATGAAAACGTATTTCAATGCCGACGCAGGGCGCATCCGCGCGACGCTGCTCCCCTATCACTGGCGTATCCGCCCGCGTCAGATGCAGGCGATGATCGAGGCGAAGGACACGCAGACCTTTATGAAGCTGCTTTCGCAGACCGCGCTTGGGCGTCAGATCAATCCGCAGGCGGCCTTCATAGAGCTGGAAACGGAACGCGTCCGTTATCACGAAACGCTGCGGACGCTGCGTTTCGCCACAGAACCGCAGGTGGTTTATTTGGCGTTTATGCTGCTGCGTGCGATGGAGACGGAGGACATCATCCGTATCATCGAGGGCGTGCGCTACCGGCTGCCGCCCGAACGGATCGGCGCCATGCTTGCGCGATCCTGAGAGCCGCGCAGGAGCGGCCTGAAACAATCTCTTTTCTGTATTTATTCGGGCTTTGAAAGAATTACCGGGACGACCGGAGAAATGGAGGCTGGTCATGGCCATTGCAAAAATGGCGCTCGTGAGTATTGCGGGCGACCTCGGGCAGTTGGACGACGTGATCATGCAATGTCTGGGCAGCGGGGCCTTTCACCCCGAGCCGCCTTTGCAGGCCGCCGGGGGAATCCGGGGCTTTACACCGCTCGCGGAAGAAAATCCATATGGGCCTTTGCTCGCTAAAATTACCGACGCGGGCGTCGCCGCCGGGCTGACGCCGCATTACGATCCGGGGGCTGCGGGCGAGGCGCTTCAGGCGCGCTACTGCGAGGATTTCTGCTCCGCCTTCCGGGAAAAGACGACGGCGCTGCGCGAGCGGCAGAACTATCTGCACAGCGAGATCGAGCAGGATGAATCGGGGCTTGTGATCCTTTCGCACCTGGCGGAGCTTGACGTGGCGTTCGACGACCTTTTTTCCTGCAAATATACAAAGGTGCGTTTTGGCCGCCTTCCGCTCGACGGGGTGCGCAAGCTCGAGTATTATGCCGAACGTCCGTTTATATTTAAATCGTTTGATATAGAGGGCGATTACCAATGGGGGGCCTATTTTGTTCTGACAGAAAACGCCCCGGAGATCGACGACCTGTTTTTATCGCTTTACTTTGAACGGGTGCGCGTGCCCGAATTCATCCATGGGACGCCGGAGGCGGCGCTTGAGCGCCTGCGCGAGCAAATCGCGCGCAACCGCGACGCGCTGGCGCAGACAAAAAAGCAGCTCGCGGATGTGGTGGGCGAAAACAACGCGGAATTTACGCGCATCTATTCGCGGATCCGGTTTCTGTCGGATTCGTTTGAGCTGCGGCGCTTCGTGTCCGTGCTGCGGCGCGAATATATCGACGTGTTTTATCTGACCGGCTTCATCGAACAGGACCGCGCGGCCGCGTTTGCCGCGGGAATAAAAAAGCTCGACGGAGTGGATGTTGAAATCCGGCCGCATGATTCAGACAAGCGTCTGAAGGCCCCGACAAAGCTGAAAAACGGATGGTTTGCCAAGCCGTTTGAGCTGTTTGTCGAGATGTACGGCGTACCGGCCTACGGTGACCCGGACCCGACGCCGTTTGTCGCAATCACCTACTGCCTGTTGTTCGGCGCGATGTTCGGCGATCTGGGCCAGGGACTTTTGCTGGTGTTCGGCGGATGGCTGTTCTGGCGCATGAAGGGCGCTGTGCTTGGACGCATAATCAACCGCATCGGTATTTTTTCCTGCATTTTCGGGGCGTTTTACGGTTCTGTATTCGGCTTTGAGGAGCTGTTGACGCCCTTTTATACGCAGGTGCTCGGTCTGCCTGGAAAGCCGATTGAGGTTATGGCCCCTGAAAACACCAACCTTGTGCTTTTGGCTGCTGTCGCGCTCGGCGTGGCGCTGATCTGCATTTCCATTCTGATCGGCATTTGGACCGGCTTCCGGCGTCATGATTATGAAAGAGCTGTATTTTCTGCAAACGGCATTGCGGGGCTGCTGTTTTACGGCTCTATTCTGTTCGGCGCGGCCATGCTGTTTATAACCGGCAAAAACCTGTTTACGCCGCTTTACGTTGTCCTGCTGATTGTGCTGCCGCTTGCGGCAATCCTGTTCAAGGAGCCGCTGGGAAAAATCGTCCGTCATATGGCCGCCCGCCCGGCTGAGGGAATGGGCGCGTATCTGACGGAAGGCGCGTTTGAATTGTTTGAGGTGGTTTTAAGCTTCTTTTCCAACACGATGTCGTTTCTGCGCGTCGGAGGCTTTGTATTGAGCCATGCGGGCATGATGGCCGTCGTATTTACGCTGTCTGAGATGGTCAGCGGCGCGGCAAGCCCGATTGTCATCGTGGCCGGCAATCTGTTTGTCATCGGTATGGAGGGCCTGATTGTCGGCATTCAGGTGCTCCGTCTGGAGTTTTATGAATTGTTCAGCCGGTATTTTGACGGCGATGGGAAACCGTTTGTCCCCGCCGCCGTGACGCCGGATGAAAGCAAATGAATGTATGGAGGTTCATCAATATGCTGTATCTGATTCCAACCGCTGCGGTCATCGCCGCGCTCCTGCTGCTGCTCCCCGCCAGAAAAAACCGTGATACGGGCCGCGCGCGCCGCCGCCTTGTTATGAATGCGGGCTTGTTTGTTGTTGCCGCCGCGCTGATGGTCGTTATGGCGGTCGGGGCCGCCGCCGAAGCGCCTGAAGCTGCGGCCGCCGCCACAGCCACAGCTTCAGACGCCGGCCAGGGCATGGGCTTTTTGGCGGCTGCGCTGGCCACGGGCCTTTCATGTCTGGGCGCGGGCATTGCGATCGCGTCTACTGCCCCGGCGGCCATCGGCGCGTTTTCCGAGGACCCCAAGGCGTTCGGCAAGGCGCTGATCTTCGTCGTGCTGGGCGAAGGCGTCGCGCTCTACGGGCTTTTGATCTCCATCCTGTTGATCAATAAGCTGTAAGCCGCGTGCCGGAATGCTTTGCGTCTGCGGCGCAGCCGGTATTGACGCAGTACTCAACCCACTATTCGCGGCGCAGCCGACTAAAGTTTTTTGGCATACCTTTTTTTCAAAAAAGGTATGAAGTTTTTCGCCGAGGCCTTTTTTCAAAAAGGCCGGAAAGTTTTTTGCCAAGCTTTTTTTAAAAAAGCGGGGAAAGGTGCTTATGAAATTTTATACCTTGAGCGATAATATTGACACCATGATGGGGATGCGGCTTGCCGGGATCGAGGGCGAGGTGATCCATACGCAGGACGAGGTGCTCGCGGCGCTGCGGCGCGTGATGGCTGATTCGGAAATCGGCATTGTGCTGATGACGGAAAAGTTGATTGATACCTGTCCCGCGATGGTGTACCGCTATAAGCTGACGCAGAAACGCCCGCTGATCGTCGAAATTCCCGACCGGCATGGCGAAGGGGATGTGTCGCAGACCATCGAAAAATATGTGAGTGAGGCCATCGGTGTCAAGCTGTAAGCTGCGCTGCCAACGGGAGGTGACAGGCCATGTCAGATATACAGTCCGAAAAGCTGGAATATTTCGAGCGGGAGATCATGAACCGCGTACAGGCTGAAAGCGAGGCGATTCGCGCTGAAACGCAGCGGATGAAGGACGAGGCGCTGGAACAGGAAAAGGCGCGCCTTTATGACGAATTGTATAACGATATCCAGGCACAGGTCGCGCAGATTCGAAAGGACACTGCCGGCGAGATCGCCCATGAAACGCAGCAGATGAAGCATGCGCTGTACCGGCAGCGGGAGCAGTATCTCTCGGAGCTGCTTGCCGAGGCGCGCGTCGAGCTGGCCTCGTTTTGCAAAAGCGGCGCGTACAGGGAGTTTTTGCTGGGGCAGGTCCGCTCGCTCGCGCATGACTGGCCGATGGAGGGCAGCGTGATCAAGGTGCGTGCCGACGACCTGCGCTTTGAATCCGATATCCGCAAGCTGTATCCCGGCTGTGCAGTCGAAGCCGACGACGCGGCTGTGCCGGTCGGCGGCGTTGTGCTGGTCAACAAGGCGCGCGGCGTCGAGATCGATTTGAGCCTTGGTTCGGCGCTCGCACAGCAGAAGGACTGGTTTTACCATAACTCCAATTTTATGCTGGAGGACGTCTCCGCACAGGAAGGACAGGGGTGATCGCCGATGGCGCAGAATACGGTTTATTCCATCAACGGGCCGGTCGTTAAGGTCAGGGAGGCCGGCGCGCTGCAAATGCAGGAAAAGGTGCTTGTCGGCCATAAGCGCCTGATCGGCGAGGTTATCAGCGTCGGCAGCGGCGAGACGACCATCCAGGTTTATGAGGGAACCACCGGCATGCGCCCCGGCGAACCGGTCGAGGGAACAGGCGGGCCGATGTGCGCGGCGCTCGGGCCGGGTATCCTTTCAAACATCTTTGACGGCATCGAACGCCCGCTGCGCGAAATCGCCGCCGCAAACGGCGCGTTCATCCCGGCGGGCGGCGATTTGCCGGCGCTCGATATGCAGAAAAAATGGGACGTTGCCATGCGCGTCCGGGAGGGCGATCGGCTGACAGGCGGCCAGATTTTCGCGGTTTGTCCCGAAACGTCGATCATTGAGCACCGCGCAATGGTGCCGCCGGGGCTTTCCGGGACGGCCGTGGATGTCAGGCCGGACGGCGCGTATACGGCCGGCGAAGCGCTGCTGACGCTTCAGGACGACGAAGGGCAGGCGCATCCGCTTTCGCTTACGCAGTTCTGGCCGATCCGTGAGCCGCGTCCCGTGGCGCGCCGCCTGCCGATCGACCGGCCGCTCATCACCGGGCAGCGCGTCATCGATACGCTGTTCCCTGTCGCCAAGGGCGGCACGGCCGCGATCCCCGGCGGCTTTGGGACGGGCAAGACGATGACGCAGCACCAGCTCGCCAAGTGGAGCGATGCGGACATCATCGTTTATATTGGCTGCGGCGAGCGCGGCAACGAGATGACGCAGGTGCTCAAGGAATTCGGCGAGCTTGAGGACCCAAAGAGCAAAAAACCGCTGACCGACCGCACCGTGCTGATCGCAAACACGTCGAACATGCCGGTCGCGGCGCGCGAGGCGTCGATCTATACAGGCATCACGCTCGCGGAGTATTACCGCGATATGGGCTATCATGTCGCGATCATGGCCGATTCCACGTCGCGCTGGGCGGAGGCCCTGCGCGAGATTTCCGGGCGGCTGGAGGAAATGCCTGCCGAGGAGGGTTTCCCGGCCTATCTCTCGAGCCGTATTTCGCAGTTTTACGAGCGCGCCGGCTATATGCAGACGCTTTGCGGCGCCGAAGGTTCCGTCACGATTATCGGCGCGGTTTCACCGCAGGGCGCCGACTTTTCCGAGCCAGTCACGCAGAATACAAAGCGGTTTGTCCGCTGCTTCTGGGCGCTTGACAAGGCGCTCGCCTACGCGCGCCATTATCCGGCCATCAACTGGACGACAAGCTACAGCGAATATCTCGACGACCTCGCGCCGTGGTATGCAAAACATATTTCGCCCGATTTTCTGGCGCGCAGGCAGCGCGTTTCAACATTGCTGCTTGAGGAAAACAAGCTGATGGAGATTGTCAAGCTGATCGGCGAGGACGTGCTGCCCGACGACCAGAAGCTTGTGCTGGAGGCCGCGCGCATCATCCGCGTCGGCCTGCTCCAGCAAAACGCCTACCACCGCGACGACACCTATGTGCCGCTGCCTAAACAAATGAAGATGATGGAGGTCATCCTCTATTTTTACGATAAGGCCAAAGCGGTTGTTGAAAAGGGTCTGCCAGTCTCCGAAATTATGGAAACGGGTCTGCCCGACAAGCTGGTCAAGATCAAATACGATGTGCCCAACGACCGCCTTGACCTGTTCGACAGCTATTACCGCGAGATCGACGACCGCATCGCCAAGCTCGCGCAGATGCTTTGAAGGGAGGCGGATGGATGTTACAGTTTGTAGGGCTTCATGAGATCAACGGCCCGCTGGTTGTACTGGACGGCGTGCCGTCCGCCTCGTTTGAGGAGATGGTTTCGCTGCGCCTGACAAGCGGAGAAACGCGCTTTGGCCGCATTGTGGAGCTGATGGGCGGGCGCGCCGTGATTCAGGTGTTTGAGGGTACGCGCGGCATGTCGCTGGAAAATACAAAGACAACGCTGCTTGGCCATCCGATGGAGATGCCGCTTTCGCCTGAAGTGCTCGGACGCACCTTTTCAGGCTCCGGCCGTCCAATCGACGGGCTTGGCGAGCTGTTCTGCGAACAGTCCGCGGATATCAACGGGATGCCGATGAATCCGGTGGAGCGCGTTTACCCGCGCAACTATATCAACACGGGCATCTCGTCAATCGACGGGCTAGCCACGCTGATCCGAGGGCAAAAGCTGCCTATCTTCTCAGGCTCCGGCATGAATCACAATAAGCTCGCCGTGCAGATGGTGCGCCAGGCGCGCCTTTCCGGGCCGGGCGCCGACAATTTTGTGATTGTGTTCGCGGCGATGGGCGTTAAAAACGATATTGCCGACTATTTCCGCCGGTCGTTTGAGGACAGCGGCGTGATGGACCGGGTTGTCATGTTTTTAAACCTGTCAAACGATCCGATTATCGAGCGCATCCTGACGCCGCGCTGTGCGCTGACTGTGGCGGAATACCTTGCGTTTGAGCGCGGGATGCACGTGCTGGTCATCATGACCGATATCACCGCCTACTGCGAGGCGCTGCGCGAGTTCAGCTCCTCCAAGGGCGAAATCCCCGGGCGCAAGGGCTTTCCGGGGTATCTGTATTCCGACCTCGCGTCGCTTTACGAGCGCGCGGGCATCATTGAGGGCAGCGGCGGTTCGGTCACACAGGTGCCGATTCTCACGATGCCCAACGACGATATCACGCACCCGGTGCCAGACCTCACGGGCTACATCACGGAGGGGCAGATCGTGCTTGACCGCCAGCTTGACCAGACAGGCGTCTATCCGCCGGTTTCGGTGCTGCCGTCGCTGTCGCGCCTGATGAAGGACGGCATCGGCGAAGGGTACACGCGCGCCGACCACTCCGACTGCTCCAACCAGCTATTCGCCGCGTATTCGCGCGTGCAGGACGCGCGCGCCCTCGCGTCTGTCATCGGCGAGGAGGAACTGTCCCCTGCCGACCAGAAATATATGACATTCGGACGGATGTTTGAAAAGCATTTTGTCTGCCAGCGGTTTGATGAGAACCGTTCCATCGAGCAGACGCTCGATCTCGGATGGGCGCTCTTGTCGCTGCTGCCGCGCGAGGAGCTTGACCGCGTCGCTTCGAACACGCTTGAGCAGTTTTACAAGCCGGATGAAGCAGCCAAGCGGTTCGGCGTCTGACGCGTCGGCTGGTCTGCGGGAAAGGGGGTAAACATCCATGCCGAACGAATTGAATGTCACGCCGACCAAGGGCAGCCTGATTGCTATCCAGAAATCGCTGGAGCTGTCGACGCTCGGCTTTGATCTGCTCGACCGCAAGCGCAATATTCTGATTCGGGAAATGATGCTGCTGATCGACCAGGTCAAATCGCTGCGCGGCGAGATCAGCCAGACATACCGCAGCGCCTATGAGGCGCTCCAGGAAGCGAACGTCACGCTTGGCATCGTGCAGGAAACGGCCATGGCCGTGCCGATCGAGGACGGTGTGACGATCACCTATCGCAGCGTCATGGGTGTTGAAATCCCAAATGTGCGGTTGGCGGAGAGCGAAATCCGTATGTGCTACGGCTTTGACCATACAAATTCGCGTCTCGATTACGCGTATGTCTGCTTTCAGAAGGCAAAGCGCGTCACGGCGCTGCTGGCCGAGGTGGAAAACAGCGTTTATCGCCTTGCCAACGCCATCCGTAAGACGCAACGCCGCGCAAACGCTCTGGAGAATATTGTAATCCCGCGCTATCGTGAGACGGCGCGTTTTATCACTGACGCGCTTGAGGAGAAGGACCGGGAGGAATTTTCGCGCCTGAAGGTTATCAAGGCGGCCAAGATGAAAAAAGAATGACGGACGCCGTGCGCCCGCCGATGTCCGCAGACTGCGGACAAAATCCGGCGGGCCCCGGCGGTATTTTTTTGTTGAAATTTTTTTTATTTTAAAGTATAGTAAATTTGTGCACATTCCCCCAAATTCAGCGCGTACTGCCAACAATTTAAGCGCAGGCGCAAATTGACCGGGTGCTGCAAACGTGTTAAGATAGTGTAAATGGCCGCTGTAATGCGGTTTTGTCCATTATCCTATTTCCCTGGAAATAGAATAAACGGCGTTTGCCCGATATGGGTTTTCAAAGAGGGGTGCTCTATCATGGACAGGACGGACTGTGTTCGCCCGCTGACTATCGGCGTCGACATCGGTTCGACGACGGTTAAGGTTATTATCGTAAAAGACGGCGAAGTCGTCTATCAACAATATGAGCGTCATATGTCGCAGGTGCGGCCAAAGACGCTGGAGCTGATCCGCATGGCGCGCGACGTTATCGGCGGCCAGCCGGTGCGCGTGGCGCTTTCCGGTTCGGCGGGGCTTGGCGTCGCCAAAGCGGCGGGCCTGCCGTTTATTCAGGAGGTTTTTGCGACCGGCGAAGTCATCAAGGCGTATGCGCCCGACACCGACTGCGTCATCGAGCTTGGCGGCGAGGACGCGAAGATCATCTTTTTTACCGGCGGGCTTGAGGAGCGCATGAACGGTTCGTGCGCCGGCGGGACGGGCGCGTTCATCGACCAGATGGCCACGCTGCTCGACGTTACGCCCGCCGAGCTTGATACGCTCGCGCTCGGCAGCGAGAAGCTCTATACCATCGCGTCGCGCTGCGGCGTGTTTGCAAAATCCGATATACAACCGCTTTTAAACCAGGGTGCGCGCAAGGAGGATATCGCCGCCTCGATCTTCAAGGCCGTCGTCGATCAGACGATCACCGGCCTGGCGCAGGGGCGCCGCATCACCGGCAAGGTGCTCTTTTTGGGCGGGCCGCTTTATTTCTTCAAGGCCCTGCAGCGCGAGTTCGTGCGCTCGCTCGGGCTTTCGCCCGAAAACGCCGTGTTCCCCGATATGGGACGCTACGCCGTCGCACTCGGCAGCGCGCTATATGCTGAAAAGGCCGCCGATCCTCTGACATATGACGAGCTTGTGGCGAAAATCGAGGATACGACGAACGAAACGCCCGCGTCGCGCCATCTGCGCCCGCTGTTTGAGAACCTCGACGACTACGCCGCGTTTTCAAACCGACATGCAAAGGCGTCCGTGGGGCGCGCCGATCTCGATACATACGAGGGGGCGGCGTATCTCGGCGTCGACTGCGGCAGCACGACGACAAAGCTTGTGCTGATCGCCGGGGACGGACGAATCCTCTACGATTTTTACAGCGCCAACCGCGGCAACCCCGTCGAGCTGGTGCGCGCAGAGCTTGAGTCGCTGCTGCCGCGCTGCGGGGACCGCATTCAGATCCGCGGCGGCGCGGCGACCGGCTACGGCGAGGAGCTGGTGAAAAACGCGTTTACGCTCGACGCGGGCCTTGTCGAGACGATGGCGCATTTTAAGGCCGCGCGCTTTTTTAACCCCGACGTCGACTTCATCCTCGATATCGGCGGCCAGGATATCAAGTGCTTTAAGGTGCGCAACGATTCGATCGATTCGATCATGCTCAACGAGGCGTGCTCGTCGGGCTGCGGATCGTTTATCAGCACGTTTGCACAGTCGATGGGCTACGACGTCGAGCAGTTTGCAAAGCTCGGGCTGTTCGCGCGCTATCCGGTCGATCTTGGCTCGCGCTGCACGGTGTTTATGAATTCTTCGGTGAAGCAGGCGCAGAAGGAGGGCGCGTCCGTTGAGGACATCTCCGCGGGCATTTCGATGTCGGTTGTGAAAAACGCGATCTACAAGGTGATCCGCGCCCATTCCGCCAAGGAGCTTGGGGAGAACATCGTCGTGCAGGGCGGCACGTTTTTAAACGACGCGGTGCTGCGCAGCTTTGAGATGGAGCTGGGACACGACGTTGTTCGTCCGCAGATCGCCGGATTGATGGGCGCGTTCGGCGCGGCGCTTTACGCGCGTGAGCTGGAACTTGAGCAGTCGGCCGTCATCACGGCCGAGGCGCTTAAGAGCTTCCAGCATGAGTCGCGTTCCGCTGTCTGCGGATTGTGCGGCAACCACTGCAACCTGACGGTCAACACCTTTGGAGGCGGACGCAAATTTATCTCCGGCAACCGCTGCGAGCGTCCGCTCGGCCGCGCCGCCGCCGGGACACCGGCCAACATGTACGCCTGGAAGCTGCAAAAGCTGCTCTCGCTTGCGCCTGTGCCGGGGCCGCGCGGGAAAATCGGCCTGCCGCTCGGGCTGAATATGCTTGAAAACCTGCCGTTCTGGCACGCGTTTTTGACAAAGCTCGGTTTCGAGGTTGTGACCAGCGGCGTATCGACGCGCGAAACGTACATCAAGGGGCAGTTTTCCATCCCCTCCGACACGGTCTGCTACCCTGCCAAGCTGATGCACGGGCATATCGCCGACCTGCTGGAGCGCGGCGTCAAGACGATCTTTTATCCGTGCATGACGTATAACTTTGACGAGGAGCGCGGCGACAACCACTTCAACTGCCCGGTCGTCGCTTATTATCCCGAGCTGCTCCATGCAAACGTCGCGGAATTAAGCGACCCGGACGTGCACTTTTTGTATCCGCATGTCGCTGTGCACCGCCCGAAGAAATTTGCGGAAAAGATTCACGGCGCGCTGGCGGCCGTGTTCCCGGATATCACGCAGCGCGAGGTGCGCGACGCGGCCGGCGCGGCCTATGCGGCGTATGACCGGTGGATGCAGGATGTGAAGGCCGAGGGCCGCCGCGTGATCGACGAGGCGCGCGCCGCGGGGCGCAGGATCATCGTGCTGGCGGGACGGCCGTACCACATCGATCCGGAGATCAGCCACGGCATCGACGCGCTGATCGCGTCGTTTGATATCGCTGTTGTCAGTGAGGACTGCGTGGCCGACCTGGAGGAGCCGGTGCGCGTGCACGTCCTCAACCAGTGGACCTATCATGCGCGGCTGTATAACGCCGCTAGGTATGTGACGCGTCAGCCGGACATGGAGCTGGTGCAGCTCGTGTCGTTCGGCTGCGGCATCGACGCCATCACAACCGACGAGGTGCGCGCCATCCTTGAGGACGGCGGCAAGCTGTATACACAGCTTAAAATCGATGAAATTTCAAATCTGGGCGCGGTGAAAATCCGTATCCGCAGTCTCCTGGAGGCTGTTGAGGAAAGGAGGCGGGTCCATGCCTGAGCAAAATGACGGACGCGTCCTTTTTACAAAGGAAATGAAACGCGATTATACGATCCTGGTGCCGACGATGCTGCCCATCCACTTCAAGCTGATGATCAACATCCTGCGCGAATACGGATACAAGGCCGAGCTTTTGGAAAACAGCGGCCAGAACGTCGTTGACAGCGGCCTGCGCAACGTGCATAACGACACCTGCTACCCTGCTCTGCTCGTCATTGGACAGATGATCGACGCGCTGGAGTCGGGCAAATACGACCTGCACAAAGTTGCTCTGCTCATCACACAGACAGGCGGCGGCTGTCGGGCTTCAAATTATATCCATCTGCTGCGCAAGGCGCTCATGAAAAGCGGCTACGGCTATATTCCGGTCGTGTCTCTCAGCGCCAACGGCATGGAGAAAAACCCCGGCTTCAAGCTGACGCCGATGATGCTCGACCGCGTGTTTTACGCGCTCAATTACGGCGACCTGCTGATGTTGCTGGCCAACCAGTGCCGCCCGTATGAATTGGAGCCAGGCGCGACGGACGCGCTTGTGGACAAGTGGGCAAACCGCCTGACCGGAGAGATGAAGGGGCGCGGGCTGCTCAGTTATAAGCGTGTGCGCCGCAATTACGATGCGATCATCCGCGACTTCGCCGCCCTGCCGCGCGAGAAAACGGAAAAAATCCGCGTGGGCGTCGTCGGGGAGATCTATGTCAAGTTTTCGCCGCTCGGCAACAACAATCTGGAGGAGTTCCTTTTGTCCGAGGGCGCGGAGGTCGTTGTCCCCGGACTGCTTGACTTTTGCCTTTACTGCGTCTATAACCAGCTCAACGACCACAAGCTCTACGGCCTGATGAGCGCGGCCAAGACGTTTGTGCTGCGCATGGTATACAACATGCTGGTGAAAAAACAGCGCGACGTCATCGACGCGGTCAACGCCGAAGGCACCTTCCGTCCCGGCGGATACTTTCCGCATACGGTGGAGCTGGTGCGCGGCTACATCAGCCACGGCGTCAAAATGGGCGAGGGCTGGCTTCTGACCGCCGAGATGCTCGAGCTGATCGAGCAGGGCGCGGGAAATATCGTCTGCACACAGCCGTTCGGCTGCCTGCCGAACCATATCGTCGGCAAAGGGATGATGCGCGTTATCAAGGAGCGCAACCCGCAGTCGAATATTGTGGCGGTTGATTACGATCCCGGCGCCACAAAGATCAATCAGGAAAACCGCATCAAGTTGATGCTGGCAAACGCTGCGTCCATCGCGGAGCAGGCCGGGGCAGGCAAAACGGTCCCGATGCCGCAGCATGAAAACGAGTATGACAGCGCGAATACGCCCGTACATAACCCGTTTCTCAACCCGACGCCCACATCGAGCAGCCGGAATTAAATCTTGAAAAAAAGGCCCCGCGCCAGCCCTGAAAGGGCGGCGCGGGGCTTTTTTCGGGTTTTATCCGGCAGCGGCGGCTGCCGGTCACGTCTGGGGCCGCGCGCATTCAAAGGCTGTGCCCTTGAGGATACGCACGCCGTGGCCGAGCGCCGGCAGGATGCATGCCAGGCTTTCGCGGACAGCGCGCGGGCTGCCGGGAAGGTTTACGATCAGCGTGCCGCCCCGGATGACGGACGCGCCGCGGCTGAGCATCGCGCGGTCGGTGTGGCGCGCCGACTCGGCGCGGATTGCCTCGGCGATGCCCGGCGCATTGCGTGTAGCGACGGCGAGCGTTGCCTCGGGCGTACAGTCGCGCGCGGAAAAACCGGTCCCGCCCGTTGTGACGACAAGGTCAGCTTGGCGTCCGTCGGAAAGCCGGATCAGCTCCGTCTCGATGCGCTTTTGCTCATCCGGCAGGATCAGCGTTTCAATGATTTCATAGCCGGCCTGCTCAAGCAGCTCAACAGCCGCAGGGCCGCTTTCGTCGACGCGTTGGCCCGCAGCGCCCTTGTCGCTGAGGGTGACGACGGCGGCGCGCAGCGGCGCGTCGGCCGCCGGCGGGATAGCTGTCATCTCGTCGCCGACAGAGATGGTCCCGCCGTGCAGCACGCGCGCGAACACGCCCTCGCGCGGCATGATACAGTCCCCCATCTTGTGATAGATCTGACAGTGGGAGTGGCATTCCTTGCCGATCTGTGTCATTTCCAAAAGCACGTCGCCGCATTGAAACCGTGTGCCGACCGGCAGGCTTCGGAAATCAAAGCCCTCCACGACCAGGTTTTCACCAAACGCCCCGGGGCCGACATCCGCGCCGCGGCGTTTAAATTCCTCGATTTTGTCGTAAGAAAGCAGGCTCACCTGGCGGTGCCATGTCCCGCGGTGCGCGTCGTTGACGATGCCGCAGTCCGGCGCGAAGGTTGCCGCGCCCACATCGATTTTCTGGATGCCGCGCCGGTCGCTGATGCAGACAGCTCTGACAATTCCCATATGGATCACCCTCCTATTTGTGACATGCCGCGCGATTCCTCGGCGGCCTGGCCTGGTATAAACGCATGCGCGCGCGGTTTTTTCAGAATAGCGCGGCTCATCGCCCCGGCGATCTCGTCGTCATTCGCGCCGCCGCGCAACAGCGCGCGCAGATCCGCGCCGTCATCATGATAAAGGCAGAGCTTAAAAAACCCCTCGCTTGTCAGCCGCACCCGGTTGCAGCCGGTGCAAAAGCTGTGCGAAACGGCTTCGATAAAGCCGATGGAACCTTTCAGAGCGCCGCTGGTGAAATAACGCGCCGGGCCAAATCCATGCTTTTTGGGGTCGGGCGTTAAATCTGGAAAAGCCTCGCGCACGTGTGCGCGCACCGTCTCAGCCGGCACCGGCTCCATGGAGCCGCCCAAACCGATCGGCATCATTTCAATAAAGCGCACGTCAACCGGCCAGTCGCGCGCAAGCATGGCCAGGCTGCACAGCTCGTCCTCGTTGACGCCGGAAAGCGGTACGCAGTTGATCTTGACGCGCAGCCCGGCGTCGACAGCCGCGCACAGCCCGCGCCATACAGCGTCAAAACTGTCGCGCCCGGTGATTTTGGCGTAAACATCTGGCCGCAGCGTATCCAGGCTGATGTTGACTCCGTCCACGCCGATTTCACGAAAACGCGGTACAACCTCCTCGAGCAACACGCCGTTAGTCGTGACTGTGACATGCTCGATGCCGGGCAGCGCCTTGATCTGTTCGATCAGCTCACAGCAGCCGCGCCGCACAAGCGGTTCGCCTCCGGTAATTTTGATATTGCGCACGCCCAGCTTTGTTGCGGCGCGGCAGATACGGATGATTTCCTCATAGCGCAGGATTTGATCGTGCTCAATAAACGGCTGGTCCTCCGGCATACAATACCGGCAGCGCAGATTGCATCGGTCCGTGATGGATACGCGCATATAATCGATACGTCGTCCGCAGGAATCAATCATGTTTTTTACCTCCCTTTTGGCGCGCGCAATCCGTGCGCGGATTGCCCACCGCCGGCCGCTTTGCTTGCCCGGCCGGCTATTCGGGGCTTTCCGGCGCTATAGCGCCGGGCGCGGACAAGCCGCGGCTGCGCCCCTTTTCGCGCCTCACAAGGGGCGGGTCGGCGACCCTCCCCTTATGTTATCCCCGCCTCTGCTTGGCACAGATTTTTCGGGCGCACGCCGGTGTGTTCTGTGATAAATCATCAAGCCGCGCCTGCCCCGGGGTTGGGTCCATGGGATAGGGGCGGCCCGCCCCTGTCCCATGAGGCGCGCCGCGGGGCGCTGCCGCAGCTTGTCTGCGCCCGAAGCACGGCGATTGCCGCGCTTCGGAAAGCCCCGCGAAGGCGTCGGATGCCATAGCGGACGATGCCGCTGTGACCCGCGCACGGGTCACGCGCGCCAGAAAGGCCGGATCAGACATTGCGGGCGCGCACGGCGCGGCCAAGCAAAATATAGACCGTGGCGAACAGCGGCACGCCCAAAATCATACCGGCAATGCCGAACAGGTTGCCGCCCACGGTGACGGCGAACAGCACCCAAAGCGGCGGCAGGCCGACCGAACCGCCGATCACTTTGGGTGCGATAATATTGCCGTCGACCTGCTGGACAATCACGACAAACAGAATATACCAGATTGCTTTGATCGGGTCGGCCATCAAGAGGATGAGTACCCCTGGGACCGCTCCGATGAACGGCCCGAAAAACGGAATCACATTTGTGACGCCCATGACGACGCCGATCAGCACAGCATATGGAAAACGCAGCACCGACAGGCCGATCACGCTGACCGCGCCGACGATCAGCGCGTCAAGCGCCTGGCCGCTGACATAGCGGCGGAAGGTGCCGGCCGCGACAGACGCGGCGCTGGCAATGCTGTCCGCGGCCTTTGGCGGCAGAAACGCCCGATTGAGCCGCCGTGCCTGTGAAAGAAGCTGCTCCTTTGTGAGCAGGACATGGATGGAGACGATCACGCCAATGACGAGCGTTACAATACCGCCCCCGAAGGACGCGGCGAAATTGAGCGCATACGGCACAAATTCGGCGATGAAGTTGAGCAGAAAATCAGCCAGACCTGACAGCCAGCCGGTAAGCTGCTCGTAAAATTCGGGCGGCAGTACCCATTCGTGCTGAAAGCGGGCTGCAAGCTCGGCAAGCGAGTTGAGATAAGCCGGGATATTGCGGCCGAGCGTGATGGCGCTTTCACCGAGCTGAGGGACGACCGTCCAGCCGAGCACCACCAGTGCCGCCAGGACCAGCAGATAGGTGCTGATCAACGAAAGCGGTCGTACAAGACCGGCGCGCCGTGGAAAACGGCGAGGCAAATCGGCGAACACATGCTTTTCAAACGTTTCCATCACGCCGTTGAGGACAAATGCCAGGACCACACCAATGAAAAACGGCATAAGCAGGCGAACAGACGCCGAAGCAACCTGTCCCACGCGTTCCGGATGGCTCAGGACAAAGTAAAGCACGACGGTAAACGCAGCGACGGTACAATATCCCTTGATTTGTTTTTTGTCCAATCAATCACCTCTGGGCGGCAGTGTCCTGCCGCTTTAATAGTGTTCCCTCCGACACAATGACGCCGAGCAGAATCAATATGGCGCCTGCGATCATCAGCGGCGTGATGCGCTCATGCAGTACGATGACGGAAGCGATCATTGTGATGAGGGGGTTTAAATAGACGAAATTGTTGGAACGCACCGCTCCAAGCCCTGCGACGACATAATTCCAAAGCACATAACACAGCGACGATGCGATCAGCCCTAAAAACAGCAGATTGCCGAGGATCAGCGGCTCCTTCAGCACGGCCATATCAAATGGCGCGGCGTCAAACAGCAGACATGGCAGCATCGTCAAAATGGAATAAAAAAAGATGCGCCGCGTGACATATACAGGCGGGTAGCTGGAGCGGATACCGCGCAGAATTACAGAATAAAAGGCCCAGGAGAGCGCGGCGGCGACCGCGAGCAGGTCGCCTTTTGGCGATAACTTGAGCACAAAGCTGCCGTTGAAGACAACGAGCGCGATCCCAGTCATGGCAACAAAAAAACCGCCGACCGCATTTCGCGTCAGGTGTTCGTCACGAGTGGTCAGATGCGCAACGATCGACGTGAGAATCGGCGCCGCGGAGATCAGCAGGCTGACATTGGCCGCCTGGGTAAAGGAAAGCGCAAAGTTTTCCGCCAGAAAGTAAAGCGTGCTGCCGAACAGGGCGGCCGCGACATAGCGAAACTCCAGGGAGAGGCTTTCCGGCCGGTGGATTTTTGGATGAATTGCAAGCAGCGACACATACGCGATCACATAGCGCAAAAGCATGATGTGAATAGGCGAAAGCACACCCAGCAGGATTTTGGTTGAAACAAAGGTTGTCCCCCAAAAACAGATGGTAACAAGCGCAAGGATAATATAAAGCCGTTCTCGTTTCATGCGCTGCGCTCCGAGCCTTCCGTATGCGCCGCGGGTGCGGAAGCGCTGAAATTTTGCCAAAAGCCGCTGCCAGAAAACGCTTCGCGAAGCTGAAAGAATAAAAATGTTCCGATCAGCAACAATGCCGCGGCTACCCCTGCGATCACTCTGCGGATTGTGCGCTTTCGTGCGCGTCCCTGCTCCCTCCGCATTTGGCGAAGCTTGTCAAAGTCTACAACCCTTTTTTCCGGATCATGATCGTGCATTGCAAAATACCTCTCAGAGGCCGCGCGGCTGCGGCCCGTTTATAATTAGTATACCACAGCGGCAAGCCCAAAAGGGCTTGGCTGCCGCAAAGCGGCAGCTAAACCAGCAGAGCTGGTTTTGGATGTGGTGTAACATGCGCAGTCCGCCGCTTTGCAGCGGCAGCCGCCAGATGGCGGCTGCAAACGGCGTAGCCGTTTGCCCTGCGCATATTATACCACATACTTTTTTTGAAAAAAAGGTATGCCCCAAAACTTTAGCCGGTTTCTCCGAAGCCTATTTGAAAAAAGGCTTCGGAGAAAAACCTTATTCGGCTGAGCCGCAAACAGCGGGTTAGGCGCCGCGCTTATACAGGCCGCACCGCGAAGGATACGGCAGACGGCGGACGCGCCTTACAGGGAAGCCTTGTCGTAACAGATCAGCGACGTGCGGTTGGGCAGGCACACGGCGCGGTCGCCGGGGTTTTGACACCAGCCTGTTTGCTCACAGAGGTGGTCGGGACAGGTGACGTCGATAAAACGGATGCGTCCATCCCGCACCTCAAAGGAAACCGGCCTGCCAGTTTCCTCCTCAATCCGGAAGGTATACGCTTCACCGGCCGACAAGTCGACGCGGCGCAGCTCGTCTCCGTCTACAGAGATAACCGCAACTACGCCGCCGGCCGCCTCTTTTGGGCGGTAAAGAAAAAAAGCAGCCGCGATACAGGCCGCCAGCAGCACCGCAACAATAATCCATTCCCGTTTCTTCATAATAAACGCGCCGCCAGTCCGGCGTAGTCGATGGTTTCAAGATGGATACAACGTATGCGCTCGGAGATATTGCCCAGATCGTGAGCGTCGGAACTTGTAACGACCGTATAGCCCTCCTGAAGATCGCTGTGCGCACCGCCGGCAAAAAAGCGTTCCGGATGTGCGACTTCAAGGATATGAAAGCCGCATTCCGGCGGGATGCCCCCCAGGTTTGACAGAACGCTGTTGCTTGGCCGGTCGATGTGCGCTGGAAAACACAGCCCGCAAAACTGCGCTACGGCCGCAGGCGCTTCATCGATACTGATCGAGGTCGCATTGACGAGCAAAAGGTCCTCGTGACCGATCGGATCGTCATTTTTATCCAGGATAAGCTGTTCGCCAAAGATGTCCGGCGCGTTTTTGACAGGCGCCAGGCGTTCGTGGACAAAGGCGTCGAACGCCATTGCATTGTCAAGCGCCGGAAACAGACAAACGACATGCGCCTCCTCCGCGGTGGTCAGCTCCATGCCCGGCAGTACGACAAGTCCTGTGCCGGCTGCCGCCTTCATAATTGCCGGACAGTTTTTACAGGAGTTGTGATCGGTCAGCGCGATCAGCTCAAGCTCTTTGAGCAGCGCCATATTCACAATATTATTCGGCGTCATATCCTGATCGCCGCAGGGCGACAGACACGAGTGAATATGCAAATCATAAAACACAGGACGCATGGCCGCTTCCCCCCTTTTTCCGCAGCGGGCGGGCCGCCGTCAGCGATTGAGCAAAGTATAGATCGCAAGACACGTTTCAAATACCGGATCGCTGCTGCGCAATACGGCGATATCGTTCTGTTCGGCCTTGGCGCGCGCATCGTCGTCGAGCGCCGCGCCCTCGGCGAGCACGACGCACGCAACATCCGCCAGCACAGCGACCGCCATCGCGTTGACATTGCCCATCACCGTCGCCCATGCGCTGTCGGCGGGCGCGCGGCCCATAACAAACGAAAGCAGGTCGCAGGAGTAAACGCTTTGAATCGGGCGGTCGAGCGCGCCGCCGCCGGTCAGAATTTCAAAATGCAGAATATCCGCAGTTTCACGGACTGTCATGATCAGGCCCCCTATCTTGATTTGTCACCGTCCGCCTTCGGCATTACGCGCGAAAGTCGGCGCAGGCTTTCCGCCATGCCGTCGATCTCCTCGCGCAGCTTAAAGATACATGCTTCCTCAGTGGCAAAGCCCCGTACAATATCCTCAGCGAGCGCCTTGCACGACGGCGCGCCGCAGGAACCGCAGTCCATGCCGTATAAGCGCGCTTCAATTTCGCGCATGGTTTTCATTTTTTCCATCGCCGTGCGGAAATCGGCGTCAAGCTCCAATACAGGCTCATACTCAACCGCCTCGTCCCAGAAAAAGGCGGAGAGATCCTCCCCGTCGATATGGTTGCACGACACAGGGCGGTATTTGCGGATACGCTTGAGCTTGGCCCTGGCGACATACGGGTTTTCAACCGTGAGCACGCCGCCGACACAGCCGCCGGAGCAGGCGTTCAGTTCCACAAAATCGAGGTCGTAAAATTTTTCGTCCTCCAAATCCTCCAGCACCCGGATGACATTTTCAATCCCATCCGCCGCGAGATACCGCTCCTTGAGCGCGGCGGCGGCTTCACCGCCGCTGCTGCCCCATCCGATCCCCATACGCCCTGTACGCGCCAAATCGACCGAACTGGGGACCTCGCGCATGAGGCTGATCAGTTTGGGATAGACCTCGCGGATGGCCAGAACGCCGTCGACACAGCTCTTTTCAGAGCCAAGCGGCATTTTGACAGCCGTCACCTTGGCCGGGCATGGGCTGATAAAGATCGCGCCGATCTGCTCGGGCGGCAGGCCCGTCTTTTCAGCGGCATGCTTTTTAGCCAGACGCGCTGCGACCTCAATCGGGGCGTGCATCGGCAGAACGTGTCCGATCAGCTCGGGAAAACGCACGCGGATCAGGCGGAGCACAGCCGGACAGGCAGAGCTTACCACAGGGCGCAGGATATCCTCCCTGGCCATGTAGCGCCTGGTCGCGTCGGAGACAAGCTCGGCGGCGCGCGCGACCTCAAACACCTCGTCAAAGCCCATCAGCAGCAACGCGCCGAGAATGAGATCGATATCGTCAAGGTTGTTGAACTGCCCATAGAGCGCGGGCGCGGGCAGCGCAATTTTATAGGTGAAGCGGTCCATAACAGACAGCGGGTCAAAAATTGCCTGTTTGGCATGATGCGGACAGACGCGGATACATTCGCCGCAATCGATACACCGCTCCTTGATGATTTTGGCCTTGCCGCCGCGCACGCGGATCGCCTCGGTGGGACAGCGTTTGACACAGTTGATGCAGCCGTGACATTTGTCGCGGTCGAGCGTTACGGAGTGAAAAAAATTCGCCGTATCCATGCGGACGGCCTCCCTTCAGTTGGGTGTAAAAAGGGACTGATTGAGCTGTTAATCAAGCGATCCGCACCATCATATTGACGGTTGTGCCTTCGCCGGGCGCGCTGATGATCTCCATTTTATCGGAATATTTTTTCATGTTGGGAAGTCCCATCCCCGCGCCGAACCCAAGATTGCGAACCTCCTCGGGCGCGGTGGACCAGCCCTCCTGCATCGCAAGGGCGATATCGGGGATGCCGGGGCCATGATCAGAAAGAGACATGCGGATATCCTCGCCGCCGATTTCAACTGCGATCTGTCCGCCGCCTCCATGAATGACCATATTGATTTCGCCTTCATACATGGCAATGGCAACCTTGCGTACGACAACCGGGGAAAGCCCCAGCTTTTTAAGCACTCCCTTGACATCGCTGGAGGCTTCGCCCGCGCGTGTGAAATCGTCGCCCGGCACGTTGTACGTCAATTTAATTGATTCAGACATCCGTTTCACAGCCACCCTTCAGCCCGTTTTCATAAAGCAGCCCGCAGGCTGTGAACATGCGGTAGGGCGAGGTCATGACGGCGATGCCGCGCTGCTGCGCCAGACGGATAATTGCGTCGTCTGGGCGTTTGCCGCGTATAAAAACAATACAAAGCATATCCATCATCTCAGCGGTGCGCACCACCTGAGCATTGACAAGCCCCGTCAGAAGGACGCTCTGATCCTTGACATATGCAAGCACGTCGCTCATCATATCGCTGCCGCAGGCCGTGTGCACCTGGGCGTCGAGGTGATCGCCTTCGCACAGCAAATCTGCGCGCAGAATTTTTTGGATATCGCGTACAGTCATAGATACCCTCCTTGTCAAAAGCCCTGCTTTTTTGAAAAAAAGCTTGGCAAAAAACTTTAGCCGGCTGCGCCGCGGACAGTGGGGCGGGCGCCGCGTTTATGCAGGCTGCGCCGCGAACCTGGTCCGGCCGCCATCATCGGTCTTGTGTCTGTTTTTTAACAAAACAGACGAAAACCGCGTGCCCCTGGAGTGCGAAATTATGTAAGTTTTAGTATACCATATCACGTTATGTTACGCAACAGTCCAGTTTTGAGCGGTTCTGACGGAGTCTGTATGGCGTATGTAAAAAAGAGGGCAAAACATAAGAGGAGAAAAGCTTTGTCAACTTATAAAAAATTCTAAGTGGATAGGAAGATTATTTTTATGCTGCCGAAAGAAAAGTTATTTGAAGCTGACATGGGAAAATAATACGAAGAACAAGTGAAAAATTTGTTAAAATTATTGATTAAGCCTTAAAAATTGATTAAGCCTTAAAAATAGAAGAAGCCATTTAGTCGGTTTTGTGAACAGAAATCGTATAGGTCAGAAAAACAAATATGGAGCGGTACTTTCCATTTGGGAAAGGTACCGCTCCATATTACTTGGTGCGGGTAACAGGACTTGAACCTGCACAGCCTTGCGACCATTAGAACCTGAATCTAACGCGTCTGCCAATTCCGCCATACCCGCAATTGCACGTCATCAGTGTGATCACGCTCAATTAGTATACCATCCGATCGGCTGCTTGTCAACAGCTTTTGGCAAAATTTTCGGGCATTTGACCGCGCAGAAGCCATTCCATCATGCGATGCCCCGCGGGGATCATCAGTCCGGTGGAAGCGGCATGCGCTTCGGTATAGGCAGGCGCGCGCCAATGTGCGTCCGGCACGGTGTCGCTGCGGTAAAGCGCGAAGGGCACCGGATCGGCTGTGTGTGTGCGGATGGACAGCGGCGTCGGATGGTCCGGCATCAAAAGTACGGAAAAGGCTTCGCCGCTTCCGCGCAGGGCGGGCAAGACGCACCCAAGGATTTCACGGTCGATCAGCTCGATCGAAGCGACTTTATTTTCCGCTTCGCCGCGATGCCCGCATTCGTCGGGGGCCTCCACATGGATATAAACAAAGTCGTGACCGTTTTGCAGCAGCTCCAGCGCGGCCTGCCCCTTGCCGGCGAAGTTTGTGTCGATATTGCCGGTCGCGCCCGGTACATCGATACTGTCAAGCCCTGCGCAGATCGCAATTCCCTTGATCAGATCGACGGCTGAAATCACGCCGCCGCGCATGCCATAGAGCTGCTCAAACGGCGTCAGCGCGGGCCGTGTACCTTCTCCCCAGAACCAGCAGGCATTTGCCGGCCGCAGCCCGCGAGCGATGCGCGCCTGATTGACCGGATGATCGCGCAGCAGCGCACGCGACCGCTCCATCATTTCACGCAGGCGCGCACCATGGCGGCCGGAAGGCAGATGTCCGCGGACCGGCTGGCCGGAAAGATCATGCGGCGGCGTACAGTCGCTTCCTGTCTGCGTCCCGCGCAGCACAAGGCAATGGCGGTAGCTGATGCCGGCATACAGCGTGCAGTCGTCCGCATGGAACGCCGCATCGAGGCAGGCGATCAGATCGGCGGCCTCAGCGGTCGAAATTTCTCCCGCTGAATAATCGATCATTTCGGCGTCCTCAAGCTCCGGCGCATCCGAAAGCGTTACAAGATTGCAGCGGTAAGCCACATCGTCCGGCGCGAGCTCCACGCCCATGCTCACCGCTTCCAGCGGCGAACGGCCGCTGTAATAGACCTTGGGATCATAGCCCATAACGGAAAGGTTTGCTGTGTCAGAACCCGGCGGCATCCCTTCGGGCACGGTGCGTACCATACCCGTCACACCGTTTTGCGCCAAAAAATCCATATTGGGAGTATATGCAGCTTCCAGCGGCGTTTTGCCGCCGAGCGCGGGGACCGGCCGGTCGGCCATACCGTCCCCAAGCATGACAATATATTTCATATGCTTCTCCTGATGATTCATTAAAAATAGTCCGGCTTATCTGGGGGATATACAGCTTGCGGCGGCATAACGCCTGTTCGGCAAAGCCGGCGATTCTGAAAGCCCCGCCAGCCGCGCTGGCGCGCACGACCCGTGCGCGGATCACTCACCGCCGTGGGGCGCACACAATCCGTGCGCGGGTCGCTCACCGCCGGGCGCTGCGCTTGCCCGGCCGGCTGTTCGGGGCTTTCCGGCGCCAGAGCGCCGGGCGCGGACAAGCCGCGGCTGTGCCCCTTTTCGCGCCTCACGGGACAGGTGCAGCCTGTAAAAACGCCGGGACCTGCCCCGCTGTTCGCGGCACAGCCTACTTTTATGCAGCACCAAACCCACTGTTTGCGGCGCAGCCGGCTAAAGTTTTTCGCTGAGGCCTTTTTTCAAAAAGGCCGGAAAGTTTTTTGCCAAGCTATTTTTCAAAAAAGCGAGAGCCAGCCGGCGACGGCCTGCTTCATATCGGCGGGCGCGACGACAGTCAAAAAACGTTCCTTCCGGCCCTGCAATCCGGCCAACGCGTCGGGCGCGCTCAGACCGGACGCTTTGGAAAGGGTGTTAAGCTGCGCGAAATCGTCGCCCTGCGGCGCGACGCCGAAGGCGGCGGGCAGGACGCTGGCGGCAAACTTGAAGGGGCTGGCGGTCGAAGCAATCACAATCGGCGTTTTGTCGCCGCCGCGTGCCTGTTCGCAGACATGCACGGCCACGGCCGTATGCGTATCGCACAGATAACCCGTCTTTTCCCAGATGTCTCGGATCGTCTGCGCCGTTTGTGCATCGTCGGCGCAGCCCGCTGAAAATTCCGCCTGCAAGCGGGCAAGCACATCCTGTTCAACCGTGTAGGAGCCGGTTTTTGCGAGCGACTGCATATAGCCGCGCACACGGCCGTCGTCGCGCCCGCAGAGCAGATAGAGCAGACGCTCGAGATTTGAGGAGATCAGGATATCCATGGACGGCGAGGTCGTAAGGAAGAAATCACGGTTGCGGTCATACGTCCCGGTTTTGATGAAGTCGGTCAGCACATTGTTGCGGTTCGACGCGCAGATCAAACGCCGGATGGGCAGGCCGCTGTGCTTGGCGAACCACGCGGCAAGGATGTTCCCGAAATTGCCGGTAGGCACAGCGACGTCGATCGCATCGCCAGCCTTGATGCGTCCGGCGTTCAGCAGCTCGCAGTAGGCGGAAAAGTAATAGACAATCTGTGGGACCAGGCGGCCCCAGTTGATCGAATTGGCCGACGAGAGCAAATACCCATGCTCAGAGAGAGCCTTAGCGAAGGCCGCGTCGGTAAAAATGCGCTTGACGCCGTTTTGCGCGTCGTCAAAATTGCCTTTTGCGGCGAACACCATCACGTTGTCGCCTGCCTGCGTCGTCATCTGGCGGCGCTGGATGCTGCTTGTGCCGCCGTCGGGATAGAATACGCAGATTTTTGTACCCGGCACACCGGCGAAACCTTCAAGCGCCGCTTTGCCTGTATCGCCGGAGGTCGCCACGAGAATGACGACCGTTTTGTCCACGCCTGTCTTTTTCAGGGAAGCCGTCAGCAGAAGCGGCAGAAGCTGGAGCGCGAAATCCTTAAAGGCGCAGGTCGGCCCGTGAAACAGCTCAAGGATATACGCGCCGTCGCCGCCGAGCGGTACGACAGGCGCGACAGCCTCGGGCAAAAACTTGCTTTTTGCATAGGCGCGGCCAACATATTCCGTCAGCTCGCCGCGCGTAAAGTCCGTTAAAAAGCGGGAGAGCACCTCGACGGCGCGCCCCGTATAACCAAGCTTGGCAAGCGACGCAATTTCATCGAGGGAAAAGGAAGGCAGCGACTGCGGGACGTAAAGCCCGCCGTCCGGCGCAAGGCCCGACACGATCGCCTGTGCCGCCGAAACCGGCCGGCCGCCGCGCGTGCTGATATAATCCATAAGAAAATCCCCTTTAAATGTACGCGATCGGCGCACATATGTATTTATTCCATCGATTATTCTATCATATCTGCGCCTGTATGGCAAGGCTTTGCACGCTTTTGCAGGGGATGTCCAGGTCTTGTATGCATCCTTCCGGCATGCGGCTTACAGTTGGCTGAGAAGTTAGCCGGCTATATCCGAAATGACCTGCCGGTCCATCTTAGCGGGCGAATCATAGGATGAGTTGTCAAACCGGTCGCGGCTGCCCGGCATAAAGACGCGGTTCAGGCCGGCGTAATGACGGCATGTGACAGCGTTTGCCGGCGCGCTGGAAAAGCGCGACGCTGCAGAGGTACTGCGGCAGGTTGAGCGCCGCCGCGACGAGTCGGATTGAAGCGCCGCCCGCCGCCATAAAACATTACAAGGCCCGGCTGTCTTAAAAAGACAGCCGGGCCTTTCGGCTTTTATGTATGTTCTTCCCAGTCGAGACTGCGCCCGACCGCCTTATGCCAGCCGCGCAGCAGGCTGTCGCGCCGGATCGGGTCCATATCCGGCGTGAAGGCGGCGTCGCAGCTCCACAGTCTGCGAATTTCCTCCCGGCCGCTCCAGACGCCCACCGCAAGCCCGGCCAGATACGCCGCGCCGAGCGCGGTCGTTTCACGGACAACGGGGCGGCGGATGCGTTTATCAAGGATATCCGCCTGAAACTGCATCAAAAACCGGTCGCGCGAGGCGCCGCCGTCCACCTTCAGTTCAGCCAGCGGGACGCCGGTATCCCGCTCCATCGCACGCACCAGGTCGGCGCTCTGATAGGCGATCGACTCCTGCGCGGCGCGGATGATATGTTCGCGCCGCGTACCGCGCGTCAATCCGATCAGGCAGCCGCGCGCATACATGTCCCAATAGGGCGCGCCAAGCCCTGTAAACGCGGGCACCAGATAGACGCCGCCGGTATCCTCCACCTTTTGCGCGTAATATTCGGCGTCGCGCGCTTCGGTGAGAAAACGCATTTCGTCACGAAGCCATTGGATGACCGCCCCGCCGGCGAAAACGCTCCCCTCCAGCGCGTACTGTACCCGGCCGCCCAGTCCGGCCGCGATTGTTGTGACCAGGCCGTTATCGCTGATACAGGGCGTTTCGCCGGTGTTCATCAGCAAAAAGCAGCCGGTCCCATAGGTGTTTTTCGCTTCCCCCTGCTTAAAGCAGCATTGCCCAAACAGCGCCGCCTGCTGATCGCCGGCGATACCCGCAATCGGAATGCGCGCGCCCTGGATTTCTGCATACCCATAGATACGGCTGCTGTCGCAGACGGCGGGCAGCATTGCGCGGGGGATGTCGAGCGCGTCCAGCAGGCGATCGTCCCAATCGAGCGTGTTGATATTATAGATCATTGTGCGCGAGGCGTTTGTATAATCGGTTACATGCGCCGCGCCGCCGGTCAGTTTCCAGACCAGCCAGCTATCCACCGTACCGAACAGGATTTCGCCCCTGCGCGCGCGAACGCGCGCGCCCGGCGTCTGATCCAGAATCCATTTGATCTTGGTCCCGGAAAAGTAAGCGTCCGGGACCAGGCCCGTCGTCTCCCGGATGTAACCGGACAGGCCCTTTTCCTTTAATGCGTCGATGATACCGGCTGTGCGCCGGCACTGCCAGACGATCGCGTTATAGATCGGGCGGCCTGTCTGCCGGTCCCAAAGAATCGTGGTTTCACGCTGGTTGGTGACGCCGATGGCAGAGATATCGCGCGCGTTCACGCCCGTCTGGGCGATGACCTCCATCATCACCGCATACTGCGAGGCGTAAATCTCCATGGGATCGTGTTCGACCCACCCCTGCCTTGGGTAAAGCTGCGTAAATTCTTTCTGCGCGATGCCTGCAATATTCTGCTCATGATCGAACAGGATCGCGCGCGAGCTGGTGGTGCCCTGGTCGAGCGCCAGAATATATTTGCCCGTATCCATTCCCTCCGTAGCGCTTCGCCACGAATGGGCGGCGCCGTTTCTATCATAACAAAAAAGCATGGCAAAACAGCCCTCACGGCGTATCTGCCACACCCTGCGCCGCGGCGTGGGCCGCAACGATAAAATTATGATACAACCCCAATACAGGCAATGCAAGCATTCCCGGGAAATTTTGTGCGTTTCTACAAAGATAAGCCTGTTCCATTGGGCAGGGATACAGGGGCTGCCTTTTTTCGGTTTGTTGCGGAGGGATATTTGTGCTAAAATAACCGCAGAGCGGTTATTTTTCTTCCATGGCCAGGGCGATACGCGGGCGCGGCCCGCTGCCGCCCTGAAGGCCAATTTTATCATGCCGCTTTGCGGACATGCTAAAATAACCGCAGAGCGGCTATTTTACTTCCATGGCCAGGGCGATACGCGGGCGCGGCCCGCTGCCGCCCTGAATGTTGCTGTAAAACAGACCGAACCAATAAAGCTTATTACGGAAAGAGGATCGTATGAACGAGAAGGAAATTGCGGAAATCCGCCGCCGGTTTAAACCGGACAAAAGCAACATCACCCATGTGCGGGGCTGTTATATCAACGAAAAACGGGAGATTGTCTCTGAATTTTCACAGTCGCTCGCCCTGATGCCGCAGGAGGAGGCCGAAAAGCTGCTCGCCATCCTCAAGCGGACGCTGTCAGGCGGGCTTGGGAAAAATCTGATCGATATCGCGTTTGCAACGCAGCAGGTGGTTGACAGCCCGGAGCACCGCCTGCTGATGGCGCTGCGAAGTTCCTCGCTTTGCGATGAACAGGCGGTGCGCGAATTTTATGAACACGTCATACAGGCGGTTTCGTTTGACGGAAATTACCTGATCCTGTTGGCGCACGATACATATGACGTTCCCTATCGCGCCAAGGACGGACAACAGCTTGACGATGCGGCGGCCGAGGTGTATTCTTACATTCTTTGCAGCGTTTGCCCGGTCAAGATGACAAAGCCCGCCTTAAGCTATTATGTCAATGAAAATACATTCCGCAACTGCAAGGCGGATTGGATTGTCGCCGCACCCGAGCTTGGCTTTCTGTTCCCGGCGTTTGACGACCGCAGCGCAAACCTGTACGGCGCGCTTTATTATTCACGCGATACGGAACAGATGAATCAGGATTTTGTGGACGCGGTGTTCTGCCGCCCACTGCCGATGGCGGCCGCCGTTCAGAAGGAGACGTTCCAGGAAATTCTGGAGGATACGCTCGAAGGCGATTGCAGCCTTGGCGTCATGCAGACGGTTCACGAGCAGCTCTGCGGGATGATTGAGGAGCATAAGGCGAACCATGTGGACGAGCCGCTTGCCGTTTCAAAGTACACGGTCAAGAACGTTTTAAAGTCCTGCGGCGTTTCCGAGGAAAACATAGAAGCGTTTGACGCGCGGTATGACGACGCGTTCGGCGCCGATACGGATTTGCCGCCGCGCAACATCGTCGACCAGAAGCAGTTCGAGGTGCGCACGCCCGACGTTACCATCCATGTGAACCCGCAGCGCAGCGACCTGGTCGAAACGCGCGTCATCAATGGATGCAAATACATCCTGATCCGCGCCAACGACGGCGTCGAGGTCAACGGCGTCAACATCCACATCGACGGCTGAACGCCGGATGAAAGCAGCCTGTCTTTATGCAGCGGCTGCCCCGCTGTTCGCGGCGCAGCCAGTATAAATATCAGAACCCGCCCCACTGTTCGCGGCGCAGCCAGTATAAATATCAGACCCCGCCCCACTGTTCGCGGCGCAGCCAGTATAAATATCAGAACCCACCCCACTGTTCGCGGCACAGCCGACTAAAGTTTTTCGCCGAGGCCTTTTTTCAAAAAGGCCGGCGCGCAGCCGGCTAAAGTTTTTCAGCATACCTTTTTCCCGGGAAATGCAGCAGTCACTGATATTGTGTGCATACATAATCTGTTCATACTTTTGTGATAAGATAGATAAAATGTTAGTATGACTTTGTACGAACGGGTGAACAGCATTGAAGCAGTCCATGGACGAACGATTTGCCAATGAGAACATCCCCAGGTTGATTCTGTCGCTTTCCGCGCCGGCCATCGCCGCACAAATCATCAACGCGCTTTATAACGTCGTCGACCGCATGTATATCGGCCGCATTCCGGTGACGGGGACAATGGCTTTGACAGGCGTGGGGCTGACCTTTCCGATCATCATGATTATTTCGGCGTTTGCAGCCCTGGTGGGCTTTGGCGGCGCGCCGCTCGCCTCCATCCGCATGGGCGCCGGCAAGCGCGCGGAAGCGCAGCGGCTGCTGGGAAACTGCTTTTCCATGCTTGTTTTGCTCGCGCTGGTTCTTACGACGCTGCTTCTGCTTTTTAAGACGCCGCTGCTGCGTCTGTTCGGCGCGAGCGACGATACGCTCCCCTATGCGGACAGTTATCTGAGCGTCTATCTGATCGGGACCATCAGCGTCCAACTGGCGCTCGGCTTAAATCAGTTCATATCGGCGCAGGGCTTTGCGAAAACAGCGATGGCGACGGTCTGTGTCGGCGCTGCGCTCAATATCATTCTGGATCCCATTTTAATTTTCGCCTGCGATATGGGTGTGCGCGGCGCGGCGCTCGCGACGGTTATTTCACAGACGGTTTCCGCAGCCTGGGTGCTGTGGTTTGTCTGTTCCACGCGGAGCACGCTGCGCCTGCGCGTTCAGTATCTGCGCATCAGCCCGCGTGTGATGGCAAGTGTGCTTGCACTGGGGCTGTCGCCGTTTATCATGCAGAGCACGGAGAGCCTTGTGCAGATCGCCTTTAATACGTCGATGCAGTCGTATGGCGGCGATTTGTATGTGAGCGCCATCGTCATCATGTCCAGCGTAATGCAGTTTTTTACGATGCCGGTTATGGGGTTTGCACAGGGCGCGCAGCCAATCATCGGCTTTAATTACGGCGCGGGCAATTATGACCGTGTGAAGTCGGCTGCAAAGTACTGCGCAGTATTCTGCCTGGCGTTCAGTCTGCTGCTGTGGGGTGTCGCGGTGTTTTTTCCAAAGCTTCCTGTGCGCGTCTTTACCGACGACCCGGCCGTTGTGGAGCTGGCCGCGCAGATCATGCCGGTCTTTTTTCTGGGGATGGCTATTTTCGGCGTACAATTGGCCTTGCAGCAAGTGTTTATCGCTCTTGGACAGGCGAAGGTGTCGATTTTTATTGCGTTGCTGCGCAAGCTGATCCTGCTGATTCCGCTTGTTATCATCCTGCCGCATTTCATAACGCCGGCCACGGATGGGGTTGTTCTGGCCGAACCAATCGCGGATATCACGGCCGCGACAACCTGCTGCCTGCTGTTTGCGTATAAATACCGCACACTGCTGCGCACATCCAATAAGCAGGCGTAGGCGCCCTTCCTCAAACAAGAAGCCCGGACGCGCGCGGCGCGTCCGGGCTTCTTACTGCGCCGGCGGACTTAAACGCGCCGTGCGCACCCAGGCGCGCTCCAGATTCCCGGCGGTAATGGTGACGGGATCGAGCGCCACATAGCGCGGCGGCTGCTTTCCAATCAGGCTGACGGCGGCCGCAAGCGCAAGGCAGCGGCCGATTTCATAGCCCTGCGAGGAGATGATCCCAAGCAGATTCGGATATTCAATCAGCATACCGGCGATTTCGGCATTGATCTGGGTGGTGACAAGCAGCACGTCGCCGCGGCCGCGTGCGAGCAGCAGACGCTGTGCCTCAAGAGCGGCGCGCGCGGAAAAGATATAGACGCCGTCCACATCGGGATATGCGTCAAGTGCCTGGCGCACAGCGTCCGCGGCTTGGCGCTCGTTAAGAAAATCATGGCGAAAGACGATCTCGAGCTGCGGAAAATCCTCGCGCACCGTACTGATAGCAGCCAGGTCGCGCTGACGCGCGCAGAAATTCACGTCTGCGTTGCAGATAAAGCCGACGCGGCGCCTTTTGCGTCGAATTAGCTCGGAGGCGAGCAGACGTCCCGCCAGCCGGCCTTTTTCCGGCTCGTTGGTGGCGACGCAGGACGCGCAGGCATATTCCGGCAGATCGGGCGGCATGTCGACGCCCAGAATGAGCTTGGACCGGCTGTTGGCCAGTGCGACGAATTGATCGCGCAAAGGCGTCTGGTCATTTGAAAAGCTGATGATCGCATCGGGCGAGAGATGGGCGAAATACTTCAGCTGCGAGCCGCGCCGCGCAAGGCTGCCGTGCGCTTCAGCCGTTTCAAGCAGCGTCATATTCAGATCGGTGAGGGCGTCGCGCAGGCCGCGCAGCACGAGCTGGAAAAAGGCCGCGTCGCCGTTGTCAAGCGAGACGCAGACGGTAAAGCTTCCGGCGCGCACCCGCTGCAATTCGTCGGACGAAAGCTCCAGCGTCTCGGGTGCAAAGGCGGGCGCGCCAGCCGGTGTGCGGGCGAGCGTCCGTGTGCTGGTGCCCGGATGGAACACGGGCGCGATTCGCGCGGGGATGTCCCGGGCGCCCTGCGCGTCGATCCAGGCGGCAATCGCGGCGAGCAGGCTGTCTGTGCCCATATCGACGCGTGTGATATGCGAGCTGTATTCCTCCAGGATACTCAGCCCACCGATGGCGACGATTGATTTGTCGCGCGGGCTGGACAGCTCGCGCCGCAGAAAATAATCGGCTATACAGGCCGCTGCCCACGCGCCGACTGGAATCACCGCCGTCAGGGAGGGATGGGATGTGAAAAACGAGTCGAGCGCTGCCTGTGTGGACGCTGTACCGGGCGTGGTGGGAAGCTCGAAATAATAATCCTCCCGAAAGGCAAGCCCATGCTCGCGCAGAAAAGCACGGACAGAATCGCGGATTTCATCATTGACCGTGCTGTTGTGCATACTGGATAGAAATGCGGTTTCGGTATGTCCAAGGCCGATCAGATGCGAAAGCGCCATCTGCGCTGCGCGGCGGTAATCAAACGAAATGCAGCGCAGGTTGGGCGCGTCCGCCGGCTGGCTGCTTAACAGCAGCGTGGGAACCGGATAGGCGTCCGAGGACACGCCCGCGCC
>ERZ808041.378-NODE-378-length-37088-cov-6.434060_pt1 | contig 37088 bp, 38 predicted proteins | sample MGYA00380192_ERZ808041 | MGnify/ENA primary metagenome ERZ808041 (study PRJEB31490, sample SAMN06133412) | mouse gut metagenome | isolation source: Z1_1 | host: mice | place: China: Chengdu | collected 2015-05 ...
CGGCTCTCCAGCAGATGCTTTTTCAGCCGCCGGTACAGCGGTTTCAGCCAGGTCTGGGCCGTCTGGATCACCCAGTTGGCCATGGTGGCCCGGCTCGAGACTATCCCAAAGTTTGTGTAAACCTCCAATGTGGTGTAGAATAGGAGCACCACATTGGAGGTTTTAGAAATGGTCAGAAAGAAACGTACATCAGAGGGAAATGCCCGTCGAGAAAAGATTCGAGAGCTACAGCAGATGGTGATCATCGGCAGCATGGACAACATCCAGGATCTGTTCAAGGAAACGATTGCCGAGTTCATGGAGAACGGTCTGGAGGCGGAGCTGGATGAGGAACTAGGATACAGCAAGTACGACTATAAAAGCAAGGATACAGACAACAGCCGCAACGGGTACAGCAGCAAGAGACTGCGTACCAGTTTCGGAGAGGTGGACGTGTCGGTTCCCCGGGATCGAAAGGGAGAGTTCGAGGCCCAGGTGCTAAAGAAGAATCAGACCAGTATCAGTCAGGACATAGAAGAAAAGATTCTATCCATGTACGCTAAGGGTATGGCGACGGGGGATATTGAGACACACATTCAGGACATCTATGGAATTTCAGTCTCGGACAGCACAGTAAGCCGGATCACGGACAAGATTTTGCCCATAGCAAAAGAATGGCAGCAGCGGCCTCTGGAGAGCATCCATGCGGTGGTATTTCTGGATGCCATTCACAACCATGTGCGCAGCGAAGGACAGATTGTGAAAAGAGCGGTCTATATCGCCATTGGAGTCAACCTGGACGGACGGAAAGATGTCCTGGGCTGTGGGTTGGCGAGAACGAGAGCGCCAAGTTTTGGGCGACTGTGCTCAACGGCCTGAAAAATCGAGGTGTTTTTCCTGCCTCCCTATGCCCCGGAATATAATCCTGATGAATATTTGAATCATGCCCTAAAGATTTCCGTACATTCAGGCCAATTACCCTTTACTTCAGAAGACGTCTCCTATAAAATTCAGTCATTCATGCGGAAATTGCAGCATCACACCTCTATCGTTTCCAACATCTTCTGTCATCCTGTACTTCCAGCACTCGGATGATGGTATCACCTGACCGAGGCAGATCATACTTCTTCATCAATGACCACCCCCCAGTCTGTGACTCCATGTCTGAGCCAGTAGTCCCTTGAAGCATCCAACAGCTTCACCGTCAGCGGCTTCATCAGGAACTTCCGATAGACACACTCCCTGACCATCAGATCACCGATGGCCTTGGTGCATACGAAATCAGAGGTGTACTCACCAACCTCTAGCCCGTCCAGCAGGATAGTACATCTGATCTCAACAACCTCATCACTGGCTTGCAGCAGGTCAGCGTAGGCGTACTGGATAGTGTCATACGTCTCAGTACACATGTCGATCATCCTCTTTTCGCATCACCCCTTGAAGCTTTTCTTCCTCATGCTTGCAGTCCTCCCCCCTGTGGGAACACTCTGCACCAGTTCCCCAAAAACCCAATCTGGGAATATCACCATGTCGTAGGGCAATGTGATTTATCCTGTTTGGGGCAAAGTGTTTTATCCTCCCGGCCCCCGGGCCGGATGCCCCTACTCCATGGTGATATAGCATAGAATGTTCCTAAATTCTTGCGTTAGGCAAGGAAAGGATAGCCCGAAGGACAAAAAAGTGACCCCGCGTCGTTGGACGCAAGGCCACTTTTTTCTATGGCGTAGGCTGAGTGTTATTGCCCTTTACAGGATAAATCACATTGCCCTACGACAAAGCGTTTCTTAGAACTGGGGATGAGCTATGGCGGCCTGTGCGGCGGCTAGCCGGGCGATAGGCACGCGGAAGGGGGAGCAGGACACGTAGTCCAGCCCGATCTTGTGGCAGAACTCCACGGAGGAGGGGTCTCCGCCGTGCTCGCCGCAGATACCCAGGTGGAGATTGGGGTTGGTGGAACGGCCCCAGCGGGCGGCGTTGGAGATCAGACGGCCCACGCCGTGCTGGTCCAGTTTGGCGAAGGGATCGTTTTCGTAGATCTTCTTGTCATAGTAGGCGTCCAGGAACTTGCCGGCGTCATCCCGGCTGAAGCCGAACACCAGCTGGGTCAGGTCGTTGGAGCCGAAGGAGAAGAAGTCGGAGATAGGGGCGATGTCGTCGGCGGTCATAGCGGCCCGGGGGGTCTCAATCATGTTGCCCACCTTATAGGTCATGTTGGAGCCGGCCTCCTTGAGCAGTTCATCTGCCACGCTGGTGACGATGCTCTTCACATAGGCGAATTCCTTCAGCTCGCCGATCAGGGGGATCATGATCTCGGGAACAATGGTCCACTCGGGATGGCGGGCCTGGACGGCCAGAGCGGCCTTGATGACGGCCCGGGTCTGCATTTTGGCGATCTCGGGGAAGGTGACGCTCAGACGGCAGCCGCGGTGGCCCATCATGGGGTTGAACTCGTGGAGGCCGGCAATGATGGCCTTGATATCCTCAACAGATTTGCCCATTTCCTTGGCCATGGCGGCGATGTCCGCCTCCTCGGTGGGAACAAACTCGTGCAGGGGGGGATCCAGGTAGCGGATGGTGACGGGACAGCCCTCCATGGCCTCATAGATGCCCTCGAAGTCGCTCTGCTGCATGGGCTCCAGCTTGGCCAGCGCCTTCTCACGCTGCTCCACGGTGTCGGAGCAGATCATCTCCCGGATGGCCTGGATACGGTCATCGTTAAAGAACATATGCTCGGTGCGGCACAGGCCGATGCCCTCGGCGCCGAACTTCCGGGCCTGAGCGGCGTCGTGGGGTGTGTCGGCATTGGTGCGGACCCCCAGGCGGCGGTACTTGTCGGCCCAGCCCATGACCCGGGCGAACTCGCCGCCGATGGTGGCGTCCACAGTAGGAACGGCCCCGTCGTAGATCTTGCCGGTGGAGCCGTCCAGGCTCAGCCAGTCGCCCTCGTGGAAGGTCTTGCCCTTCAGTTCGAACTGCTTGTTCTCTTCGTCCATCTTGATCTCGCCGCAGCCGGATACGCAGCAGCGGCCCATGCCCCGGGCCACCACGGCGGCGTGGGAGGTCATACCGCCGCGCACCGTGAGGATGCCCTGGGCGGCTTTCATGCCCTCGATGTCCTCGGGAGAGGTCTCCAGACGGACCAGCACCACCTTCTCGCCCCGGGCGGCCCAAGCCTTGGCGTCCTCGGCGGAGAACACGATCTTGCCGCAGCCGGCGCCGGGGGAAGCGCCCAGAGCGGTGGACAGCAGGGGGGCCTCCTTCAGGGCCTGGGCGTCAAACTGGGGATGGAGCAGAGCGTCCAGAGACCGGGGCTCGATCATGGCCACGGCCTTTTTCTCGTCGATCATGCCCTCGTCCACCAGGTCGCAGGCGATCTTCAGGGCAGCGGCGGGGGTGCGCTTGCCGTTGCGGGTCTGGAGCATGTACAGCTTGCCCGCCTCCACGGTGAACTCCATGTCCTGCATGTCGCGGTAGTGGTCTTCCAGGGTCTTGCACACGTTCTCGAACTGGGCGAAGGCCTCGGGGAACTTGTCAGCCATCTCGCTGATGGGCATGGGGGTGCGCACGCCGGCCACCACGTCCTCGCCCTGGGCGTTGGTCAGGAACTCGCCGAACAGCTTGCGCTCGCCGGTGGCGGGGTTGCGGGTGAACGCCACGCCGGTGCCGCAGTCGTCGCCCATGTTGCCGAAGGCCATGGACTGGACGTTGACGGCGGTGCCCCAGGAGTAGGGGATGTCGTTGTCCCGGCGGTAGACGTTGGCCCGGGGGTTGTCCCAGGAGCGGAACACAGCCTTGATGGCTCCCATCAGCTGCTCCTTGGGGTCGGTGGGGAAGTCGGAACCGATCTTGGCCTTGTACTCGGCCTTGAACTGGCCGGCCAGCTCCTTCAAGTCGTCGGCGGTGAGCTCCACGTCCTGGGTGACGCCCTTCTTCTCTTTCATGGCGTCGATGAGCTGCTCAAAGTACTTCTTGCCCACCTCCATGACCACGTCGGAATACATCTGGATGAAGCGGCGGTAGCAGTCCCAGGCCCAGCGGGGGTTGCCGGACTTGCGGGAGAGGACGTCCACCACGTCCTCGTTGAGGCCCAGGTTGAGGATGGTGTCCATCATGCCGGGCATGGAGGCCCGGGCGCCGGAGCGGACGGAGACCAGCAGGGGGTTCTCCTTGTCGCCGAACTTCTTGCCGGTGATCTCTTCCATCTTGACGATGTAGTCCATGATCTGGGCCTGGATCTCATCGTTGATCTTCTGCCCGTCCTCATAGTACTGGGTGCACGCCTCGGTGGTGATGGTGAAGCCCTGGGGGACGGGCAGGCCGATGTTGGTCATCTCGGCCAGGTTGGCGCCCTTGCCGCCCAGGAGCTCGCGCATATTGGCGTTGCCCTCTGAGAACAGGTAGACATATTTGTGAGCCATTGTACATTCCTCCAAACTTTTATCGGATGTGCAGGGAAAATGCGGGGTCTGAGTCATGGGAATATTTTAACAGAATACACAAGGATGGTCAAGTAAGAGTTGCTTATCTTTTCCTGTTTTTCCAAAAAAGCGGCCTGTAAAATCTGTGGTACCCTTTGACAGATTTCCCCGTTTTGTGTTGTTATATAGGCAGAAGGAGGCGGGGCCCATGGATAGTGAACGGGCGGAATATTTGGTGGAGCGGTACGCCGACCTGCTGGTGCGCATCGGCCGGACCTGGCTGGGGGACTGGGACGACGCCCAGGACGTCTGTCAAACGGTGCTCATCAAGCTGCTGGAGGACCCGAGGGAGTTCCCGGACCAGAGGCAGGAGCGGGCCTGGGTGGTGCGCCTGGCGGTGAACCAGTGCAAGAACTGGAAAAAGAGCGCCTGGGCCCGGCGCCGCGCACCGCTGGAGGAGGGGCTGATCTTGTCGGTGGAGGCCCCGGAGCCGGAGGACGGGAGCCTGCTGGAGCGGGTCCAGGCCCTGCCGCCCAAGTACCGGGAGGTGATTTTCCTGCGGTATTACGAGGAGTACCAGGTGAAAGAGATCGCCCAGATGCTGGGCATACCGGCCCCGCTGGTGAGCACGCGGTTGAAACGGGCCAAGGACAAGCTGAGGACCATGCTGGGAGGCAAGGACTATGTGTGAGGACTTCGGAAAGTATAAAGAGGAGCTGAACCGGGTCAGGCTGACCCCGGACAGTAAGGCGGCGCTGGTCCGGGCGCTGTCGGAACGCCGGCCAGAGGCCGGGACCGGGCGGCCTGTAAAACGGGTCAGGATGTTTCTGGTGGCGGCGGTGTTTGCCCTGGGGGCGCTGGCGCTGACGGCGGCCGCCCTGCCCGGCTTCTGGTCCATGCTGGGGGTTCGCCACTATACGGCGGACTCGGAAGATGGGGACCGCTATTCAGTCTCAATGTTTGGGGACAATGTCAAAGTGCCCGTGGAGGTGGCGGAGGGCCGGGTATGGTTCGTATTCGACGGCCAGCGCATGGACATCACGGGGCAGTTCGACGAGGAACACGCCTTTATCTACGAGACCACCAACCCGGAGACCGGTCTGCCCAATTACATCCTGGTGGGCTGGAGCGCGGGAGGGGTCGGCTATGGAGAGATCGTGTTCCTGCCGGGAGAAGCAGATGATGGTATCCCTTCCTTCAGCGCGCATACGCTGGGTGTGGTCTGGATGGACCCAGACTACCCCATCTTCGACCACACCTATGCCCCGGCCCCGGACGCCAGCGGCTGGTTCAGTAACGCGGTAGAGGAGATCTGCGCGCCCAACCTGGAGAAGATCCGCCCCGCGGAGGAGGCCCATGAGGCACAGCCGCCCCGGACAGGGCCGGGCTCCTCCGCGCCGTCCGCCGGACCGGGCTGAGCCTGCTCCAGATACAAATGTGATATTTTACAGAAAACAGGTTTCGACGGGCACGAAACCTGTTTTCTGCGCCAAAATTCTGCGTCTATGCGAAAAACCGTTGACAAAAACTGTTCATATGCTATGCTGAGAGCGGAAAACGTGAAACTTGACATTTATAAGACGGCGCGGGCCGGGCCCGCCGCCGGGGAAAGGGGAAGTCATATATGGGCTATGCCAAGGAAGACATCATCCGCATCGTGAAAGAAGAGGACGTGAAGTTCATCCGCATGCAGTTTACGGACATCTTCGGACAGCTGAAGAACGTGGCCATCACCGCTTCCCAGATTGAGAAAGCGGTGAACAACCAGATCATGCTGGACGGCTCGTCCATCGAGGGCTTTGTCCGCATCAACGAGTCCGACCAGTATCTGTACCCCGACCTGGACAGCTTTGTCATTTTCCCCTGGGAGCCCCAGGAGGCCAAGGTGGCGCGGCTGATCTGCGACGTGCACAACCCGGACGGCTCCTCCTTTGTGGGCGACCCCCGGGGAGTGCTGGAGCGGGTGCTGGAGCGGGCAAAGGACATGGGCTACGACACCTTCAACGTAGGGCTGGAGGCGGAGTTCTTCCTGTTCCAGACCGACGAGGAGGGCAAACCCACCACCAAGACCAACGACGAGGCGGGGTATTTCGACCTGGGCCCTCTGGACCACGGCGAGCCCACCCGGCGGCGCATCTGCCTGGCCCTGGAGCAGATGGGGTATGAGATTGAGGCGTCCCACCACGAGGTGGCCCCGGGCCAGCACGAGATCGACTTTAAATACGCCCCCGCCCTGGAGTGCGCCGACAAGATCATGACCTTCAAGCTGGCGGTGAAGACCATCGCGCAGCGGGACGGCCTCCACGCCACCTTTATGCCAAAGCCCATTTACGGGCTGGCGGGCAACGGGATGCACACCAATATGTCCCTGTACCGGGATGGGAAAAACGTCTTTTTCGACGAGCAGGGTGAAAACGGGCTGTCCAAGGAGTGTTACTCCTTCATCGCCGGTATCCTGGCCCACATGAAGGGGATGGCGGCCATCACCAATCCCCTGGTCAACTCCTACAAGCGGCTGGTTCCCGGCTTCGAGGCCCCCTGCTACATGGCCTGGTCCGCCTCCAACCGCTCCACCCTGATCCGCATTCCTGCCAGCCGGGGACAGGGCACCCGGGTGGAGCTGCGCTGTCCCGACCCGGCCTGCAATCCCTACCTGTCCCTGGCGGTGTGTCTGGCGGCGGGGCTGGACGGCATCGCCAAGGGCATGACCCCGCCCCCGGAGGTGACGGAGAATATCTTTGCCATGACCCCCGCCACCCGGAAGCGCCGGGGGGTGGAGGCCCTGCCCGGCTCCCTGGAGGAGGCCCTCGCGGCCATGAAGAAGGACAAGCTGGTGACGGCGGCCCTGGGCCAGCACGTCACCCGGCAGTACATCGCGGGCAAGGAGGCGGAGTGGCAGGAGTATTGCACCCGCGTGTCCTCCTGGGAGCGGGATAAATACATTATAAACTATTAGATTCAGGACAAAACCCCGTCCGCCCCGCAGGGCAGGAGAGTATCGCGCCATAGGAGCGGAATTAAGTACATCATTAACTATTGATAAAAACCTCATAAGGGTCAAGCCGAAGCGCATAGGCTCCCCTGTAAGGAGGGAAGCCTATGCGCTTTGCCAAAATGCACGGCCTGGGGAACGACTACATCTTTCTCAACTGCATGGAATCCATGCCGGAGACCCTGCCCGGCCTGGCCCGCCGGCTGTCGGACCGCCACTTCGGTGTGGGTGGGGACGGGATCATCTGCGTGTGCCCATCGGACCGGGCGGACTTCAAGATGCGGATGTTCAACGCCGACGGCTCCGAGGGGGCCATGTGCGGCAACGGCATCCGCTGTTTCGGCAAATATGTATACGACCGGGGCCTGACGGACAAGCGCCACCTCACCGTGGAGACAGGGGCGGGGGAGCGGGAGCTGTCCCTGCTTGTCCAAGACGGTGTGGTGACGGGGGCGGCGGTGGGCATGGGCGCGCCCGTTTTGGGGGAGCCCGCGCCGTTGCTGCTGGACGGGAGGGAATACATCGCCCGCCCCGTGTCCATGGGCAATCCCCACGGGGTGATTGAGGCGGAAAACCCCGCCGCCCTGGACCTGTCCGTCCTCGGCCCGCTGGCGGAGAGCCACCCCGCTTTTCCCCACCGGGTGAACGCCGAGTTTGTCCGGGTGGTGAACCGGCGGGAGCTGGAGATGCGGGTGTGGGAGCGGGGCAGCGGCGAGACCCTGGCCTGCGGTACCGGGGCCTGCGCCAGCGCGGCGGCCATGATCGCCGCCGGGAAGCTGGACCGGGAGGCGGTGGTCCATCTGGCCGGGGGGGACCTGACCGTCCGCTGGGACGGGGAATCCGGCCAAATGTTCATGACGGGCCCCGCCGTCGCCGTGTTTGATGGCGAAACTGCCGATTGACCGAGGTATTTGGCCTGTGGTACAATAATTTAACTAGATGAAGCAAAGGAGTGGTCCCCATGGCCCACATCAATCAGAATTTCCAAAAGCTCCCTGGCGGCTACCTGTTCCCGGAGATCGGCCGCCGTGTGCGGGCTTTTTCCGCCCAGAACCCGCCCATGCCCCTGATCCGCCTGGGCATCGGCGACGTGACCCAGCCCCTGGCCCCTGCGGTGGTGGAGGCCATGGTGAAGGCGTCCAAGGAGATGGGGGTGAAGGAGACCTTCCGGGGCTACTGCGAGGAGACCTGCTGCGCCTACGACTTCCTGCGTTTTGCCATCCGGGACGACTACAGGGTCCGGGGGGTGGATGTCGCCGACGACGAGATCTTCGTCTCCGACGGCGCCAAGACCGACTGCGGCAGCATCGGGGACATCTTCTCGGTGGACAACGTGGTGGCGGTGTGCGACCCGGTGTACCCGGTCTACGTGGACACCAACGCCATGGCGGGGCGGGCCGGGGACTTCAACGGGGAGCGGTGGACGGACCTGGTCTACCTGTCCTGCACCGCGGACAACGGCTTTTTCCCCGACCTGCCCGCGGGGGATCAGGTCCCAGACCTCATCTACATCTGTTCCCCCAACAACCCCACCGGGGCGGCGGCCGCTTATGGCCAGCTCAAGACCTGGGTGGACTACGCCAACGCCCACGGCAGCGTGATCCTGTTCGACTCCGCCTACGAGGCGTTCATCACCCAGGAGGGAATTCCCCACAGCATCTTCGAGGTGGAGGGGGCCAAGACCTGCGCCATCGAGTTCCGCTCCTTCTCCAAGTCCGCCGGGTTCACCGGCAACCGCTGCGCCTATACGGTCATACCCAAGGCCCTGGAGCGGGAGGGGGTGTCTCTCCGGGCGCTGTGGAACCGCCGCCAGGGGAGCAAGTTCAACGGCGTGCCCTATGTGATCCAGCGGGCGGCGGAGGCGGCCCTCTCCCCGGAGGGGAAGGCCCAGACCAAGACCGCCGTCGACTACTACCTGAACAACGCCAGGGTGGTCCGGGAGGGGCTGACCGCCGCCGGGCTGACGGTGTACGGCGGGGTGAACGCCCCCTATCTCTGGGTGAAGACCCCCAATGATATGCCCTCCTGGGATTTCTTCGACCTGCTGCTGAAGCGGGCCTGTGTGGTCACCACCCCCGGCGCGGGCTTCGGCCCCAGCGGGGAGGGCTACGTCCGCATCACCGCCTTCGGGGATGCGGACGCCACCCGCGAGGCGGTCCAGCGCATTGCATCCGTGGTAAAGCAATAAGTTGTTCCCTGTGTTGTTTATTCCTTTTTCTTGCAAGAAAAAGGAATCGAAAAAGAACTTTAGACCCGCCTGGAGCGTTGCTCCAGGCGGATTTTTTATAGATGTAAATACTTTCGTATCGGGAACGCGAAGCGAAGTTTCGCTTCAAAAGTTTCTTTTCGGTCCCTTTTCTTTTCAAAGAAAAGGACCGCCCTTGACCTTCCTTTGCCGGAATATTTCGGGACGGGCCCTCATAGGATTGGGGTACAAAGGCGGTGAACAGTATGGACGAAAGAAAACCCTGGGAGCAGGCAGCAGCGGTGCTGCCCGTCCCCCTGCGCTCCAGCCTGGGGACCCTGGGAGAGGACAAGCTGGAGCGGGCGGAGGAATTCCGGCTGCGGCGGGGTTTCCCCATGACGGTGCTGCTCTCCGGGGGGGAGGTGGAGACGGGCGGCCCGCCCATCGGGGAAGAGGAGCTGCGGCAGGCGGTGGAAAACGCCACCCAGTCCTCCGCCCACACGGCGCTGGACCGGGTGCGGCAGGGGTTCGTCACCCTGCGGGGGGGGCATCGGATGGGCCTGTGCGGCACGGTGGCCAGGAAGGACGGAAGGATCGTCACCCTCCGGGAGCTGTCCTCCCTGTCCATCCGGGTGGCGCGGAGCGTCAGCGGGCTGGCGGGCCCGTTGCTGCCCCGGCTGACGCAGGATGGATGGTTTTTGAGCACCCTGATTTTAGCCCCGCCTGGGGCGGGCAAGACCACCCTGCTCCGGGACCTGGCCCGGGCGCTGTCCGACGGGGAGGGATGCGCCCCCCACCGGGTGGCGGTGGCCGATGAGCGGGGGGAGATCGCCGCTCTGTGGCGGGGAGAGCCCCAGCTGTATGTGGGGCGGCACACCGATGTGCTGGACGGCTGCTCCAAGGGGGAGGGGCTGTCCATCCTCATCCGGGGGATGAACCCCCAGGCGGCAGCGGTGGACGAGCTGGGCGGTGATGAGGACGTTCAAGCCGTGGCTGAGGCGGCGGGGTGCGGCGTGGCGGTGCTGGCCACCGCCCACGGCGCGGGGCTGGACGACCTGGGCCGCCGCCCCGCCTGCCGGGCGCTGCTGGCCTCCGGGACCTTCCGGCGGCTGGTGGTTTTGGAGCGCCGGGGCGGGGAGCGGTCCGCCCGGGTGGAGGCGCTGTCATGACCCGGCTGCTGGGATCCGTCCTGGTGGTGGCCGGGTGCGTGTCGCTAGGTCTGTGCGCCGTAGCCTGGCTGGACGGCCGGGTTCGGGACCTGGGAGAGCTGGCGGCCGGACTGGATACCCTCCAGCGGGAGCTGGGCTGGCGGCTGGCCCCGCTGCCCCAGGCGCTGGAGGGGGCGGCCAGGGCGGCCCGGGGCCCGACGGCGGATTTTTTCACCCTCTGCGCCCAGCGGGCCCGCTCGCCGGATGGACAGGCCTTCCAGGAGATATGGCGGAACGCTCTGAACGCCTCCCCCCTCCGGCTGAGGGGGGAGGACAGGGCCCTGCTGGACCGGCTGGGGGGTGTGCTGGGCCGGTACGACGGGGACAGCCAGCGGCTGGCCCTGGAGGACACGGCGGCGGGTTTGCGCACCCTCCAGGGGGCGGCGGCGGAGGAACGGAGCCGCCTGGGCCGGGTGTACGGGGTGCTGGGGGCGGCGGCCGGCCTGCTGGCGGTCATTTTGCTGCTGTAGCGCCCCATAAATATTATATGGGGGACGGATATGACACGTCGGCGCTCCCCCGCGGGGAGCGGGGGAGCGCCGAATGAACCACACATAGGAGGACGGATGATGGACGTGGACCTCATTTTTAAAATTGCCGCCATCGGCATTCTGGTGTCGGTGCTCAACCAGGTGCTCACCCGGTCGGGCCGGGACGAGATGGCCACCATGACCACCCTGGTGGCGCTGGTGGTGGTGCTGATGATTGTGGTGCAGCAGATCAATGACCTGTTCACCCTGGTGAAGGACCTGTTCGGGCTGTGAGCGGCGTGGTAAAGATTGCGGCGGCGGCAGTGGCGGCGGCGCTGTGCGCCGTGGTGGTGCGCAGACAGTCCCCGGAGATCGCCCTAGCCCTGGGCATCGGTGCCTGTGCCCTCATCGTGCTGTCCTGTTCCGAGGCGCTGGAGTCGGCGGTAGAGCTGACGGACAAGCTGGCCCAGATCGGGGGGCTGTCCGCCCAGGTGGTGGAGCCGGTGCTGAAGACGGCGGGCATCGCCATCGTCACCCGGCTGGCCGCCGACTTCTGCAAGGACGCCAAGGAGGGAGGGCTGGCCTCGGCGGTGGAGCTGGGGGGGACGGCCCTGGCCCTGGCGGCGGCCCTGCCCCTGATGACGGCGGTGCTGGACGTGCTTGCCCGACTGCTGTAGGAGACGGGCCATGGAAAAGGTGTGGACGGTTTTGGCGGGGCTGGCCCTTGTGTCCGCCCTGTGCCTCCCCGCCCGGGCCCTCACCGGGCAGGAGGCCCTGGAGCGGCAGGAGGCGCTCATCGATGTGGAGGGGCTCCAGCGCGCGGCGGCGGAGAGCGGCGGCACGGCGGAGTACGGGGCCTCTCTGGACGAGGGGCTGGAGGGTCTCCTGGACACGGGCACCCGAGAGCTGGGGGGCGCGGTGCGCACCGCGGCCCGGTCCGGGGCGCTGCTGCTGGTGATCCTGATGTTCTGCGCCCTGGCGGAGTCGGTGGGGGAGCTGGGGAAGGGGAGCGTGAAGGCTGCCTCCCTGGCGGGGACGCTGGCGGTGGCGGCGGTGGCGGTGGCGGACGTGAATTCCCTGCTGGGGCTGGGCCGGGGAGCCATGGAGAACATGACCTCCTTCGCCAACGTGCTGCTGCCCGCAGTGGCGGTGGTGACGGCGGCCACCGGGGCGGTGACGGGGGCAGCGGCCCGGCAGCTGGCGGCGGCGCTGTTCTCCGGCCTGCTGGCCAACCTGATCAGCGGGCTGCTGGTGCCCCTGCTGTACGGCTATATCGCCGCCTCGACAGCCCAGGCGGCGCTGGGAAGAGAGGAGCTGAAGCGGATGGCGGACCTGCTGAAGTGGACGGTGACCACCCTGCTCACCATCACTACCATCGCCTTTGTGAGCTACCTGACGGCCAGCGGGGTGGTGGCGGGGACGGCGGACGCGGCGGCGGTAAAGGCGGCCAAGTTCGCCATATCCGGGGCGGTGCCAGTGGTGGGCGGCATCCTGTCCGACGCGGCGGAGACGGTGCTGGCCTCCGCCGGGGTTCTCCGGGGGACGGTGGGGGTGTTCGGTATGGTCACTGTGCTGGGGCTGTGCCTGGTTCCCCTGCTGCGGCTGGCGGTGCACTACCTGGCCTATAAGCTGGTGGCGGCGCTGGCCTCCGCCCTGGGCAGCGGCCCCCCCTGCGCCCTGGTGGACCGGCTCAGCTCCGCCTTTGGGCTGGTGTTGGGGATGATGGGGGCCAGCTGCCTGCTGCTGCTCATCACCCTGGTGTCCTGCCTGTCGGTGGCCGCCGTATGATGGGCTTTGTGCGCACCTGGCTGCTGGGGGTGACGGCGGCGGCGCTGGTGCTGGCGCTGGCGGAGGCCCTGGCCCCGGAGGGCGCGGTGAAAAAGGTGTGCCGCCTGGCGGGGGGGATGGCCCTGCTGCTGGCGGCGGCGGGGCCGGTGCTGGAGGCGCTGGACGGCGCCGTCCTCACCCGGGCCGTAGAGGGCTGGCGGGACCAGTCCCAACAGTATGAGCAGGAGCTGGAGGGTCGGAGCGGACAGCTCTATCTGGCTATCATAGAGGAGGAGACCGCCGCATATGTTATGGACAAGGCGAGAGAATTCGGCTTTGAATGCGATGTGGAGGTGACCTTCGGCTATGACGAGAAGGCGGTGCCCTGCCCCTGGGAGGTCACCGCCCGGGGCGAGTGGACCCCGGAGCGGCGGGCGAGGCTGGGGCGGCTGCTGGAGGAGGAGCTGGGCGTGCCCGCCCAGCGGCAACATTACGAGGAGATACTGCCATGAAGGTCCAATGGAAGCCGGAGCAGCTGTGGAAGCTGCTGGACAAGTACAAATACGTGCTGCTGGCGCTGGCGGCGGGGCTGGTGCTGCTGCTGTGGCCATCGGGGGAGCGGGAGCGGCCGGCCCCGGAGCCTGCCGGCGGCGAGGCGGAGGAGTTCGATCTGGCGGCGCTGGAAGAGAAGCTGTCCCAGGTGCTCTCCCAGGTGGAGGGGGCGGGGGAGGCGACGGTGGTCCTGACGCTGAGAAGCGGCGCGGAGCGGGTGCCCCTCACCGACCGCTCCACCTCCAGCCGGGAGCGGGAGAGCCAGGTGGAGGAGAAGACGGTGGTCATCAATACCGGCTCCGGCCAGCAGGCGGTGGTCCGCCTGGAGCGGGCCCCGGTGTTCCAGGGGGCGGTGGTGGTGTGCCCCGGGGGAGACCAGGCGGAGGTGCGCCTGCTGCTCACCCAGGCGGTGTCGTCCCTCACCGGGCTGGGCTCGGATAAAATTACCATTTGCAAAGGGGAGCGATGAACCGCCGTGAGCAGCCCGGATGGAACGGAGCGAAGGCAAAAGCCCAAGGCCCGCAAAGCGGGGCTGGGTTTTGCCTGAGTCGGAGCGAAGCCGGGCGTTGCGAACAGGTGAAGCGTGATTATGAGGGGGCTGACGTCCCCAACCTTGAATTTTGGGAGGACAGAATCATGAGTGTGTGGAAACGAAACGCGGTCGTGGTGGCCATCGTGCTGTTCGTGGGGGCGGCGGTATACCTGAACTGGTCCTACGGCAAAGAGGCCGCGGCGGCGGGCGGCGGCGGGAAGCTGCTGGGCCAGGCCGCGCTGGTCAACGGCAAGGACGACAAGCAGGCCGGGGACGGCGGGACGGCGGGGGACGCCCAGTCCAGCGCCCAGCCTAACGCCTCCGCTGATCCCAGCGCCTCCCCCGGCGCGGCGGGGGAGCAGACCGGCTACTTCGCCTCCGCCCGGCTCAACCGGCAGCAGGCCCGGGACAGCGCCCTGGAGCTCCTCCAGCAGGCGGCGGCGGACGCGGGGGCCCAGCAGGACATCATCGACGAGGCCAACGCCTCCATCCAGACCATGGCGGCCCAGACCATGTCCGAGGCTCAGGTGGAGAACCTGGTCACCGCCAAGGGCTATGGGGACTGCGTGTGCTTCATCAATGAGAACAGCGCCAGCGTGGTGGTGTCGTCCACGGCCAACGGCCTCAGCGAGAACGACGTGACCAAGATCATGGAGATCGTCAAGGAGGAGACGGGGCTGACGGCAGATAAGATCAAGGTCATCGAGACGGAGCCTTGAGCCGGACAAAATAAGGATTGTAATTTTTAGGACAGGGTGATATAATAGCCTCAGCATTTGGTAAAGGAGCGTGAGGCGATATGGCCGAAGGCAGGGAATATATCTCCCATGAGAGCGAGCTGGGCAGCGTCAGCATTTCCGAGGAAGTGCTCACCATCATCGCGGCGGCGGCGGCGGTGGATGTGGAGGGGGTCAGCTCCCTGGGGTCCGGCCTGAGCAGCGAGGGCACCGCCACAGCCAACCGCAAGGCCCTCACCAAGGGCGTCCGCCTGTGGGTGGAGGACGAGCGGGTCACCGTGGACCTGCCCATTCTGGTGCGCTACGGCTACGTGGTCACCGACGTGGCCAAGGCGGTGCAGGAGGCGGTGTTCGCCGCCGTGGAGAACACCAGCGGGCTGGAGGTGGCCCAGGTCAATGTCACCGTGGTGGGCGTCACCTTCCAAAAGTGAGCGAGGGAGCCGGGGCACAGGCCCCGGCTCTTTTTCCACCCCTTTTTTGTGGGAAAAGGGGGTTTCTTTTTTGGGCCCGTTCGTGTATAATAAAACGAATATACAAAATGGGCCGCTGTGCCCAACGAGACAGCCCGGCGCCGCCGGGAGAGGAGGAGTCCCCATGAACAGAAGCACCGCCAGGGAGATCGCCGTCCATTTTGTGTTTGAGCTGGCGTTTTCCAACGAGACGGCCCGGCAGCTGCTGGACCGGGAGCTCACCCCGGAGGGATTTGCCCGGCGGGCCCAGGACGAGCCCTTGTACGCTGAGTTCCCCGGCCAGGGGGAGCTGGATTACATCACCCGGCTGGTGATGGGGGCGGGGAGCCACGGGGCCGAGCTGGACGGATACATCGAGAAGTACGCCAAGGGCTGGCGGTTTTCCCGCATCGACCGGGTGGCCTCCGCCATCATGCGGGCGGCTATGTATGAGGTCCTGTATATGCCCGATATTCCCAACCGGGCGGCCATTAACGAGGCGGTGGAGATCGCCAAGCGGTATCTGGACGACGAGGTGGTCAAGTTCATCAACGGCATCCTGGGCTCCTTTGTGCGCTCGGAGGTGCCGGAGCAGGAGTGAGCGCCATGGACAAGCTGTGCCTGGGCTTTGACACCAGCAACTACACCACCTCCGCCGCCGTTTTCGGAAATGGGACGGCGGAAAACCGGGGAAGGCTGCTCACCGTCCCGGAGGGGGCGCTGGGCCTGCGGCAGAGCGACGCCCTCTTCCAGCATGTGAAGCGGCTGCACCTGATGGTGGAGCGGCTCCGGGCGGACGGGGTGATGGGGAGTATCGCCGCCGTGGGGGCGTCCACCCGGCCCCGGGAGGTGGAGGGCTCCTATATGCCCTGCTTCCTGGTGGGGGAGGGGGAGGGCCGCACCCTGGCGGCGGCGCTGGGGGCGCCCTTTTACCCCTGCTCCCACCAGCAGGGCCACGTGGCGGCGGCGGCCTGGTCGGCGGGCCGGGAGGACCTGCTGGACAAGCCCCACCTGGCCTGGCACCTGTCCGGGGGTACCACCGAGCTTCTCCGGGTGGAGCCGGAGGGCCACACCGTCCGGGCCGAGGTGGTAGGGGGCACCAGCGACATCGCCGCAGGCCAGCTCATCGACCGGGCCGGGGTGCTGCTGGGCCTGTCTTTCCCAGCGGGCAAGGCGCTGGACGCTTTGTACCCCCAGGCAGAGAAGGCGCTTTCTTTCCGGGTGAAGCTGAACGATCTGACCTTCTCCCTGTCCGGCATGGAGAACAAGGTGAAGGAGCTGGCGGAGCGGGGGGAGGCCCCCGCCGACATCGCCCGATTTGCCATCGACACCATTATGGACGTGCTGATCCGGGCCACCGGGGAGGCCCAAAAGCGCTGGCCCGGCCTGCCCGTGCTGTGTTCCGGGGGCGTGGCCTCCAACCGGCAGATCCGGGCGGCGCTGGAGCGGGCCTGCGGCGCGGTGTTCGCCCAGCCCCAGTACGCCACGGACAACGCCCTGGGGGTGGCCATCCTGGCCCACCGGGCGATGGAGCGGGGGGTGAAGGGGTGAATATTGCCAATTTACCTGTCTATACTGTATCTCAGGTCAACGGCTACGTGAAGGACCTGATGGACGACGATCCTCTCCTCACCGGGCTGCTGGTGCGGGGGGAGATCTCCAATTATAAGTGCTACCCCTCGGGACACCACTATTTTTCCCTGAAGGACGAGCAGGGGGCCCTGCGGTGCGTCATGTTCCGTGGGGAGGCGGTCCGGCTGCGGTTCCGCCCCGCCAACGGGATGCGGGTGGTGGCCTTTGGCCGTGTGTCCGTGTACCCCAGGGACGGGCAGTATCAGCTCTATTGCAGCGAGCTGATGGAGGACGGCCGGGGGGCGCTGGACGAGGCGTTTGAAAAGCTGCGCCGCCGCCTGGAGGCGGAAGGCTTGTTCGACGAGGCCAACAAGCAGCCCCTGCCTCAGTACCCGAACAAAATTGCCCTGGTCACCTCCCCGGCGGGGGCGGCAGTCCGGGACATGCTGCGCATATTGGGGGTCCGCTGGCCCCTGGCCCAGGTGCTGGTGGTCCCCGTCCGGGTCCAGGGCGCCGAAGCGGCGGGGGAGATTTCCGCCGCCATCCACCGTCTGAACAACCGGGCGGATATCGACCTCATCATCACCGGCCGTGGGGGCGGTTCCAAGGAGGACCTGTGGGCCTTCAACGAGGAGGTCGTGGCCCGGGCCATCTATCTGTCCAATATCCCGGTGATCTCCGCCGTGGGCCACGAGCCAGACGTGACCATCGCCGACTATGTGGCGGACCTGCGGGCGGCTACCCCCTCCAACGGGGCGGAGCTGGCGGTCCCAGACCAGGGGGCGGAGCGGGCCAGGCTGGCCCAGCTGGACCAGCGGCTGGCCAGGGCCCTCCAGGCCCGGCTGGGCGGGGCCCGGCGGGAGCTGGACCGTCTGAAAAACAGCCGCGCCCTGCGCAATATAAAAGCCCCTATCCAGGACCGGCGGCTGGCGGTGGACGGGCTGCGCCGCCGGATGGCCCTGGCTCTTCGGGGCAGGGTGGAGAGGGGCCGGCAGGGGCTGAACGCCCAAAAGAGCCGTCTGACCCTGGCGCTGTGCGCCCAGACCGCGAAGAAAAAGGCCCTGCTGGGCCGTCTGGCGGCGGGGCTGGACGCCCTGAGCCCGCTGAAGGTGCTGAGCCGGGGCTACGCCGTGGCCCGGCGGGGGGAGGACGTGGTGTCGTCCACCACTCAGGTGGAGGCCGGGGACCGGCTGGACGTCCTGCTGTCCGACGGTGTGCTGAACTGTACCGTTGAGGAGAAGGAGGAGAGGACATGGCGGTGAAAAGAAGCGGTTTGAATATGCTAATGTCCGGCAAAACGGTATCCTGTGAAGTCGAAGGGGAGGAATAGGGAATGGCGGCAAAAAAATCCTTTGAGGAGGCTATGGGGCGGCTGGAGGCCATTGTGGCCCAGCTGGAGAAGGGCGAGTGCGGCCTGGACCAGTCCCTCAAGCTGTTTGAGGAGGGAGCTGGGCTGGCGGGCCGGTGCGAGGAGCTGTTGGACCAGGCGGAGCAGAAGGTGAACCTGCTGCTGGCCGACGACCAGGAGGTCCCCTTCGAGGGGGAGGACGCCGATGGACTTTGAGCGGGAATACCGGGAGGCCCTGGCCCTGGTGGAGGGGGAGCTGCAAGGCGCCTTCACCGACGCCATGGGCGGCCCCCACCGGGAGCTGCTGGAGGCCATGCGGTACAGCCTGCTGGCCGGGGGCAAGCGGGTGAGGCCGGTGCTGGCGCTGAAATTCTGTGAAGCGCTGTGCGGGGACATGGCCCCCGCCCTTGATTACGCCTGCGGGGTGGAGATGCTCCACACGTACTCTCTCATCCACGACGACCTGCCCTGCATGGACGACGACGAGCTGCGCCGTGGCAAGCCAACTTGCCACGTGAAATACGGGGAGTGGCTGGCCCTGCTGGCTGGGGACGCCCTTCAGGCGGCGGCTTTTGAGCGGCTGGCCATGTCCAGGCGGACCACACCCGCCGCCAACGGCAGGGCCTGCGCTGTTCTGGCCCAGGCGGCGGGGCACAGCGGCATGTGCGCGGGGCAGTATCTGGATATCAAATGGGAGGGCCGGGAGCCGCCGGACGGGTACGGCCTGGAACAGATCGACGGCTGGAAGACCGGGGCCCTGCTGGAGGCGGCCTGCCTGCTGGGGTTGACGGCCTCCCCGGTGGAGCCTGCGCAAGAGCAGTGGGAGGGGGCCCGGCGGTATGCCCAGCGGCTGGGGATGGCTTTCCAGATCCGGGACGACATGCTGGACGTGGAGTCCACCGAGGAAGAGCTGGGCAAACCCATCGGCTCCGATGCCCAGAACGGAAAGAATACTTACGCCGCCCTGTACGGCCTGGACAGGTGCCGGGAGCTGGTGGACCTGCTGACGGAAAAGGCCAAGGAGAGCGTGCGGGGGGCTTTTGAGCGCCCGGAGTTCCTGTGCGCCCTGGCCGATTCCCTGGCGGCGCGGAAAAATTGAGAGGCGGGCGGCAAAGGGACCGCCGGACGCCTGAACACAGAGGAGAGATGCGTGATGCTGAGCCCGGTCTTATTGATCGCCATTGCCGCCTGGGCATCGGCCCAGGTACTGAAGCTGCTGATCGCCACGGCGGTCTATCGGAAGTTCGACATCACCTATCTCACCACCGGGGGCGGCATGCCCAGCTCCCACTCGGCCCTGGTGTGCGCCGCCGCCGTGTCCTGCGGCATGAGCGCCGGGTTTGACTCCCCGGTGTTCGCGGTGGCGGCGGTGGTGGCCTTCATCGTCATGTACGACGCTGCCCACGTCCGCCGGGAGACGGGGGAGCAGGCCAAGGTGCTCAACTATATCCTGCGCAACTGGGAGGAGTTCAAGCCCGAGAATTTCGAGCGGGACTTGAAGGAGCTCATCGGGCACACCCCCCTCCAGGTGGCGGTGGGAGCTGTTTTAGGGGTGGCGGTGGGCCTGCTGGGTAGTTGGTTGATTTAAAAAGAGGCCCCCGAAAAGCCGCCCTTTGGCTTTTTGGGGAGAGGAGGGACAGCGAAATGACTGAACTTTCGCCGAAAGGCGGAAGCGAAGGATATCAAGCTTGTCCCGACGAAAGGAGGCGGGGCTATGGGCCCGGAACAGCTGAACAGCCTCACCGACGTTCAGGCGAAGCTGCTGTGCGACCAACTGAGGGAGCAGATCATTGCCAGCGTTTCCAAGACCGGGGGCCATCTGGCCTCCAGCCTGGGAGTGGTGGAGGCCACGGTGGCCGTCCACCGGGTGTTTAACCTGGAGACGGACCGGCTGGTGTTCGACGTGGGCCACCAGTGCTACGCCCACAAAATTTTGACCGGGCGGGGAGGCCAGATGGACACGCTGCGGAAGCTGGGGGGGCTGTCCGGCTTTCCCAAGCCCCGGGAGCACCGGGCGGACGCTTTCATCGCCGGCCACGCCTCCAACGCGGTGTCGGTGGCCCTGGGCATGGCCCGGGCCCGGACGCTGAACCAGGAGGACTACTGCGTCCTGGCCATGCTGGGAGACGGGGCCATGACCGGCGGGCTGGCCTACGAGGGGCTGTCCGACGCGGGGCAGAGCGGGGAACAGCTGGTGGTCATCCTCAACGACAACGGTATGTCCATCACTAAGAACGTGGGGGGCGTGGCCCGGCATCTGGCCCAGCAGCGGCTGAAGCCCCAGTACCTCCAGTTTAAAAAGCTCTATCGGAAGGTCACCGGGGCCACGGCGGTGGGCCGGGGGCTTTACCGCTTCACCCACAAGGCCAAGCAGGCGGTGAAAAACGCCGTCCTCCACTGCAGCATGTTCGAGGACATGGGCTTTACTTACCTGGGCCCGGTGGACGGCCACGACGTAAACTACCTCACCCGGTTGCTGCGGTACGCCAAGGAGCTGAACAGCCCCGTCCTGCTCCACATCAAGACCGTCAAGGGGAAGGGCTATCCCCCGGCGGAAAAGGAGCCTGACCGCTTCCACGGGGTGGGGCCCTTCCACATTGAGGACGGAACGCCCCTCCGGGAGGGCGGGGAGACCTTCTCCTCCGTGTTTGGGGACACTCTGCGCCAGCTGGCCCGGGAGGGGGACGACGTGGCCGCCGTCACCGCCGCCATGCCCGACGGCACGGGGCTGGTGGGCTTTGCCCGGGAGTACCCGGAGCGCTTTTTTGACGTGGGCATCGCCGAGGGCCATGCCATATCCATGGCGGCGGGGATGGCCAAGCAGCGGATGACCCCGGTGGCGGCCGTTTACTCCACCTTTTTGCAGCGGGCCTACGACATGCTCATCCACGACGTGGCTATCCAGGGCCTCCACGTGGTGCTGGGTGTGGACCGGGCGGGCCTGTCCGGCGAGGACGGGGAGACCCACCACGGCGTGTTCGACGTGGCCTATCTCAGCTCGGTGCCCGGCATGAGGATCTACTGCCCCGCCAGCTTCGAGGAGCTGCGGGCCATGCTCCGCTGCGCGGTGGAGAAGGACCGGGGGCCGGTGGCAGTGCGCTATCCCCGGGGGGGCGAGGGGAAGTTTACCGCCCTGTGCGGCATTGAGGGGGCCAGCGTCATCCGGCCCGGCACAGACGTGACCATCGCCGCCTACGGCACTATGGTGAACGAGGCGCTGGAGGCCGCCCGCCTGCTGGAGGAACAGGGAAAGTCCGCCCAGGTGGTCAAGCTGAACAGCATCTCCCCCCTGGACGTGGACAACCTGGCCGCCTGCGCCCAAAAGACCGGGCGGCTGGTGGTGGCGGAGGAGTGCGTGGACGCGGGCTGCGTGGGGCGCAGAATTGCCGCCGAACTTGCCCTGCGGGGCGTAACCGGCGTAAGGCTGGCCCTAGTGAACCTGGGGGACCGCTTCGTCCGGCAGGGCACCGTGCCGGAGCTGAGACAGCTGTGCGGCATCGACGGGGCGTCCATCGCCCGCCGGGCCGGGGAGGTGATGGGCCGTGGCTAAAAAGCGTGTGGACCTGCTGCTGGTGGAGCGGGGGCTGGCGGACACCCGCCAGAAGGCCCAGGCGGTGATCATGGCGGGGCAGGTGTACACCGGGGAGCGGCGCTGCGACAAGCCGGGCCTCGCCCTGGAGGAGGACGCGCCCCTGGAGGTCCGTGGCGGGCTGCGCTACGTGAGCCGTGGCGGGCTGAAGCTGGAGAAGGCCATGCAGGTCTTTCCTATTATCCTGACCGGCAAAACTGCCGCCGACATCGGGGCCTCCACCGGAGGCTTCACCGACTGCATGCTGCAAAATGGGGCCAAGAAGGTGTATGCCGTGGACGTGGGCTACGGCCAGCTGGCCTGGTCCATCCGAAACGATCCCAGGGTGGTGTGCCTGGAGCGCACCAACGCCCGGTATTTGACCACGGAGCAGATCCCCGAGCCGTTGGACTTCGCCTCCATCGACGTGTCCTTCATCTCCCTGGGGCTGATCCTGCCCGCCCTGCGGCCTCTGATGGCCCCGGGGGGCCAGGTAGCCGCCCTGGTGAAGCCCCAGTTTGAGGCGGGGAAGGACAAGGTGGGCAAAAAGGGCGTGGTCCGGGACCCAGCGGTCCATCTGGAGGTGCTGGAGCGCTTTCTGGACCACGCCGCCCAGGCGGATTTTGCTGTGCTGGGGCTGGATTTTTCTCCCATCCGGGGGCCGGAGGGCAACATTGAATACCTGGGCTTCCTCCAGGCGGGGGCCGGGGAGAGGGCCGGATTTGATTTGAAAGAGCTGGTGGACCGCTCCCACCAGGCGCTGAAGGGGTGAGGGAAGGATGAAAATTGTGCTGTGCCCCAACCCCTACCGGGACCGAGGGCTTCGGGCGGCCCAGGCCGCTCAGCGGATCTTGGACAACGCCGGGGCCCAGACCGCCATCTGCCTGCCCTTTGAGGTGGACCAGGGCAGCCGCCTGGACCTGCCCGCCGGGACGGCGCTGGGCCAGATCGAGGAGGAGCTGGAGGATGCCAACGTGCTGGTGTGCTTCGGCGGGGACGGAACCATCCTCCACGCCGCTCACGAGGCCAACGCCAGGAACATTCCCATTCTGGGGGTGAACCTGGGCAGCATCGGCTTTATGGCGGAGCTGGAGCACGGGGAGCTGTCCCTGCTGGCCCGTCTGGCCGGCGGCCGGTTCGGCATTGAGCGGCGGATGATGCTGGACGTCACCGTCCGCCGGGAGGGGCGGCGGGTGTTTGACCAGCAGGCCCTCAACGATGCGGTGCTCACCAAGGGGGCGGTGGCCCGGGTGCTGGACCTGGAGGTGACAGGCGACCGGGTGACCATCTCTTCCTTCTCCGGGGACGGCATCGTGGTGTCCACCCCCACCGGGTCCACCGCCTACTCCATGGCGGCGGGGGGGCCCATCGTGGAGCCCACGGCGGCCAATATCATCATCGCTCCCATCTGCGCCCACTCTCTCCACGCCAAGCCCTTCGTGCTGGACGCGGCCAGGTCGGTGGGAGTGCGGCTGGCTCCAGGGAGCAAAAAAACCGCCTACCTGTCGGTGGACGGGGGGCGGGCGTTCCGGGTGCAGCCCGGGGACTGGGTGGAGTGCCGCCGGTCCCGGCAGACCACCCAGATGGTGAAGCTCACCGGGCGGAGCTTCTACGAGCGGATCAATCAAAAGCTGGGAAAGGCGTGAACGGTTTGAAAGCCAAACGACAGGCGGAAATCCTGCGCATCATTGCGGAGGCGGACATTGAGACCCAGGAGCAAATGCTGGACCAGCTGGGGCGGCGGGGCATCCGGGCCACCCAGGCCACCATTTCACGGGACATCAAGGAGCTGAACCTGGTGAAGCAGCCGGGGAAGGGGGGGAGCTACCGCTATGTGGCCTCCGCCGCCCTGCCCCCCCGGCGGGCGGCCGCCGGCCGTCTGCAAAACATCTTCAAGGAGGGGGTCATCTCCTGCGACGTGGCCCAGAACATCGTGGTGGTGAAGACCATGCCCGGTCTGGCCCCTGCCGCCGGGGCCGCCCTGGACGGCATGGAGCTGGAGGGGCTGGTGGGTTCCCTGGCGGGGGACGACACTGCCATCCTCATCATGCGCACCAATCAGGTGGCGGAGTCGCTGGCCCGGGAGATCGAGTCCATGCTGGAGGGGTGAGGGAACATGCTCAGCTTGCTGCACATTGAAAACATCGCGGTGATCTCCCAGGCGGACATCACCTTTGACCAGGGATTCAACGTCCTCACCGGCGAGACCGGCGCAGGCAAATCCATCGTCATCGACTCCATCGGGGCCATCATGGGGGAGCGCACCAGCCGGGACCTGATCCGCACCGGGGCCAAGACCGCCCGGGTGTCCGCCCTGTTCCGGGACCTGCCCTCCCTGCCCTGGTTCGAGGAGCAGGGGACCGGCCCCGACGAGAACGGGGAGCTGCTCATTGAGCGGACCATCCAGGCGGACGGCAAAAACGCCTGCCGGGTGAACGGGCGGCCCCTGCTGGTGACCCAGCTGCGGGAGCTGGGCCAACAGCTGGTGAACGTCCACGGCCAGCACGACGGCCAGCAGCTTCTGGACGAGGAGTGCCATCTGGGCTACTTAGACAGCTTTGGCCGGGCCGAGAAGGAGCTGGAGGCCTTTTCCATCGCCTACGCCCAGGTCCGGGACCTGCGCCGTGAGCGGGAAAAGCTCCAGATGGACGATGGGGAGAAGGCCCGGCGGCTGGACACCCTCACCTACCAGATCGAGGAGCTGGAGAAGGCGGAGCTGCGGGAGGGCGAGGACGAGGAGCTGGGCCAGCGCCGGGAGGTGCTGCGCAACGCCGAGCGGCTCACCGGCGCGGTGGACGGGGCCTGGCAGGCCCTCACCGGCGGCGAGGACGGCGAGGGGGCGGTGTCCCTGCTGATGGAGGCGGAAAACCGCCTGTCTCAGGGGGGCAAATACAGCCCCGACCTGAAGGAGCTGTCGGAAAAGGCGGAGCGGCTGCGCTGCGACGCGGACGATTTGGCGGAGCTGGTCCGGGACCTGCGGGGGACGCTGGACTTCTACCCCGGCGAGCTGGACGAGATCGAGGAACGGCTGGACCGTCTCTACCGATTGAAAAAGAAGTACGGCGGCACGGTGGGGGAGATGCTGGCCTACCTGGACAAGTGCCGGGAGGAGCTGGACGCCATCCAGTTCTCCGAGGACCGGCTGAACCGGCTGGACAAGGAGCTGGAAAAGGCGCTGGCCCAGGCGGTGAAGCTGGGGGAGAAGCTGTCCGCCCGGCGGCATAAGGCGGCGGAGGAGCTGGCGAAACGCATCCAGTCCGAGCTGAAAGCGCTGGACATGCCCAAGGTCCAGTTCCAGGTGGAGTTCGCCCCCAAGGACGCCCCCGACGGCATGGACGCCACCGGCATGGACACGGTGCGCTTCCTCATGTCCGCCAACGTGGGGGAGGCGCTGAAGCCCATCAACAAAATTGCCTCCGGCGGCGAGCTGTCCCGGATCATGCTGGCGCTGAAAAACGTGCTGGCGGAGACGGAGCAGGTCACCACCCTCATCTTTGACGAGGTGGACACCGGGGTGTCCGGCCGGGCGGCGGTGAAGGTGGCCCGGAAGCTGTTCCAGGTGTCCCAGGGCCGCCAGGTACTGTGTGTCACCCACCTGCCCCAGATCGCCGCCATGGGGGACGTGCACTTCTCCGTGGAGAAAGGGGAGGCGGAGGGCCGCACCTTCACCAAGGTGGAGCGGCTGAACCGGGCCCAGCGCCGGGAGGAGCTGGCCCGGCTCAGCGGGGGCCAGGCCACCGCCGTCATGCTGGAGGGGGCGGAGGAGCTGCTGGACACGGCGGAACAATACAAAACGGGAGAGAAAAAGAAAGCATGATAAAAGCGGCGTTTTTTGACGTGGACGGGACGTTGGTGTCCTTCCGGCAGAAGTTTTTGTCCGACCGGGCGCGGGAGGACCTGGCCGCTCTGCGGGAGCGGGGGGTCAAGATCTTCCTCAGTACGGGCCGGGCCCTCCAGGACCTGGAACGCACCGGGATGCTCCGGGGAGCGCGGTTTGACGGCTATGTGACCCTGGGCGGGCAGTTCTGCTGCGATGGGGACGGCACCACGTTCCGGGACGCGCCCATCGCCCTGGAGGACATGCGGGGGGCCTATCAGGTGCTGCTGGACAACCCCTCCTTCCCCGTCCTGCTGGAGGGAAACGGGGAGAGCTGGCTCACCCAGGTCAACGACCGGGTGAGGGAGATCTATGAGTTTCTCCACACCGAGCCCTATCCCGTCTGCCCGCTGGAAAAACTGCTGGAGATGAATGTATACCAGTTTGTCCCCTTTGTGTCCCCCGAGGAGGAGAAGATCTTCCTGGATGCCATGCCGGGCTGCACCCACACCCGCTGGCACCCCATGGGCATTGATATCCTGCCGAAGGACGGCGGCAAGGGAATCGGAATCCGAGCGGTTATGGAGCGGTACGGCTTCGCCCCGGAGGAGGTCATGGCCTTCGGCGACGGGGAGAACGACATGAGTATGCTGCGGGAGGCCGGGGTGAGCGTGGCCATGGGCAGCGGAGACGAGCGAGTAAAGGCCATGGCGGACTATGTCACCGGCGGGGTGGAGGAGGACGGGGTATCCCAGGCCCTGCGGCATTTCGGGCTGCTCCCCGGCTAAAAAGGGTTTGACAAACTGTGTTTGTTGTGATATCATCCTGTCAATGCGTAGATGAGGACCAGTAACCGCCGTTTCCTGCCCAGAGAGCCCCCGGTTTGGTGGAAGGGGGAGAGGGGACGGCGGCGAATACCCCTCGGAGCGGCCGCCTGAACGGGAGCTTTACCATCCCCAGTAGGGCCGGACGGGTGCGCCCGGTACAGCGCCGGGGTCCTGCTGGGGACTCCCTGAGGCCGTTTTTGCGAGAAAGCGGCAAAACAGAGGTGGTACCGCGAGTTTTCGCCCTCTGTCCCTAGGGACAGAGGGTTTTCTGTTCCAAAATACAAAAAGGAGAGATTTTTATGACGATTTACGACGAGCTTGTGGCCCGGGGCCTGGTGGCCCAGGTCACCAGCGAGGACGAGGTCAAGAACCTCATCAACAACGGCAAGGCCACCTTTTATATCGGCTACGACTGCACGGCGGACAGCCTGACGGCGGGCCATTTCGTGACCCTCACCCTGATGAAGCGGCTCCAGCAGGCGGGCAACAAGCCCATCGCCCTCATCGGCGGCGGCACCACCACCATCGGCGACCCCTCCGGCCGCACCGACATGCGGAAAATGCTCACCCGGGAGGACATCAACCACAACGCCGAGTGCTTCAAGCGCCAGATGGCGCGGTTCATCGACTTCGGCGAGGGCCCCGGCCAGGCCATGATGCTGAACAACGCCGACTGGCTGCTCAGCCTTAACTACGTGGACCTGCTCCGGGAGGTGGGGGCCTGCTTCTCGGTGAACAACATGCTCCGGGCGGACTGCTACAAGCAGCGCATGGAGAAGGGGCTGTCTTTCCTGGAGTTTAACTATATGATCATGCAGTCCTACGACTTCTACCACATGTTCCAGACCGTGGGCTGCAACATGCAGTGCGGCGGCAACGACCAGTGGTCCAACATGCTGGGAGGCACGGAGCTGATCCGCCGCAAGCTGGGCAAGGATTCCCACTGCATGACCATCAACCTGCTCACCGACTCCCAGGGCAACAAGATGGGCAAGACGGCGGGCAACGCCGTGTGGCTGGACCCCAGCAAGACCAGTCCCTACGACTTCTACCAGTACTGGCGCAACGTGGGCGACGCGGACGTGATGAAGTGCATCCGCTGGCTCACCTTCCTGCCCCTGGAGCAGATCGACGAGATGGACCGCTGGAAGGACGCCCAGCTCAACCAGGCCAAGGAGATCCTGGCCTGGGAGCTGACCAATATGGTCCACGGCAAGGAGGAGGCGGACAAGGCACAGGCCGCCGCCCGGGCTCTGTTCGCGGGCGGCGGGGACGCGGCGGATATGCCGTCCACCACCCTGTCCGAGGGCGATTTCACCGGCGGCTCCATCGGGGCGCTGACCCTGCTGGTGAAGTGCGGGCTGGCCGCCTCCAACGGCGAGGCCCGGCGTCTCATCCAGCAGGGGGGCATCGCTGTGGCGGATGAGAAGGTGAGCGACCCCGCCGCCCAGTTCCCCGTGGAGAAGTTCGCCGGGGAGGGCGTCATCATCAAGAAGGGCAAGAAGGTATTCCACCGGGCGGTGCTGGCTTGACCTTTTTCGCTGACGGAGAGGGACAATAAACTGTAAGTTTTCCGCACGGTGACGGAAGTTTGCGTGTGGGGTGAAGAAAAACGGGACCGCGAAAGCGGCCCCGTTTTATGTTCAGACTGTCTGATGCTTCTGGATATACTCCGCCTTCACCTGGTCGATAGTCCTGCCGCCGATGCCAAAATTCTGGTCGGGCAGTTCCTTGATGGTGACGGTGAAGAATTCCTGGGGTACGCGCATGATCTCAGAGGCAGTTTGTGTCAGGCGCCGGATCAGGTCAGTTTTTTGCGTGTCGGAAAGGGCGCCGCTTTCCACGGAAATATAGGGCATCTCACACCCTCCTTTTAACCGGCGATGAGATGGGACATGTCGTACAGCCCCGGCGCGTCCACCCCGGCCAGGAACTTGGCGGCCTTCACCGCCCCTGCGGCGAACACCTCCCGGCTGGCGGCGTGGTGGGACAGCTCAATGATCTCGTCCCGCCCGGCGAACACCACGGTGTGCTCCCCCACAATGGTGCCCCCCCGGAGGGAGGAGACGCCGATCTCCCGCCCGTCCCTGGGCTTGCGGACGCTGTGGCGGTCGTAGACGTATTCCGGCTCATAGGGAAGGGCAGAGGCCGCGGCGTCCGCCAGCATCAGGGCGGTGCCGCTGGGGGCGTCCAGCTTCCGGCGGTGGTGGCGTTCCTCGATCTCCACGTCGAAGTCCTCCCCCAGCAGGGCGGTGGCCCGGCGCACCAGATCCACCAGCACGTTGACCCCCAGGGACATGTTGGCGGAACGGAACACGGGGATAGTTTTTGCAGCCTCGTCGATCTGGGCCAGCTGCTCCTCCGAATAGCCGGTGGTGGCCAGCACGGCGGGCAGTCTGCGCCCCGTACAGAAGTCCAGCAGCCCGCTCAGGGCGGCGGGGTGGGAGAAGTCAATGACCGCGTCCGCCTCCACGTGGCAGGCGGCGGGGGTGGAGAACACCGGGAAGCCCTCCATGGGGTGGGCCAGCAGGTCAATGCCGGCGGCGATCTCCACGTCCGGGTCATTATTGCAGATATCCGCCACCACCCGGCCCATGTGGCCGCAGCAGCCGGAGATAATTATCTTTTGCATAGTGTCACCTTACAATAGACCGGCGCGTTTCATGGCCTGGCGCAGGACCTCCAGGTTCTTCTCCGAGATGTCGCACAAGGGCAGGCGCAGGGGGCCCGCTTCCTGGCCCAGCAGGTTCATGGCCGCCTTGATGGGGATGGGGTTGACCTCGGTGAACAGGGCGTCAATGAGGTCCATGTACTGGATTTGGAGCTTGGAGGCGGCGGCGAAGTCGTTTTCCAGGCAGAGGTGGCTCATCTTCACCATCACCTCAGGCACGATGTTGGAGGCCACCGAGATGACGCCTTTGGCCCCCAGGGCCATCATGGGCACTACCTGGTCGTCGTTGCCCGACCAGATGTAGAAGTCCTCCCCGCACAGGAACCGGGTGTGGGCCAGCAGGGAGAAGTTGCCGCTGGCCTCCTTTACGCCGTTGATTTTGGGGTTCTCGGACAGAATTTTGTAGGTCTCGGCGGTAAAGGACACCCCGGTGCGGCTGGGCACGTTGTACAGGATGATAGGCAGCTCCACCCGGTCGGCGATGTACTCGTAGTGCTTGATGAGGCCGGTTTGGCTGGCCTTGTTGTAGTAGGGGGTGACGTGAAGCAGGGCGTCGGCCCCGGAGTCCTGGGCGTGCTGGGACAGGTAGACGGCGGCGGAAGTGTCGTTGGACCCGGCCCCCGCGATGACCTTCACCCGGTGGTCCACCCGCTTGACGCAGAACTCCACGGCGGCGATGTGCTCCCGGATGGACATGGTGGCGGACTCGCCGGTGGTGCCGCACACGCACACCGCGTCCACCCCGGCTTCAATCTGGGCGTCGATGAGCTTGCCGAAGGCGTCGTAGTTGATGATGTTGTTCTGGTCAAAGGGGGTGACCAGGGCAGGGCAGGAGCCGGTGAAGACAGGAGTTCTCATAGGGCAGCATCCTTTCCAAATGATAAGGGCCTTCCTTTTTTCTTTGAAAAGAAAAAAGGAAGCGAAAAAAGAAACTTTTAAACTGCGCTTATTAAAAAGATGGAGATCTTTTCATTTGTCGAAAGCACTTCATTAAAGCATAATTTATTTGTCTAAAAGTCTTTCTTTTTGCTTCTTTTACCTGCGCTCGATGTACCCCTCCGCGCATAGCAGCTCGGCCAGCTCCACGCCGCCGCCCGCCGCGCCCCGCAGGGTGTTGTGGGACAGGGAGACAAACTTGTAGTCGTACTGGGTGTCCGGGCGCAGGCGGCCGATGGACACCGCCATGCCCCCCTCCAGATCCCGGTCCAGCTTGGCCTGGGGCCGGTCGGGCTCCTCGAAGTAGTTCAAAAACTGCTTGGGGGCGGTGGGCAGGTTCAGCTCCTGGGCGCGGCCCTTGAAGTTCCTCCACGCCTCCTTCATCTGCTCCATGGTGGGTTTGTTCTTAAAGGTGACAAAGGCGGCGGCGGTGTGGCCGTTGGACACGGGCACCCGCAGGCACTGGGCGGTGATGGAGGTGCCCTGGGCGTTGACGATGACGCCGTTCTCCACCCGGCCCCACACCTTCAGGGGCTCCTGCTCGCTCTTCTCCTCCTCGCCGCCGATGTAGGGGATCAGGTTATCCACCATTTCGGGCCAGGTCTTGAAGGTCTTGCCCGCCCCGGAGATGGCCTGGTAGGTGCACACCAGCACCTTCTCGATCCCAAACTCCCGCAGGGGGGACAGGGCGGGGACATAGCTCTGGATGGAGCAGTTGGACTTGACGGCGATGAAGCCGCGCTTGGCGCCCAGGCGCGCCCGCTGGGCCTTGATGACCTGGATGTGCTCCGGGTTCACCTCGGGGATGACCATGGGCACGTCGGGGGTCCAGCGATGGGCGGAGTTGTTGGACACCACCGGGCACTCGTGCCGGGCGTACTCCTCCTCCAGGGCCTTGATCTCGTCTTTCTTCATGTCCACGGCGGAGAACACGAAGTCCACCTGGGAGGTGATCTTGTCCACGTCGTCCTGGGCGGAGAGCAGAACCAGATCCTTGGCCTCAGCGGGGATGGGAGTGTCCATAGCCCAGCGTGGGCCCACCGCGTCCTCATACCGCTTGCCGGCGGACCGGGGGCTGGCGGCTACGACCGTGAGCTGGAACCAGGGATGGTTTTCCAGCAGGGTGACGAAGCGCTGGCCCACCATGCCGGTGGCGCCGATGACGCCCACTTTATATTTTTCCATGTCAATCTGCCTCCTGTGCGGCCCGCCGGGTGGAATTTGGGACTTGCGGCCCGGGCCGGGATACGCTATAATATGAAAATAATGTCGAAACGCATACGCTGGCGAGAGCGTACAACCAAATACCACTATAACATCAACGCGCTAAAGTGTCAATTTCGCGCCAATCCCCAAAGTGGAGAAATGGAGCACACTATGAAGAGAAAATTCGTGCAAATTGCAGCGTTGTGCCTGTCCGCCGCCATTTTGCTGACACTGTGCGGGGGGTCGGCCTCCGCCGCGCCCGCCGGCTCCGGCGATCGGATCATCCGGGTGGGGCTCCACTACGGCACCGGGGCCATGGAGGGGCTGAACCTGCTCAACGAGGAGGGGAGCGGCTACCGCTTTGGGTATTACGACGGCTCCAACCGCTTTGTAGAGCTGGGAAACACAGCCCAGCGGGCCATCTCCGTGGTAGAAACCATGAATGTCTATTATGGCACCTATGACAAATACACCTGCTACCACACGTCGATCACCTCCTCCATCGCGGTGGGGGAGTACCACCTGGAGCTGCCGGGGTCCTATGGCTCCTTCGCCGAGGCCCAGGCCGCAGCGTCCCAGTATCCCGGCGGGTTTGCGGCCTGTATCGGCGGGGCATACTACGCCCGGGTGGGCAATTACACCAGCCGGGACGGGGCGGTGGCGGCCCAGTCCGCCCTGGCGGCCCAGGGGGTGTCCACCCAGCTGCGGGGCACCTCCGAGTACGGCGTCAGTGTGGTGATTACGGGCACCAACACCATTCTGTTCCAGTATGACGACCTGGGGCAGGGCACCGGCCTGGGGGTGGAGCCCATCCAGACCGATGGGGAGAAGTGCACCACCTGGAGCAAGGACAATCTATACAACGGCGGCTTCCGCTTCGAGCGCATCGGCGGCGGGAAGCTGACGGTGGTGAACCTCTTGGGCTTCGAGGACTACATCAAGGGGGTAGTGGCCGCCGAGATGAGCACCAGCTGGCCCATCGAAGCGCTGAAGGCCCAGGCGGTGGCCGCCCGGAGCTACGCACTGACCCTGGGCACCAAGCATGGAACGCACCATTTCGACATCTGCGACGACGTGGACTGTCAAGCCTATTCCGGCCAGACCAGCGCGGGACCCAACTCCAACGCCGCCGTGGACCAGACGGTGGGCCAGGTGGCGCTGTACAACGGTAAGGTGATCTCCGCCTTCTATTACTCCAGCAACGGCGGGGCCAGCGAGAGCATCTCCGTCGTCTGGGGCAGCAACCAGTCCCTGTACCCCTATCTGGTGGGGGTGGTGGACCCCTATGAGACTAGCCTGAACCTGAAAAACAACTGGACTCGCAGTTTCACCAGCGCCGAACTGATTTCAAAGCTGCTTTCGGGCTACTCTGTCAGCGGCCCCATCGTGTCGGCGGCCATCAGCTCCTACAGCCCCACCGGCAACCCTAAGACTGTGACCTTCACCGACAGCGCCGGGAAAAATTACTCGGTGAGCGCCTATAATATGGTGCGGAAGCTGGGCCTGCGCTCCTACCGCTACGGCTTTCCGGGGAGCGGGACCGCCTCCAGCGGGCCCTCGGCCCCCTCGGGGCGCGTCTCCATCAACGGCACCACCCCGGTGAGTAGCACGGCGGGGCTGTACGCCATTGACGGCAACGGAAGCCTGACCGCTCTGGGGAGCGATGTTTACGTGGCCACCGGCAGCGGAACCTCCCTGCTGGGCCAGGGCGGAGGCCAGAACCAGGGCTCTAGCCAGTGGGTGTCGTCCACCACGGCGGTGAACGGCTCCATCACCTTTGAGGGCCGGGGCTGGGGCCACAACCTTGGCATGAGTCAGTTCGGAGCCAAGGCCATGGCCGAGCAGGGCATGACCTATCAGCAAATCCTGCAATTCTACTATACTGGCATTACGGTGGGATATACGTGAAAACCTCTGATTTTTATTTCGACCTGCCCCCGGACCTCATCGCCCAGACGCCCCTGGAGCGGCGGGACGGTTCCCGGCTGCTGACCCTGGACAGGACCACGGGGCAGACCCGGCATATGCACTTTTACGACTTGCCCACTCTGCTGCACCCCGGGGACTGCCTGGTGCTCAACGACAGCCGGGTATTGCCCGCCCGGCTCATCGGGAAGCGGGCGGGGGGCGGCGCCTGCGAGGTGCTGCTGCTCATCGACCGGGGAGACAAGGTTTGGGAGTGCCTGGTGCGCCCCGGCAGGAAGCTGCGCCCCGGGGCCAAGGTCACCTTTGGGGACGGAGAGCTGTCCGCCGAGGTGGTGGGCGAGGTAGAGGGCGGCAACCGGCTGGTCCGCTTCGACTACGAGGGCATTTTCCTGGAGACCCTGGAGCGGCTGGGCAAGATGCCCTTGCCCCCCTACATCAAAGCGGAGCTGGCCGACTCAGAGCGCTACCAGACGGTGTATTCCAGGGTAACGGGGTCCGCCGCCGCCCCAACGGCGGGGCTCCACTTCACCCCCGAGCTGCTGGAGCGGATTCAGGCCATGGGGGTGAAGGTGTGCTATGTGACCCTCCACGTGGGGCTGGGCACCTTCCGCCCGGTGAAGGCGGAGAATCTGGACGAGCACGAGATGCACTCGGAATACTGCGTCATCCCTCAGGAAACCGCCGATACCGTCAACGAGACCAAACGGGAGGGGGGACGGGTCATCTGCGTGGGAACCACCTCCTGCCGCACCGTTGAGAGCTGGGCCCAAGAGGACGGCACGCTGAACGCCTCGGCGGGGTGGACCAACATTTTCATCTATCCCGGCTACCGCTTCAAAGTGCTGGATGCCCTGATCACCAACTTCCACCTGCCGGAGTCCACCCTCATCATGCTGGTGTCCGCCCTGGCGGGGCGGGAACATGTGCTGGCGGCCTATGCGGAGGCGGTGCGGGAGAAATACCGCTTTTTCTCCTTTGGGGACGCCATGTTCATAGCAAGCGGGATTACTGGGGACTATTGATCGTGTCCTCTGAAAAGCGCAACGCCCGGAAACACTGAAATTTCAAGGGGTTGCATGTTACTGAATGCGATATCGGCCAGTTCCTCGTAATCTTTCCAAACATGGCGCAGTACGGTTTTAACGCATCTTTTGGAACGGGGGTATAGCTGCCGTGTGGGACGTTGAGTGCAGATTTTGGGGTCGCTGCAATATTCCCGGTATCCGTCCCGGTTAGTGGTACGGTATGCCAAGGGCTGATATTCCGGGCAGGTCACACAGTCATAGTATTTCATCATAAACGTACTTCCACCACTCGTGTCCGCCCTTCATCGTCATGGGGCGTCTTGTAGGCGGAATCCGCCACGATGGCTTCGATTTCCGGGAATGTTGGTGTGCTTAGGTGAATCGTCCTCATCATCGAAGGGCTTCTTCCCATGAGCTTCCCGGTCCGCGTTGATCTTCGCCAGCAGCTCATCCCGATACCGCCTTGTCCACCTTCCGCAGCAGGTGTTCCTGTGGTACCAGGCTCTCTGTGTCCACCAGTTCCACCACGCCCCGCTCCATTTTCCCCTTTTCCATCATTTTTCTCACTCTACTTCATTTTGCCTCATAAATATGAAAAAGTCTGCCTCTCGGCAGACTTTTTCGACAGGCAGAAAGGCCGCCTCTCCAGGCGGCCTTTCTGCGAATGGATTATTTAAATCAAGGCCCCCGCAAACCGGCGGCATTCGATTTCCGCTTTGCTGGTTTACGCTTTCGCCATGGACTCGATGATGGCATCGGCCAGAGCGTCCAATTCGGCGGCCTTGTCCGGGTGGAGGGCGGAGGCCAGGGTGAGCCGGTCGTTGAGGACGGTCATGTTCTTCATCTCGTTCTCCAGGAACTTCTGCATCAGGTCGCCGGACTTCACCGCCCAGGAGCCGTTCTCGATGATGGCACAGGTGCGATTCTGGAAGTTCAGCGCCTTTAGGTGCATCAGGAAGTCGTGCATCACCGGGTAGATGCCCAGGTTGTAGGTGACGGAGGCGAACACCAGGTGGCTGAGGCGGAAGGCCTCGCTGACCAGCTGGGACACATGGACGTTGGACACGTCATATACCCACACATTGGTGCAGCCCTTCTCGCACAGCTTGGCGGCCAGGGCCTGGGCGGCGGACTCGGTGTTGCCGTACATGGAGGCGTAGGCGATGAGCACTCCCTGCTCCTCAGGCTGGTATTTGCTCCAGTGGTCGTACTTGTCAATGAAGTACATCAGGTCCTTGCGCCACACCGGGCCATGAAGGGGGCAGATAAACTTGATCTTGTCCAGGATACCCCCCGCCTTTTTCAGCAGGAGCTGGACGTGGGGCCCGTATTTGCCCACGATGTTGGTGAGGTAGCGCCGGGCGTCGTCGATCCAGTCCCGGTCGAAGTTCACCTCGTCGGCAAACAGCTTGCCATCCAGGGCGCCGAAGGAGCCGAAGGCGTCGGCGGCGAACAGTACGCCGTTGGTCAGGTCGAAGGTGACCATGGCCTCGGGCCAGTGGACCATGGGGGCCTCCACAAAGGTGACGGTGTGGCTGCCGAAGGAGAAAGTGTCCCCCTCCTTGACCTGGACCAGCTCGTGGCCGTCGATGTGGAAGCCGAACTGCCGCATGAGCATGAATGCTTTCTCGGTGGAGATGACCTTCACGTCAGGCCAGCGGATGAGGATCTCCTCAATGGAGGCGCCGTGGTCGGGTTCCATGTGGTTGATGAGCAGGTAGTCCAGGGGGCGGCCGTCCAGCAGGTAGTCCAGATTCTCCAGCAGTTGGCGGCAGGCGGACCAGTCTACGGTGTCGAACAGGACGGTGGACTTGTCCAGCAGCAGGTAAGCGTTGTAGCTCACACCCCGGGGGATGGGGTGGATGTTCTCAAACAGATGGGTGCGGTGGTCGTTGGCGCCCACCCAGTATAGGTTATCGGTGACACTGCGCACGCAGTACATAAGCGATCCTCCTTATTATGATGTCAATCAAGGCAAAAATTCTTTGAAACGCAGCGGGTCCGTTGCCGAGCGCATGCGTTGGATGATTGCCCCGTATCGAAACGGTTTAAAAGCTCTTTTTCGGTTTCTTTTTCTTACAAGAAAGAGGAATTACGCCTCGATGAACATTTCCTTGCTCTCGGCGCACTCGGGGCAGACCCAGCCCTCGGGCAGATTGGCGAACAGGGTGCCGGGGGCTACCTCGGCGTCGGGGTCGCCCAGCTCGGGGACGTACTCGTAGCCGCAGCCGCCGCAGACATAGCGCGGGCCGATGGGCTCGGGCTTGGGGGGCTGGGGCCGCTTCATCTTCACCATGGGGGGCGCGGGCTGCTTCTCCTCCAGGCCCAGGGCCTGGGCCAGCAGGGGCAGAATCTCGTTGACGTCGCCCACGATGCCGTAGTCGCAATTTTTGAAGATGGGGGCATTGGAGCTCTTGTTGATGGCCACGATGGTGGAGGCGTCCTTGATGCCCTTCAAATGCTGAATAGCCCCGGAGATGCCGCAGGCGATGTACAAATTCCCCTTGAACTTCTGGCCGGACATGCCCACGTAGCGGTTCAGGGGCACGTACTTGTGGGTCTCGGCCACGGGACGGCTGGAGCCGATGGCCGCGCCGGCGGCCTTTGCCAAGTCCTCAATGAGCTTCATGTTCTCCCTGGGGCCGATGCCCTGGCCGGCGGATACCACCCGCTCCGCCTGGGCGATGGGGGTGTCCATGGGGATGCCCACGGAAAAGTCATAGCCGTCTTTCTTCAGGGCGGCCACCAGGGCGTCCACCCGCTCCTTGGCGTCCCCTTCTTTGAGGATCAGGCCCTTGCGCACACCGGTGATGGGGGCGGGCTTCTTGGGAGCACTGGAGGACCCGCCGCCCGCGCTCTTGGGGGGCTTGCCCATGATGGCCGCGCCGATGACCATCCGCTGC
>ERZ808041.380-NODE-380-length-36985-cov-5.105099_pt1 | contig 36985 bp, 29 predicted proteins | sample MGYA00380192_ERZ808041 | MGnify/ENA primary metagenome ERZ808041 (study PRJEB31490, sample SAMN06133412) | mouse gut metagenome | isolation source: Z1_1 | host: mice | place: China: Chengdu | collected 2015-05 ...
GCAAGGGAAAGCAGCTTCGCACCGACATGGCAAAGGCGTTCCTGAAGGTTCTGGAGGACGCCGGGTACTACGCGGGGCTGTACGCTTCGACAAACTGGCTGCAATACTGGGTGGACGACAAACAGCTTGAAGCATATGACAAGTGGGTTGCACAGTACGCCGAAAAATGCACCTATACTGGCAGCTATGGGATGTGGCAGCATCATGGAGACGCGCGGGGCTTTGTAGGGCGTGTGGACGGCATTTCCGTACCGGTCGATATCAACGCCTGCTATCGGGATTATCCGGAGATCATCAAGGCAAACCTGCTCAATGGCTGGACGCGCGGGGATAAGCCGGATACTCCGGGAAACGGGATGATCCCAATTCGCGCGTCTGAGCTGACAAGCTTGCGTGACAGCCTGACAGCGGCGCTTGATTCGGTGAAACGGATGCTGGGGGAGCTGGGGCATGGAGCTGCTTGAACGGTTTGTTCCGTTACTTGTCGCAGTGCTGACGGCGGTGACTCCAATAGTGCTGGCGATTCATTCAAGCGGCCGAAAAGACCGCGCGCAGGGAAAGGAAAATTCAGAAAAGCTGTGCGGCGCGGTCGAATCGCTCAAGGACAGTATTGACCGGATGGATACGCGCATTGAAATCCTGGAAACACATGCGCAGGAGGACCACAGGCGGCTGCTCGTCATGGAAATCCTGGAGGAAAAGCTGCCGATTGAGGAGCGGCTGCGTGCCGGAGAAAAATATGTGGCCGCTGGGTGGAACGGATCGATCAAGGCAAAGTACCAGATGTTGTTGGAGGAGTACCGGCGCAAGCAGAAGGAATAACACACAATAAAAGAGGGGGGCGCCCACGGGCGTCCCCCCTCTGGTTTATTGGAACGTTCGGCTATACTCCGGCGTTTTTCATTGCAAAGCCTGTGGCTTTGTGATATCATCATAACCGCGGCAAACGGTTGAAAAAGCCTGTAGATTTGGAGGAATCACGGTGAAAGAAGGCGCGATTGAAATCCGGGGCCTCGACTTTTTTAGAAGCGGAAATGTGTTCACAGGCAGCGTTGGCGAATTCCGGTTCCGGATTTCGCCCGAGGATGGCGCGCTGAAAGCATACGCTTACCGGACCTACTGCTTTGAAAAGGCGCAGGATGTGCGCTCCGAAGCATTTTCTCTCGATGAGTATGGATTGGAGCAGTTGACCAAATGGTTGGAGCAGCAGTGCGATGCTTTGATTAAGTAAAGCTGTAAATATGTGGCTATGGCACAAAAATCAGTGCCATCAGGAGGGTTTTAGTTGTGCTTTGTATGCAGCCTATGGGCGCTTTGGACAAAGGATGCTTTAAAAGTTTTCTGATAAGAATAGGAAAATAATAGAAAAAGGGACTGCGATTTGCGCTGTTTTGTGTTACAATTATCACAGGAAAAGATTCGGACAGCCCGGAGTGGCGGCGGAGCAAGAGCGGACGCTCCCGACGTTTTACAGCGTGGGTTTGAAAGTGAAAAATCTGCCATCAGCCGCGCGACCGGCGGACACGCCTTTGAAACGCGGGCCTGAAGGCCCGGCATAAAGAATGATTCGGGGTGGATGTCACAATGAGCAGACAGACCTGCAACATATGCCCGCACCACTGCACGCTTGAGGAGGGGGAGAGCGGGTACTGCTGTGCGCGGAGCAACCACGATGGCGAGATCCGCAACGATAATTACGGCATGGTCACGCTGCTTTCTCTGGACCAGATCGAAAAAAAATCCCTGCGCCGGTTTTATCCGGGCAGCCGTGTTCTTTCCGTGGGCAGTTACGGCTGTAATCTGCGCTGCCCATTTTGCCAGAATTATGCCATTTCCATGGCCGATGGGATGCACGCAGGCGCGCAGTATATCCCGCCGGAGGATCTGGTGCGGCGCGCCGGGGAGTATGAACTGGCAGGCAATATCGGGCTTGCGTTCACATACAATGAGCCGGTGGTCGGTTATGAATATGTGCGCGACTGCGCGCGTCTGGCGGCAAGGCGGGGGTTTCATACCGTTCTTGCCACAAACGGTTACATCTGTGAACAGCCGTTGGGCGAGCTGCTGCCGTATATCAATGCGATGTGCATCGATTTGAAAGGCTTTTCAGAGGTGTCGTACAGCCGCCTTGGCGGTGATCTGAAAACTGTGTGTTCCACCATTGAGACGGCGGCGCGCTGCTGCCATGTGGAGGTGACGGTACTGGTGATCCCCGGGGAAAACGACACTCCCGGCCAGATGCGCCGCCTTTCGTCATGGCTGGCGGGGATCAGCCCGGAGATTGCGCTGCATATCAACCGCTTTTTTCCGCATTTTCACATGGCGGACCGCGAGGCCACGCCGGTCGACGTTGTGTTTTCACTCGCGGATGTGGCGCGCCGGGCGCTGCCATATGTCTATGTGGGAAGCTGTTAGAACAAATAAACAGGATTGTAAATAAGAATCTGTATTCACAGCCGGAGGATGCTGGACAGGCAAAAGACCTGCCCAAACTGCGCTTGCCGACTGTGAATATGGGTTTTAAGATACGGGAGGCATTAAAATGCTGGAAGAAATCAAAGAGCAAGCCCGCGCCGCAGTATTGGAATTGCTGGAGTCAGCGCGTCTTTCACGCGGTGATATCCTTGTTGTCGGCTGTTCGTCGAGCGAGGTAATGGGCGGGCGTATCGGCGCCGCATCGAGCACGCAAGCGGCGGCGGCTGTGTTCGCGGGGATTTATCCTGTGCTTTGCCAAAATGGGATTTATCTTGCGGCGCAGTGCTGCGAGCACCTCAACCGGGCGTTGGTTGTGGAGCGGGCGCTTGTGCGGGCCTATGGCCTTGACGAAGTAAACGCCGTGCCGCAGCCCAAGGCTGGCGGCTCGTTTGCCACAGAGGCGTATCAGGCGTTTGCCGCGCCGGCTGTTGTGGAACATCTACGCGCGCACGCCGGTATTGATATCGGGGATACCTTGATTGGGATGCATCTGCGCGAGGTTGCGGTTCCATTGCGGTTGTCTGTACGCACGATCGGGCAGGCGCATGTCGTCTGCGCACGCACGAGGCCCAAATATATCGGCGGCGTCCGCGCGCATTATAACGACGCGCTGCTTTGAATGGCGCACAGGAGGGGCGGCCGCCGAAGATGCGGGCCGCTTTTGGTCCTTTTTTTCCCATTTAAGCTTGACAAATGTTGTTCCCTGTGATATCATCAACTACACAACAAGATGACTCTCAGGGGAGTAGTCGGCGCGACAGGCGCAGTTGAATCAACATCACGGGCTGTTTGGCCATGGTTCAGCTTGAAATGACAAGACCTGTGTGTTTCCAAAGCGGAGAAACGCGGGTCTTTTCGTTTGCACATTTGGGGTATACTGAATGACAAAAGGAAGGTGCAGTTTATGGAATTTCTGTTGTCCGGCATTTTGGCGGTCACATGGCGGCAGGCGGTGATGTATGTAATCGGCGGCGTGCTGATCTGGCTCGCGGTGAAAAAGGGATTTGAGCCGGCCCTGCTGCTGCCGATGGGGTTTGGTTCCATTCTGGTCAATCTGCCGTTTTCCGGGGCGCTCGATCAGATGCTTCAAGGCGGGATTGAATCGCACGGCATCATCCAGTGGCTGTTTGAAACGACGATCCAGGCGTCCGAGGCGATGCCGATTCTGTTATTTATCGGCATCGGCGCCATGATCGATTTCGGGCCGCTACTGTCAAATCCGCGCATGATGATCTTCGGCGCGGCCGCCCAGTTCGGCGTCTTTTTCGCGTTGAGCGCTACAGTGCTGCTCGCGCCGCTGTTCGGACTTGATATGACGCTCATGGACGCCGCGTCTATCGGTGTGATCGGCGCGGCCGACGGCCCGACGGCGATTCTGGTTTCACAGATTTTCAATTCTCCCTACATGGGGGCGATTGCGGTGGCAGCATATTCCTATATGGCGCTGGTGCCGATTGTGCAGCCGGCTGCAATCCGTTTGGTCACTACCAAAAAGGAGCGCATGATCCGGATGCCTTATAATCCGAAAACGGTCAGCCGGCGCACGCGGATTCTGTTTCCGATCATCGTCACAATGATCGCCGGATTTGTCGCGCCCACCTCCGTGGCGCTCGTCGGTTTTTTGATGTTCGGAAACCTGCTGCGCGAATGCGGAGTGCTTGACTCGCTCGCCCAGACTGCGCGCAATGAGTTTGCAAATATTATTACGCTTTTGCTGGGGCTTACGATTTCCTTCTCCATGCGCGCCGAGGATTTTGTGCGTGGTGAAACGCTGTTCATCCTGTGCATCGGTTTGATTGCGTTTGTGATGGACACAATCGGCGGCGTGCTTGTCGCCAAACTGTTAAACGTGTTTTCCAAGAACAAGATCAATCCGATGATCGGCGCGGCCGGCATCTCGGCGTTTCCTATGTCGGCCCGCGTGGTCCAGAGCATGGCGACAAAGGAGGACCGCCAAAATCATCTTTTGATGCACGCAATCGGCGCCAATGTTTCCGGGCAGATTGGATCGGTCATAGCGGGCGGCATCATTCTGTACCTGGTGCCGCGGTTTATTTGATAAGGGAGGGAATACAAATATGTTTGATGCTGCGGCAGCGGCAAATTTGATTGCGTCGCTGAAAATTATGGGGCTTGGCATGGGTGGGATCTTCGCCGTCATGCTGATTATTATGGGTGTCGTTGCCCTGCTGGGACGATTCGGGGCGGATGAGGAGGAGCCGTCCGGCAAATCGCAGGGATGAAAAAAAGGGCGTCCCGCAGGACGCCCTTTTTTTATGGCTTCGTCAGAACTTTTTGCGCAGCATGGTGAAGTCGAAGAAATCGGTATAGAATTCAAGCGAGCGCAGCACAGGGCGGCTCAAGCGGCAGAAGCCCACCTCGTCGAGCATAAGAAGCGCGCCGCCGTCCGGGACCTGCAGCAACCGCCGGATGGCGGGCGTGGCGTTTGTTGCGCAGACATGCGCGATATCGGTGATGACAGTCAGCCCGCAGCAGCGGTCGAGGATATCAAAGATCGGCTTGGACCAGTCGATGGCCATATAATCCATGCCGTCAAAGAGTGACAGCGCAAGGTAGTCGATGGAATAGATGACAGGCGTATCGCCGGCCAGCACGCGTTTTTCACAGACGATGACGCCCGCGCCCGCATCGAGACGCAATGTTTGGGCCAGCTCCTCGTCGGCCTGCTCCACACGCAGGGACAGACTGTCACTGCGTGGACTGCGGCCGGCGGCGAGAATCAGTTCGTTGTACTCAAATTTCAAATCAAGACGGCTTTTGAGGTTGACAATTTCGCGGTTGATCACCGTGCCGATGCCGCGCACGCGGTCGATCAGCCCCTCGCGTTCGAGATCGGAGAGCGCGTCGCGGATGACGGTGCGGCTGACGCTTAGGCGCTCGGCCAGTTCCACCTCCGACGGCAGACGCTCCGACTGGGCGAATACGCCGCCGGTCAGCTCCTTGATCAGCAGGGCGCTGACCTGGGTGGACATCAGCTTGCCGCCCAGATGCGGCAATTCATATTCCGGCATCATCGTATTTTCAGCTTCTTTCATCAGGGAATAGCCGCATGCGGCTGTAAGAAATTAACAATGCTTCTGCATATCTTTTATGGAAAATGGTTCTTGTTTTGTCATGGCATTTCTGATAAAATGAATGCGGTAATAAGTATGACTAATTAATTATTTGCGAGGATTTTCCAATAAATGGAGCGCATGTGCGGTTGCATTGTGCAATGGTATGTCTTATTATACTCAAATTTTTATAAAAAGACAAGCGCCGACCGAAGAACCAACAGGAGGAACCGGATGAATCACGAAAAAACCTTCGCCCTCAAGGGTGATATTGTTTATACAGCCGCTCCCGGCGGATTTACTGTTGTGGAGCAGGGCTATGCCGTCTGTGAAAACGGCCGTTCGGCCGGCGTGTTTGGCAGGCTGCCGGAGCAATTTGACGGTATCCATGTGGAGGACTGCGGACAAAAACTGATTATACCGGGATTGGTTGACCTGCACCTGCATGCGCCGCAATATTCCTTTCGTGGTCTTGGCATGGATCTCGAACTGCTCGACTGGCTGGAGACGCACACCTTTCCGGAGGAGGCGAGGTTTTGTGACCTTGATTACGCAAAACGCGCTTACACGCTGTTCGCCGACGCGCTGTCGCGCGGCGCGACGACGCGTGCCTGTGTGTTCGCGACGGTTCATGTGCCTGCTACGCTGTGCCTGATGGAGCTGTTGGAGCGGACGGGTATCCGCGCGATGGTCGGCAAGGTCAACATGGACCGCAACTGTCCCGACAGCCTGCGCGAGCAAAGCGCGGCCGTTTCGCTCGGCGAGACGCGGCGCTGGCTGGAAGGCTGCGCCGGCAAATTCAAAAATGTGTCGCCCATTCTGACGCCGCGTTTTATCCCTTCGTGCACCGACGAGCTGATGCGCGGATTGGGCGCGCTTCAACAGGCGACGGGGCTGCCGGTGCAGTCGCACCTGTCGGAAAATCATTCGGAAATTGAGTGGGTGCAGCAGCTCTGCCCGGAGTCGGCTTTTTACGGCGACGCATACGACCGGTTCGGGCTGTTCGGCGGCGGCTGTCCGACGATTATGGCGCATTGCGTGCACAGCTCGGCCGCGGAAATCGATTTGATGAAGCGGCGCGGCGTATTCATCGCGCACTGTGCGGCGTCGAACATGAACATCTGTTCAGGCGTCGCTCCGGTGCGCACATATCTTGCGCGCGGGATGAACGTGGGGCTTGGCACCGATGTGGCCGGCGGTTTCTCTGATTCCGTGTTCCGTGCGATGAGCGACGCAATCCAGGCTTCAAAGCTGCGCTGGCGCCTGACGGACGATTCGCTCGCTCCGCTGACCGTATCGGAGGCGTTTTATCTCGGCACAAAGGGCGGCGGCGCGTTCTTCGGCAAGGTCGGCTCGTTTGAGGCGGGATATGAATTCGACGCGCTTGTCATTGACGACGCCGGGCTGCCGCATCCGCAGCCCCTGACGCCCGCAGAGCGGCTCGAACGCGTCGTCTATCTCTCCGACGACCGCCATATCAGCGGCAAGTATGTTGCGGGCGCGCGCGTGCGGTAATTAAACCGGTATATGCAAAGCGCGCCATGCGGCGCGCTTCACATAAAAGGGTGTCAGCGAAGCGCCGCCGCTGTCCAAGGCGCGGCTTTGCCAACGCCCGGTCAGGGCAGACACGCAGAAAAGCGGCTTTTCGTGCGCCAACGGCTGCCGGCGGAAAACAGGCGGCCGTTGACGCGCGGACAACGAAAGGAGGAGGCATCCGGCATGGCACAGACAAACGGTCAGGGGACACTGGAGCGTTTCTTCAAGCTGAAGGAACACAACACAACCGTCCGCACAGAGGTGGTGGCGGGCATTACGACGTTTGTGGCGATGGCGTATATCCTGGTGGTCAACCCGCAGATGCTCGCGGACCCGTTTTACATCATGGAGCAGCCGGAATATGCGGCGCAGGTGGCAAACGGCGTCTTTTTTGCCACATGTCTGATCGCGTTTTTTGGCACGTTTTTGATGTCGGTCTATGCGAAAATCCCGTTTGCACAGGCGCCCGGCATGGGGCTGAACGCATTTTTTGCGTATACGGTTGTGCTCGGTATGGGATACACTTATGGGCAGGCGCTTGCGATCGTTTTTATCTCCGGAATTCTGTTTATCGTGATTACAGCGATCGGCTTCCGCGAGGCGTGTGTGCGCGCGATCCCGCCGTGTGTGCGCGGCGCGATCAGCGCCGGAATCGGCCTGTTCCTTGCGCTGATCGGGCTGAAAAACGCGGGGCTGGTCGTTTCAAACAGCTCGACGCTTGTGGCGCTGATCGACTTTTCCAAATGGGGCGACCCGGAACTGCACGGGCTGGTGGCGTCGGCGCTGGTGGCGCTTGTCGGGCTGGTTGTGATCGGCGCGCTGCACGCGCGCAGGATCAAAGGCTCGATTATCATCGGCATCCTGGTGGCGACAATCGTCGGCGTCCCGCTCGGCGTGACCTCGTTCGGCGGATTTTCCATGAACATCGGACAGCAGTTCTCCGATTTTGTGGATGTGTCGCTGTTCAAAATGGATTTCGCGGGCCTGTTCGCTGATTCCGCCAATGTATTCCAAATGGTGTTCACACTGGTGATGATCGTCATATCGTTTTCGCTTGTCGATATGTTTGATACAATCGGCACGCTGCTCGGTACGGCCAAACAGGCGAATATGCTCGATCAAAACGGCGATATGCCGCGTATGCGTCAGGCGATGATGGCCGACGCGCTCGCGACGACCGTCGGCGCGTGCCTCGGTTCGTCCACAGCGACGACGTTTGTCGAATCGAGCACCGGTATCGCTGAGGGCGGCCGCACGGGGCTGACCTCTCTGGTCACGTCGCTGCTGTTTCTCGCGTCGATCATTATCGCGCCGATCGTGGGCATCGTGCCGGGCGCGGCGACCGCGCCAGCGCTGATTTTTGTGGGCGTTTTGATGATGGGTTCAATCAAAGAGCTTGACTTTACGGATATGTCCGAGGCCATTCCGTCGTTTGTGACCGTCACGTTCATGCCATTCACCTATTCAATTGCTAACGGCATTGCGTTCGGTCTGATCACCTATGTGCTGATCAAGCTGCTCTCCGGCAAGGCGCGTGAAATCAGGCCGTTTACGGTTGTGCTGTGCCTGCTGTTTGTGCTGCGTTTTGCGTTTATGACCACCGGCTGATCCTGTCCGCCCGCGCCCGTGTAAATACGGGCGCGGGTGTTGTGCTTTTTTTGGAAAAGTGCTTGCGCATCCAGTGCGGGCGTGGTATACTTGTAAAAATTTAAAAGTATGACTTATGACTAACGGAGCATACAAAACGAATCAAGTGGATAAGGGGGCTTGTCAAATGGGAGTCGGCAGCAGGGCCATCCGCGTGGATGCATGCGAGAAGGTGACCGGCGGGGCCAAATATACGGATGATTTGCGACCGGCAAACTGCCTGGTTGCAAAGGTGGTGCGCAGCGCCGTGGCCAACGGGCGCGTCAAGGCGTTTGATCTGGTGGCCGCGCTGGCGGTACCGGGCGTTGTAAAGATCGTCACCTGCTTCGACGCGCCGCCGTTTGAATTCCCGACGGCGGGGCATCCATGGTCGACCGAAACGGCGCATCAGGATGTCGCCGACCGGCGGCTGCTCAACGAGCGCGTGCGTATCTGGGGCGATGATATCGCTGCTGTCATCGCTGAAAACGAGGTGGCCGCCGTGCGCGCCGCGCGGCTGGTGCGTGTGGAGTATGAGGAATACCCCGTCGTGCTCACGCCGCAGGAGGCGATGGCGCCCGGCGCGCCGGTCCTGCACGACGCGCGCCCGGACAATGTGCTGGCGCACACAAGCTTTAAAATTGGCGAGGGCAGCTATGAGGAAGCGGCGGCCGCGCCCGGGCTGCGCGTCGTCGAGGGGACGTATGAGACGCAGACCGTCCAGCATTGCCACATCGAGGAGCCTGTCTGCTATGCATACATGGAGAAAGGGCGCGTCGTTGTAGTTTCGTCGACGCAGATCCCGCATATTGTGCGGCGCGTATGCAGCCAGGCGACGGGCCTTCCGTTTGGTAAAATCCGCGTCGTCAAGCCGTATATTGGCGGCGGCTTCGGCAACAAGCAGGAGGTTCTGTATGAACCGCTGGCGGCGTTTTTAACGATGCAGGCCGGCGGCCGTCCGGTGGAAATCGAGCTGTCGCGCGAGGAGACGTTTGCATTTACCCGCGTGCGCCATGCAATCGATTTTTCGCTCAAGACAGCCGTGCGGCCCGACGGACGGCTTGTCGCGCGCCGTTATGAAGCGTATTCCAATCAGGGCGGCTACGCCTCGCACGGCCATTCGATCGCTGCGAACGCTTCAAATGCGTACCGGCATCTCTATCAGGACGAACAGGTGCTCGACGCCGATACATACACCGTTTATACGAATATCGCGTCCGGCGGTGCGATGCGCGGCTACGGCATCCCGCAGGTCAATTTTGCGATGGAGGCGCACATGGACGATGTGGCGCGCGCAATCGGCATGGACCCGATCGACCTGCGTGTGAAAAACTGTATGCGCCAGGGCTATGTCGATCCGGGTACGGGCATCACCTGCTATACAAGCGGCCTGCTTGGCTGTCTCGATCAAGGGAAAAAATACATCGGATGGGATGAGAAGCGCAAGGCATACGCCAATCAGACGGGCAATGTGCGCCGCGGCGTCGGCATGGCAATGTTCAGCTACAAGACGGGCGTTTATCCGATTTCACTGGAGACGGCGAGCGCGCGCCTGGTGCTCAACCAGGATGGTACGGCGCAGCTCCAGATGGGGGCGACCGAAATCGGGCAGGGCGCGGACACGGTGTTCACACAGATGGCGGCGGAGACGATCGGTTTTCGCGACGAGGATATCCATATCGTTTCGACGCAGGACACAGACGTGACGCCGTTCGATACTGGCGCGTATGCGTCGCGCCAGACGTATGTCAGCGGCATGGCGCTGAAAAAGACGGCGAAGGTATTCCGCGCGCGGATTCTCAACTATGCCCAATATATGCTCAAGCGCGCCGCCGACACCATGGATATCCGCGAGAGCTGGATCGTTGACGCCGAAAGCGGCGAACGTCTGCTTTCCATGTCCGATCTCGCAATCGAATCGTTTTACAGCCTGACCAATTCGGTGCATATCACCGCTGAGGAGACGAACCACTGCAAGAGCAACACGTTTTCGTTTGGCGCGTGCTTTGCAGAGATCGAGGTCGATATCCCGCTTGGCAAAATCGAGGTGCTCGATATCATCAATGTGCATGACAGTGGAATGCTGATCAACCCGGCCCTGGCCGAGGCGCAGGTTCACGGCGGCATGAGCATGGGCCTTGGCTACGCGCTTGGCGAACAGCTCCGCTACGATGCGAAGGGGCGGCCGCTCAACAACAACCTGCTCGACTACAAGCTGCCCACCTCGATGGACACGCCGGAGCTAAACGCCGCGTTCGTCGAGACGGACGACCCGAGCGCGCCGTATGGCAACAAATCGCTCGGCGAGCCGCCGGCAATCCCGGTGGCTCCGGCGATCCGCAACGCGCTGCTGCACGCGACAGGCGTCGCGGTCAACAGCCTGCCGCTCAATCCGCAGAAGCTGGTCGAGGCGTTCACAGCCGCGGGCATGATTGCATCCTGGGAGGGCTGAGAGATGTACGATATTGAAAAGATTTATCAGGCCAAGGACGTTCCCGACGCGATCGCGGCGCTTGCGGCCGCCCCGGACGCGGTTGTGATCTGCGGCGGCAGCGACGTGCTTGTCAAAATCCGCGAGGGCAAGCTGGCCGGATGTTCGCTTGTGAGCATCCACGGACTAAAGGAGCTTGCGGGCGTGCGCATGGAGGACGACGGGACCATCGTCATCGGCCCGGCCACGACATTCGCGCATGTGACGCGCGATCCGATCATCGAGCGCCACCTTCCCGCGCTCGGCGCGGCGGTCGACCAGGCGGGCGGGCCGCAGTTGCGCAACGTCGGCACCATCGGCGGCAACGTCTGCAACGGTGTGACGAGCGCCGACAGCGCCTCCACGCTGCTGACTCTCAACGCGCTTTTGGAGCTGACTGGCCCGGACGGCAGGCGCACGGTCCCGCTCTGCGATTTTTACCGCGGCCCGGGAAAGGTCGATCTGGCGCACGGCGAGCTGTTGACGGCCATCCGCGTCGCAAAGGCCGACTACGAGGGCTTCGGCGGCCATTACATCAAATATGCGCAGCGCAACGCGATGGATATCGCGACGCTCGGCTGCGCGGTCCATGTGAAGCTCGACGCAGAGAAGCGCGCCGTTGAGGAGTTGCGGCTCGCATTCGGCGTCGCCGCGCCGACGCCGGTGCGCTGCCGCGCGGCCGAGCAGGCGGCGCGCGGCAAAGCCGTTTCGCCGGAGCTGTTCGACGCGGTGAGCGAAGCCGCCGCGGGCGAGGTCAACCCGCGCACGAGCTGGCGCGCGTCGCGCGCGTTTCGGATGCAGCTTGTGCGGGAATTGAGCCGGCGCGCGCTCAAACAGGCGATTATACATGCGGGAGGTGCTGTGACATGCTGAAGCTGATCAAAATGACCGTCAACGGCAAGGAAGTTGAAACGGCTGTCGATCCGCGCGAAAGCCTGCTCGATACGCTGCGCAACCGTTTGGGGCTTACGAGCGTCAAGCGCGGCTGCGAGGTTGGAGAATGCGGCGCGTGCACGGTGCTTGTCGACGGCGAGGCGATCGATAGCTGCATCTATCTGGCCGTCTGGGCCGAGGGCAGGACAATTCTGACCGTCGAGGGGCTGCGCGGCCCAAACGGCGAGCTGTCGCCGATCCAGCAGGCGTTTATCGAGGAGGCGGCCGTACAGTGCGGCTTCTGTACGCCGGGGCTGATCATGACGGCCGTGGAGATTGTCGGCAGCGGGAAACGGTACACGCGCGAGGAGCTGCGCAAGCAGATTTCCGGGCATCTCTGCCGCTGCACGGGATATCAGAACATCTTAAACGCGATGGAACGCATCGTCAACGAGACATACAAGGCCGTCGGTCAGGACTGATCCGCCGGACAGACAGAAGCAGGCCCCGTGCCGGCGCTGATAGCGCCGGCACGGGGCCTGCTGTTTTTTCGGATCACGTCGCTTCGCGTGGGTTGATAAAGACCCCCGACTTGCCGCCGCTTTTTTCGGCGAGATGGATTTCGCCGATCTCCATGGCGCGGTCGATGGCCTTGCACATGTCGTAAATGGTGAGCAGCGCCGTTGAAACGCCGGTGAGCGCCTCCATCTCCACGCCGGTTTTGCCGCTGACCTGCGCCGTGCAGATTGCTTCGACGGCCGGCAGGTCGGGATGGAGCTTGAAATCGACAGTACATTTCGTCAGCATCAGCGGATGGCACAGCGGGATCAGCTCGCTGGTGCGCTTGGCCGCCATGATGCCCGCCACGCGCGCGACGCCGAGCACGTCGCCCTTTTTGGCCGTGCCGCCGGCGATGGCGTCAAAGGTCGCCCGCTGCATCCGGATTATACCCTTTGCCACAGCGACGCGGTCGGTAATTTCCTTGCCGCCCACGTCGACCATCACGGCATTGCCCTGCGCGTCGATGTGTGTAAGCCCCGCCATCAGACGCCGCCCCTTCCAAAGCCGCAGTTCGGAAAGTGGCACGGCTCGCAGCCGAGACAAAGCCCGCCGTTTCCAAGCCGCGCGAGATCGCGTTTTGTCACCGGGCTGTCGGCCATGACGCGCGGGAGCACCAGGTCGAAAATTGTGCGCTTGGCATACATGACGCAGCCTGGCAGGCCCATGACGGGCTTTCCGTCAAGATAGGCGAGCAGGAACATCGCGCCGGGCAGGACCGGCGCGCCGTAGCTGACGATCTTGGCGCCCGTCGCGCGGATGGCGGCGGGGGTGCGGTCGTCTGGGTCGACGCTCATGCCGCCCGTGCAGACGACAAGATCGGCTCCGTCCGCAAAAAACGCGCGGATAGCGGCGGTGATACCCTCTGGCTCGTCGCCGCACAGCGTGACGCCCATGATCTCGCCGCCGAAGGCTTCAAGCTTCTGCGCGACGACCGGTGAAAAGGTGTCCTTGATGCGGCCGAAAAAGACTTCGTTGCCCGTGGTGACGATGCCGCAGCGTTTTTTATGGTACGGCAGGACCCGCATGAGCGGACGCTCCCCTGCGATGCGCCGCGCCTCGTTCATTTTTTCCTCGGAAATGACAAGCGGGATCACGCGCATCCCCGCAAGCTTGTCGCCCTTCTGTACGGGCGTGTGGTTGCCCCGCGCGGCAATCATGATTTCATCCAGGGCGTTGATTTCGTCAAGGCGTTCGACGTCGATTTCAAACAGGCCGTCGCAATCGGCGGACAGCTCGATTTTGCCCTCCTTGACGGACGATTCGTTCATGTGATCATTTTTGCACAGGCCGCACAGGATGCGCGCACCGTCGTTTTCGTGGAGCATCCCTGCCTGCTTCTCCCAGATATAGATGTAATCCTTGCCCATGGAGAGCAGCACCGGGATATCCTCCTCGGTGACAATATGGCCCTTGCGAAACCGCGCGTCCTTTGTGACGCCTTTGATGATCTGTGTCATATCATGGCAGAGCACCTGTCCGACCGCGTCCTGCGTCCTGATCTTTTTCATCCGCCGTCCCTCTTTCAAAGCGTAGTGTTTTTAAAAATAGTTCGCAAGATTATTCTACCATGATCCGAAAAAATGTCAATCGCGCGCCTTGCCGAAAGCGCATCGGCGCGGTAAAATAGAGGTGTGGGAACGTCGGCGTGCGAGCAGCGGGGGAGGGGCTGGTTGAAAAATCAAAATTACCGTCTTTTTCTGCAAACAGCGGCGAATGCTGTTAAAAAAGCCTCGCAATCCGAAAGGATTCCTGCGTTTTTTGCCTTGACTTCTTCTGCCGCCTGCAAAAAATCCGGCGATTCCTATATTTATACAAGCCTCAGGCGAAGGCGGAAGCATATTCATGTGGGATGTCAATTGTGAAAAATAACCAAATTCTGGACTGATATTTTTTTATCGAACTTTTCAAATCCGGTTGTAACTTTCTCGCGCTTGCGGTATCATAAGGGCAAGGGCCAATAAAAAATATAAGGCCAAAAAAATTTTTGTGAGGAAGTTGCGGCTATGAGTGAAATCAGTAAAGGTGCAAGAGGCTCCGTATTCGAATTGACGGGCGTGCCGCCGGCCGGGCAGGTGCTTCCGCTCGGGCTCCAGCATGTCGTCGCGGCGATTGTCGGCGTCGTGACGCCGGCGATCCTTGTGTCCAACACGGTCGGTCTTGACAGCGCCGACAAAACCATCCTGATTCAGGTTTCCCTTTTGATCACGGCGATCGCCACCCTGATACAGGTGTTTGGAAACGGGCGTGTCGGCGCGGGGCTGCCAGTCATCATGGGCATCAGCTTCGCCTACGTGCCGACGCTGCTGGCCATCGGCGGACAGTTCGATCTGCCGACTATCCTCGGCGCTGAGATCGTGGGCGGCTGCGTCGCGATTGTATTCGGCATATTTGTCAAATATCTGCGCGTGTTCTTCCCGCCGCTTGTAACCGGAACGGTCATCTTTACAATCGGCCTTTCGCTTTACCCGACGGCCGTCAAGTATATGGCCGGCGGCGCCGGCAGCGAGGGCTTCGGCTCGTGGCAGAACTGGACGGTTGCGCTGATTACGCTGGCGGTCGTCATCTTCTGCAACCACTTTACAAAAGGCGTTTTCAAGCTGGCGTCCATCCTGATCGGTATGGTGGTCGGCTATATTGTGGCGCTGGCGATGGGTATGGTTTCCTTTTCGGCCGTCGCCCAGTCCGGTTGGTTTGCTGTCACAGCTCCGCTGCATTTCGGCATCACCTTCAATGCGAGCGCCTGCATTTCGCTGGCGGTCATGTACATTGTCAATTCCGTCCAGACAATCGGCGATCTGACATCGACGACGATCGGCGGGCTTGACCGCGAGCCGACGGACCGCGAGCTTTCCGGCGGCATCGTTGCCCAGGGCGTCATGAGCGTTGCCGGTGCATTTTTTGGCGGCCTGCCGGCTGCAACGTTCAGCCAGAACGTGGGAATTGTGACAGTCAATCGCGTCGTCAACCGGATTGTGTTCGCATTTGCGGCGTGCGTGCTGCTCGTAGCAGGCTTTGTGCCGAAGTTCGCGTCGCTGCTGACAACGATTCCGCAGTGCGTCATCGGCGGCGCGACCATCTCGGTGTTCGCCACCATCACGATGACAGGCATCCGTATGATCACCTCTGCAAAGCTGACACAGCGCAATGTTGCGATTGTCGGCCTGTCGGTGGCGCTCGGCGTCGGCGTGACCACGGTAGAAGGCTGTCTGTCCGGGTTCCCGAGCTGGGTTGCGACGGTGTTCGGCAGCTCCTCAGTTGTCATCGCGACGCTGATGGCGATTTTCCTCAACCTCATTCTGCCCAAAGAATCCGGACAGAATCAATAAATTTGGAGCCTGTATTAAGATCCCATCCGCTTGAGGTTTTTGGCCGGCGGTTTCCGGGAGCGCCCTTGCAGGCTCCCGGAAGGGATGGCTGCTTTTGCATGAATTGGTCGCGGCGTATCTGCCGCTGGTGGATTTTCTGGCCGATTGCCTAGGAGAGAATACGGAAGTCGTGTTGCATGACCTGTCCGATTGGCACCGTTCAGTTGTGGCCATCCGCAACGGGCATATCAGCGGGCGCGAAATCGGCTCGCCCGTCACGGATCTGGCGCTGAAAATTTTAAAAACAACGGCGTTTGACGAGCGGCCGCATCTGGCCAATTACCACGGCGTCGCGAAAAACGGCAACCCGCTTCGTTCATCGACCCTTTTCATTCGGGACAAGGGCGGCGAGCCGGTTGGAATGCTCTGCATCAACAGCGATTGTCACAGCCTGCTGCAGGCCCGCGACGCGCTCGCCGCATTCATCGCGGGGATCGGCCTGCATGCGGACGCGTCCATCACGGAGAGCTTCCATATGAGCGTGGAGGAGCTGGTGCGTTCAAATCTGCGGCGCGTCTGCCCGCAGATCGAGCTGCGGATCGACACGCTCAGCCAGAAGGAAAAGCTGGAGATTGTAGAAGGGCTGGATGAGCTGGGGACCTTCCTGGTCAAGGGCGCGATTGTTTACGCAGCCGAGAGCCTGAACGTTTCGGTGCCTACGCTTTACCGCTACCTCAATACCATCCGCAAATAAGATGCCAGGCGGCCCCCGCTGTGCGGGAACCGCCTGGCGGACAGCAAGTTCAGGGATTCGTTAAGCTTCTTTTGTGGCATCAATGTAGCTGTAAAGCGTATACTTGGAGATGCCGAAGTATTTGGACACTTTGTCGCCGCTTTTGGTGATCAAAAACGCGCCGGTATCGTTGAGAAAGCGGAGGGCCTTGATTTTATCCTCCTTGCCCATAAGCGCAACCGGTTTGCCGACAAGGCGCACGCTCTGCTCGATCAGACTGTCGAGCAGCTCATTGACGTTTTGAGTGATGCGTTCAGGCTCTTTTTCGCCGGGCTGCTCGATGGAGATCAGCGGCTTGATGGCGTTTTCGATCAGCAGAAGATTGGTGATGTCGTAATTGATGGAAAAAATGCCGATGGCGTCGCCGTTTTCATCACGGATATAGATGGTGCTCGATTTAAGGATGCGCCCATCGCGCGTTTTGGTCAGATAATTGAGGTGATCCTTCAGGTTGCTGCGGTCGCCGTGCAGGGCCTCGAGCACAACGTGCGAAGGCCCGTCGCCGAGCTTGCGGTTGGTGACATGGCCGTTTTCGATCGCTACGATCGAGCTGTCGACGTTGTTGTCGGTCAGGTCGTGAACAACGACCTCGCAGCAGTTGCCGAACTGCTGCGAGATTCCGCGCGCGAGCTGCCGCAGGAAGGTAAGCGTTGTTTGTTCCAGCATAGGCACTCCTTCAAAGCATTTACGCTTGAAATAGTATTTTAAGATACTGTTATCATACCAAGCGTCCGGTAAAATTTCAATAAAAAGTTGACCAATCAAAAAAATTTTTTGAGAAAAAACAATAGAAGGCTTGCATTTTACAGCCGTCCATGGTAAACTAAAATTATTAAAAACAAATTGATTATTCTGTATAGTTTGTGGAATAGTCGGTCTGTTTTTTATAAAAAGCATATTGTATGTTGGCTGCAACGGAGTGCTTCGCGCACGGGCCGGATGGACGCACAATCGGGCTGCGTGCCTGGGTCCGCCGGTATGGCAAAGAGCGGCGACGGGCGTCCATTCAGGGAATGGGCGCCCGTTTTAATGTGGGCGGACACAATCAGGGGAGGTAAAAACCATGCTGCTTATTGGAAACGGAAGGCTGATCACCCGCGGAGAACACAACCGCCTGATCGAAAACGGCTGTGTCGCGGCCGACGGCAGCGTTATCGCCGCCGTCGGTACAACCGATGAGCTGCGCCGGCACTGGCCCGGCGCCCAGTTCATCGACGCGCACGGCGGGATGATCCTGCCGGGGCTGATTAACGCCCACAACCACATCTACAGCGCCTTTTCGCGCGGCATCGCGATCAACGGCTATAACCCGCACAACTTCCTTGACATCCTCGACGGCATGTGGTGGACGATCGACCGCAACCTGCTTTTGGAGGACACGCGCTACAGCGCGCTGGCAACGTATATCGACTGTGTCAAGTGCGGCGTGACAACGGTGTTCGACCACCACGCCAGCTTCGGCGAGATCCCCGGCAGCCTGTTCGCAATCGCGGACGCCGCCAGTGAGATCGGCGTGCGCACCTGTCTGTGCTATGAGGTGTCCGACCGTGACGGAGAGGAAAAGATGCGCCAGGCTGTCCGCGAAAATGCCGATTTCATCGCCCACTGCAAGAAGGACACGACCGGCATGGTCAGGGGCATGATGGGTATGCACGCGTCGTTCACACTCTCCGACGCGACGCTCGCCCTCTGCCGTGAGCATACGCCGTCCGATATCGGCTTCCATATCCATGTGGCGGAGGGGATGGCAGACGTCTACGATTCACTGAAAAAATATGGAAAACGCGTCATCAACCGGCTGTATGACAACGATATCCTCGGTGAAAAGACGATTACCGGCCACTGTATCCACATCAACGGCATCGAGATGGATATTTTAAAGGAAACGAACACGATGGTCGTACATAATCCGGAATCGAACATGGGCAACGCTGTCGGCTGCCCGCCGACAATGGAGATGATCCGCCGCGGCCTGCTGGTCGGGCTTGGGACAGACGGCTACACGAACGATATGTATGAATCGATGAAGGCTGCAAACTGCCTGCATAAGCACAACCTCTGCGACCCGACCGCCGCCTGGGGAGAGGTGCCGTATATGCTGTTCGAGGGCAATCCGGCCATCGGCGCGCGTTACTTCGACAAGAAGCTCGGCGTGCTTGAGGAAGGCGCCGCCGCCGACATCATCGTCACCGATTACGACCCGTTGACCCCGCTGACGGCCGACAACATCAACGGTCACACGCTGTTTGGCATGAGCGGCCGGCAGACCGTCACGACCGTAATCGACGGCAAGGTGCGTATGCAGGACCGCGAGCTGGTCGACATCGACGAAAAGAAAATCCTTGCGGAGGCGCGCGCGCATGCGCAGGCGATGTGGAACCGTATCAACTCAAGGTAAAATTGACCGGTTATATTACGAATTGGATCGGGCTGCGGCCGGTCACAGACGCAAATGGGCTGACAGAAGGCCCCGCAAAATTGGGAGGAATGATTTATGGGCGATCGCATGAGGCCAATCCCGTTTGGCAAGCTGATGGATTGGATCATCACAGAATACCAGACGCAGGGGAGTATTTTCGGCGTGGCGAAGCTGTTCCGCCACCAGTCCGGCGACAAGATGCTGCCGCTGTTCGGCGAGCGGATGGAGGCTCCGTTCGGGCCGGCCGCCGGCCCGCATACGCAGTTGGCGCAGAACATCGTTGCGGCCTATGCCGCGGGCAGCCGTTTCTTTGAATTAAAAACCGTGCAGCAGCTCGACGGCGAGGATCTGCCGGTCGCCAAGCCGTGCATCAACGCGGAGGATGAATGCTACAATGTCGAATGGTCGACCGAGCTGCGCGTACCGGAGGCATACGCTGAATATGTCAAGGCGTGGTTTGCGCTCAAGCTGATTTCCCGCGCGTTCGGTCTGGGAGACGAATGCGGCTTCATCTTTAACATGAGCGTCGGGTACGATCTGGAGGGGATAAAATCCCCGAAGATCGACGCGTTCATCGAAGGGCTGAAGGACGCGTCTGCGTCGCCGGTGTGGGCAGAGTGTAAAGCCTGGGCGCTTGACAATCTTGCGCGCCTGCCGCGCATTGACGCCGCGTTTGTCGAAGCGGTTACGCCGCATATCTGTACGTCGATCACTCTGTCGACGCTGCACGGCTGCCCGCCGCAGGAGATCGAGCGCATCGCAACGTACCTGCTGACGGAAAAGAGGCTAAACACCTATATCAAGTGCAATCCGACGCTGCTTGGATATGAATACGCGCGCCAGACGATGGATGCGCTTGGATTTGATTACATCGCGTTTGACGACCATCATTTCAAGGAGGACCTCCAGTTTGCCGACGCCGTGCCGATGATCCGGCGTCTCCAGGCGTTGGCCGACGGGAAGGGGCTGACCTTCGGCGTTAAGCTGACAAATACCTTCCCGGTCGATATCGCCGCCGGCGAGCTGCCCGGAAACGAAATGTACATGTCGGGCCGGTCGCTTTATCCGCTGACGATCTCCGTCGCCAAGCTTCTTTCCAAGGAGTTTGACGGCAAGCTGCGCATCTCCTATTCCGGCGGGGCGGATGCCTACAATATTGAAAAGCTGTTTGCGGCGGGGATTTGGCCGATCACACTGGCCACGACGCTTTTAAAACCCGGCGGCTACCAGCGTCTTTACCAGCTCGCGGAAAAGCTTTATAACTGCGGCGATCAGCCGTTTTCGGGCGTGCATGTGGCCAAGGTGTGCGAGTTTGTCGAGGACGCGATGACTGACCCGTATTACCGCAAGCCGGTCAAGCCACTGCCCGGCCGCAAGATGGACCGGAAAGTCCCTCTTATCGACTGTTTCGAGGCGCCGTGCCGTTCCGGCTGCCCGATTGAGCAGGATATCCCGGCGTATCTGCGTCTGGCGGGGCAGGGAAACTATCTGGAGGCGCTGCGCGTCATCACCGCGCGCAATCCGCTGCCGTTTATCACCGGCACCATCTGCCCGCATCACTGCGCTGACAAATGTACGCGCAATTTCTATGAGGATTCCATACATATTCGCGCCGTCAAGCTGGAGTGCGCGCAGCATGCGTTCCAGGAACTGACGGCAGGCATGGAGAAGGCCGCTCCCACAGCGGGCGTAAAGGCCGCGATTGTCGGCGGCGGGCCGGCGGGCATCGCGGCGGCGTATTTTCTGGCGCGCGCCGGCGTGTCTGTCACCGTGTTCGAAAAGCGGGAGACGCTCGGCGGCATTGTGCGCCATGTGATCCCGTCGTTCCGAATCCCTGGAGATGCGATTGAAAACGACGTCGCGCTCGCAAAGGCTGCCGGCGCGCAGTTTGTGACCGGCGCCGAGGTCACTTCTGTCGACGAGCTGAAGGCGAAGGGCTTTACGCATGTGATCCTCGCGGTCGGCGCCTGGAAACCGGGCGTGCTCAAGCTTGAATATGGCGAGCCGATGGGCGTGCTGGAATTTTTAACGGCTTACAATCGCGCCCCCGCATCGCTTTCGCTCGGTGAAAACGTCGTCGTCATCGGCGGCGGCAACACTGCGATGGACGCCGCGCGCGCGGCTGTGCGCGTACCGGGCGTCAGGAGGGTGCGCCTTGTTTACCGCCGCACAAAGCGTTACATGCCGGCGGACGAGGAGGAGCTTGCGCTGGCGATCGAGGACGGCGTGGAGTTCTGCGAGCTGCTCGCGCCGGTCGGAGTGCGCGACGGCGTATTGACGTGCGGCCGCATGGAGCTTGGCGCGCCCGACGCGTCCGGCCGCCGCAGTCCGGTCGCGACAGGCGAGACAATCGAACTGCCGGCCGATACGGTCATCGCGGCCGTCGGCGAGCAGGTCGATACGGCGTTTTATGAAAGGAACGGCATCGCCGTCGACGCGCGCGGCCGCGCGCAATGCGACGCTAAGACGCTGGAGACGAATGTGAAAAACGTCTATGTAGCGGGCGACGCCTACCGCGGGCCTGCCACGGTTGTCGAGGCGACTGCAGACGCGATGAAGGCGGCCGGCGCGATCGCGGACATCGCGGCGGACCGCTGCGCCTGCAAAAACGTATCCGACGACTATAACCATGCGCTTAAAAAGAAGGGCGCTCTCTATCCGGAGGGCGAGGGCTGCACAGAGCCGGGCCGCTGCCTGGAATGCGCGACTGTCTGCGAATGCTGCGCCGATGTCTGCCCGAATCGCGCCAATATCGCTGTGCATGTGCCTGGCAGGCGTATGCGCCAGATCATCCACATCGACGGCATGTGCAACGAGTGCGGCAACTGCGCTACGTTCTGCCCGTATGACAGCGCGCCCTACAAGGAGAAATTCACGCTGTTCTGGAGCGAGGCCGACTTTAACGACAGCAAAAATGAAGGCTTCCTGCTGCTCGACGACGCGCGGCAGACGTACCGTGTCCGCCTCGACGGGCAGGTGGCCGACTATACGCTCGGCGAATCGGACGGCGGTCTGACCGCCGATTTGGCCGCGCTGATCCGGGCTGCGCGCCGCGACTACGCGTACCTGTTTTAACAAATCAGGGCGGGGCAAAGCCCCGCCCTGAAGCCCGTTTTGAACTTCCTTTCATGCGGCGGTCCAAAATTGACGCGCGAAAAGCCCCATAGCCGCTGGCGGGGCTTTTCGCTCCTGTTTAAAGCCAGCTTGCAGCGGCAGAATGGAGTTTGATATGAAAATTCTGATTAAAAACGGGCGCGTCGTAACACCGCGCGGGACGTGTGCAGCCGATGTGCTGATTGAGGGCAGCCGCATCGCGCAGGTGGGGGAAGGACTGTCCGAAAGCGGCTGTAATCTCTATGACGCGGCCGGTTGCCTGCTGTTCCCGGGATTTATCGACGCGCATACACATCTCGACATGGACAACGGCGTGACTGTATCGTCGGACGACTTTGAAACAGGGACGGCGGCGGCTGTCTGCGGAGGAACGACAACCATCCTTGATTTCGCAACACAGGACCGCGGCGGGACGCTGGCCAAGGCGCTTGCGGACTGGCATACGAAGTCCGATGGAAAAGCGTCGTGCGATTATGGGTTCCATATGGCAATCACCGATTGGAACGACGAGGTTTCACGGGAGATCGACGGCATGGCGCAGGCCGGCGTGACGTCGTTTAAGCTCTATCTGGCGTATGACAACCTGCGCCTGCCGGACGGGCAGGTTTATGAGGTATTAAAGCGCGTCCATCAGATCGGCGGCATCGTTGGAACACACTGTGAAAACGGCGATTTGATCAATGAGCTGGCCGGCGAGCTGCGCCGTGCGGGCAAGCTGTCGCCGCGTTACCACCCGTTCGCGCGTCCTGACTATGTCGAGGCGGAGGCGATCGCGCGCTATTGCTATATCGCGCTGGCGGCGGACGCTCCGGTCAATATCGTCCATCTGAGCACACGCCTGGGACTTGAGGAAGCACGGCGCGCGCGGGCGCGGGGGCAGCAGGTGTATATTGAAACCTGTCCGCAGTATCTCATGCTTGATGAATCGCTTTACGAACAGCCGGGCTTTGAGGCGGCAAAGTATGTCTGTTCGCCGCCGCTGCGTACAGCCGCCGACCGTGAGGCGCTATGGGATGCCATCTCAAACAATGAGGTCGACACGATTTCCACGGATCATTGCGGGTACAATTTCAAGGGACAAAAAGAGCTTGGCCGAGACGACTTCATGAAAATTCCAAATGGGATGCCGGGTGTGGAGCACCGGCCGGCGGTGCTCTATACATACGGCGTCGAAGCCGGCCGCATGACAGAGGGCCAGATGGCCGCCATGCTTTCCGAAAACACGGCGCGACTGTTCGGCATGTATCCGCAAAAAGGCGTCGTTGCGCCGGGCGCGGACGCCGATATCGTTGTGTGGGACCCATCATACAGCGGCGTGATCAGCGTGCGGACACAGCATCAGAACTGCGATTACACGCCGCTTGAGGGGATGGCTGTGCATGGCCGAGCGAAAGCTGTTTTCCTGCGCGGCGAGCAGGTCGTGTCGGACGGGGAAGTGATCCGCGCGCATCGCGGCGCGTTTGTCGCGCGCGGGAGGTCCGATCTGCAACGGTGACATCGCGGCAAGCATCTAAAAAAACAGGCCCGTGACAGCTTTGCTGTCACGGGCCTTTTCTTTCGGAAAGCGGGGGATTGCAAAATCCGCGCCAGCCGCGCGGCGTCTGTCACGCCTTCTGCTGACGGCAGGCCCTGTGTCTGAACAAGGCGTCTTGCGGCCTGCGGGCCGCGCTTTTTTGTAGGGCTGCGGCCCAGGGTTTGAGGGCGCTGCCCTCGAAAACGGCCAAGACCCGCGATGGGCCTTGGCCATTTTCTCACCCGCCGCCTTTTGAAAAAGGCGGGCGAAAACTTTTGTTTGCGATGCGCCAAGCCTTCTGTTCGCGGCGCAGCCGACTAAAGTTTTTTGGCCCACCTTTTTTTCAAAAAAGGTGGGAAGTTTTTTGCCGAGCTTTTTTCAAAAAAGCGGGCGAAGGGAGTCGGCGTCGGCGCGGTAATCGATATCGACCAGCTCGAGACGGTTTTTCGTCTCCACAATGCGCAAAAGCGGCATATGCGCCGCGACGACCGCGCCGCCTGACTGGCCTGGCGCGAGCGCGCCCAACTCTGAAAACAGCGCGCGCGGGAACAGGACCGGGTTGCCGCGCTTGCCGCGGTAGCCGAGCGCCACAATGGCGCCGGGATGCGCAATGAATTCATCGACAATCGCTTGGATACTGCGCGCGGTCAAAAGCGGCTGATCGCAGACGGAAAAAAGGCATCCGTCCAGATTCGGCGTGAGCGCGTCAAGGCCGAGACGGATCGTGCGGGCGACGCTATCGTCCGCACCGTCGTTTTCAACAACCGTAAATCCGCGCTGCGCCGCCGTAACAGCAACCTCGGCATAACGCGTTACGACAATTGTCTGATTGAACAGCTCGCAGGGAAAATTGCCGAGCACCGTTTCAATCATCGGCCGCCCGTTGAATTCAGAGAGCAGCTTGTTGCCCTGAAACCGCTTCGATTGCCCGGATGCGAGAAAAATACATCCCAGTTTGAGAGAAGCGCCCATATCGCCACGACCTCCATCACTGCGGCCCACGCTGCGCGTAAGCCGGTCATTTCTTCTATTATATAGGATGCGCGCCGCTTTGCGCAAGGCAAAACGGCGCGCCGGAGCTTTTATTTTTTTCGGCTGTACGGCGTCTGCTCAAGCGGCAGGCGCGTGCGGAATATGCCGTCGCGGTTGTAGTAGGCGAGCTGGACGGCGGGCGGCGTCGGGATCGAGGCGATTTCTCCGATCCCCTTCGCGCCGCAGGCCAGCTCGGAATGCGCCGGACCTTCGACAATGATCGATTCGACGTCGGGCGTGCGGTCGGCCTTAAAGAGTCCGAGCGTACCGAATTTTGCGGTCGGACGGCCGTCTGCAAGCGGGAAGTCCTCAGTCAGCGCATAGCCGAGGCTCATCACGACGCCACCCTCAATCTGTCCCTCTACGCTGATTGGATTGACAGCCTGCCCCACGTCGTGCGCCGCGATCACCTTGCAAATGCGGCCGTCGTCGTCGAGATCAACGAGATGGGTGGCGTAACCATAAGCGATATGGCTGACTGGGTTGGGCTTGTCGGCCCCCATTTTGTCGGTCGCGCCGAGGTATTCGCCAAGGAATTCACGGCCGTTTAAAGCCGAGAGCGGTCCGCCGCCGCGCGCTTGGGCGAGACGCAGGGCCGCGCGCCGCGTCGCTTCGCCGGTAAAAAGCGTCTGACGCGACGCCGTCGTGTTGCCGGAATCGGGCGCGCCGGCCGTGTCGGGCGTCTCGTAGACGACCTCGTCCGCTGAAAGGCCCGCCGCCTCGCAGGCAATCTGTGTGACAATCGTGCCAAGCCCTTGCCCGATACAGGCGGCGCTTGTACGGATATGCACCCGCCCGTCCTCAACGGTCAGGCGGCAGCGCCCGGCGTCCGGGATGCCCACGCCAAGGCCGCTGTTTTTCATCGCGCAGGCGACGCCCGCCTTGGGATGCGCGTCGTAATACGGCTTGACCGCCTCAAGCGTTTCGACAAGCGCCGTCGTCTCATCGGCGATCTGCCCGTTGGGCAAAACCTGGCCGGGGCGGATTGCGTTGCGGTAACGGATTTCCCAGGGGGTAATGCCGACCATTTCGGCCAGCAGGTTCAGGTTGCATTCGGTCGCAAAGCAGCTCTGCGTCACACCGAAGCCCCGAAACGCCCCGCACGGCGGATTGTTAGTGTAGTAAGCCTTGCCGTCGATCTCGATATCCTGATAGTTGTACGGCCCGGCCGCGTGCGTACATGCGCGCTGGAGCACCGGTCCGCCGAGCGACGCGTACGCGCCGGTGTCCGCAACGAGCGTCGCCTTCATCGCGGTGAGGCGGCCGTTTTCATCGCAGGCCGTCGTAAACTCCATTTCAAAGCCGTGGCGCTTTGGATGGACAAGGATGCTTTCGGCGCGCGTGAGGGAAACCTTGACAGGCCGCTGTGTGAGCACAGCGAGCACGGCGGCGTGGTGCTGGACGCTCATATCCTCCTTGCCGCCGAAACCGCCGCCGACCATCTTGGCGACGACGCGCACCTTTTCAGGCGGCAGGCCCGTCGCCTCGGCGCATTCGCGTTTTGTCTGATAGATCCCCTGGTCGGCGCTGTAGATCACGACGCCGTCGCCCTCGGGCATGGCGACCGCCGTCTCCGGCTCCAAAAACGCGTGCTCGGTCGGCGGCGTGCTGTAGCGGCGTGTGACGACGTATTTGGAGCGGCGGATTTTTTCCTCCGCGTTGCCGCGTACAAGGTGCTCATGCGCGAGCAGGTTGCCGCTTTCATGCACCTGCGGCGCGCCGTCCGCCATCGCCTCGGCGGCCGAAAGGACGGGCGTCAGCTCCTCGTATTCGACCGCGACGAGCTTTTTTGCCTCCTCAAGCGCCTCTTTAGTCTCAGCCGCGACGAGCGCCACAGCATCTCCGAGGAAATGCGTGATCCCGCCTACAGGGATCAGCACATCGTAATCCTTTTTCAGATGGCCGACCTTCTGCTTGCCGGGCAGGCCGGCGGCCGTGACGACGGCTGCGACGCCGGGGAGGGCGCGCGCCTTCGACACGTCGATTGAAAGGACGCGCGCGCGCGGGTACGCGCTGCGCACGGCGCTGCCGTAAAGCATGCCAGGGATGCGCATATCGTCGGCATATTCCGCGTCGCCGAGCACTTTGGCGGGCGCGTCGACGCGCGGCATGTTTTCTCCGACGCGCGGCCCGGGCGCCGTCTGCGGGACAGGCAGGCCCTCGCGCAGATATTTGGCGGCGAGCAAAACGGCCTCCAGGATTTTTTTATAGCCGGTGCACCGGCAGATATTGTTTTTGAGCGCCTGGCGCACCTGGTCGGGCGTGGGGTCGGGCACGGCGTCGATGAGGCCCTTGGCGCTGATGACCATACCGGGCGTGCAGAAACCGCACTGCACTGCGCCGCAGCTTGTGAAGGCCCAGGCGTAAACGTCGCGCTCGCGGGGGGAAAGCCCCTCGCAGGTGACGATCGATTTGCCGGCGCACTTCGAGGTTTTGAGCACGCATGCCTTGGTCGCCTTGCCGTCGACAAGGACCATGCATGTGCCGCAGGCCCCTTCCGAGCAGCCGTTTTTCACCGAGGTAAGCCCGAGCGTTTCACGCAGGAAAACGATCAGTTTTTCGTCCCGTTGGGCGCGAACCGCCGCGCCGTTTACCATCATTTCAAACATTGCACAAGTCCTCCATCCTGACAGGCCAGTGAGCGGAAAGCCGCGTTAAAATAGTACGACTTTTATAATTATGGTATAAGTTTATCATCTATATGTTGGGAAATCAAGTGGTTAATTGCCAAAATCAAAAAAATATTTAGATAAATAAAATTTTTTTAAGAAAAGGCATTGACTTCCTTTCTTTCTGTGCTATGATGGGATTACAGGAAAAAGTCATACCAGGATCGATTTTCACAGGAGGATGGCTTGTATGGAGCAGATCAAATGGGCCGCCAACCGCATGCCGAAAAGCGGCGACCGGCAGCTTGGCGTGATGTCGCTTGAGAATGTCGCCAAGGCCCGCAAATTCCACCGCAGTTTTCCACAGTATTCCGTCACGCCGCTCGCACGGCTCGACAACATGGCTGCGCAGCTCGGGCTGGGCGGGCTGTTCGTCAAGGATGAATCGTACCGCTTTGGACTCAACGCCTTCAAGGTGCTCGGCGGCTCGTTCGCAATGGCGCGCTACATCGCGCAGCAGCTCGGACGCGATGTCTCCGAGATGACCTATGAATACCTGACCTCGCAAAAGCTGCGCGACGAATTCGGCCAGGCGACCTTCTTCACCGCCACCGACGGCAACCACGGCCGCGGCGTCGCCTGGGCGGCCAACCGCCTGGGGCAGAAGGCCGTCGTACATATGCCCAAGGGCAGCACGAAGCCCCGCTTTGACAACATCGCCGCCGAGGGCGCGAAGGTCACGATTGAAAAGGTCAACTACGACGACTGCGTGCGCATGGCCGCCGCCGAAGCGGCCGAGACGCCGCGCGGCGTCGTTGTGCAGGACACCGCCTGGGAGGGCTATGAGGAGATCCCGGCGTGGATCATGCAGGGCTATGGGACCATGGCTTCGGAAGCCGCCGAGCAGCTCAAAGAGGCCGGCGTCGACCGGCCGACGCACATCTTTGTACAGGCAGGCGTCGGTTCGCTGGCCGGAGCGGTGCAGGGCTACTTTGCAAACCTGTTCCCGGACTGCACGCCGACGACCGTCATCATGGAGGCGCAGGCCGCGGACTGTCTTTACAAGGGCGCGGTAGCGTGCGACGGGGATCTGCGCATTGTCGACGGCGACCTTCGAACGATCATGGCCGGGCTGGCCTGCGGAGAGCCGAACACCATTTCGTGGGATATCTTAAAAAATCACAGCAGCTTTTTCGTCTCCTGCCCTGACTGGGTGGCAGCCAAGGGGATGCGCATGCTCGCCGCGCCGTGCAGGGGCGACCGGCAGGTCGTCTCCGGCGAAAGCGGCGCCGTCGGCATGGGGCTTGTCGCCACGCTGATGGAAAACGACGACTACAGGGAATTGCGCGAGGCGATCGGGCTTGATAAGAACAGCCGTGTGCTGATGTTCTCAACCGAGGGCGACACCGACCCGGAAAACTACAGGCGTATCGTTTGGGACGGGGCGCATCCGTCCGCGCGCTGAACGATTGGATCATGCACCGAATATAAACAGGCAGTCTGCAAGGAGGAAACGACAATGGATTTTTCGAAGATCAAAGCGGCGGCCGAGGGTTACCGCGCCGACATGACAAAATTTTTGCGCGAGCTTGTCGCCATCCCGGGCGAGAGCTGCGGCGAGGAGGGCCACATCCGCCGCATCGAAGCCGAGATGAAAAAGGTCGGCTTTGACAAGGTCGTCATCGACCCGATGGGCAACGTCATGGGCTACATGGGCACCGGCAAGACGCTGATCGGCTACGACGCGCACATCGACACCGTGGGCGTCGGCAACCGCGACAACTGGACGTTCGACCCCTACGAGGGCTTTGAGACGGACGAGGAGATCGGCGGACGCGGCACGTCCGACCAGCTCGGCGGCATCGTCTCGGCCGTATACGGCGCGAAGATCATGAAGGATCTGGGCCTGCTCTCCGACAAGTGCACGGTGCTCGTCACCGGTACGGTGCAGGAGGAGGACTGCGACGGGCTTTGCTGGCAGTACATCATCAACGAGGATAAGGTGAAGCCGGAATTCGTCGTCATCACCGAGCCGACAGACGGCAACATCTACCGCGGCCAGCGCGGCAGGATGGAGATTCGCGTCGACGTCAAGGGCGTTTCATGTCACGGCTCCGCGCCGGAGCGCGGCGATAACGCCATCTATAAGATGGCGGACATCCTCCAGGATATCCGCGAGCTGAACAACCGCCTGCACTTTGACCCGTTCCTCGGCAAGGGTACGGTGACGACCTCCGAAATCTTCTTTACGTCGCCTTCGCGCTGCGCGGTCGCCGATTCATGCGCCGTTTCGCTGGACCGCCGCCTCACCGACGGCGAGACGTACCAGTCCGCGCTGGAGGAGGTGCGCAGCCTGCCGTCCGTTAAGAAGTACGGCGCCGAGGTTTCGATGTACAAATACGAGCGTCCGTCCTGGACAGGTCTGAGCTATCCGACCGACGCGTACTTCCCGACCTGGGTCATCCCGGAGGACCATCCGGCGACCACCGCGATGGTCGAGGCGTACCGCGGCATGTACGGCGAGCCGAAGGTCGACAAGTGGACCTTCTCCACCAACGGCGTTTCGATCATGGGGCGCTACGGGATTCCGTGCATCGGCTTCGGCCCCGGCAAGGAGGCACAGGCGCATGCCCCCAACGAAAAAACCTGGAAGGAAGACCTGGTGCGCTGCGCCGCCGTCTATGCCGCGCTGCCGACAATGTATTGTAAATAGAACACAAATGTATCGATCACAAAATTTGAAGTTTTTGGATAATACGCTTTGTTTTGAGATGTAAAAACCGACATGTTTCATAAATTACATCTAAATGTATTGAAATAACAGGCCGATTCGTGTATGCTGTATATATAATGAATATAGTGCTCAAAATCGGCCTGCAACACATAGACGATTGATTGTGAAGGGGTAACAATAATGGATCAGAAATTGCAGGCTTATATCGATAAACTCAACAAGCTCAACTTCAAGGGCATGTACGAAAATGATTTCTTCCTCACCTGGGAGAAAACGAACGACGAGTTGGAAGCCGTCTTTACTGTCGCCGACGCGCTGCGCTACATGCGCGAGCAGAACATCTCCACCAAGATTTTTGAGAGCGGCCTTGGCATCTCGCTGTTCCGCGACAATTCGACGCGCACGCGCTTCAGCTTCGCCTCCGCCTGCAACATGCTCGGGCTGGAGGTTCAGGACCTCGACGAGGGCAAATCGCAGGTCGCGCACGGCGAGACGGTCCGCGAGACGGCGAACATGATCTCCTTCATGGCCGATGTTATCGGTATCCGCGATGATATGTACATCGGCAAGGGCAACGCCTATATGCATGAGGTTTCCCAGTCGGTGCGCGAGGGTTACCGCGACGGCGTGCTCGAGCAGATCCCGACGCTTGTCAACCTTCAGTGCGATATCGACCATCCGACCCAGTGCATGGCCGATACGCTGCACCTGATCCATGAGTTCGGCGGCCTTGAGAACCTCAAGGGCAAAAAGGTTGCGATGACCTGGGCGTATTCTCCATCGTACGGCAAGCCGCTGTCCGTCCCGCAGGGCGTCATCGGACTGATGACCCGTTTCGGCATGGACGTTGTGCTGGCGCATCCCGAAGGGTATGAGGTCATGCCCGAGGTTGAGGAGGTCGCCAAAAAGAACGCGGCCGCTTCCGGCGGCAGCTTCCGCCGCACCAATTCGATGGCCGACGCGTTCAAGGACGCCGATATCGTCTATCCCAAGAGCTGGGCGCCGTTCGCCGCGATGGAAAAGCGCACGAACCTGTATGGCGAGGGCGACGCCGAAGGCATCAAGGCGCTTGAAAAGGAGCTGCTCGCACAGAATGCCGAACATAAGGATTGGTGCTGCACCGAGGAGCTTATGAAAACGACAAAGGATGGAAAGGCGCTCTATCTGCACTGCCTGCCGGCCGATATCAACGATGTCTCCTGCAAGGACGGCGAGGTTGAGGCGTCCGTGTTCGACCGTTACCGCACGCCGCTTTACAAAGAGGCGAGCTACAAGCCGTATGTCATCGCAGCAATGATGTTCTTAGCGAAGGTCAAGGACCCGCAGCAGGTGCTCAAGGCGCTCGAGGAGCGCAAAACGGCGCGCTGGATCGGTTGATTGCCGGTCCCTGCGCCGCCCCTCCGCCAGTCAGATAAACGCCGCTGTCGCCAGAGGCGTGCAAAATATGAATAAAGGTGGTACTTATCATGGGAAAAAGAATCGTTATCGCCCTCGGCGGAAACGCTCTCGGCAACAATCTCCCGGAACAGATGATTGCCGTCAAACAGACCTCCAAGGCGATTGCGGATTTGATTCAGGAGGGGCATGAGGTCATCATTTCCCACGGGAACGGACCGCAGGTCGGCATGATTCAAAAGGCGATGGCCGCGCTCACGGCATCCGATTCAAAATACGGCGCGGTTCCGCTGTCCGTGTGCGGCGCAATGAGCCAGGGATATATTGGTTATGATCTGCAAAACGCGCTGCGCGAGGAGCTGCTCGACCGCGGTATCAGAAAGCCTGTTTCCACGATTATTACGCAGGTGATTGTCGACCCGCGCGATCCTGCGTTCGAGCATCCGACCAAACCGATCGGCAATTTCCTGTCCGAGGAGGACGCCAAGCGCCTCGTCAAAGAAAAGGGATACACAGTTGTCGAGGACGCCGGCCGCGGCTGGCGGCGTGTGGTCGCTTCGCCGAAGCCGCAGCATATCGTTGAGATTGAAACGATCCGCGCCCTCATGGACGCTGGGCAGGTTGTTGTGGCCGCCGGGGGCGGCGGGATTCCCGTTATGGAGACGGAGGGCAATCATCTCAAAGGCGCCGCCGCAGTCATCGATAAGGACTTTTGCAGCGCGTGCCTGGCGGAGCTTGTCGATGCGGACTGCCTGATCATCCTGACAGCGGTTGAAAAGGTCGCGATAAACTTTGGAAAGCCGAATCAGGAATGGCTGTCCGAGCTGACGCCTGAACGCGCCCGCGTATTGATCGCCGAAGGGCATTTCGCACCCGGTTCGATGCTGCCAAAGGTCCAGGCGGCCGTCCAGTTCTCCGAATCAAAGGCCGACCGTTATGCATTGATTACGCTGCTTGAAAAAGCAAAAGACGGTATTGAGGGAAAGACCGGAACGATCATCCGTTGATGCAGTACACAACGTAGTCTTTAAATCCCCGTCCGCGAAAATGCACGGGCGGGGATTTTTTTACAGCAGGATGACAAAAGCCGCCCCGTATGGGGCGGCTTTTGCCGATTGTGGTAAGTTTATGGGGGTGCTGATTGTTTATCAGCTTGATCCATGCCTATATTATAGCATAGGCAGGTTTAAAATAGAAATTATAAATTTCTATATGTGAACTGATTTATAGATTAAATATATTAATTAACGATTGTCAAGGATCGGTACGAACAAGCCGTTTTCCGCCCGGACAAGCTGTTCGGAACTGCTGCCGATAAAAGGGATTGGGTCCTCAGCGCACGAAAAGCGCGCGCATGTTCCACAGGAGGAGCTGAGACTGCGCGGAACAGGGGAAAGCTGCGCGCGGATACCGTGCGCAGCCAGAGTCCGCACGCTTTTGAGTGCGTCGTAATGGGTGAAAAACGTTGCGATATAATCGGCCAAATCCTATCCCTCCGCCTGTATTCAGAGCGTAAGCGTCAGACGGTAGTCGCCGCCTTCGGTCGCTGCCGTTACATGATAACCGGCGTGTTCAGCAAAACGCGTGACATTCTCTTTCGCGGTTGGATTATCCACGAGCACCTCGCAGGATGCCGGGGATCCGGCCAGCAGATTTTTGGTCATAACGACCGGCTGCGGGCAGGAAAGTCCGCGCGCATCAATACAGTCAGCCATAAATAAAACCTCCTCAATTAAGCGGTTATCTTTTGTTTTGTGTCCGCGGCAACGGTTTCGCGCGTATTGAGCCACGCGATTGCAAACATGACGATAAGCGCCAGAATGGTGACAGTTTTGCCCGCCAGGGTCGGACCTCCGGTAATCGCACCATCCTCCGCAACGGCTGTGGCGGCGGAAGCAAGGCCGAAATTGTGGGCGAATGCCGCGCCGACAAAAAATCCGGCAACAGTCACAGCGGAATCGGAGTTTCCTTCACCTGCCAGAATCAACTGGCGCATCGGGCAGCCGCCGAGCAGGACAGAGCCGAGTCCCACAGCGGACATGGAAAGGAAATTCCAAAGTCCATCGATATGCGCGACAGGCTGGCCCATAAAGCCGACCTTGAAATAGCCGCCAAACACCGCGTTCAGAACGGCATTGCTGACAAGCGCCGCTGCCAGGATCGCCGCGAAGCCGGCCAGAAGGGTCCAGTCCTTAAAGAGAAGAACGTCGCGGATGCCGCCAACCATGCACAGACGCGTGCGCTGTGCAAGCGCACCGACGATCAGACCGGCCGCGAGCGAAATCCAAACAGGCGCACGCATGGAGCCGGGACCGCTTTCGCTGAACAGTATGTAGGCGGGCGCGGCACAGAGCAGTGCGAAAAAGACGACTTGGATCACCGACAGCCACGCGCCGTCAATTACCGGGACGGAGTAGGTGCGTTTGAGGCTGTAGCCGCGCCCCAGAAATTGGACGCCGGCAAAGATGCCAACCGCAAAGCCGACGATTCCGACGACCGCGTTGAGATCGCCGCCGGCGATACGCAGGATCATGCGGAACGGACATCCGAGAAAGACAAGCGCCGTGATCATGACAAAAAATCCAAGGACAAACCGTGTCATCGGCGAGGAGCCGCCGCGTGGAAGGAATTCCTTTTTGACCGCCGCGATCACAAACGCGCCAAGAACCAATCCAATGATTTCAGGCCGGATATATTGCACGGCGGCGGCCTGATGCAGTCCCACAGCGCCGGCGGTATCACGGATAAAACAAGCGATACAAAACCCCATATTTTTGGGATTTCCGAGCAGAACGAGTACAGCGGCGATGATTCCAATAATCAGCCCCGCTCCAATCATTTTTTGCTTCCCTCTCAAAACAAACACCACTTTCAACAAAAAAGATCGTGGAATCGCGAATCCTTTGGTGTTATTATACTTCCAGAGGAGAGAAATGAAAAATTGTTTTTTTAAATACATGATTGCTTACATATAGAAATTTTCTATATATATAGAATTCGCGGTTGCAGACATAGTACAATAGATAAAGAAAGCATGGACCTGTGCGGCCCCAAAATGAAAGGCGGTATAATGATGCAGCGCATCTATCTTGACAATGCGGCCACCTCCTATCCAAAGCCAAAGGAGGTGGCGCGCGCCGTGGCGGACTATATTGACAACATCGGCTGCAATGTAAACCGCGGCGGGTATGCAGCGGCTTATTCCGCCGCCCAGGTCGTTCTGGATACGCGAGAACAGCTCTGCCGGTTGTTTCATTTCCCGGATCCGCGCGGCGTTATTTTTACAGCCAATATCACAGTTTCGCTCAATATGCTGCTCAAGGGCCTGCTGCGCCCGGGCGACCATGTGCTCGTCAGCGCGATGGAGCACAATGCCGTCATGCGTCCGCTTGTGCAGCTTGCACAGCAAGGCGTATCGTTTGACCGCATTCCTGCCAACCGGGACGGGCAGCTGCCGGATTCATCGCTGGAAAGCTGTCTCTCCTCGCTGCTGCGCCCACAGACGCGCGCGGTGATCATGGCGCATGCCTCTAATGTTTGCGGTACGATTCTGCCGATCGAACGCGTCGGCGCGTTTTGCCGCGCGCATGGGCTTTTTTTCATTGTGGACTGCGCGCAGACAGGCGGCGTCGAATCAATCGATATGGAAGCTATGCATATCGACGCGCTTGCCTTTACCGGCCACAAGGGTTTATTGGGCCCGCAGGGAATCGGCGGTTTTTTGGCGCATGATGCGCTTGCCGCACAGATGGAGCCGCTTCTTTCAGGCGGGACAGGCAGTTTTTCCGACCTCGAAACCGTTCCGGAGCTGCTGCCGGACCGCTTCGAACCCGGAACGCCGAACCTGCCCGGAATTTTCGGCCTGCATGCAGCTTTGCAATATCTGGAACAGACTGGAATGGATATGATTCGCGAGAGGGAGCAGGCGTTGACACAGCGGTTTATCAAACGTCTGCATGGTGATAAACGTATCCGTATCGTCGCTGAAAGTGCGGCGCGGCGGATGTCTGTCGTTTCCCTCGATTTTATCGGGGCTGATAATGCTGAGATTGCATTTCGCCTTGATTCAGAATATGGGGTGATGACACGCTGCGGACTGCACTGCGCGCCGAACGCGCATAAGGTGCTTGGGACATTCCCGCAGGGAACGGTGCGCTTTTCTTTTGGCCATTTTAATTCTGAGGAACAGGTGGATTATACAGCGGATGCTGTTTTAAACATTTTGGCGTCGGAGGGATAGGCGATGGATGAACGGCAAACGCTGCTGCGTTCCATTCCGGCTGCGGACGTGCTGCTGCGCGCGCCGTCGCTTGAGGCGGCGGCGCGCGCACACGGGGGCGCGGCGGTGCTCGGCGCGGTTCGCGCCGAGCTGGACGCGCTTCGCGCGTCCGTATTGCACGGCGAAGCGCGCGCAATTCCGCCGCGCCCCGACCTGTGCGCAGCCGCTTTGCAGCGGCTGCGCACAGGCCAGACGATGCGGCTGCGTCATGTAGTCAATGCGACCGGCGTTGCACTGCATACAAATCTGGGCCGTGCGCCGCTGGCAGACGCGGCGTGTACGGCCGTGCAGGAGGCGGCGTCCAATTATACAAATCTTGAATATACGTTGGAAACAGGCGCGCGCGGCAGCCGTACCGCTGCGGTGGAGGAGCTGTTGTGCGTCTTATGCGGTTGTGAAGCGGCCTTTGTTGTCAATAACAATGCCGCCGCAGTGCTGCTTGCGTTGGCCGCTCTGTCGCGTGGAAAAGGCGCGGCAGTGTCGCGCGGCGAGCTTGTAGAGATCGGCGATGGGTTCCGTCTGCGCGATATCCTGGAGGAAAGCGGAGCGCGGGTGGTGGAGGTCGGCGCAACCAACCGCACGCATACCGACGATTATGAGCGGGCCGCCAGGGAAAATGATCTTGCCGTCCTATTCAAAGCGCATACAAGCAATTTCCGGATGGTTGGTTTTACACAGTCCGTTTCGCTTCGTGAATTGGCACGGATCGGCGTGCGTTATGGCCTGGCGACAGTGGCGGACCTCGGCGGCGGCGCGCCGCTGGACGAGGCGGCTTATCCGTTTTCCGGAGAACCGTCCATATCGAGGGCGCTGCGCGACGGCGCAGATATTGTCTGCTTCAGCGGCGACAAACTTCTTGGCGGACCGCAGGCCGGCATCCTGCTTGGACGCGCCGAATTGATCGGACGGATGCGTCTGCATCCACTGGCACGCGCGCTGCGCATAGACAAGCTGTCGCTGGCGGCGCTTGAGGCGACCTTGCGCCTCTATTGCGACCCGGCGCGCGCCGGCAACGAGATACCGGCGCTAAGGATGCTTTGTACAGCTCCTGAGACACTGCGCGCGCGCGCCGTATATTTAAACAAATTGATTGAACAGGAAGGCGCCAATTGTGCAACCGAGATTATTTCTGTGAAACGGCCGGTCGGCGGCGGATGCGCGCCTTCAGCCCTGCTTG
>ERZ808041.381-NODE-381-length-36866-cov-15.164180_pt1 | contig 36866 bp, 37 predicted proteins | sample MGYA00380192_ERZ808041 | MGnify/ENA primary metagenome ERZ808041 (study PRJEB31490, sample SAMN06133412) | mouse gut metagenome | isolation source: Z1_1 | host: mice | place: China: Chengdu | collected 2015-05 ...
TTTCATAAATCATAATCAAAATGATGTCATAAGTAAAATGTTTTGGAGGAACATACACACTTTATTTTACACCCTCAGAATAATACGGTATCAATTTATTTTTCGCAGAATGAATATGAGAAGCTTCAGGAAGCAGCGAAATATACAGTTTTGGGATGGAATCCACTGCTTCGGATTTTTATAAAAAATGGATTGGATGAATTGGAGACATCACAGGAGCTGACTTTTGTGTTTGACAGGAACCGGATAGTGGATAAAAAGGCATATAAGACGAAGGTAATCAGGCTGGATGTAACGGGATATGAGAAATTGGCGGAAATATGTGCTTGTACACCATTTTCGATGTCTAATCTGGTGAAATACCTTATCATGCCGCAGATTGATGCAGTTATTGATAAGAAAGGATGGAACTTTAGACCATGATTACATATTTTACGGGAAGCACCTATAACCAGGTCATACAGAGCAGTATCGTGGAAACGGAGGAGCTGGTGTATGAGCCGCAGATTGAAGAAGATCAGGATTTTAATAAGTATGTCAAGCAGAATCTCATGAATCTGACGGGGATCGACTGTCTTATTCTGGATATCTCTGTTTGCCTTAACACCGACGAAGAACTTTTATCCGCATTGGAAATGATTCGTACTATGTATGATACGATCCGGCTGGTCATTTTTGCGCCTTATAAGGTTACCGGAGATAAGTTTTTGACAAGCTGCCTTGCGATGGGGATTACGAATATTATTAATACGGATGATTTTAATGAGATTCGGGATCAACTGAAATACTGTATACAAAAAGGTATGACTTATCGGGATGCTGTCAAGTATAAAGAAAGTCATCCTGACAAGGTAGTTGTGAAACATGTCAGACGAACCGTAAATAAGCGGATGATTGGAATTGCCGGAGCAGAAAGTAATATCGGTGTGACACACAGCGCGATTGTCCTTGCAAATTATTTCCGGAAAAAGGGATTTATGGTCGCCCTGGCAGAGGTGAACGATTCGGGTGCATTTAAAGAAATCTGTGAGGATTTCGAGGAATCCATGTTTGATGACGGGTATTACACCATGAATGGGGTGGATTTTTATCCGGATATGATACATCAGGATACGGAAACAAAAATGGATGAGGAGAAAATGCAGGTCTTACAGACACGTTCTTATAATGTCATTATTCTTGATTTTGGTGTGTATTCCGGTCAGAACAGGGAAGCGTTCGAGCGTTGCGAAGATAAAATTGTTATTGCTGGTTCAAAGTCATGGGAGTTGGGGGCTGTGAATAGGATTTTCGCAAATGCATCCAAGGATGTGTTGTTAAAATATGTTTTTTGCTTTAATTTTACGATTCAGCGGGAATATGAGGCAATTCGCAAGGGGATGGGAGAGCTTCAGAGTGTCCATTTCTTAAAATATTCAGAGGATCCGTTCACAGAATCGGACTTCCCGGATGGGGACGAGATCTTTGCGGATATTCTTCCGGAGGAGCCGGAAGAGAAAGAAAAACAGGGTATTGTAAGTAAGATTTTTCGACGTAAAAGTGAGGAAAAAGAGGAGAAACAGGGAAACTGATAGAGATAGAAATAGGATCGGGTGAACAGAGAAAATGGCAAAATTATTAGTGATAGCGGAAAAATATCCGGCAGCATGTGATATTGCAAAGGTATTACATTGCACAGAGAGAAAAGATGGGTATATTGAGGGTGAGAGATACTATCACGTGAACAGGTGATAGATGAGCTTATGGAAGAACTTTTAAATAATATAAGCTCGACGCAGTTTGAAAAAAGGAGCTTTGGAAGATGTATGAAAGTCAATAAGTCTGCCAGGGCAAATTATAAAAAGGTGAAGAGGCGAAGGAGTCTGGAATGATGAGAAGGAAGAAAGAAGGGCGGTTGATTTTATATAGGAAGTATCTGCATGATAATCATCTGGATACAGAACCAATCGTGACAACGCTGACAGAAAAACGGACAAGTTTGTATACCCGCATATGGAACATGGTGCTGTTGCTTATCATAATTGCCATGATGGCGCTGGCGGCTGTCGGTATCGTTACGCTTATGCACCCGCAGATGCGGATGATGTTTTTTCAAGTAGTGGGAAGATAAGGAGAAAAAGGTAATGGAGCGAATGGAATCGGAAAAGGCACTCAATCAGAGAATCCGGGAATATCAGAAATTGTTTGGCATTGTGGAAGAAGGGGCAATTGTAGATGCCGGGGATTACGAGAAAACAATGGTATTAGAGGATGAGGACACAGCGTCTATGAGGAAAAGCGTATGAGCAGTGCATACGAGATTGTTATGGAAAACCGGAGGGAGATTGTAGAAAGGCTGATCTCTCAGATGGAGAAAGGATATGCACAGACGCGCGCCGCATGGAACAGTGCGCATACCGGAAGACCATACAATCCGGTATCCAACGCAGTATATAAAGGCGGTAACAGGCTGCGCCTGATGATTGCTGCACAGGAGCAGGCGTTTTCGGATCCGCGCTGGCTGACCTTTAAACAGGCATCGGAGCAGAATTACAGGATAATGTCTGGCGCAAAGGGCGTATTGCTGGAAAAATGGATATTTTATAAGGACGTTCCAAAGTTGGATGAGGCACGGAAACCGGTAATTGATACAGATGGAAAGCCGGTAATGGAACGAATTATATACGATAAGCCTATCGTAAATTATTTTCGTGTATTTAACGGCTCACAGATCATAGGGCTTCCGGAACTGGAACGAATAGAAGTTTCGGAGGATGCTTACTCGCAGATAGCAGATACATTTGAGCGATCGAGTATGTGCCCGATCAGCTATGAAATGCAGGATCGCGCTTATTATTCATCAAAGGAAGATAAGATTCATTTACCGCCTAAAGAATCATTTAAGAATAATGAAACGCGGCTGTCAGTTCTTTTGCATGAAATGGCACACTCGACGGGGCATGAAACCAGACTAAACCGTCCGCTTGGAAATGGGTTTGGCAGTGAGGCGTATGCAAAAGAAGAACTGAATGCGGAATTAAGTTCCGTATTTCTGGAAAATGAACTTTGCATATCCATGGAGCCGGACAGCGAAATGCTAAAGGATCATGCCAACTATGTGAAGAGCTGGTTGTCTGTTTTAAAGGAGAATCCTAACGAATTGTTTGTTGCCTGCGCGACGGCGGAGAGCATTACAGAGTATTTGATGGAATATTACGGAAAGGAACTGGAAAAAAGCATGGATGAAATGAAAATCAACCAGCTCACACTGGAAGAACGTTATACGGAGGCGATGAAGATTGCAGGCTATGAAAGCATATCGGTTGATTCAGATGAACTTGCAACAATCGCTTTTCGGAATACGGAAACAGGACATACGCTGCGGTATGACGGATGGCAGCTTGTGGGAGCAGAACTTGAGAAGATGCCGGTATCCGACGAGGCATTTGAAAAGCTGATTCATCCGGAAGGAAGGATGGAATATTACTTGAAATTTTCTAACACCGTGGTTCCATTAGAACCTCCTGTTATCGAGAAATACAAGAGTTTTGAAGATGCCTGCAAAGCATATCAGGAAGCGGGTTTTGTAAATGGAAAAACATTGGGATTTTCTGTCCAGGGAGAGAAACCAGTGGATCTTGTCTGGTACAGTTCCCGTTCGATGATGAATGATTTGTATCGTTTGTCACAGCCGCCGATGAGTTATGCATCTGATCTGACAGTCAATGAACTGGATGAATTAGGAAAAAGTGCACGGCAGATGCTTACCAGTCTGCAGAAGGAAAATGCCTACATACAATTGGCAAATGCAGTAACAGATGTAGAAATGAAGATGGTATCTGTCATTGAGCACGGAGATTCAGGCAGAGTAAATGAGGTGGCGGGCAGATTTGTGAGTGAGCGCAGGCCACAGGACTATTTAGATATTACAGTTTCTGACGGAGGAGGCGCTTACGATCCGGCAAACGAAAGCCCTAATAATAATAAAGAATTAAAAATCAAGGTGGTGCATGCGAACGAAGTTATTGACTGTAAATTTATCAGCGTGAAGATGAGCAGGATAATGGAAAACGGCATGCAGGAATTCGCAAATCAGGGAGAGGGAGTTGCGAACTGGCTGAAAGAAAGTATAACGAAGCTGGATACGGATTTTATGCCGTATGGGCAGTCATCATTTACGTTTTACTCAACGTTCGGAATGATGTCACTCGAAAATCATTATGAAAAGCTTGAAAATGCAGGATATGAGAGATTTCCGTCTGAGGAACAGTACTGGGACAGAGATATGAGGCAGCAAATGGCGGAAGAGGATGCGTGGCATGAACGTGAAATCCAGATTGCCGTTAATGGGAAAAAATGGGTGACTGCACAGGAGGCAGGTGCGGAGGAGTATGAAAGGCAGCTTGAAGCGGAGCTTGAGAAAGTTCGGGAGGCGCGTATCACTGCCGATGTCAGTGAATCCGGATTCAGACCGGAAAAAAGCCTGGTAAAGAATATTTCCAGATTTGAGGTCTTAAGTGAGAGAAAATATACTATGCGCGAACTTGCAGAATTAAACAAACAGAAGCACGGGCTTACAGGCGAAAGAAAAGAGTGCTTTCAGAAAATCGTGGCGGAGTGTCAGAGCCAGGAGCAAGAGCATGGACATATGCAGGAGAGGGAAAGTGTGGAAGAGATGAAGCAGCAAAATTTTTTGAAACAGCAAATGCAGATAGAAATGGATCAGATGGCTATGATGCAGGGATAGACAGGGGTACTATGGAAAGGAGGTGAGTCCCATGGAGCAGGTCATGAAGCATTACGGCAACGCGATTCTTGCGATCGTCGTCTTACTGGCGCTTGGCGCAATCATTGTGGGTGCGCTTGCGTCGGGAGGTTATGTTGATCTCGCATTTAAGGATGCGCTGACCGGATTTTTCGGTGATATGTCCGCAGTTGGCAGACCGTAAGCCCGGCAGACGCCAATGCAGTCCATCCGGCCAGACAGGCAGAGCCTGTCTGCCGCGTGGGCTGGGCGTTTGCGGTGCATGAAACAAGTAAAAAATATGGTAAACACAGAAATCAGTAGGAAAAGCAAGGAAAAACAACAGGGGAAAACCGGCAGAAGAGAAAAAAGAAAGAGGAACTATGAGTGAGATAACATTTGAACCGACTGCAGAGCAGTTCGGCGTTTTCTGGAAATATATAGAAAATCCAGATGTGACGGACATCGACTATAACGGTCGTAAACTGTGGATCACGGATTTGAAAAAGGGAAGATACAGGGCGAATGAGGAAATCGCAACAAATTTCCTTATCGCATTTACACATAATATCGCAAACTGCGTTAATAAGCAGTTCAATAATGCAAATAAAACTTTGGAAGCGGATACAAAAGAACTGCGCATCAGCATTATACATGAATCCGTGACAGGGACGGGGATCAGTATCTGTATCCGGAAATCACCGCCGCTTATCAGAAATACGATCCGGCAGATGTTAGACGATCGATATTGCCATCGGGAAGTCTTAAATTTACTAATCAACTGTGTGCTGGCAAAAATGAATTTTGTTTTTGCCGGGGAACCGGGCGCGGGGAAGACCGAGCTGGCAAAGTTTTATATGCAATTTATTCCGAGAGAGGAGAGGGTCATCACCATTGAAGATTCTTTTGAAATCCATTATCCGGATATTAATCCGGAAGCAGATGCGGTCGAACTTCGGGTAGGGGACGGATTTACTTACACAGATGCAATCAAGACATGTCTCCGGCAAAATCCGAAATGGCTGATGCTCTCGGAGGCAAGGTCGGTCGAAGTGACGTCTCTATTGGAGCAGTGGAGCACCGGCGTGAACGGTTTTACGACGATCCATCTGGACGATCTAAGGAAGCTGCCTGACCGCATCCAGAACATGATGAATGACGTCAACGATGCGACACGCATGGAAAACCGCATCTACCGGTATGTGAATATTGGCATACTGATCCGGCGTGTGGATGAGCCGGGCGGGAAGACCAGACGGTATATCGATCAGCTTTGCTTTTACAGCAGAGAGGGACAGGAGAACCGCATCTATATGGTTGTGGATGACGGAGAACTGGTATCGAGGGAGCTGCCGCCGGATATCAATAAGAAAATGAAGCTGGCAGGAATAGATGATCCATATCAGTGCGATCTGGAGAAATACATCAAGGAGGGCAAATAACACAGATGAAAAGGATAAACAAAAGAAGCGGACAGGGAAGGCTTCAGAAGAATTTAAGTCTGCTCAATCCAAGGAATCTTGAGAAAGAAGTGCATATGTATGGCTACAACTTTAGCTGGAAATCGCATGTACTCCTGATTATATGTTCGCTGCTAGGCATTGGGGTAATCGGAATCATTTTTAAACTTGCCCCGCTGTACCTTGTAATTGCAATGGCTGCAGTATTTATCATGCTCCCGGTATTGGTATTGGACGGGTACAAAAAAATGTACGAGCAGAAGCGCTTTTCGGACATATGCGAGTATATGGAACAGATGCTCTATGCGTACCAGAAGGACGGAAAGATTCTTTCGGCGTTGAAAGAGACGAGGGAAATATTCGAACCAGGACAGATGCAGGATGCAATCGACGGGGCAATCGCTTATCTGGAAGCAGGCGTAAGCCGGACAGAGCAGGGATTTGTCCGGGAGGGGCTTGGAATCATAGAGCGGCTTTATGATAACGTGAAGCTGCGCACAGTGCATGATACGCTCATCAGTGGTGAACAGTACGGCGGAAACATTGATAAAGCAATCCTGATCCTGTTGGAAGACATTGAGTTGTGGAAGAGGCGGGGCTATAAGCTGCAGGCGCAAAAGAAGCAGGGGCATACGGATAATATCATATCCATTGTGGTAGCGACCATTCTTTGCGCGGTGGCATTGTACGTCATGGACGGAATGAAGACGCTGTTCCCAAATGTGGCAACGGATGTGGTAATTATGCAGGTACCGGCGATCCAGATATCGTCATTTCTTTTCCTTTTATGTATGCTCTTTGTACTGGCAAAGAGTTTTCGCAGTCTGACATCGGACTGGCTAAAGGCAGATGGGTTACAGAGTGAGAAAATGATTCTGGACAGCTATGATAACGTCAAGCATTATGATGAGGCGGCGGAAAAGCGTAAAAGCCTGCTTTATGCAGCACCGTTCCTGATTGCTGCCATACCAGTCTACCTTTTTTACAGAAAGTGGCTTGCGGTTATCTGCCTCATTATCGGTGCATTTATGCTTGTGCAGCATAAGGTCGGATATAACATCGCAAAAAAGGACGTAAACGAAGAATTATACGCGACACTGCCGCAATGGATGATCCAGATGGCGCTGCTCCTGCAGCATAACAATGTACAAGTGTCCATTGCGAAATCAATCGAGAGTGCGCCCATCCTGTTGCGTGAGGAATTGCTGCAGCTTAATGATCGCCTGACGGTGGCGCCGGATTCCCTGGCGGCATATACGGCTTTCTGTAAGGATTTTGACGCGCCGGAGACACAGAGCATCATGAAGATGCTGCACTCGATCGCCGAAGCAGGTACTGGGGATTCTGATGTGCAGATCTCGAATATGCTCCATCGGGTAAACGAGATGCAGGTCATGGCGGACGAAAAGAGAGATGCAAGCATCGCTTTCCGTATGAAGACCATTTTTTCTTATCCGGTGCTTGCAGCGACCGTGAAGCTGCTTATTGATCTTACGCTCGGCATGGTCTATATGATGAGTATGCTTGGCAACATGGGAGGTGTTTAGAGTATGAAACATATCGTAGAAGCGTTTTCCATTTTAATCGTACTCGTCCTGAATTTGTTAGGCTGTGTTGCAATGATTTCCGTCACTGGACAGACGGCAGCGGCGAAGGAGTATAAGGCGGATGTCATTGCCGAGATCGAGAACAGCAATTTCAATCCGAATGTGATTAATGCATGTATTACGCAGGCGTCGACAAACGGTTATGAGCTTACGGTGAGCGGGTATACATATGATGCGGATCATGATATCCAGACCGCAGAGGTCATTTTAAAGTATGAGTATAAAATGTCGGTGTTCGGAATCACGGATACCCGGAGTACGCGGGGGATTGCGAGGTAAGAATGCATATAGTCTTAATATTGGCAGGTTTTGTCGGAGTGCCATTGATCTTTTTGGGTACGTACGTGTTAATGGCGGATCAGGGGAATATTGCAGCACTGATACTTATTCTTGTTGTGCTGATTGGGCTCGTACTAATATTCAAGGATCAGTTGACGGCAATGATAAATGAATGGTGGGTGATGATGGTTGAAAATCGTAGTCGGTGAAATTGGAAATGCGTTGCTCGGCTTACTTGGGGGAGCAGCCGCATGCGCTATGGTCATGGAGGTCTTAAACTTCGTGACATCATTTTAGGATTTGGAGGCAGATATGGAAAAGATTGCAGAGCATTTTGGAGTGGGATTCTTAGCTTTGATTGCGGGGATATTTGCAATAATGATTTATTTTAACTGCATTGCACCGGGCGGGGAGATAAATAATATCGTCCGTAGCTATATGAACAGTATATGCGGGGGCATGTAATGCGCAGGAGGATATAGGGAGGATGTATGGAAAAGATCATTAATGAATACGGGAAATTTCTTTTAGACGCTTTGGTCGTCGGGGTTCTGATTGCCTTTCTATTCGCAAATGTGACGGATGCAGATGGGAACAAGGGCATCATCAAGATTGTCGGAGCACATCTTACGACCTGGGATACGGATTACGAGACATATACGGATTATGAGATATATGCGGTAGAAAGTGACTGTCTGCCGCCGGTCATAAGCTATACGGGCGCCGGCACGATGCAGACTGGCGTGAATAAGCTTACAGATTATATTAACGCGAAAGCGTGGGATGGCACAGAACTGGCGTTGGATGTACTTAGTGTAAAAAGGCGGTCCGGCGTGGAATTGGCAGGCTGCTATAACGCGGATGCGGCAGAGATCAGCTTTGACCGCCCAGGAATCTATGAAATTCGGGTAGCGGCGACGGATGCGTGGAACAGGAAAGTCGTGTGTGATGTACAGATACCGGTGAGCAGATAGGTGGAGGCAGAAGATGAAAAATGCGGTAATGGTGATTGTGAGCGCGCTTATTGGTGTGCTGACGCTGGCAATCGTAATGACAGTAGGAGGAAGGATAAACCGGAGCATGGAGATTAAGAGCAATCTGCCATCGGCTGTTGAGGAGACGGTGGAGCTTTTGGCAAATAAGAAATATACGATCAATGACCGTAATGCGTATATAGCGGACATGGCGGAAGGATTGACGAAAACACTGGATACGGATTCGGATATTCGTATTGAGGTGTTGAAGGTAGACAAGGAGAGGGCAATGCTGTCGGTGAGGGTAACGGAGGCATTTGAGCACCCGAATGGTAGAGGGGGTACAACGGAGTGCGAGCGTACCGTCATCTTAAATAAAGTTGACGAGCCGGAACCCGGGAGCTATACGGTAAGGTTTTATGTAGGGGATGTGCTGTATAAATCATGCGCGGTGCTCGAAGGGGATCTGATCAGCGCGCCGGTGACTCCGCAGGGGGTATCCGGATGGAAGGATGAAAATGGATATCTTGCGGACTTTTCGCAGCCGGTGACACAGGATTTGACGTATTATGCATATTAAAGAAATTGACTGGATCGTAGAGCAGGATTGACAGTAATCATAGCACCTTGACAACTAAATATCGGAAGACAGAGAGAACGGAGGCGTGATATGAAACGATGTGCAGGCGGAGCAATGGTGCTGCCGTTATTTTTCCTCTTTTATCTTTTTTTTTGTGATATATTATATGCATTACTATTATATGCATATGGAGGAAACAGTATGGAAGACGCAACAGTTGTATTTTCATGGGCAGCATCAGCAATAGGAATTTTAGGATTTCTGTCAGTTGTAATTCAGCAGATTTTGTTTTACAAGCGGGATTCGAAGACAATGGATCGCATTGAGAACGGTGTTTCTTCGGGTCATGATAAGCTGGAACGGAGGATGGAGCATGAACATGAAGAGATTGCAAATCATCTGGAAAGCAGAAACGAAGGATTGCAGGAACTTGTAAGTGAAGGCAATGATAAAATACTATCAGCAATCACAGACGTAGATAAGCGGTTGATTCAGGAATTTACAGAGCAGAAAGCAAAACAGACATATTTGCAGGGAAATGAGAGTGCAATATTGAAAAGCATTGATAATCTAAAATCATTTGCTGACATTATGACGAACCTTCGGATGGAAAATATGCAACTGAAGGAGCAGAACCAAAGGCTGGTGATCCAGAATGAGCATCTGCAGGAGAAGGTAGAGAAGTTAGAAAACAATCAAAGCAGGCAGCGAGACATCAGACAGCAGAGAGGATTAGATAGAGGTGAGGAACCGGAAATGTAGAAAAGAAGATAAACTTTGAACTGGTGCAGCGAAGGGAGGATGGCATGTCAGAGTCAAGAAGAGACAGGCGCTGGATTTTGAATATCTGGGTTGTAATTGCCGCTGTAAGTATGATATTGTTTATCTGTAGTTATTATCAATACAGAGGGGAAAGTCAGATTACTATGTCAGAAAAGGTTATTTTAGTATTAACAGCAGTAGCGTCCCTTTTCAGTCTGCTTGTGACGGTTCTTAGTCAGATACATTATTATCAGAGACGCTTTAAGACAATGGATGAAATCAAGTCAGGCGTGATAAATGGGAACGAAAGATTAATCGATAGACTTGATTTGGAAGAAAAGTCGTTGGCTACGGAGCATAAGGATATTCGTGACATTGCCAGAGATATTCGGTTCTATCAGGAACAGGAACTGGAATTACAGAAAAGCATTTGGGATACTGTGCAGGATACTGGAATGCTTAAGGATGGTATTGAAAAGATCTGTATGCAGAATGCGCAGCTTAAGACAGAGATGGAAGGGCTGAAGCAGGAGATGAACAAGCTTCAGGAAGGAAATAAGAAATTAGTAAAACAGATGCAGCGGCAGCAATATTATTCCCAGGATTTGGAAATGGAATGAGAAGTACTGGCGTTGACGGGAAATTGTAGAATTGAAAAAGAGAATAAGAAATATAAAAAACTGTCTTCTGATATTTGGAGACAGTTTTTTGTTAGGATGGATTGGACACAACCATTTTTATTAAAACGATATAAACAGATTTGATTGCTTGTAGGCAAGATAAAAAGACGGTTTATTATGTTTCGCGAGCTATTTTCTCTTCGATGGCCTGGACGATATATGCGTTTAAACTTAGTCCGGCAGCTTTGGCGACAGACATATAGCGTTCTTTGTCAGCTTTGCTTACCCGTAGTTTGCATTCACCGATATTTTGTAAATATTTCTTTGTTGCGTTTGCTTGTGCTTCTGTGTACTTTGCTCCCATGTTGCTACCTCCTAGTGTGCATTGTAGCATATATTGTGATATGGGGATATATAAAATGCGCACAAATAAATTGCTTATTCTTTGTGAATATTGCCAATTGAAATATATGGGGATATATACTATAATTATATCATAAAGAACAGAAAAAGATAAGATGGAGGAAAAGGATAAGATGGAGGAAAAGGATGAAAACGGATATCTTACGGATTTTTCCAAGCCAGTGACACAGGATTTGACATATTATGCGGAGATGAATTGAATGATGAATTGTTGTTCCTGCCAGAAGATGTTATAATGATGGCAGGGAAACCAAAGCGAGGCGGCTTGCCCTCTTTAGGGAGGGAAAAACCCTCCCAACGAAAGAAAGGAGGGTTGCCAATGGTTACATATGCGGAGCTAATCCAATTTTGTATACTCATTGTTGCCCTTGTCGGTCTGTGTTATCAGATTTTCAGGGACAAAAGAAAGTAGCCGCCACATCTCGCACATGTGACGGCTTGAAAAATTAAGCTGTAAACATTGTCCGGGCAAGCCGCTTCCGGTTTCCCTTCTGTGTCTTTACTATAGCACTTCCGGAAATATCAGTCAATCTTTTCATCAGGAATATATTCCATGATATCTCCAGGCTGACAGTTCAGACCCTTGCATATTTTATTTATAGTTTCACTGCTAATAGTAGCGCCTTTAGATAATTTTGCAAGTGTTGGGGATGTAAGACCTGCGATTTGAAATAAATCTGTCTTTTTGAGTCCTCTACGATTTAAGAGGTCGAATAATTTGTAATAACGTAGCATGGTATGATGCCTCCCTTTGCCTTAATTATATAAGGAAACACTGTAAACGTCAAATAAAAAATATTAGTTTTGATTAATGTTATATTATTGACAAGTTATATTACATGTGATAATATTAATTAAGAATAATATTTATTAGTGAAAAGGAAAGTAAAGTAAGCTTTAGGAGATGCGATTATGCTTGTAAAAGATGTGATATTACAATGGGAAGGTTTTATTAATTTGATAGGAACCGGATTCATAGTTATAGGCTGCATTTTGAGAAAAAAGAAAAAAGTGAAGAAAATAAGAAAGGAAGTTTTAAGAGATATTGGAATGATGTTAGTCCTGTTTGGTCTGCTATTTATTAGTGGAATAATGTACACAAATTCTATATAAATTAACATTTAGCGGAGGTAGAAGTTTGAAATTTTTAAATGACAGATATTCAAGTGTCTATAATTACAAAGGGTTTGATATATGTACATTAAAGGTTGCTTGTCCGGCGGAGGGAGATAATTTAGGTTACGTCATTGATAGTAATCTCTTTAGTGACAGGACATTTAGTGATGTAGAAAGTGCCATTGTTGCTATTGATTCATTAACTTAAACTTTAGGAAAGTAGAGGTTGTTTTTATGAGATTACAAGAGCTTCTTAACAAGTTCACAAATGCAGATTTTTTGCTTACTGTTAATGGTTGGTGTGACGAGTTATCGTTTTACGAATATGAGGACGAGAAGAAAGAGGGATACTGGAAGAAGTACAAGGATAAAAAAGTGGAGAGTATGGCTATCCTAACCACCAATGGCAGACCAGAGCTTTGCATAACAATTGGGACAGAATAATGCATATAACGAATGTTTAATATAAACTACAAAAAGGATAATATTTATTGAAGGAACTGGAAGAAAATGGTATAATTCAACCAGTGTTACCAGAAACGGTAGGCGGTTAGCCCTCGACAGAGGGACTGAACCCTCTGATTACATAAACCGCTCTTTGCAGACGGATAAGTCGGAAGAAATCGTACGTAAGAGGAGGGGATGCTGAATGATAACGTTAAGCGAATTGATACAATTCACTGGCTTATTAATAAGCGTTGCCACTTTGTTTTATGCTCTTGGCAGAAACAATGGCAAAAGAAAATAACCGCCCAGGCTCCAATCTGATGCGGTTACTTTCAAAGTAACATATAAATTTTGTTGGGCTAACCGTCTATCGGTAGCACTTCTATAACCATATAGTAGCAGTTTCAGGTTGTTTCGTCAAGATTTATCCCCAAAACCTTCCCCAAGGCAACTATGTGTCCGGAAAATTGGACATATGATATGATACGTGTCCGGAAAATTGGACACATAATGTGGTAAAATCAAGAAAAGAAAACCATGACATTTTGTCAATTATATTTGTAAAAGAATAGGAGAGAGAAAGATTATGAAAAAGAGAGAAGTATTAGCAACATTAACAGTGCTGGCAGCACTTGGAATGAGTGCCTGCGGAGCAAAGGAACTGGAGCTTACCACAAATCAGGTCGAGGTGGAGCTTGGCAGTGAGTTGGATACGTCGACGACAAGTTATGTAGCGGATGCAGATGTAGCCGAGGAAGCAGTGATTGACTTTTCAGCAGTAGACATGACGAAGACGGGTACATACAGCGCGACTGTGACTTATAAGGATCAGACGGCAGGCTTTGATGTAGTCGTAATCGACACGACAGCACCGGAGGTAACCATTGCAGACAAGGTCGTTGTGGCAGTGGGCGAGCCGCTTTATGCAGAGGACGTAATCACGAGCGTTACGGAACTTAGCGGAGAAGTGGAAGTGGCTTTTTCCGAGCCGAAAACATCGGCAGACGAAATGGTAACGGTTGAGGGAACGGAGAAAGCAGAAGATACCGAGATGGCAGAGCCGACCGAGGAAGTAGAGAGTACGGAAGCAGCAGAGGAAACAGAGACAACCGAAACAGCGGAAGAGACAGAAGGTGCGGAGGTAGAAGCGCCGGAGGCAGAATTTGTTCTTAACGACGTGATCTGCAGCAATGCGTATGTAATCTACCCGGAGACAGGAGAATACGACAACACACTTACTGTAACAGACGCATCCGGCAACAGCACGGATGTGACGGTGCATATCGTTGTTGGCGATGCACCGGAAATCGAAGGTGTAGAGGATGTGACAGTAACAGTCGGCACAAGCGCAGACGAGATTGATTTTCTGGATGGCGTGACTGCAAAGGACAGTAACGGAAATGATATCACGGCGAATATCGTATGTGATTCTGCGGCAGTGAATCTTGAAACAGCGGGTGAGTATGCGATTGCTTATACCGTAACGGATGAGAACGGTTTTACTGCGACACAGACGGCAACAGTGACCGTTGAGGAGAAGAGCGGCAAGAAGTCTGACAGCAAGAAAAGCGATTCCGACAAGGCGAACGATTCAAAGACGGATTCGGCTAAGAAGAACGACAGCGGTTCTTCCAGTAGTTCTTCTAATTCTTCCAACAGCAGCAATGCAGCGTCTAACGGAGCATCTGGTGGAAATGGTGTATCTAGTGGAAACAGCAGCCAGACATCCGGTGACAGCGGAAATAATAGCAACAGTGGAAACAGCGGAAACAGCAATCAGGCATCCGGTGGTAGCAGCGCATCTGGTGATTCCGGCAATTCTGGAAATACAAGTACATCGAGCACGCCGAGCACGGATAACAGCGGAAGTACAAGTACGCCAAGTACTCCTGCGCCAGAGACGCCGAGCACGCCAAGTGCAGATACAGGAAGCAGTTCCGGTGGAGAAATGGAGATGCCGGATGGAGTTGAAATTACTCCATGGGATCCTGATGCGGCAGCTGGATCAAAGGATGATGAGTTAGGTGGATCGGGAGCATATTGGGAATAAAAAAGAGGAGGAAACAGATGATTCGAAAGAAAAAATTGAATATGATGCAAAGAATGCTTGCTATAATCGTTATCTTTGTTGTAGGTATTTTAACAAATTTACCATTACAGGCAGATGCGATGACAACAGGACAGGAGCAGGATTATTGGTTGTTGGATTCTATTGTAGGACGCTATAACCTGAATTATACAGGTAATACCAATGCATTTTCAAAGGCTATGGCAGGAATTGACCAGGTGTACACGGACGTTCCTAATTGGGGAAACAGTTCTTCAGCGACACTTACAAAGACAAATGGTGCAAGCAGCATTAGACATGCGTTTTTGGTATGGGAAGTTTTTGATGGTGCAAGTAATCCAACAAATAGTGTTTACATGAAAACACCAGTTGGTAGGTATTATGAAGTTGCACCAAATTATGTAGTTAATGACTGGCGTACAGCAGCAGACAATCCTCCTTCATGGGCTTATAAGACGATGTACTGTATGGCAGCGGATGTGACATCATATGTACAGGACGCAGGTTATGGTACATATTCAGTCTGCAATATTCCATACAAGGCATCTTCTGGAGGAGAATCCTCTGCATCGTGGCAGTTAGTTGTAGTTGAAGAAGGAGAGAATTTCCCAGTTCGCGTAGTAAGCTTGTCAATGGGAGCAAGGTTTAAGATGGGGACAACTCCATCAAGTACGAATGGAGGAAATTTTAGTTCGGTAATACCGCTTAACAATGGTCTGAAATCAAAATCTTCCGGTGTTGCTACGGGTCAGATTATCTTTGGTGCGTCCAATGCGGACGTAGAGCGGCGCATGCCGATGACGTCTTACATGACGACCTATAACGGAGGGGATGCACTGCGCACGGTATCAGCCAATACGACATATCAGGCGGCGCTGTATCGAAATGGTGCGGTTATGAACGACCGGGATTACCTCAACGGAGGTTGTATCCGCGTGGATCTGTCGGACATTAGTGATATTGGAAACAATGCAAATAGCTTGAAATTGGAAGTACGGCAGGATTCATGGACAACGTTCTTTATGCTGGGATATTCTATGGACATCGCTTTCCCCGATTTTATAGCCAACCAGACAACGACCGTGAACAGCTCCGAGAGTGTTACAGTAAAAGGAGATATCAAGAATGTATCTACGCAGGCAAATACCGGCATCTATGACGGCGAACTTGTCGTAAACATTGACCCGGGGCTTACGGTTAAGAGTGCAACAGCAATCGTGGACGGAAATAAGAGCATTACGGGAGTGGTTTTAGGAAATACAGTTACATTCTCTGGCGAAGCGATCAAGAACATCATGAAAGGGAATACGATCACCTACACAGTGGAGTGTACGCCAAACGGCACGGGAACAGGACGTTATGATAACAGCGATTCGTTTTCCGGGAAGCTTCGGGCAGATGGAGTCGATACGAGATATTGGATTAATGACGCATGTACATCCTCATCCTACGCACTTGCAAAATATAAGGTGACGGTCAATAAGGGAACCGGAATCAAGAACGTCTCCGGCGGCGGGGAATATACCTACGGTCAGAAGGTGACGATCAACGCAGAAGTGTTGCCGGGCTATCATTGGAAGGACTGGACAGGCGATCTCAATACGCAGATCCAGAAATATTCGTTTGACATGCCAGCAAAGGATATTACAGTTACAGCAAACGCAGAAGCGAATACCTATACGATTCATTTTGATCCGAATGACGGAACAGAAGTGACGCCGATCCCGGATATGACCGTTCGCTACGATGAGGAGTTTACCTTGCCGGATGCGGCAGATGTGTATATCAGGTACACGCTTGACGGAGTGAATGTGACCCAGAATATCCTGGACGGCACGATCGTTCTGGATGAAAACGGGGCAGTCATGATGATGCTTGATGAAGAAACAGGAACTATGACGACGCCGGACGGCGCGACCGTCAGTGAAGACGGCATCATTACAAAGACCAATGCAGACGGTAGTACGACCGTGACTTATCCGGACGGGAATGTAGTAACAGTCAGCCCGGAGGGAGTGAAGACGGAGATTGGTGCAGACGGAAGCAAGAAAGTCACCTATCCGGATGGAAATGTGGTACGTGTAAATCCGGACGGAACAACTGTACCATCTGACGGTGCAGTGCCGGAAGCGACCGGAACGACCGGAGTAACCGGTGCAGATGAATCGACAGACGGTACAAGAACCGGAACAGCCGGAGACGATGCAGGGAGCAGCGAATCGACAGAGACGACAGAGAACACCGAAACAACAGAAAGTACGGAAAAGACCGCATCCGTGGAGCGTAACACAGTGAGCAGAGTTGCAACAGCGGCGGATGGAACAGGAGGCGGCACGGATGCCGGAACAAATGCGGCGGATGTGACGTCGGCACAGGCGGATTTGGTCGATGAAATGGATGCAGAGCCGCAGCCGGACAAGAAAGCCTATGCCTCTGTATTCCTGGGATGGTCGTCAGAGGAAGAGAAGGATGTTTACGGCGCGCAGTGGCAGGCGGGTGAAACCCTTAAGGTTTCGGAGCTTATGGATTATCTCGGACTGACCGATACGAACGGAGCGACGGCAACGCTCTACGCTGCATGGGATGACTGTCCGTGGATTGTGGCAGAAAACCTCTATTATACACTCACGCAGGCACAGAGCGGCTTTATTACGCAGGATGAGATATTGAGCCACGCGACGGCGTATGACCGTGAGGACGGCAGCCCGATCGCGCCAGGTGTGCATGAGGATGGGACGTCCTTTACGATACCGGATTATTCCCCGACTGATTTTACACAGTTCCAGCATGAGGGAAGCTGCACCGAGAATCTGACGGTGGTTGACAGTGTGGGAAACACTTATTGGAAGCAGATTACGGTATACATTGTTGATACGACTCCGGTGGCGGTGAAACCGGAGGGAACGACCCGGTTTATCAATGAATATTATTACAACCAGCCCTACGAGAACGGAGGACTTGAGGACAACAGCATTTGGAAAACGGATCCCGAATACGCAGCCGTGCTGCAGCAAGCGTTTGATAATTTAAAGAACGATACGCCGGAGGAGACATACTATTTCACGCATGAAGAGATCCTCGAGATGAAGCAGTTCATTGATGAGAATGGATTTGGCAATACGCAGAGTGAGGATGCACTGAATCGGTTCTATGATCAGTTTATGGCACCGAACCGGGTGGAATAGGCGAATGAGAGGAAACCGAATAAAGAAATAACTTTCTGGGGAATACTTGATTTGGGTTATTGCATATGTTATAATGGCGATAGCTAAAAACGAGATAGTACTACACGTACACAAACTGAAAGCCCCAGAGCGCCATCTCTGGGGCTTTCTTTTGGGCTAATTGTCACTATTGTCTCCGTCTAGCCACTTGCAGATATAGCAGCTAACTATTCCTGCCACAACGGAAACCAAAAACGAGATAATAATTTCCACACATACACCCCCTCTCTGTTGCCAGATTGGGTAGTGACAACATCTAAATTATAGCACGTTAAGGCGAGTGCTACAATAATGGGGCAGAAAGGACAAGGTGTTGAATCGGTTCTATGATTAGATTATGGCATCGAACCGGGTGGAATAGACGAATAAGGGAAAATAGAATAAAGGATAACTCTCTGGGGAATACTTGATTTAGCCAGTGGCATATGTTATAATGCCAATAGGCAAAACGAAATCAGTGTTCATATGGGCACAAAGTGAAACCCCCGGAGTGGCATCTCCGGGGGTTTCTTTAGGCTAGTTGTCATTTTTGTCCCTGTCTAACCATTTGCTGACATAGTGGCAAACTATACCAGCCATAACAGAGACAAGAAACGAAATCAATATATTCATATGAGCACCCCCTTTCCGTTGCCGGATTGGGTATGACAACAAATCGATTATAGCATGCTAAGGCGATTACTACAATAATGGGGTAGAAATTAATAGGAAACGGATTCCGAATACGCAGACGTGTTTCAGAGTGACTTTTTGAGAAAATATTTTGATTGACGATGAGGAGGTGCGGAAATTTGAAGAAAGACATTTTGGCATTCATTAGGGAAAACCAGAAATATTTTGAGGATTTTATTACACGCAGCACGTATCATTCCAATGCAATAGAAGGAAATACTCTTAGTTATGCTGAGACATATGCGATTATCTTTAATGATAATTCACTGAAAATCAATGCGGAACCCAGAGAGTTCTATGAGGCGGTTAATCATAAGTATGCGCTGAGTTATGTCATGGATCATACGGGGGAGGAATTGTCAGAAGAACTTATTAAGCATGTTGGAATTCAGATTAACAAGAATATCAAAGAAATATCCGGATATCGCACGGAGCAGGTGTTCATTAGAGGAGCTGAACATATCCCGCCACATTCAAGCCAGGTGAAGCAGGCTATGATGTATTTTGTATATAATTACAATCATACGCAGTATGACAGCATATATGAAAAGATGGCTTCCAATCATATTGAATTTGAGCGGATACACCCATTTAGTGATGGAAATGGCAGGACAGGTCGGTTGCTCTTGAATTTTGAATTATTCAGAAATAATATGGCACCAATCGTTATAGAAAAGGATATCAGGGCAAAGTATTTTGATATGATTGCAAGATTCGATGTCAAAGGTTTGGCAGCATTATTTGAGGAGCTTAATGCGAAAGAGCAGGAACGCATTGTAGCATTTTCGCAGGTGCAGAGCGTATCGCCTGTGAAAGAAGATATGTTGCAGGAGATGAAAGGAATAAATTTGGAACAGTAGAAATGATAAGTGTGATTACGGTTGAGAATAGAAAAGGAAAAGTAACTGGTAAGTTTGGCCGCTTCGAGTTACTTTCCCTTCGTGAATGCATACGGCTATAATGTCCGCCGATGCCTTTCAATCATAGCATTCGAATGGCATTGTGTCAACAGTAAGGCATTAGTCGTTGGAAAAATCATAGAAAGGACTTATACGAATATATTTATAAAAAAGTTTTGGTGGATTATATGAAGAAGAAAAAAAATCCATTGTTTCATTCCGAGTATCGCGTTGAAGTGCGCTATGGAAATGAAAAACTGGAAGAATGCATTGAAAGAATGATTGAAACGAAGAAAAAAAATATTAAGGCGGCAATTTGTAATTCTGCAGAGGGTTCGTTATAATACAAAATAGGGGGATTACAATGCGCGCAAGAAAATTAGATGTATACAGGACAGCTATTTATTGTCGGCTGTCCGATGAGGATTATGTAAAAAAGAGAGACGTATCAGAAAGTATTGAAAATCAGTTGTCAATTTGCAGGAAATACATAGAGGAGCATCCGGATCTGATGGAGGCGGCGGTTTACATTGATGATGGACGTACCGGATTGAATTATAACCGGGACGGGTATATTCAGATGATGGAAGATGTAGACATGGGGCAGATAGATTGTATCATTACAAAAACGCTTGCAAGGCTAGGCAGGGAGCATGCGGAGACGATAAAACTGTTTAAGCAGACTTTTGTCATCAAGCATCTTAGGTATATTGCGGTTGTGGACAATATCGATTTTAATGGAATGATAGAATCCATGGATATACCGTTTAAAGTAGTTATGAACGATAATTATTCTATGGAGACATCAAAGAACGTCCGGTCTGCATTCAAATCAAAGGCAGGTCGAGGGGAATTTATTGGCTCATTTGCTCCGTATGGTTATAAGAAGGATGAAAAAGATAAGAGCAAGCTGATCATAGATCCTGTGGCGGCAGAGGTCGTAAAGCGTATTTATGCTGAGTTTATTGCAGGAAGTGATATATCAAATATTGTGCATGGTCTTAACGACGATGATATTCCGTGCCCCTCTGTATATAAAAAGAACCAGGGATGTAATTACAGTAATAATCGTCGGTTGGAGAAAACGTATTATTGGACATATAGCACGGTTAAGAAGATCTTACTGGATGAGAGCGAAGTGTATATTGGAAATATGGTGCAGCATCGGACAGAAAAACTGGCATACAATATGGATAAATTAGTAGCTGTTCCGAAAGATGAATGGATTCGCAGCGAGAATACACATGAGGCTATCATCGAGAAGAAGGATCATGATTTGGTGCAGCGCTTTGTACATTTGCGTTGGAAGCCGATGGATTGTAAAAAGAAGCTGAATAAATTTGCAGGAATTGTCTATTGCGGAGAGTGTGGCAGATGCCTTGTCCGGACGAAACGTAAATCAGGAGAGGTATTAAGGTGTTCGACATATGCAAGGATAGGAGTAAATTATTGCAGCCAGCATCTGATATATGAGTATGAGTTAGAGGATTTGGTATTAAAAGCTATTCAGGATAATATTTCAGATGCATTGGAAAATATGGACTTGGAAAAGCTAAAGAACCAGAAGGAAACAACGCAGGCAAATTTAGAAAAAAGCAGATTGAACGCAAAGCTTGATGCGCTTGAGAATAGCTATAAAAAGATGATTATGAATCTATCTGCCGGAATTATTAGTGAAGAGGATTTCCTGATATTTAAAGAGGAATATGCCAAGCAAAAGAAATTTATCGAATCAAGAATTTGCATGTTGCAAAAGCGAAAAGATGATGATACATTGTACATGAGCGAATATCAGATCTGGTTAGATAATTTCTTAAAGTATAGAGAGATTAAGGAATTAACCAGAGACGTAGTCGTGAGTCTTATTGACAGAATTGATGTATATGAGGATCCGGAAGAAGATATACGGCGCATAGAGATCAATTTTCGTTTCAGAAAACCAAGTCAAAATAGATAGAATACTATTCTTTTTTACCGAGAGAGAGAGTCTTAAAAAACCTTTTCCCTATGAGAACGGGAATACCGAGGCAATTTTAGACGCGTTAAAGAAGCACAATGCCCCGGCGACGTTTTTTGTGGTGGGACATTTCCTTGAGAGCGCGCCGGATATTGCAAAAAGGATGGTGGCGGAGGGACATACGGTCGGCAATCACACCTATCATCACCCGGATATGTCGTCCATCTCGGATCTGGCTTCGTTTCAGAAGGAGATGGACGATAACGCCGCGCTCTTTAAACAGGTGACGGGGCAGAAGATGACAAAGTACTACAGACCGCCGCAGGGCAAATACAGCACGGAAAACCTTAAGATGGCAAAGGAACTCGGCTATCACACCTTTTTCTGGAGCCTCGCTTATGTGGACTGGAACGTGGATGCACAGCCGACGAAGGAGGAAGCGTTCGATAAGCTGCTCGGGCGCATCCACCCGGGGGCGATCGTATTGCTGCACAGCACATCGAAGACAAACGGAGAAATCTTAGATGAACTGCTGACAAAGTGGGAGGAGATGGGGTACACGTTTGCGCCGCTGTCGGATTTCTGTGAAAAACAGGAGGCGTAAGGTCAGTGTCAGTGTCCTAAGATTTTCTGCGTATTTTCTTTGATTTTTTCGGAAAGTCTCGCGTACTGGACCAAATCTTCCTCGGAAAAACCGTCAAAGCGCGCCGCGTCGAAATCGTTCTGGGCGGTGGCAAGATCCGGCAGGATGGCGTCGGCGGCGGGCAGCAGTTCGACTTTTAAATATTTCTTTGTCAATCTGCGGGAAGGTTTTTCGAAAGCCCTTCCGCTGTCGTCTCTGGAAGCTTTGGCGGTCTGCTTTTCGGCGGAGGTTCGGGCTACCTTTTCGCGGACATCTGTTACCTTGACAAGATCCTTCGCGGAAAGCCGCTGCAGTGTCCTTGAGAGCGTATTCTTAGACATACCAGCGAAATCCGCAAGCTCTTTTAAACTGGCAAAGGTGTGCGCCTGGCTTAAGCAGAGCAGCAGGGAGATGTCATGGAGCGATAAGCCGTTGCGGAGTGCGACGACTTCAAGATAGTGCTCCAAAAGCTTTCTGCTGCGGTAAGTCTCCGATACGATGCCTTCGCCGGAAATCGCCTCGGAATAGACGTTTGTGCGTTCATTGCCGAGCTTTGAAACGCCGGGCAGCAGCGCCGGGGGGACGCTTCCGTCCCCTGCGGCGTCGATGAGAAAGCGGTAGACCATAAGGCGCTTCTTTTCATAATCTTTTTCGTCGTAGACATTCTTGTAAAATTCATTGTAATACTCAAAGACCATGAGCTTCATCCGTACCGTGTTGCTGATACTGGCGCCCTGACTTGCGAGCGAACCTTTTGTCTTGACATAGTAGTAGATGGGAGCCTGCAGTGCATAGAACACCTGCGCGTGTATGATGTATTCCAGATTGAAAAGGAAATCCTCGCACCAGTTGACGGAACTGTCCATGCGCAGCTTGTACTTTTCGACGATATCCCTGCGGTAAAGCTTGTTCCAGAGAACGCCGTAATAGAAATCGGCGGGATTTTCCATCATGTGTTCCGAAAATTCCTCGCGCGTCAGCACGCCGTCCTCCTCGATATCTCCCTTGTGAGAGACGCGCTCCCCGACGACACGGTAAAAGTCGGCGATGACCATATCGCAGTTGTGTTCCGTGGCAGCGCGGACTAATAGCTTGGTAGCGTCCGGCGTGATCCAGTCGTCGCTGTCAAGAAACTGCAGATACGTTCCCTGCGCCTGGTCGAGAGCGAGATTGCGCGTGTCGGAAACGCCGGTATTTTCCTTATGGATGACATGTATGCGGGAGTCCGAGGCGGCGTATTCGTCACAGATTGCGCCGGAAGAATCGGTGCTCCCGTCGTTTACAAGAAAGAGTTCGAAATCTTTATATTCCTGACGCACGATACTGTCCACACAGCGTCGGAGATATTTTTCTGCGTTATAGACCGGAACGATAATGCTTACCATTGGTTTCATAAAAAGAACCTCCATAAAATGAATCTTCCTTTTATCATAGCGTGGCTTTGAAAATTTTGCAATGAAAAGATTGCCCTTGTACGGGAAGATTGTCCTTGTACGGGAAGGGTGGAAATGCTATTATAGGAAAAAGTATCAGAGAGCAGACAGAAGCTAAGAACAAAACGGGCAGATATTTAATATGCAGTCAAAAAGATACGGATGGAGGAGAGGTTATGAGACAGATTGAGACGGAGAGATTGATTTTAAGACCGTGGAAATGGGAGGATGCGGAGGATATGTATGCATACGCATCCTCGCCAAATGTAGGACCGAGAGCGGGATGGAAACCGCACGAGAGCATTGAGGAAACCAGACAGATCATGAAGGAAATGTTTGTGGGAGCGGATGACGTGTGGGCGCTTGAATTAAAGGAAAATCACAAAGTGATAGGCTCTTTGGGGCTGCATGAGACCAGCAGGGGAGGTCTTGTTTACGACAGGGAAATGGGCTACGTGCTTTCGGAGGAATACTGGGGACGGGGGCTTATGCCGGAAGCGGCTGCGCGCGCGGTACAGTTCGCATTTGAGGAACTCGGCGTTGAAATACTGATGGTAGCGCATTTTGATTTCAACATGCGCTCCAGGCGCGTGATAGAAAAGCTTGGGTTTTCGTGGCTGACGCATTTGGAAAAGAGCTGGAGGCGCTATGACGGTGCGGAATTAAACGATGAGGTCTACGGTATGACCAGGGCGCAGTACCGGAAGGAAAGTCCTGACATTTTGACGGTGCAGGATGTGGATTACCGTATCGTCAGGCTGCTTGGAAAGGGAAAAGGGGGATATTCCTACCTTGCATGGGATGGCAGGAAGCGGTATGTGGTAAAGCAGATTCACCATGAGCCATGCGACTATTATACGTTTGGGGATAAGATGGAAGCGGAGCAGAGGGACTATAAAAAACTGCTGGAAACCGGTATTGCGCTGCCAAGGCTGCTCGCAGTAGATACGGATAAGGAACGTATTCTAAAGGTGTATATCAAGGGAGATACGATTTACGATCTGGTTTATCGGGATGAGATGAAAGCGGAATATATAGAACAGGTGAAGCGGATGTGCGCGCTGTGTTACAGGGCAAATATCAATATCGACTATTTCCCCACAAATTTTGTGGTACAGGATGGAGTTCTTTACTATATTGACTACGAATGCAATGAATATATGGAAGAGTGGAACTTTGAAAACTGGGGTGTGAAGTATTGGTCAAAGACGCCGGAATTCCTGGCGTATGTAGAGGAACACGGAGGAAACTAGTGTGAAAAATCCATATATGGAAGATTTTTCACACGCAAATTTGTGCCTGCGGCCCAAAGTTTGCAGGTATCGGAAAGGCATGGTTATTAAAGTGATTTATCTGTCTCATTTTTCCTTCCCGGATGCGGAGCGGGAGTATGATTTTATCTTAGGGCAGAAGCGCACCTGTTACGATACGGTCTATCCTTTTCAGATTTTATCGAAGCACAGACTTTCGGTGCTGGACTTTGAGCCGGTGACGATTCTCTACGGCGGGAACGGCTGCGGCAAGACGACCGCGCTCAATGTGATTGCGGAAAAGCTTGGACTTAAGCGGGACACCTTATATAACCGCTCAAATTTCTTCGAGACTTATACGGGGATGTGCGATTTCCGGACGGAGCATCCGATTCCGTCCGTCAGCAGGATCATTACGAGCGACGATGTGTTTGACTTTATGTTAAATCTCCGCAGCATCAACGAGGGGATCGACCGCAAGAGGGAAGCGCTCTTTGAGGAATATCTCGATGCAAAGTACGGGCAGTTTCAGTTGAGATCCATGGCGGACTACGACAAGCTTCGGAAGGTCAATATGGCGCGCAGCAAGTCCCAGTCCAAGTATGTGCGGAAGAATCTCATGGACAACGTGCGGGAGCATTCCAACGGGGAGAGCGCATTTCTTTATTTTTCGGAGAAAATCGAGGAGAACGGCTTGTATCTTCTGGACGAGCCGGAGAACAGCCTCTCCCCGGACAGACAGCAGGAGCTGTTAAAGTTTCTGGAGGATTCGGCGCGCTTTTTCGGCTGTCAGTTTCTTATTTCCACACACTCGCCGTTCTTACTTTCCATGCGCAATGCGAAGATCTATGATATGGACGAGGAGGTCGTCGATGTGAAGCGGTGGACAGAATTGGAAAATGTGCGGGTGTATTATGAGTTTTTTAAGAAGCATGAAGGGGAATTTTGAAATTATCGGTGAGTATGATTTACGCATAAATTGAAAAAACGGGCAGATTTCCCCTGTGACAGGTTTGAAGGTTTTTGGGGTTGTCAAAGTTCGTTAACCGTTGTTATTCCAACTGTGGCTGCAGGTTATGGATGTTTTCCGGCGTCTCATAGAATTTTTTCTTGTAAGGACAGCTGCTGCACGGTTTGAAATATTTATACCGTGCTGATAGTACTTACAAACAAGCTGCAATTCCAGCAACCATTCAGAGTATCTGAATTTCTGCCAGACCGCATCCCAGCGGGGGAAGTTCGAAGGCAAGTGTCTGATTGGGAAGCTCTTCATATTTTATGTAAGAAGGGCGTACCGTGTTGTGAAAATATGTAATATCGTCGTTATTCAATTTTTTGGTAGCGCCGCAGCAGTACCAACTGTCTGCGATACAACCGTGACCAGAGGTGATGACGGTAAGCTTACAGCTGTATCTTCCATTTTGAGGTAAATGAAAGATAAGGAACTCAGCGGGAGTTCCCTTTAAAAAGGAAAAATAAGAAGATATTGTAAAATCTTTTTTCTTCTTATATGCAAGAAAAGCGGATAAACTGCTGCTGCAAAAAAGCAGGAACAGCCGGTTGCCGTTTTGGAGGAGCAGGTATTCCGGAGACTGCCGGATGATCTGCCCGGACAGTCTGTAAAGCAGGGAAAATGTAAAATATGCAGGGGATGGGATGCCCTGTAAAGTGCACAATAGGGAACCTACATCCAGCGGCGTATCACATTGCGCTATTTGGGTCAGCGAAAGCGGTATCGCCTTAGGAATATCCTGCTTCGTTAGAAATTCCCTGACAATATGGCAGGATTGCAACGCGGAATAATTGAGTAGCTGCCACTCTGGAACCAGGAGCATTTCACAGGGCGGAGCCGGAGTGATCTCACGGATGCCGGAAGATTCGATTTTCTGCTTTGCCGCGGTCAGAAAAGCAGAGTCTACAAAATCCTGCGAGACCGCATAGCCCCCAAAAGGTATGGTTTGAAAAAGTGCGATCAGACTGTCTGTCGGGAAAAAGGTCAATGCATCGGCATCAATGTTCAGAATCGGCAATGGCGCATGGAATTCAGTCCCGGAAGAACAAAAATCTTTTATTTCAAATTCTTTTCTCTGTTTATTTGTAATCACATTTTTGAAATCCTGATCTGAAAACGTCGGATATAAGCTCAGGAATCGCTCAATATCACCCGAATCAGAGAGAAATGCCTGACCAAGCTGTTCGTCGGAAACGATTTCAGGAGAAATTCCGCTTCCGGAATCCGGAGAGTGCTCAATATAAGCGGCGCGGTATTTGGAGGGCAGCATTCCGTATTTTGTTTTAAAGGCATTTGTGTAAGCTTTTGTGTTCGGAAATCCGGTTTCCAGTGCAATAGAAGTAATGGTCTTGTCTCGGTCGGCAAGGAGAGAAAGAGATTTATCCAGCCGGAGCCGGTTGATATACTCTTGAAAAGTAACACCCGCTGTATTTTTGAAAAAATGAGAAAGATAGTAATAATTCATGTGAAGCTGTTCTGCCATATCCTGGAGAGAAATTTTTTCGCTGTAGTGCTCATCCAAATATTGTAAGATACCGTTCAGACGCTCCAGGCTGTTGTCGATTGCGCCTTCGGCATCTGTTTTTGGAACCAGATAACGGAAGCGTATCATAATTCCAAAGAGGGCGTTGATAAGACTTAAAATCAAGTTCTTATAGCCGGGCAGTTTCTTTTCATATTCATAATAAATGTAAAAAAGTATTTGCTGCAAAGAGGACAGAGGGACTTGGTTATTTTTCAGGTCGTTCAGATATTTGCCGTCATCAAAACGGAAACGGTTGAGTTTATAAAACGGGCCTTTTTCCGAGGTGGATATTTTCAGGCTCATTACGCGGTTGTTCACTCCGGCCTGATTTATACTGTGGATGACTCCACTGTTCAGAAAGCAGATATCTCCTTTGTCCAGATAAAAACTAAGACTGTTTGTCGTGATTACAATGGAACCTTCCAGAGTAAAAAAGATCTCAATATAACTATGCCAGTGCAGTTCAAAATGATTTAGGGAAGTATTCTGAATCTGTACCGGAAAACGGTTGTCAAAAGGAATCTGTTCAAAATGTTCTTTCATAAAATCTTTAACCCTTTCTTTGTTCATCCTGGTGAAATCTACAAATGTTTCCTGTTTTTGTTGAAATAGGTCAAAATTTGCTATTCTTATGTGTTCTATTTTGTTTTATTTTAACATGCAAATATCGGTCAGACAAGTGAAAATAAATTAAAAAATAAGTTTATTAATGGAAAAACAGCGAAAAATAAAGGAATTTGGAAAATCAGAACGAGAGAGCAAAAAACGACATGATAACTAGCCAAAAGAGGGATATAAGGGTGAGAAGTTGCTATGCTATAATCGAGCCATAATAAATGAAAGACAAAAGAGGGTGACGAGATGGATTTAAGTAAAAAGCCTTTTTATCTGGATGAAGAAGCAATCAGATGGGTGGAAGAAACCCTGGAACGGATGACTCTGGAAGAAAAGGCAGGACAGCTTTTTTGCGTAAACTTCAAAAACGGTGAAGACGAAGAGATCGATTATGTTTACAATACGCTTCGTCCCGGCGGATGCATGTACCGGACGATTCCGACAGAAAAGGCGATCCGTTTTACGGAGAAGGTACGGAAAAAAGCCGATATTCCTTTACTTGTAGCGGCAAATCTGGAAAAAGGGGGAAACGGAATCGTACAGGAAGGAACTCTGCTTGGCTCTCCGTTGGAAGTGGCGGCAACAGATGAAACGGAGATGGCGGAGAAACTCGCCGCAGTTTGCGCAAGGGAAGCAAAGGCAGTCGGTGCGAACTGGGCGTTTGCTCCCATTATAGATATTGACGCAAATTTCCGTAATCCCATTACCAACACAAGGACTTTTGGTTCGGATCCAGAGCGGGTAAGAAGAATGGGGACGGCTTATGTCAATACAGTACAGAGACTGGGAATTGCGGCATCGATCAAACATTTTCCGGGGGACGGACAGGATGAACGGGATCAGCATCTGGTAACAAGCATTAATGATCTGACATGTGAGGAATGGGATTCTACCTATGGAAAAATCTATGCGTCCTGTATTGAAGCCGGAGCGCTTACCTGTATGGTCGGGCATATCCTTCAGCCTGCGTATACAAAATATTTTAACCCGGATATCAGGGATGAAGAGATTCTCCCCGGAAGTCTTTCGAAGGAGCTAATGACAGATTTACTTCGCGGAAAGCTTGGATTCGAGGGACTGATCATAACAGACGCCACCACCATGGCAGGTTATACCTTACCGATGTCCAGAAAAGATGCAGTTCCGCTTAGCATAGCGAACGGCGCGGATATGTTTTTGTTTGCAAGAAATCTGCAGGAAGATTATGGCTATATGCTGGATGGAATTCACAGGGGAATTATTACGCGGGAGCGGATTGACGAAGCTGTCACGCGAATTCTGGCGGTGAAAGCGGCATTGGGACTACACAAAGGTGAAGCGCCCATTACTTTGGAGCAGGCAGAGAAGGTAATTGGATGCGAACAGCATAAAGAGTGGGCAAGGGAGTGCGTGGATAAGGCAATTACTTTGGTGAAGGAGGAAAAAGGGGTGCTTCCGTTATCGGTAGAAAGATATCCGCGGATTTTGTACTATCCCATTGAGTCGGATGGCGGCTTCTCCCAGTACAGGACAGAAGCTGTCGCCGGAAAGATAATCAGATTATTGGAAGCGCAGGGATTCGAGGTAGATTGCTTTGCACCGCCGCAGGGAAGTGAAGGGCGGACGCCGCCGATGTCAGATGTGATCGATAAATATGATCTGATTCTTTATACGGCGAATCTGGCAACGAAAAGTAACCAGACAACGGTGCGCATCGAGTGGGCGCAGCCAATGGGTGCAAACTGTATGCATTATAAGAATGATGTTCCCACGATATTTATTTCTCTGGAAAATCCGTATCATCTGTTGGATGTACCGCGTGTAAAAACATATATCAATACTTATAATTCCGGTGACGTTGTGTTGGAAGAATTGATCAAAAAATTGATGGGGAAGTCGGAATTTAAAGGAAAAAGCCCGGTCGATCCGTTCTGTGGGAAATGGGATGCAAGGTTAAGCTGAGGAGAAAGACATGGAAAAAAACAAAGTGTTTATAGAGACCAATGAAATTGTGAAAAAGTTTGGAGAGGTAACCGCACTGAATCACGTGTCATTCCAGGTACGGCGCGGAGAAATCCAGGGGCTGATCGGAGAAAACGGCTCCGGAAAATCTACCGTGTCTTCGATTATCTTTGGAATGCTGGAACCGACATCCGGAAGTATGACGCTGGAGGGAAAGCCCTACAGACCGAAATCTCCGCTGGAAGCCAGGGCAAATCACATTTCGATGATTGTGCAGGAAAAAGATACGATCGATATGCTGTCTGTCGCGGAGAATATATTTCTGGGGGAAGAATCAACGTTTGGAAAAGCAGGACTGGTCAATACGGCGAAAATGAATGCGACCGCGCAGGAAGCCTTGAAAAAAGTCGGGATGGAGGATATCGACGTGACACGTCCCGTCTGCACACTGAATTATGAGAACCGGAAAATGATCGAGATCGCAAAGGCTTTGTATTATGAGCCCGAGCTGATGATCGTGGACGAAACGACAACCGCCTTGTCGCAGGACGGAAGGGAAAAGATTCATCAGATTATGCGCACTCTGCGGGATCAGGGCAAGGCAGTATTGTTTATTTCCCATGATTTACCGGAACTGATGGAGACCTGCGATTGCCTGACGGTCCTTCGTGACGGGAAACTGATAGACACCATAGCCAGTAAGGATTTTGACGAAAACAAAATTAAAAAGTCCATGGTGGGGCGGGAGCTGGCAGCCCATTTATACCGGACAGATTATGAGGGAAGACTCGGCAATACGTCTGCAATGGAATTGGAAAATGTAACATCGTCCGGGCTCTCGGATATTTCCCTGACCCTGCACGAAGGGGAAATTCTGGGAATCGGAGGCCTGTCGGGATGCGGAATGCATGAGCTGGGGAAGGTGATGGCAGGACTTTTACCTGTCACATCCGGGCAGGTGAGCGTATCCGGGGAACCTCTGAAAAATGTGAGGCAGGCAATGAGCAAAGGCATTGGCTACATTTCCAAAGACAGGGATATCGAAACATTAATTTTGAGTGAAAGTATTCAGGAAAATCTGACAATTTCTGCATGGAAACAACTGAAGAAATGGAAATTCTTTATTTTACCGAAGGCAGAGAAAGAATTTTCGGAGCGTCAGATAGAAGATCTGAATATCAAATGCTCTTCCGGCCGGCAGATGGTTCGGGAGCTGTCAGGCGGTAATAAACAGAAGGTAGCATTTGGAAAGCTGATCGGAAATCAAAGTAAGGTGTTGATTTTGGACAGTCCGACCCGCGGCGTGGATGTGGGTGTGAAGACAGCCATGTATCAACTGATTTCCGATTTGAAAAAGAAGGGCTTTGCAATTTTACTGATCTCAGAAGAATTACCGGAACTGCTGGGGATGAGCGACCGTATTCTGATTATGAAAGACGGAAAAGTCAAAAAAGAGTTTACCCGCTCTGCAAAGCTAAGAGATACGGATGTCATTGAATATATGCTGTAGGGGAGGTGAAAAAGGAATGAGAAAATTAAAAAAGTACCAGTCGACGATTGTACAGTGGCTTGGCTTGATTTTGGTGGTCCTTATTTTCGGAATCTGGTCAGAAGGAAATCTGTTCAGCCGTTATAACATAAATACAATGTTAGAAACAGTTACACCGCTTTTAGTCGTCTGTGTGGGAATGGCTTTTATATTTGCTCATGGGGGAATGGATATTTCTTCCGGCGCAGTGATTGCGGCGGCTTCTCTGGCAGCCGTTCAGATTATGAATCGCACAGATTCGCTCGTGCTGGGAATTCTGGCAGCGATGGCGATCTCTGTTGTATGTTATGTCATCAATGTCATCGTGACGAATAAGTTCGGGCTGATGGCAACGATAACATCACTGGCAATCATGTTTTCGGCGAGAGGGCTTGTGACTTACATCTGTCAATTGATGCCGAACGAAAGTATCTCCATTTCCAATGTCAGTGTGGAATTGTTCAAGAAAAACCATGTGTTTATGGTCGTTGTGATGGTATTGACCGTTCTGATACTGGGCGTCATCCTCAACTATACGGAGATTGGGAAAGGCGCAAAGGCGATCGGGGATAATGAGCTGGCGGCAGAGCAGAACGGAATTCCGGTGAACCGGACAAAAATAATCTGCTATGTGATTGCAGGAATCTGCGTGGGGCTGGCATCTGTATTTAAGCTCAGTGCGGTCGGAATGGTACAGTCTACAACGGGAAACGGCATGGAGATGGATGTTCTTGTCGTTGTTGTGCTGGGAGGTATGGCGCTTTCCGGTGGTGCGGGAACACGAATGTCATCTGCTGTGGTAGGAGCATTTACCTATGTGATTCTGATCAAGGGATTGACGATTATCGGGATGAACCCGAATGTAGTACTTCTCGTGAAAGCAATCATTTTCCTTGTAATTATTTTTGTGACGGCGCCGAGAAGCAGGATGAAAACAATGCCGAAATAGGCATGTTGATAAAAAATAAAAGAAAAAGGAGAAGAACAATGAAAAAGATGAAAAGAACAATTGCGGCATTATTGGCATGTGTGATGCTTGTGATGACAGCGCTGGCAGGCTGTTCGGGAACAGGGGCAGAAGACGGGAACGGTGGCAGTGACGGGAATGTGAAAGAGGTAAAAATCGGTGTGATTTTATATAACTATACCGATATTCAGGGGAAAGAGATCAAAAACTACTGTGATAATTATCTGGCAAAGAATTTCCCTGTTACGTTTGAATATCAGACAGCTTCCAGCGGGGATAACGAGGCGCATCTTGCGGCAGTTGATTCCCTGATTTCCACAGGCTGCGATGCAATTATGAGCGGTTATGATACCGTGATTGGAGAGGCTATGGAAAAATGTGATGCTGCAGGCGTCTATTACGGATTATTGTTCAGTGAGGCAAAGAACGAGTCTGACAGAGACGGAAACTATAATGAATATGGAAACTGGGGAACGCGGGAACAGTCCGATCTGTATTACAGCGATTATTTTATGGGTGGTCTGTATCAGTTTGGCGCGGATCATGGATATGAACTCGGAAAAAAATATGGAAAGGCAGTTGTGGAAGCAGGCGTAAAGAAAGCAGGCGCGATTTCTTTTCCGGTGTATGCATTTGCGGATGGTGTGGTAATTGCGCAGGGATTTTCAGAAGAACTGGAAGCGGCAGGGGTTGAAAGCTGCCCGGATACCAAGAGTGGTTCTCTTCCGGCGGAAGCAGGATTTGCTACAGTCGGAGACGATACGAAGGCGTATATTGCGAATTATCCTGACATGGACGGAATCTTCGGTATGAGTTCCGGTATGGATATGGTTCTTCCGGCGGTTAATGAGACAGGCCGTCTTTGGAGTGAGACGAACAGCGGAGCAGGAAATATTAAGATGGCAACACTTGGTTACAATGACTCCTCCAGAAAGTATCTTGAAGACGGAACTCTGATCATCGGCGGAACGAATAATTATGTACAATCCGTAGCATATATGTTTACGCTGCTGTTTGAGGCTGCAAACGGAAATAATATGAAGACAGCGGAAGGAAGCGGATTTGAATATAACGGAACGATTGATTATCCTACATTTTCCAATACAGAAGAATTGGATGATATGGAAACCTACATGTTGACAACGGTAAATAATGATTTCGAAAAGTGTTCTGTGACAGCAGATGAGCTGAAGAGCGTTATGAAATGCTACGGCGGAAGCGGTACATGGAAAGAATTGTCCGATCTGGTATCCAGAAGTATTGCAGAAATCAAAGAAATCAGATAAAGCATGATCGTTGGATGGTTAAGAATTGACGAGAGGGAATATATGATGAAAACGGGATGGAAAAGACAGGCAGTATCATGGATTCAGACATTTATTTTTCCGGTAGTACTCTGGATAGTGATGGATTTGATTGTGATGTCAAAAGGGGGCAACAATATATTTGCCACGATGACAAGTGTACAGGATATTTTTCAATCGTCCGTTCTGCAGGGGTTGGTTGCGATTGCAGTAGCCCTTCCACTGTCCGGAGGAAGGTGGGACTTCGCACCGGGAGCAATTATGGTACTGACGGGAATCATTGCGGGAAATCTCGCAATAAGATATCAGTGGGGCATCGGAATGCTGGTTTTGATGAGTATCTTAATCGCTGTTTTGCTGGCGTTATTTGAAGGCATGGCATATATCGTATTTCGCGTACCGACGATGATCGTGTCGCTGGGAATTGTGATGCTTTATGAAGCCGTCAGCGGATTGATTTTTGACGGGGCGGGAGTGCGGCTGTTCATGTATGAAGAACTGGCAGTATTGGCAAGGCAGCCATATTGTTATATTGTGCTTGTAATTGTGCTTGCAGCATTTTGGGCTTTGATGAAATACACCAAATTCGGATTTGATACCAGAAGTCTGGGAAACAACGCCCTTCTTGCGGTAAACAACGGAGTAAACGAAAAGAAGACCATTATGCTGACTTACTTAGTCGTGGGAATTCTTTTAGGAATCGCATCATTGATTAACGCATCGAAGGCGGTTGTTGCACCTGCCTCGAACTTAAGTTCTGCAACGCTGATGTTTAGCTCCATGGGGGCTGTCCTGGTCGGACTATATTTATCCAGATTTTCCAATATGGCATTGGGAATTCTCGCCGGTACACTGAGTATGTCGATTTTTTCAAAAGGACTGACAGTATATGGTCTGCCGGGATCGCTGAATAACATCATTCTTGGTATCTTTATCGTAGTATTTATGGGAATTACGACGAATATGGAATACCTGAAAAGAAAGCTAAGACGTAATAAAATGCAGGAGGCATAGGAAGCGTATGATACACCAAACGTTAAAATTATCAGAAGAAACCAACGCAGTTATGACTACATATTTACTGGATGACGGAGAATTCGGAAGAAAAGGCCTGATACGTCCGGCAGTGGTGATCTGTCCGGGAGGCGGATACACTATGGTATCGAGAGATGAAGGAGAACCTGTAGCAATGTTTTTTAATCGTCATGGATATCATGCATTTGTCGTAAATTACAGCGTGAAAATCGAGCATCCGTTTCCGACGGCATTGAGGGAACTTGCAAAGGCGATGGCGATTGTAAAAGCACATAAAGCGGAGTGGCAGATCGGAGAAGTATATACTGCCGGCTTCTCGGCAGGAGGGAATCTTGCATTGAGCCTCGGTGTATTTCAGGAAGAGGAACGGATCACAGCGGAAATCGGATTGACAACAGACCAGATCAGACCTGACCGCCTGATCTTGGGTTATCCGGCGGTCACACTGCATCCAAGGCACGAAGAAGGGAAATGTGCGCCGGAAATAGAAGCTTTGATGGATGCCGGATTAATGCCGGATTTCCGGGGACCGAGCATCCGGGAAATCCTGCTTGGATACGAAAATCCGAGTGAAGAAGAAAAGGAAAGCCTGAATCTGCTTCCGAAATTGCATAAAAAACTGCCGCCCACCTTTATATGGGGCAGTTATGAGGACAGTGTGATTCCTGCAACAGATTATACGGAGCTTGCAACAAGACTTTATGAGCTTGGAGTCCCATGTGAGTTACATCTGTTTGGACATGGGCCGCATGGAGTAAGCCTGTGTGACACATCCGTGAAGAATGCGGAGGATTTGGATGGGCTTAGTATGAATCATTGGACAGAGTTATGTGTGGAATGGCTGAAGCAAAAAAATGCATAGATCGGCAGTCTTTTTGGAAGGAACGCAGGAAAATGGAAGAAGTATATGTAGAAGACAGAAAGACAATCAGAAAGAAAGCGTTTATTTTTGATCTGGATGGAGTCTTAGTATTTACGGATAAGTATCACTATCTCGCATGGAAAGAACTTGCCGACAGGCTTGGTATTTATTTTGATGAGACGATCAATCACAGGCTCAGAGGCGTTTCAAGAATGGATTCTCTTGAAATCATTTTAGAAAGAGCGGCAGAAAGCTATACAGATGAGCAGAAAGAGGCTTTTGCAACAGAAAAAAATGAGACATATAAGAAGCTTTTAGAGAAAATGACACCGGCAGATGTAAGCTGGGAAGTGCGTCATACGTTAGCACAGCTAAAGAGCCGCGGTCATAAGCTTGCCATTGGTTCTTCATCAAAGAATGCAAAATTCATATTAAAGCAGGTCGATCTGCTGGATATGTTTGACGCTGTTTCAGACGGCACAAATATTACAAAGTCAAAACCTGATCCAGAAGTATTCTTAAAGGCTGCTGATTTTCTCGGCGAAGAATATGATAACTGTGTCGTTGTAGAGGATGCTTATGCAGGTGTAGACGCGGCGAAGAGCGGAAATATGCTGTGTGCGGGAATTGGTGATGCAAGGGGATATGAGAAGACAGATTATCCTTTAGATAAGTTTTCTGATATTTTGAAAATAGCGGAATAGGCGTGTTTTATTTGTGTTAAGGGGGTGTCGCACTAATTACTTAGTGCGACACCCCCTTCAGACTGTAGACAAAGTCCGCGACATATGTCGCGGATTTTTCTGTATATCTAGGCGTTTAAAGTCTTGATTTTACTGACTTTGAATGCCTTTTTTGATATAATTATTGTATCAAAATAAGGTGGTAAATACTTATGATGACCAAGAATGCAGATAAAAAACGAGATCAACTTCAAATGTTTTGCATGGATGACATGGTT
>ERZ808041.385-NODE-385-length-36381-cov-6.721353_pt1 | contig 36381 bp, 31 predicted proteins | sample MGYA00380192_ERZ808041 | MGnify/ENA primary metagenome ERZ808041 (study PRJEB31490, sample SAMN06133412) | mouse gut metagenome | isolation source: Z1_1 | host: mice | place: China: Chengdu | collected 2015-05 ...
ACCGTCCACATAAGCAGACCACCCGCTCTCGGCGGGGATGGTGGTGGCCAGGACCTGCCCCTCGCCGCTCCGGGCGGTGAGCCGGACCGTCCCGTCCCGCTCCACCGACGTGATCTCGGTGTTGTTCAGCCGTTCCACAGCGTCGCGGAGCCCCGCCTGATCCAGTTCCCACAGCTCCCCCGTCCAGCCCATCGGGTGCCGGATGGTGACGGTGCAGACCTCGCCTGCCGCCGGGGTACACAGGTAGTGGACGGACATCTGCTCGCTCCTGCCCAGGGACAGCACCGTCTCGCCGTTTACCAGCACGTCCCCGAGTCCCTCGGCGGACAGGTCCGCGTAGACGGGCTTTCCCGTACCTAGGAAGATGAAGGTTGTCTCCTCCGCTCCGGGGCCGGCCACGGTGGGAACGCGGGTGAATAGCTCCTGTTCCTCCCCCAGCAGGCGGGAGATCAGATCGTTTTGACGCTCAAAGGGGGTATCTCCCAAAAATCCCCCGGTTTTTTCGGGCTGTAAGAATGCCAGAGGCAGCGCGTCCGGGTTTTTCCACAGCTTCAGCCCCCGCACCTCCCCCAAAAGCTCATACCCCGGCATCTCATAGGGGCTGAGGGTGTAGCGGATGCCGAACAGGGCGTCGGTCACCGGGGTGGAGCCGTAGCCCGAGCACCAGAACCAGGCCTGGGCCAGCCCCAGGTCGTGGAGCAGGTCGTTGACCTGAGTGTTGTACACGCTGCTGTAGTGGGTGACGCCGGGGTAGCCGAAGGACAGGGGGGCATTGTGGCCCCGGTCCTCCGCCGAGTTCATCCGGCAGAATTCCCCGCCGCTGTCCTCGTTGGCAATGTCCACCAGCTCGGCGTTGGCGGTGTAGTAGTCCCAGTAGGCGCCGTAGGACTGGTAGTGGAAGATGCCGTCCAGCACATTCAGCAGGGTTTCTGCGTTGTAGTGCAGCTCTCCCACCGTGAGCAGGAGAAAGGCCGCCGCCAGCCCCTTGGCCAACACGGGCCGGGGCTCCTCCTTCAGCGCGTCCAGGAGCAGGGGGACGGCCCGGTTGGCCAGATAGATGAGGAAGAAGGACACCACGAAGGACCAGCGGAAGGGGAACCAGTTGGGGTACTTGAACAGGTGCCAGATGCGGTCCAGCACCGTGGACCACAGGGAGAGGAACAAAAACGCCAGGGCCCCGGCGCTGGCCAGCTTCTCCCGCAGGGGAACGGCCCGCAGGAAGAAGTAGACCACGCACAGGACGACAACCACAGTCCCGCAGAAGATGTTGGGCAGTCCGCTGCTGGTGATGGTGGTGAGCTGCCCCGGCCGGAGCTGGTTGAAAATGTCGGACAGAGGGCCGTACACCATCCGCGAGAAATGCCAGCCGCTCTCCTGAAACTTGCCGTAGAACATGGCCAGGAAGGTGGGCAGCCACAGCCAGGCCGTCAGCCCCAGGGCGCAGGCCGCACCGCCGAAAAAGCGCTTAAGCACCTGGAGGATAGCGGACCGCTCAGGTTTTAACGCCACCAGCCGCACGGTCAGATAGATACAGCAGAAAATGCCGATCATATAGGAGATGTACCAGGTGGACACAAAGCACACCGCCAGGGCGGCGATAAAGGGCCCCGCGCCCCTTCCGTCCAGCACCCGCTCCAGGGCCAGCAGGATGAGGGGCAGCCAAATCACCCCGTCCAGCCACATGATGGACAGGGAGAAGGCGATGTTGTAGGACATCAGCCCATAGCAGGAGGCGCACAGCACCGTGGTGATGGGCGCGCCGGGGAATTTGCGGGTGGAAAATAGGGCGTAGCTCAGCCCCGCCAGCCCCAGCTTGAGCACTGTCAGGAACATCAGCCCCACCGGCATGTTTTCGTTGGGCACCAGCAGGGTGAGGACCGACAGCGGGCTGGACACATAATAGGAGAACACCCCGATGTAGTTGGTCCCCATGGTCTTGGACCAGGAGAAGAACATGTCGCCCTGCTTTAGGGCGCAGAAAAACTCCACATATTGGTCGGCCATGTCGCTGATGAGGATGGTGCGGTCCCCCCAGGGGGCCATGCCCATCTTCATGTACAGCCACAGCAGCACCCCCGCCGGGATGGCAAAGGACAGCAGGTATATCAGCCCCTGGCGCAAATTATTCTGTCTCGTCACGGTGTTCTCCTTCCTCACGCAGGATGTAGATGGGACGTTTTTTGACCTCTAAGTAGGTTTTGGCCAGGTACTGCCCCAAAATGCCCATGCAGAACAGCTGAATCCCCGCCAAAAACAGAATGATGCACACCAGGGAGGGCCAGCCGAAGGCGCTGCCGCCCCACAGGAGCTGCCGGACGATGACGAAGATGATGGCAAAAAAGGACACCGCGCACAGGGCCAGCCCCAAAATGGACGCCACCGCCAGCGGCGCGGTGGAGAAAGCGATGATGCCGTCCAGGGCGTAGATCAGCAGCTTGAAGAAAGACCACTTGCTCTCCCCGCCGGACCGCTCCACGTTCACCGTCTCTACCCATTTGGTGCGGAAGCCCACCCAGGAGAAAATCCCCTTGGAGAAGCGGTTGTACTCCCCCAGGCGCAGAATGGCGTCCACCATCTGCCGGGTCATGAGCCGGAAATCCCGAGCCCCGTCCACGATCTCCGTCCGGCTCACCCGGTTGATGAGCTTGTAGAACTGGCGCGCGCACCAGGAGCGGATGGGGGGCTCCCCCTTCCGGTCCACCCGGCGGACGGCGGCGCAGTCGTATTCCCCGCTCTCCACCGCCTCCAGCAGCTCCGGCAGCAGCTCCGGCGGGTCTTGGAGGTCCACGTCCATGACGGCGACCAGATCCCCCCGGGCGTGCTCCAGCCCGGCGTACATGGCGGCCTCCTTGCCGAAGTTTCGGGAGAAGGACAGCCAGCGCACCCCCGCATGGTCCGCCGCCAGCCTGCGCACAATATCCAGCGTGCCGTCGGTGGAGCCGTCGTCCACAAAGAGGAATTCCGTCTCCATTCCCTTCAGGGCGGCGCACACCGCCGAGGCATGGGCGTAAAAGGTGCTCACCGTGGCCTCCTCGTTATAGCAGGGGACGATGATGCTCAAAAGCGCCACTGGTCTCACCTCGTTTCATTGAAAATCACAGTCTTTAATTTTATCACAGACCCTTTGGGCTGTCAAATGGCAGACAGCCGGAGCCCAGCGGCCCCGGCTGTCCTGCCCTCACATGGGGGAAAAGGCGTCCTTGCCCAGCAGGCACACCGGGCATACCCAGTCGTCGGGGATGTCCTCAAAGGGGGTGCCGGGGGCGATACCGTTGTCCGGGTCGCCCAGCTCCGGGTCGTACACCCAGCCGCACACGCAGAGGTATTTGTCCATCTTGCCCATTTAAATTCACTCCTTTTTGAAGGTAGTGCCAGTATACCCGGATTTCCGGCTTTCCACACAGGAAGGCGGCCTGTCCTGGTTTTTCCACGCATAGGACCGGGGATTTTTTCACATCCTTACCCCATACGGGCGGGCACGGCCCCGCCTGACAATACCTATGGAAAGAGGTTCATCAACCATGAAACGAATTACCGCCCTGGGGCTGGGCCTGGCCATGGTGTGCCTGCTCTGCGCCCCGGCCTACGCCGTCCCCGCGGAGGTGACCGCCCCCTCCGCCATCCTCATGGAAAAAACCACCGGAAAGGTGCTGTGCGAGCAGAACGCCGCCACCCAGTACGAGCCCGCCTCCGTCACCAAGGTGATGACCCTGCTGCTGGTGATGGAGGCCATCGACAGCGGAAATCTGGGCTGGGACGACATGGTCACCGCCTCCCCCCACGCCATCTCCATGGGCGGGTCTCAGATCTGGCTGAAGGAAAACGAGCAGATGACCGTCCGGGACATGGTAAAGGCGGTGACGGTGGTGTCCGCCAACGACTGCGCCGTGGCCCTGGCCGAGCACCTGGCGGGCAGCGAGACCGCCTTTGTGGAACGCATGAACGCCAGGGCCAAGGAGCTGGGTATGGAGCACACCACCTTCCTCAACTGCACCGGCCTGCCCGCCGCGGGCCACCTGACCTGCGCCTACGACATCGCTTTGATGAGCCGGGAGCTGATTTTGAACCACCCCGCCATCCGGGAGTACACCACCATCTGGATGGACACCCTGCGGGACGGCGCGTTTCAGCTGTCCAACACCAACCGGCTCATCTTCTACTATGAGGGGGCCACGGGGCTGAAAACCGGCTTCACCGATACGGCGCTGTACTGCCTGTCGGCCACCGCCGAGCGGGACGGCATGGAGCTCATCGCCGTGGTAATGCACGCCCCCACCTCCAACGACCGCTTTGAGAGCTGCAAGACCCTGCTGAACTACGGCTTCGCCAACTACGCCATCACTCCCGTCTACCCCGACCAGGCCATCCCCCCCGTGGAGGTGCTGCTGGGCGCCCAGGACACGGTGCAGCCCGTCACAGCCCGGGAGTGCTCCATCCTGCTGGAGAAGAGCAAGACCGGGGCGGTCACCACCCAGCTGGAGGTGGCCCAGCAGGTGGAGGCCCCGGTGGAGCCCGGCCAGAAGCTGGGTGAGCTGCGGGTATTGGTGGACGGCGAGCAGGTGGATACCATTGACCTGGTGGCCGCCCAGGAGGTGCCCCGGCTGTCCATCGGCGGCATCTTCAAACGGATGCTGGACACGCTGTTTTTGCAGGAGCGCTGACAGAAAGCCCGCCCGGAGATCCGGGCGGGCTGTTTGTCTGCCGCAATGCGGACGCGCTCAATTCACTGGGATCACCGCGTCCCCCAGCTTGAGGGAGACGACGTCCTCCACTTCCACCGGCTCCTCAAATTTCCAGGTGGTGTAGGCTTCCCAGCGGTCCTCTCCGCCGCTCATCGCGCCCACATTGTGATAGCCGCTGGTGCTGGGCTGGGCGGCCACGGCGGAGCCGTCTTTCTTGACGGCGTACAGCGGGATGCGAAGCCCGCCCGAGGCATTGCTGTTCATAGTGACGCTCAACGGAGAGACCGTCACCCGCTTCACCTGCCACCCGGCCAGCTCTCCCGTCCAGCCCAGAACGGTGGACGGGTAGTAGTCCAGCTCAAATTCGGTGGACCAGGAGCCCTCGATGGCTGTGCCCGGCCGGGTGTAGGTCCCGTAGACCCGGGCCTGACGGCTCTGAATCTCTTTCAAGTCCTCTGCTTTGAGCAGAGGAAACAGCACGTCCATGCCACCCTCCACCAAGGTCTCCCGGACGACCACGAATTTCATATCAACGTCGTCTTCGTTCCCTATGAGATCGCAGCTGAGCATGCTGCTGATCTGACCGGCGGTGAGATTGGTGCCGGTTTCCATATCGAAATCAGTAATTTCAAAGGTCTCAGGGGCCACTCCATCGGCAAATTCCAGCCGGATGTGGAAGCAGCCGTCGCTGGCAAAGCCCATGGAAGAGACGCGCATGTCCTCCGTTCCCTCGATGCCCATGGGGGTCTGGCCTGGGGCCAGCACTACGTGCTTGTCGGGCAGGACAGAGTTGTCATACCCGGTGCCATAAACGTGGTCCGGCTCTAAAATGACCTGGTCGTCCTTCCCGGCGGGCAGGCTGTCCAGCACCGACCCGGTAACCGAGGCACAGGGGACTTGGGTCAACAGCTGGGCCGTCTGGGTGCTCAGCCCCGTGATGGACAGCTGGGCCTCCCCGGTGGGCCGGGAAGTATCCATATAGTAGACCGCAGTGGAGAGCAGGGCGGTCTTTGTGGCGGGGTCATAGGAGACAAGGTCGAACACACTGGTCGAAGGGCCGCCCACCACAGAGATCCCATTGGCAAAAACTGTTTCCGGGTCCTTTGCCTCTCCTGCCGTCAACGTGCCGTCCAGCGTCAAAAATTCGTTCAGCCGGTCCTCCTCCACGTCCTGGACCGACAGGTAGACCCGGGCCTCCAAATCGTCGGAGATGGCGCTGAGCACCCGCACCTCCACGCCCTGGTCGGCGCAGGCCGCCCCCTCGATGGTCTGGGCGTAGGGGGCGAAGGCCCCCAGGCGGGCCTGGAGCGCCTCCCACACCGCGGGGGCCGTGGCCGCCGCGGCCACCGTCACCATCAGCGCCGCGCACACCAGCACAGCCGCCGCCTTACCGCCCAATCTTTTTGCTTTTTTCATCTCAGTTCCTCCTTCTATCACCGCGTAGAGCCGTTTCAGCTCCTCCGGCCGGGGGCCCAGCTGTTCCATCTCGCGCCTATATTCTTCCTTCAACTTCGTCCTCCTCCTTCAGCTTGTCCCGCAGCAGGTTTCGGGCCCGGTGCAGATGGGATTTGACCGTTCCCTCGCTTTTCCCCGTGAGCCTGGCGATCTCGGCCACCGAACAGCCCTCGTAATAGTACAGATGGACCGGGACCCGGTACCGGGCGGGCAGGGAGAGCACCGCCTGGGTCACGCTCCCCGGCTCCGGGGCCTCCGGGGCGGTCATGTCCTCGGTCAGCGGCTCCTCCCGCCTGCGCCAGGGCAGGCGGAACAGGTCGCTGGCGCAGTTGGAGGCCACCCGCAGCAGCCAGGCCTTGGCGTGGGCCCCGCTGTCAAAGACCGGCCTGGTCTTGACCAAGCGGAGAAATACCTCCTGCATCACGTCCTCCGCGTCCGTGCGGCTTCCCGTCCGGGCATAGGCCAGGCGGTACACCGCCGGGGCGTACTCCCGGGCCAGCGCGCCGGGGTCGTTCCAGGGTTCCTCCATGGGCTCCCTCCTCTCTGCCGTTCTGTTGTTAATACGGAATTGGGCCCCTGTTTGGTTGCGTTTTGCCGAAAAATTTTTCCGCGTCCCAATTCCTGGACATAAGAAAGCCGCCCGCCTGGGCCAGGCGGGCGGCTTTCTTATTCACTCTTCTGCGCTTTTGACCAACGCTTCTCCAGCCAGATAGATATCTCCGGCTCCAACGGTCAAAATCAGATCCCCCGGCTGGGCCAGCCGCTTGAGCTTGGCGGTCACGTCCTCCAGGGTGGGGCAGAACACGCTGCCCGGAATCTTGGCCGCCAGATCGGCGGAGGAGATGCCGATGTCGTTGTCCTCCCGGGCGGCGAAGATCTCCGCCAGCAGGGTGACGGCGGGCCGCTGGAGCACCTTCACAAAGTCGTCGAACAGCTCGTGGGTCCGGGAGTAGGTGTGGGGCTGGAAGGCGCAGATCACCCGCTTGAAGTTCAGAGCCGCCGCCGTATCGAACAGCGCCGCCAGCTCGCCGGGGTGGTGGGCGTAGTCGTCGCATACCTCCGCGCCGTTGTACATCCCCTTGTACTCGAAGCGCCGTCCGGGCAGGCGGAAGTCCCGCATCCCGTCCTCCACCGCCCTGCCGGGCACCTTGAGGGCGATGGCGGCGGCAGCCGCCGCCAGGGCGTTCTTCACGTTGTGCAGCCCCGGCACGGACAGATCCAGATGGGCGTACTTCTCCCCCTTGTACACCACGTCGAAGGAGCCGAAGCCGTGGTCCATGGACAGGTTCTCGGCGTGGACGTCACCCTTTTCGATACCGAAGGTCATGACGGGCCGGGTCTCCCCCCGCAGGGTGAACATGGTGTTCTCATCCTCGCAGTTGGCCACGATGAGGCCGTTCTCCGGCACCTTGTCGGCAAAGGCCCGGAAGGAGCGCTCCACATCGTCCAAATCCTTGAAAAAGTCCAGGTGGTCGGCCTCCACGTTGAGGATCACCGCCACGGTGGGGAAGAAGGACAAAAAGGAGTTGCAGTATTCGCAGGACTCCAGGATGATGGTGTCCCCATGGCCCACCCGGTGGCCCGCCTCCAGCAGGGGCAGGGTGCCGCCGATCATCACGGTGGGGTCCCGGCGGGCCGCCATGAAGATGTGGGTGCACATGGAGGTGGTGGTGGTCTTGCCGTGGGTGCCCGAGATGCACAGGGCGTTCTCATAGTCCCGCATGATGGCCCCCCAGGCCTGGGCCCGCTCGAAGACGGGGATGCCGCCGTCCAGGGCCGCTTTGATCTCCGGGTTGCCGTCGTGGACGGCGGCGGTGCGCACCACGCAGTCCGCCCCCGCCACGCTCGCGGGCAGGTGGCCGATGACCACCGGGATGCCCAGCCGGCGCAGGTGGAGCACCGTGGCGCTCTCCCGCTGGTCGGACCCGGTGACCTTCACCCCCGCCCCGTGGAGCACCTCCGCCAGGGAGGCCATGGACACTCCGCCGATACCCACCAGATGGGCCCGCTTCCCCGGCTGTAAATAGTCGCGGATGTTCTTCGTTTCCATATTCATTACCCCAATATGTTCAGCGTCAAAGCGCATTTTCTCGATGAAGCAACTCATTATACAATGTGCCGCGGGAAAATGCAACCATGAATCCAGTATAAGCGCCTTCCTGGGGATTTAGACGGGGCGGACGGGCCGTAGGGACGGAAAAATTTACGCCCGCCTCACAAAATGACGGCCCAACGGTTTCCCGCCGGGCCGTCCATGTTACCATCTGTCGTCCTGGAAATACAGGTTGATATCGCCCATGCCGGTTTCCAGCTCCAGCTTATACTCGCCCTTGCTTTTGCGCTCAACCTTGGCGCCCCGGCTGTCCCCGTTGACGGTCACGTTGCCCATGCCCGTCTTGGCCTCATAGTCCCAATCCTTTTCCTGGCAGTCTATCTGGGCCTCGATGGTGCCCATGCCCGTCTTGAGGTCGAACTCCGCGCCGGTGTAGGGTTCCGAGACGCTCAGGGTCACGTCGCCCATGCCGCTCTCCAAATCCACCTCGTCATGGGCGCGGATTTCATAGCACTCCACGCCGCCCAGGCCCGTTTCGGCCGCCAGCTTCTTCTCCACCTCCAGGCCGCTGATAAGCACATCACCCAGGCCGATCTTTGCCTTGAGCTTGTTCAGCTGCGCCCCGTCTGGGATGGTAATGGTCACATTCATGGCGCTGGCGTTGACGCCGAAGGTATTTTTGAAGTCGTCCCAGCTGTTGATCTGCACATGTCCGGCCGCGCCGCCGTCCCTGATCTTGAGCACGCCGTCCTTGACCTCCCACTTCAGGCTGTAGCCGGCCAGGGTGGTATCCGAGTCGATAAACAGGGTGTAGTCCTCCCCGGGGGTCACCGTCACGTTGGCAATGCTCGCGTCCACGTCGATCTCGAGGAAGGGGTCCAGATAACCGTCCTCCATGTTCCAGAAGCCGGCGCCGGATTTGTCGCCCTCGACATAGGCGACGGGCGGCTCTGTGGCGGTGCCGAACTGTGCCTTGTCCACCTCCTCCACCACCGCCGTCTCCTCCCCGGTGACAAAGGTGGCCACATTCCCACCCACGAAGCTCCCCACCAGCGAGGAGAGCAGCATGACCGGGACCGCGATGAGCGCCGCCAGCACCGCTGCCGCGCCGGCTAAAATCCAGGGCCACTTCTTCCGTTTTGGGGGCGTCCAGCTGTCGGCCTGTTGCTGGGTGACGTAGCCGCCCTCCACCGCCAGGCGGCAGGACAGCGCCCAGGGGTCGCCCAGCTCCTGGACCACCTGGGCCTCCCGGTCCGGCCCGGCCTCCTCAAAGTATTCCGCATAGTAGCGCAGGATGTCCTGCCGCTCCCGCTCGGGCACCCAGCGGGCCAGCCCCTCGGCCAGCTCAGCCAAATAGGTAAGTTTGTCCATTTTCCTCGTCCTCCTTCAAAAGCTCCTCCACACCGTCCCGGAACTGCCTCCACTCCTCCCGCCGCCGGGCCAGCTGGGTCCGGCCCACGGGGGTGATGGCGTAATAGCGGCGGTTTCGGCCCTGGTAGGGCCTGTCGTATACCTTGAGCAATCCGTCCCGCTGGAGCCGCCGCAGCACCGGGTACAGGGTGGACTCCGAGATATCCAGCCGGGACTTCACCTGCTGGGTGAGAATGTAGCCGTAGGCATCCCCGTGGGACAGCACCGCCAGCACACAGCCGTCCAGCAGCTGGGGACTCATGGCGAAAGCCATAGGACCTTCCTCCTTTCGTCGTCGCAAAGTCCGCTGAACTCCGTTTCCCGCTGACGCGGAAAACTGCGTTCGCTCCCTTGCTCCTCCTCTCCCCGCGAAACCCGCTTCGCTGGGCTTTCGCGGGGGCCCCTTTGCGTTGCCGCAAAGTCTGCTTTGCTCCGTTGTGAGCAATATTATATAACGTATAATATTGCGCTGTCAATATTGCCGGACCCGGTTTTATAAATTCTTAAAAAATGTAGAACGCCCCAGGAGTGCAATCCCTCGATTCCCAGATTTTCGCCTTGACAAGCGGGGGGTTCTGGTGTAAAATATGCCAGTATTTTGTTGTAGCCGTCATAGGCTGCTGTGGCTCAGTTGGTAGAGCAGCTGATTCGTAATCAGCAGGTCGCCGGTTCAAGTCCGGCCAGCAGCTCCACATCGTCGGAGCAAAGTCCGCTTTGCTCCGGCATTTTTTTGCAAAATGCCATCCGCTCCGCTCCCTTGCCTCTCCTCTCCAAATCGAACCCGCTTCGCTGGGCTTCGATTTGGTTGGGCGCGGATAGAGGAGACAAATCAGTTTTAACCGAATACTGTAGAGCAAGCGTCATATTGCTTGCGGCGGTTTTTCAAAATTACCGCATAAAGCGGCCCGGGTCCATGGACCCGGGCCGCTTCCCGTTTGCTCAGACCTCCATGATGACAGGCAGGATCATGGGGTTGCGCTTGGTTTTTTTGTAGAGATAGCCGGACAGGGCCCCCTTCATCTCCGACTTGATGGAGGACCAGTCCCGCACACGGCGCTGCTCGCAGGTGTTCAGCGCCTCCACCGCCACCTGGCGCAGCTCCTCCATCAGCTCCTCCGACTCCTTGACGTACACGAAGCCCCGGGTGATGATGTCCGGCCCGGAGATCACCGAGCCGTCCTCCCCGGACATGGATACCACCACGACAACCATGCCGTCCTGGGCCAGGTGCTGGCGGTCCCGGAGGACCACCGCCCCCACGTCGCCCACGCCGTAGCCGTCCACAAACACCTTGCCGGCGGGCACCGTGCCGTTGAGCTTAACGCTGTCCCGGGTGAGCTCGATGACCTTGCCCACGTCGCTGATGACGATGTTCCGGGGGTCCATGCCCATGTCCCGGGCCAGCTTGGCGTGGGTCTTGAGGTGGCGCTGCTCCCCGTGGACGGGGATGAAGAACTTGGGCCGCACCAGGGCGTGGATAATCTTCAGCTCCTCCTGACAGGCGTGGCCGGACACGTGGAGGGGCAGCTCCCGCTCGTTGACCACCTCGGCCTCCCGGCGGTAGAGCTCGTTGATCACGTTGCCGATGGAGTCCTCGTTGCCGGGAATGGCGGAGGCGGAGATGATCACCCGGTCGCCGGGCTGAATGTCCACCTGCCGGTGGGTGTTGAAGGCCATCCGGGTGAGGGCGGACATGGTTTCCCCCTGGCTGCCGGTGGTGATGATGCACACTTTGGAGGGGGGAAGGGTCTTGATGTGGGCCACGTCCACCACCGTCCCGGCGGGTATTTGCATATAGCCCAGCTCGGTGGACACCTTCATGGCGTTCTCCATGCTCCGGCCAGTGACCGCCACCTTCCGGCCGTATTTGGCCGCAACATTGATGATCTGCTGGATGCGGTCAATGTTGGAGGCGAAAGTGGTGACGATGATGCGCTGCTCGCAGCCCCGGAAGAGAGCGTCAAAGGAGGCCCCCACCGAGCGCTCGCTCTTGGTGAAGCCGGGGCGCTCCACATTGGTGGAGTCGCACAGCAGGGCCAGCACCCCCTGGTTACCCAGCTCGCCCAGCCGGGTCAGGTCGGCCATGCCGCCCTGGATGGGAGTGGGGTCGATCTTGAAGTCGCCGGTGTGGACGCACACACCGATGGGGGTGCGGATGGCGAAGGCCACCGCGTCGGCGATGGAGTGGTTGATGTGGATGAACTCCACGGAGAATTTCCCCGCCTTCACCGTCTCGCCCGCCTCGCAGGTGATGAGCTTCACCTTGTCGGTGAGGCGGTGCTCGTCCAGCTTCAGCTTGATGAGGCCCGCCGACATCCGGGTGGCGTAGATGGGGGCGTTCACGTCCCGCATGAGGTAGGGGATGGCCCCGATGTGGTCCTCATGGCCGTGGGTGATGAAGATGGCCCGGATGCGGTCCCGGTTCTGGATGAGGTAGGTGAAGTCGGGGATGACCACGTCGATGCCGTACATGTCGTCGTCGGGGAAGCCCATGCCCACATCCACCAGGATGATGTCGTTGCCGTACTCGTAGACGGTGAGGTTCTTGCCGATCTCGTTGAGACCGCCAAGAGAGATGATTTTCAGTTTTTCTGCCATAGTTACTCCTTTTTCACGTTGTTGTCACGCCTCGCCTGTTCGCGACGCGCGGCTTCGCTCCGACTCGGACTCGAAACAGACCGCTTTGCGGTCTTGGTTTCTCGCCCTCGCTTCACTCCATCCGCGCTGCTCACGACGGCTCGGACGCTTCTTTTTTGCGCAAGGAAATAGAGACCAGGCCCCGGCGGGCCCCGCCTATGATCTCCTATGTAGATGGCAGAAAGCGCCGGACATGACAAGATGCGCGGCGCAATTCCCCGCGCTGTCACGCTTTGCCTGCCCACGACGCGGCTTTAAACTCTCCGACATCGAGAAAAAACGTTCCGGGGCCTCTGGCCCCTTCCTCGGTTTTTCTCCGTGCTCCGAATTCAGCCCGCTGCCCGCAGCGGCTCCGCGCTTCTGTGCTGTGCGGACCGGGCTCCCGCCCAAACGGCCCTGTCTCGCCGCCGGAGGGGAGGCTCCGGCCCCGCAGCCGCTGCCGTCCCGTGCTCTGCCTATCAAAAAGCGCCCCGTTGGACGCCTTACGCCATACGAAAGAGGCTCGACGCCCCGGGGGGCGGAACCTGTTTGAAGGAGTATACCACACCCGGATGGAAAAGTACAGCTTTTTTTGTCGCATCCCGCCGGGCGGCGGAAAAGAGGAAAATCCAGCCTGAGAAAACCGGCAAACCCGGCTGGGGACAGCCGCTCCCGGAGGAGAACAAAGTTTTTTCATATAATTGGAAAGAATTTTCTATCGCTTTTTCCCGGCGGAGCGGTTAGAATGGCCATGCTGAGAGGTTCGCCTCCCGGCAAATTCAACCGTTCAATAGGAGGAACTGAGAATGAAAAAGAAGCTTGCTCTCGCTCTTGCAGCTGTTATGATGCTGGGCCTGTTCGCCGGCTGCGGCCCCAAGGAGCCCGCCGCCGACACCAGCAAGGCCCCCGACACCACCGACACCCAGGAGCCCGACGAGAACCCCGCCCCCGCCGGTGACCTGCGGGTTGACGTGTTCTACTACGACTTCTCCGACGTGTACATCTCCACCGTCCGCGCCTCCCTGGACCAGCAGCTGGGCGAGCTGGGCATTAAGCCCAACAACTGGGACGCCGCCGGCAGCCAGCCCACCCAGGCCGACCAGGTGAACACCGCCATTACCGCCGGGTCCAAGCTGCTCATCGTCAACATCGTGGAGACCTCCACCTCCGACCCCGCCAAGGACATCGTGGAGGCCGCCCGGGCCGCCGACATCCCCGTGATCTTCTTCAACCGCGAGGTGGCCGACAACGACGTGATCAACAGCTATGACAAGTGCGCCTTCGTGGGCACCAACGCCCCCGACGCCGGCCACATGCAGGGCGAGATGATCGGCAACTACCTGGTGGAGAACTTCGACAAGGTGGACCTGAACGGCGACGGCAAGATCTCCTACGTCATGTTCAAGGGTCAGGAGGCCAACGCTGAGGCCGAGGCCCGCACCCAGTTCGGCGTGGAGGACGCCAACAAGGTGCTGACCGCCGCCGGCAAGCCCGAGCTGGAGTACTATGATTCCAGCGCCGCCACCAAGTACCTGGTGGACACCGCCGGCAAGTGGTCCGCCCAGGCCGCCAACGACTACATGGTCACCCTGCTGGGCTCCTACAACGCGGACAACAACAACATGATCGAGCTGGTCATCGCCAACAACGACGGCATGGCCACCGGCGCCATCTCCGCCCTCCAGAACGTGGGCTACAACAACGGCGAGGGCACCACCATCATCCCCGTGTTCGGCGTGGACGCCACCGACGACGCCAAGGCCCTCATCAAGCAGGGCAACATGACCGGCTCCATCAAGCAGGACGCCGTGGGCATGGCCTCCACCATTATCACCCTGGTGAAGAACGTCCAGTCCGGCGCCGCCCTGATGGACAACACCAGCGACTACACCGTGGACGACGGCGTGGCCAAGATCCGCGTCCCCTACGGCGTGTACGACGCCAGCAGCGAGGACTGAGCGCCATAAGAGCTTGAAACGTACCGTATACTGACCCACAGACGAGCGGGGCTGCCGGTGGGCAGCCCCGCTTGTTCATATCGAGAGAGGAGGAACCGTATGGATCGGCCGGCACTGCTGGAAATGCGGGGCATTTCCAAGTCCTTCCCCGGCGTCAAGGCGCTGGACAGCGTGAACCTCACCGTCCGGCCCGGCACCGTTCACGCCCTCATGGGGGAGAACGGCGCGGGCAAGTCCACCCTGATGAAGTGCCTGTTCGGCATCTACCGCCGGGACGAGGGCACCATCACCCTGGACGGCAGGGAGGTGGAGTTCAGAAGCTCCAAGGAGGCCCTGGAGAACGGCGTGGCCATGGTGCACCAGGAGCTGAACCAGGCCCTCACCCGCACCGTGAAGGACAACCTGTGGCTGGGCCGCTACCCCAAGGTGGGCGGCTTCATCGTCAGCGAGCGCATCATGGACAAGCGCACCCGGGAGATCTTCGAGGAGCTGGAGGTCACGGTGGACCCCAACGCCATCATGTCCAAGCTGCCCGTGTCCCAGCGGCAGATGGTGGAGATCGCCAAGGCGGTGAGCTACGACGCCAAGGTCATCGTCTTTGACGAGCCCACCTCGTCCCTCACCGAGACCGAGGTGGAGCACCTGTTCCGCATCATCAGCATGCTTCGGAATAAGGGCTGCGGCATCATCTATATCAGCCACAAGATGGAGGAGATCCTGCGCATCAGCGACGACGTGACCATCATGCGGGACGGCCAGTGGGTAGCCACCCGCCCGGCCAAAGAGCTGACCATGGACGAGATCATCCGGCTGATGGTGGGCCGGGAGCTCACCAACCGCTTCCCCCCCAAGACCAACCAGCCGGGGGAGGTCATCCTGGACGTGCAGCACATGGCGGGCCGGTACACCCGGCTGAAGGACGCCACCTTCCAGCTGAAGAAGGGGGAGATTCTGGGCATCGCCGGGCTGGACGGCTCGGGCCGCACCGAGGTGCTGGAGAACCTGTTCGGCGCCATGACCCGGGAGGGGGGCGCCATCACCCTCCACGGCAGGGAGATCCAGAACCGCTCCCCCAAGGAGGCCATCAAGAACGGCTTCGCCCTGCTCACCGAGGAGCGCCGGGCCACCGGCATCTTCGGCATCCGGGACATCAAGGAGAACACCGTCATCTCCAACCTGAAGGGCTACCTGCTGGGCGGCGTGGTGCTCAGCGACAAGAAGATGCGGGAGGACACCGACTGGTCCATCCAGGCCATGCACATCAAGACCCCCAGCCAGCGCACCCAGATCCGCTCCTTGTCCGGCGGCAACCAGCAGAAGGTCATCATCGGCCGCTGGCTGCTCACCAAGCCGGAGATCCTGCTGCTGGACGAGCCCACCCGGGGCATCGACGTGGGGGCGAAATATGAGATCTACCAGCTGATCATCGACCTGGCCAACGAGGGGAAGGGCGTCATCATGGTGTCGTCGGAGATGCCCGAGCTGCTGGGCGTGTGCGACCGCATCATCGTCATGTCCGGCGGGCAGGTGGCCGGAGAGGTGGACGCCGCGTCCACCAGCCAGGAGGAGATCCTGACCCTGGCCGCCAAATACGTGTAAAGAGGAGGAGTCCCCATGAGTAATGAATCCAAAAAGCTGGCCGAGCAGGCCCAGGGGCTGACGGCCCGGAAGGTGGGCGACGCCCTGCTCAACAACGCGCTGATCATCATCATGCTGGTGGTGGCCGCCTACGTGGCCATTACCCAGCCGTCCTTCCTGTCCCCCACCTCCCTGGTGAACCTGCTGTCCCTGACGGCGGCCTACCTGCCGGTGGCCCTGGGCATCGCCGGGTGCATCGTGCTCACCGGCACCGACCTGAGCGCGGGCCGCGCCGTGGGTATCACCGCCTGCGTGGCCGCCTCCCTGCTCCAGTCCACCACCGCCGCCAACAAGATGTGGCCCAACATCGGCACCCTGCCCATCCCCGTGGTCATCCTCATCGTGGTGGCCATCGGCGCGGCCATCGGGGCTTTCAACGGCTTCTTCGTGGCCAAGTTCAAACTCCACCCCTTCATCGTCACCCTGGCCACCCAGCTGATCCTGTACACCGTTCTGCTGCTGTACGTGCAGATGGGCAACAACGGCGGCATGGCCATCTCCGCCCTGGACGACGGCTACCGCAACTTTGTGGTGGGCAACCCGCCCCTGCTTACCTTCGGCTCGGTGAAGATTCCCAACTATGTGATCTACGCGGTGATCCTCACCGCTGTCATGTGGTTCATCTGGAACAAGACCACCTTCGGCAAGAACATGTTCGCCCTGGGCGCCAACGAGGAGGCCGCCCGGGTGTCCGGCGTCAACGTGTTCGCCACCACCATCGCCGTGTTCGCCCTGGCCGGGGCCATGTACGGCTGGGCGGGCTTCGTGGAGAGTGCCCGTATCGCCTCCAACACCGCCAACACCGGCGTCAACTACGAGCTGGACGCCATCGCGGCCTGTGTCATCGGCGGCGTGTCCTTCGTGGGCGGCATCGGCAAGATCAGCGGCATTGTCATCGGCGTGCTGATGCTGCGGCTGATCTTTGTGGCCCTGCCCCTGGTGGGCATGGACCAGAACCTCCAGTACGCGCTGAAGGGCGGCATCATCCTGTTCGCCTGCGCCCTGGACATGCGCAAGTATCTGGTAAAGAAGTGATCTGGGGTTAAATCCTGTGTGAAATGCCCGCCCGCGTCTGCGGGCGGGCATTTTGTTGTTTGCAAACGGGTTCGGATATGGTATGATATGACATATCGCCGCCCATGGGCGGCGGGCGTTTTGCGGGTCAAAACGCCCATTGAGCGCTGGAGTCTGGAGGTGCGCCGCGATGGAGGAATACCGGGTGCTGCTGGTGGACGACGAGGAGGAGCTCCGGGAGGGCATCCGCCGCAAGATTGACTGGGCCGGGCTGGGGTTTGCCCTGGCCGGGACGGCGGGCAACGGGGTGGACGCCCTGGAGCTGGCGGAGCAGCTGCGCCCCGATGTTGTGCTCACCGACATCAAAATGCCCTATATGGACGGGCTGGAGCTGTGCGGCCGGCTGAAGCCCCTGCTGCCAGCCGCCAAGCTGGTGGTGTTCTCCGGCTTCGACGAGTTCGAGTACGCCCGGCAGGCGGTGGGCATGAACGTGTTTGAATACATTTTGAAGCCCATCACCGCCCCGGAGCTGTCCGGGGTGCTCACCCGTCTGCGGGAGGAGCTGGACCGGGAGCGGTCAGAGCGCCGGGACATCGAGGCCCTCCGCCGCCGGTACGACGAGAGCCTGCCCATACTGCGGGAGCTGTTTTACACCCGGCTGCTGGACGGGCGCATTCCGCCGGACCAGGTGCGGGACCGGGCCGCCCGGTATGAGCTCCAGCTGTCCCCGGGCTGGTGGGCGGCGGCGCTGGTGCGGGCGGACGTGCCGGGGCGGGACGGGGAGACGGGCCGGGACGAACTGGTGCTGCTGTCCATCCAGGGCTTTTTCCAGAGCCGCTTCGCCATGGAGGGCTGCGCCCTGCACACGGTGCTGTACAACGACACGGTGGCTCTGCTGGTCCGGCTGGAGGAGGAGGGCCGGGTGTACGCCTTCACCGAGGAGCTGGGGCGCTTGTGCAGACTGGCCGTCCCCCTGCTGGGCATGACCCTGTTTGCCGGGGTGGGGCGGCCCTGCCCCGGCCCGGAGCGCCTCCACCAGTCGGTGGAGGGAGCCGCCGCCGCGGCGGACTACCGGGTGCTGCTGGGGGCGGAGCAGGTGTTTTACATCGGCGACCTGGAGCCCAACCGCTCCGCCTGGCTCACCCTGGACGAGGCGGACCAGCGGGCCCTGTCCGCCGCCGTCAAGCTGGGCGCCCGGGAGCAGGTGGCCCAGCTCATCCACCGGCAGGTGGACCGGGTCCGAGAGGCCCGGCTGTCCCTGCCCCAGAGCCGCATGTTCTTTCTGGAAATTCTCACCACCCTGGCCCGGATGGCCCAGGCCGGGGAGGCGGACGTGGAGGAGATCTTCGGCCCCGGCTTCACCGGCATGGTGTCCATCACCGACTTCCGGTCCCTGGACGAGCTGGAGGAGTGGCTGCTGGGCCGGACCCTCCGGCTGTGGGAACTGCTGGGCCGCCAGCGCACCGACTCCGCCTGGAAGACGGTGGAGGGGGCCAAGAGTTACATCGCGGAGCACTACGCCGACCCCGGCCTGAGCGTGGAGGCCCTGTGCGGCCAGCTCCACCTGTCTCCGGCCTACTTCTCCACCCTGTTCAAGCGGGAGACCCAGAAGAGTTTTACCGCCTACGTCACCGAGGTGCGCATGGAGCGCGCCGCCCGGCTCCTCCGGGAGACGGATGAGAAGACCTACCTCATCGCCCAGCGCACGGGGTACGCAGACCCCAACTATTTCAGCTTTGTGTTCAAGCGGCACTTCGGCCAGCCTCCGTCCAAATTCCGGGCGGAGGGTCAGGGCTGAGGAGGGAGGGCGCTATGCGGTCTGTGCTGAAGCGCCTCGCCGGCCGCCTCACCGAGGGCTACCGGGGCATGAGCATCCAGCTGGTGCTGTCCCTGTCCTTCACCGCCGTGGCCCTGGCGGGCATTCTGTTTCTGGGAGCCAGCCTGCTGCTGCGGTTTTCCGACTCCGCCCAGCGGCTGTCCCAGGAGGCCACCCAGCGGGTGCTGGCCCAGGTGAATATGAACCTGGACAGCTACCTGCGGCGGATGATGCGGGTGTCCGACACGGCCTATTACCGGGTCATCAAAAAGACCGACCTGACCGAGCGCTCCCTGACCGACGACATGGGCCTGCTCTACGAGGAGAACCGGGACGCGGTGGTGTCCATCGCTGTGTTCAACGAGGGGGGAGGACTGGAGGCGGCGGTGCCCCTGTCCTCCGCCAAGGCCACCGCCTTCCCCAACGAGGAACCCTGGTTCCGGCTGGCCCTGGACAAGATGGAAAACCTCCACTTCTCCACCCCCCACATTCAGGAGCTGTTCGACGGCCCGGACGGCCGCTGCCGCTGGGTGGTGTCCCTCAGCCGCCACGTCCAGCTCACCCGGGAGGGCTACACCGAGCGGGGGGTTTTGCTGGTGGATATGAGCTTCGGCGGCATCGCCCAGGTGTGCCGGGACGTGGAGCCGCCCAGCGGGGGCTACGTCTACCTCATCGACCGCTTCGGGGAGATCATCTACCACCCCCGGCAGCAGCTCATCTACTCCGGCCTGCTGGAGGAGAACAATCTGACAGCGGCAGGGTACGCCGACGGCTCCCACAGCGAGCGGTTCCAGGGCCAGGACCGGCAGGTGACGGTGAAGACGGTGGGCTACACCGGCTGGAAGCTGGTGGGGGTGACGCCGGAGGCCCGCATGTGGTGGGAGGAGGAGGACTCCCTGCTGCTGTTCGGGGTGTCCATTCTGCTGTTCTCCGCCTTCCTGATGGCCTTTTTGAATTTCCGCATATCCGCCTACATCTCCGACCCCATCCTGCGGCTGGACCAGGCGGTGAAGGCCCTGGAGGCGGGCCGGGAGGGCGTGGAGATCGGGGAGAGCGGCTGCGACGAGGTGCGGCGGCTGGGCCGGTCCATCGCCTCCATGGTGTCCACCATGCGCCACCTGATGGACGACATCATCCGGCAGGAGGAGCAGAAGCGGCGCACTGAGCTGGAGGTGCTCCAGTCCCAGATCAACCCCCATTTCCTGTACAACACCCTGGACTCGGTGGTGTGGATGACGGAGTGCGGCCGCACCCAGGAGGCCATCCAGATGGTGACCTCCCTGGCCCGGCTGTTCCGCATCGCCCTGAGCCAGGGCAGGCGGATCATCCCCCTGTCCGACGAGCTGGACCACGCCCGGCACTACCTGAATATACAGCAGATCCGCTACAAGAACAAATTTGAGACCCGGGTGGAGGCCGGACCGGGGACGGAGGGGCTGCACACCCTGAAGCTGTCCGTCCAGCCCCTGCTGGAAAACGCCATCTACCACGGCATGGCCGGGGCGGAGGAGGACGGGCTCATCACCGTGACCGCCCGCCGGGAGGGGGACGACCTGCTCATCGACGTGTCCGACAACGGGGCGGGCATGCCCCCGGAGGTGGCCAACCGCCTGCTCAGCGAGCAGCGCGCCGCCCAGCCCGCCAGCGGGTCGGGCATCGGGGTGCGCAACGTCCACCGCCGGATCCAGCTCACCTTCGGGGAGGGGTACGGCCTGACCATTTTCAGCGAGCCGGACGAGGGCACCACCGTCCGCCTGCGCCTGCCCGCTTTGGACGGGGACCAGGCCGCCCGGTTCCAGGAGGAGGACACGCCGTGAGAAACAGACGAAACGCGGTGATACAGCTGGCCATCCTGGCCGCCCTGGGGGCGGCGGTGGTGGTGACCTCTCTGCTGCCCAGGCTTCCCGCCCGGCGGGAGGCCTACGCCCCGGCGGAGGTGTCCGTCATTCTCCGGGAGGCGGACACCTCCCTGTGGTCCAACACCCGGCTGGGCATGGAGCAGGCGGCGGGGGAGCTGGGGGCGGAGCTGCGGGTGCTCACCCCGGCCGGGAGCAACGACGGGGCGGGTCAGCTGGACACGCTCCGCCGGGAGGCGGCGGGGCAGACCTCGGTGCTGATCATCGCCCCGGCGGACTGCGCCGGGCTGGAGCGGGCGCTGGCCCAGGGGGAGGCGGGCTGTCCCATCGTCTCCCTGGAGTCTCCCCTGGAGGGGGCGGCCCTCACCGTGGCCCCCGATAACGCCGCCCTGGGGGCGGCGCTGGCCCAGGCCGCGCTGGAGGAGGCCGGGAGCGGATTTGTGATGCTGCTCAGCGCCTCCCCGGACAGCGCCGGGGTGGCCGCCCGGATGGAGGGGGCCCGGCAGGCCCTGGAGGCGGCGGGGGTGAGGACGCGGGTGGGGGAGACGGACCTGTCCGGCGCGGGACTGGACAGCCTGCTGAAGCAGCCCGACCTGGCCGCCGTCATGGCCTTCGAGCCCGCCCTCACCGAACAGGCGGCGGCACTGAAAAGCAGCCTGGGGCTGGATATCCCCCTCTATGGCGTGGGGGTCACCGCCCTGGGGGCGGCCTGGCTGGAGCGGGGGGTGATCTCCGCCGCCGCTGCGTGGAGCGACTTCGCCGTGGGGTATCTGGCGGTGGAGGGGGCCCTGGCCCTGGCCCGAGGCGAGCGCGTGGAGATGGAGCAGCCCCCCTTTTTCATCGTGAGAGGAGAGGATATCTATGAGCCGGAGTACCAAAAGCTGCTGTTCCCGGTCACCGGCTGACCGGGCCGGGGCCCTGCTGCTGGCCCTGGCTCTGGCGTGGACGCTGGCGGGGTGTGTCTCCTCCTCCGGACAGGAATCAGATACCCTGCGCCTGGGGGTGGCGCTGTACAGCCAGGACGACACCTTCATCGCCTCCCTCACCCAGGAGCTGGAGCGCATGGTCCAGGAGGCAGAGGTGGCCCAGGGCAGGAAAATCAACATCTCGGTGGTGGACGGGGCCAACAATCAGACCACCCAGATGGAGCAGGTGGACCGCTTTCTGAACCGGGGGTACGACGTTCTGCTGGTGAACATCGTGGACCGAACGGCGGCGGCGGTGCTCATCGACAAGGCGGAGGCGGCGGGGGTGCCGGTGATTTTCTTCAACCGCCAGCCGGTGGCGGAGGACATCGACTACCGGGAGCGGGTGTACTACGTGGGGGCCCGGGCGGAGGAGAGCGGCGCCCTCCAGGGCCGGCTGGTGCTGAACGCCTGGCGGGATGAGGGGCTGGGTCTGGACCGCAGCGGGGACGGAGTGCTCCAGTACGTGATGCTGGAGGGGGAGCCGGGCCACCAGGACAGTCTGCTGCGCACGGAGTGGTCGGTGAAAACCCTCACCGACGCCGGGGTGGCGGTGGAGCGGCTGGACGGCGACGCCGCCAACTGGAACCGGGGCCAGGCCGCCGCCAAAATGGCCCAGTGGCTGGACGAATTCGGCGAGAGCATCGAGGCGGTGTTCTCCAACAACGACGACATGGCCCTGGGGGCCATCGACGCCATCCGGGCCTGGGGCGGGGCCCGCCTGCTGGTGGTGGGGGTGGACGGCACCGCTCCGGCCCTGGAGGCGGTGGCGGCGGGGGAGCTGTACGGTACCATCCTCAACAACGGAAAGGGGATCGCCAAGGCCATGCTGGACCTGGCCCTGGCCCTGGCCGACGGGCGGGACCCCGCCCAGGCGGTGGACCTGGAAAACGGCCATTACGTCTGGCTGCCCTACCAGACCATTGACATCGGAAATCTGGACCAATTTTTAGAGCGTTAAAAAAGCCGCTGATTCAACCCGCCCCAGGGGCCTTGAATCAGCGGTTTTTCCTGTTTTACGCGCCTCACCGGGCGCGGGCCAGGGTGAGGCCCACCACAGTCTCCGCGCCAGCCTCCCGCAGGGCGGCGGCGCACTGGGCCAGGGTAGCCCCGCTGGTGGCCACATCGTCCACCAGAACCACCCGTTTACCCGTCAGATCCAACCCCGGCAGGGCGCGGTACGCCCCCTGGACGTTGGCCCACCGGGCCTCGTCCTCCCCGGCCTGGGACTGGACGGCGGTGGCCCGGAGCTTTTCCAGGGTGGGCTCCACCGGCAGGCCGGACAGCTTCCCCACCCGGCGGGCCAGCAGTTCGGCCTGGTCGTAGCCCCGCTTTTTCTTCCGCTTCGGGTGGAGGGGCGCCCAAGTGACCAGATCAACAAGGCCCTCCCAGCGATCCTGGAGGCACTGGGCCATCAGCTCTCCAAACAGGGCGGCGTGGCCCCGGCCCCCGCCGAATTTGTAGCGGTGCACCCCGTCCCGCACCCCGTCCCGGTACCACAGGGGCGACAGGCAGAGGGCGCAGCCCTCCACCGTTTTGCCCTCCCCGGGCCCGGTCCAGGGCAGGTCCTGCCGGCAGGCGGCGCACCAGCCCTCCTCGCCCCGCTCCAGTACCCGGCCGCAGAAGGGGCACTTGGGCGGGTAGAGCAGGTCCAGCAGCAGCTTGAGCGGCGTCATTGCCCCTGGTCCGGCAGGTCGATGGGGCCGTGCTCCTTTTCAAACCTGCGCACACAGTCCTGCATCAGGTGAACCATCTGCCAAGTGAGTGAGCGGCCCTCGTACTCGGCGATGTAGACCATTTTTCGGTGGAGCTCACTGTCGATACGAAACCCGATGTGTTTTTCCCGTTTCACCGCCATCATGTCCTTTCAGGTGCCATTTTAAGCCCATGGTAGCGGATTGATCTGATTATTAGTTTTATTTGAACTTGATCTAAGTTCAAATTTTGTGGTCTGAGGCCGCCGCCGCTAAAATGATGTCCCATTTCCTGCGAACAAATTGGTATAAGAGCTGGAATATTTGCCCAAACTTGGCATAGAGTCTTAGCAGGCATTCCGCGATATGCCCGCTTGAAAGGAAGGTGAAGCCCATGGCGGAAGCGGTTCGGTCCAAGGGTCGGAAGTCGGCCCGGCTGGATGAGGAGCGCCGGCAGCTGATGGAGGGGATGAAGCAGACCCGGAATCAGCTCAACTTTGCCTACGCCCAGTTCAACACCTACACCGACCCCGATCTGGTGGACGCCTGCGTCTACGAGATCAACTCCCTGCAAAGCCGGTACTCCTATTTTGTGCGGCAGGTGAAGCAGCTGGAGGCGGCCCGGGAGGGGGCTGTGTGAGCGGCTGGGTCTGGTGGGCGGCGGGCGGGGCGGCACTGCTGGCCCTGGCCCTGTGCCGCCGCCCTCTGGCCGCGCTGGGCCGCCTGGCCGTCCGCTCCGGGCTGGGGATGGTGTTCCTCTGGCTGTTCCAGGGGGTGGGGGCGCTGCTGGGCGCCCAGCTGGGGGTGAACCTGCTCAACGGCCTGGTGCTGGGTGCGCTGGGGGCCCCCGGCTTTGCCCTGCTGCTCATGACTCAGTGGATCGGAAGGTGAAGGACCGTTCGGGACCGCCGGACGGTCTTTTTTCACGCCTTTTTTAACAAATATTTAACAAAAATCAGCGATTTGACATTGGACTACCGGGAGCCGCTATGGTATAATATCGTCGCAGTTTTCATATTCTGTTTTCATACCCGTTTATTGTCCCGGGCCGCGGGAAGGGAACCGGCGGCATCCGGGGTGTGATTGCAGCTCTGAACTATGATACAGCGTCCGCGCACTGTGCGCGGACGCCTGGGGGTGTCAGCATGGGCGGACGTCGAAATTCATACGGATACAGCCAGTACCACGGCCGGGGCTCCAACCGCACCCGGACGGTGCTGCTGTTTATCATCGCCCTGCTGGCGATCCTGCTGGCGGCGGGCGCGGCCTTTTACGCCCTGGTGGATCTGGAGTACACGGAAAACGGGGTGATCGTCCACTGGCCCTGGGCCCAGGAGAGCGCCTCCCTGCCCCCCATCGCCTCCGACCCCATCGCCCTGGACAGCGAATCGGTGGTGACGGTGGAGCCCACCCCATCCCCGGAGCCCACCCCCACCCCGCCGCCGGCCTATGAACCCATCGGGGCGGTGACGGTGACCGCCGCCCAGCTGAAAAACGGCACCGCCGCCCAGGCGGTGGCCGCCGCCGGGGGAACCGCCCTGGTGGTGGAGATGAAGGACATGAACGGAAAGCTGGCCTGGCAGTCCCAGGCCCCCCTGGCCGCCACGCTGGGGGTCAATGCCGCCGACAACGGCGCCGCCTTGGCGGTGCAGTCCCTGTCCCAGACCACCGACCTGTACCTGGTGGCCCGGGTCCAGTGCTTCCGGGACCCGGTGCTGGCCCGGAACTGGGTGGGGCCCCTCATGACCCGGGGGGGCAACGTGTGGCACGACTACCAGGGCCTGGGCTGGTCCAGCCCCGCCTCCCAGCAGACGGTGGACTACCTGTCCGCCCTGTGCCTGGAGCTGGCCGATATGGGCTTTGACGAAATCCTGCTGGACAGCGCGGGCTACCCCAACTCCGGTGAGGTCAACGTGCTGGCCGTCAGCGACAACCGCCCGGCGGACCTCACCGCGCCCGTGTCCGCCTTCCTGGAGCGCATCTCCGGCGAGCTGGAGGCCCGGAACGTGCGGCTGGCCGTGTCCACCGACGAGACCCTGCTGCCTGGGAACGCGGTGCTGTCCGGCCTCACCGCCGGCGTACTGGCCCAGCACGCGGGCCGGGTGTGGCTCAGCGGCTCCGCCAGCGCCCAGCAGTACACCGATCTGCTCACCGCAGCCGGCTGGCAGGACACAGCCCCCCGGCTGGTGGTGAAAAACGCCCTCACCGGGGCGGGAAGCTGGTACAAGTAGAAGAACAAAAGACCCCACAGAAAGGAGCGGCCATGCCCCAGGAACTGCGTCAGCGCAAGGCTGTGCCCGCCTATGAGGGCACCCTGCGCAGCCACATGATTATGATACCCCCCTGTATCTCCGAGTGCTCCGGCATCCGGGTGTTCGGACGGCGGATCAAATCCCTGGCCTTTACCACCGACGTGGCCATCATCCGCAACATCAACGCCGACGCCATCATCGCCGTCTACCCCTTCACCCCCCAGCCTGCCATCCACCGGGCCATCATGCAGGCGGCGGACATGCCTGTGTTCGCCGGGGTGGGAGGCGGCGTCACCCGGGGGATGCGGGTGGTGAACCTGGCCAACGACGCCGAGCACGAGGGGGCCTTCGGCGTGGTGGTCAACGCCCCCACCGACAACGAGGTGGTGGGCATGCTCAAGCGGGTGCTGGATATCCCGGTGGTGGTCACCGTGGTGTCGGGCAAGACCGACGTGGCCGCCCGCATAGAGGCCGGGGCGGACATCCTCAACGTGTCCGGGGCCCAGCATACCCCGGCCATTGTGCGGGACATCCGGGAGAAATTCCCCGACGTGCCCATCATCGCCACCGGCGGCCCCACCGAGGAGACCATTTTGGAGACCATCCGCGCCGGGGCCAACGCCATTACATACACGCCCCCTACCAACGGGGAGCTGTTCGCCCAGTCCATGGCCCGCTACCGCCGGGAGCTGGACGGGGAGGACCTGCGGGAAACCCAGGAGTAAAAGACGCCGCGGACACTCAGGTCCGCGGCATTTTTTGACCATCACAGATAAAACCGCCAGGGAAACTCGATGGCTTCCTCCGCGTAGTCGATGCCGATACGCTTGCCCACGTGCAGATCCAGCGGCTCCAGATCCTCCGCCGGGGTGGGCAGGCCCAGCTCCTCTAGGCTGTCGCACAAAAAGAGAGCCTGGGATCCGTGGGGCAGGCCGTTGAGCCGCCGGTCGATGTTCATCCCGGCGCACAGCTTGCCGGGGCCGTTGAGAAAATTCTTTTTCTGGTAGGCGGTCATGTCCCCATACTTGCAATGGAAGCGGTTTTCTGCTATGATATCTTGGTTGTGCCGGGGGGACAGCCCCCGGATGAGCACTGCCGCCGGCTCCCCCTCGGGCTCGGTGACGAAATTGAGACAGCAGTGCATCCCGTAGATGAGATACACATAGGCCGTGCCCGGCGGGGCGTACAGGGTCTTGGTCCGCTCCGTTTTCCGATAGTTGTAGGCGTGGCAGGCCTTGTCCATCCGGCCGATATAGGCCTCCGTCTCGGTGACCCGGGCGGCCAGCGTGATCCCATCGTACTGCCGCACCAGGTATTTGCCCACCAGGGACCGGGCGATATCCACCGTATCCCCTTCAAAAAAGCGCTGCGGGAGCATACTCCGCCCACCCCTTTCCTTTTCTCACAGTATACCATGCTTTGATATTTTTGAAAACCCGGAGTTGAATGTACATGAGTGAAAACACCCTGAAAAAGCTGGCAAAGCCCATGATTGTGCTGGCCACCCTCATCTGGGGCTCCACCTTCTTCATTCTGAAGGACACCCTGGACGACGTGGACCTGATGTTCCTGCTGGCCTTCCGCTTTACACTGGCGGCGGCCATCCTGGCCCTGGTGTTCTGGAAGCACTGGCAGGCCATGGACCTGGGTTATCTCTGGCGGGGCGGGGTGATGGGTGCGCTGATGTTTGCCGCTTACGCCGTCCAAAACTACGGCCTTATGGACACCACCCCTGGAAAAAACGCCTTTTTCACCGCTGTGTACTGCGTCATCGTCCCCTTCCTGTACTGGGCGGTGGACCGGCTGCGCCCCAGCCGCTGGAACGTGCTGGCGGCGGTGCTGTGCGTGGCGGGCATCGGCTTCGTGTCCTGGGACGGCGGGCTGGCCCTGTCCCGGGGGGACCTGCTCACCCTGCTGTCCGGCTTCCTCTACGCCTGCCATATCACGGCGGTGTCCAAGTTCTCCCAGGGCCGGGACATCTTCATCCTCACCGTGCTCCAATTCGCCGCCACCGCCCTGTGCTGCTGGGTGGGCGCCCTGTTCACCCACGGCATCCCCCTGGACGGCCTGCCCCCCAGGGCCTGGTGGGTGCTGCTCTACCTGGCCATCGCCGCCACTACTGTGGCTCTGCTGTTCCAGAACGTGGGGCAGAAGTACACAGATCCCTCCTCAGCCGCCTTGCTGCTCAGCCTGGAGGCCCCCTTCGGCGTGGCCTTTTCGGTGCTGTTCGGGGCGGAAAGCCCCGCCCCGCTGATGTACCTGGGCTTCGCGCTCATCTTCCTGGCGGTGGTGTGCTCCGAGACCCAGTTTAAGTTCCTGCGGAAGGACAAGGACGCTCCTTTTTTCTTTGAAAAGAAAAAAGGAGCCGAAAAAAGAAACTTTTAGTTCGTTTCCGACACAGTCAATGGATGCGAATGTCGTGTCGGCCACGAAACAAAAATATTGTATTGTTTCAAGTCCATTTTTTAGGACATTGTTTGTGGCCGGGCGCATTCCTTTCGGAAGTTGCCTGTTCCGCAACGGTCCAAAAGTTCTTTTCGGTTCCTTTTCTTTCAAGAAAAGGAACAAATCAAATGTTCTTGACCGCTTAAATGTGCCGTTCCAGCCAGGCCAGCACGTCGGCGTACACCTCGCCCTTGTTGATCTCGTTGAGCATCTCGTGCCGCCCGCCGGGGTAGAGCTTCATGGTTAGGTCCGCCGTGCCGTGGTCCTTGAAGAAGCCATACACCCGCTTTACGCCCTCCCCGTTGGAGCCCACCGGGTCCCGGTCGCCGGAGAACAGGTACACCGGGGTGGACGGGTCCATCCGGGACAGGGCCTCCTCGCTGGAGATGTACTGCAAGCCCTCCATCATGTCCCGGAACATGCCGGCGGTGGGCTTGAAGGTGCAGAAGGGGTCCTTTAAGTAAGTGTCCACCACCGACTCGTCCCGGCAGATCCAGTCCGCCGTGGTGCGGTTGGGGGCGAACTGCTTGTTGTAGGCCCCCAGGGACAGCTTGTCCACCAGGGGGCTCACCGTCTCCGGGCCCTTCACGGCGCAGATAGCGGAGGCCACCGCTTTGCCCGCCGCCACCAGGGCGGGCTTTTCCTGGCCGGTGCCGGACAGGATGCAGCCGTCCACCGTACCGGGGTAAGCACACAGGTAAGTCCGGGCCAGGAAGGACCCCATGGAGTGGCCCAACAGGAAATAGGGAATATTGGGGTACTTTTCCCCCATCAGGACCCGCAGGCGGCGCAGGTCGGCGGTCACCAGGGTCCAGCCGTCCTTTTTGCCGAAATAGCCGTATTTGCCGTCGTCCACCGTTTTGCCGTGGCCCAGGTGGTCCCCGCCGCACACCACAAAGCCCCGGTCCGCCAGATACCGGGCAAAGTGGTCGTACCGCCCGGCGTATTCCGCCACACCGTGGACAATCTGCACCACCGCCCGGGGGGCGGTGTCCGACCGCGTCCACAGGCTGGCGTGGCACTGGTGGAGGCCGTCCTTGGAGGGAAAGGAAAATTCCGTAAAATCAGACATATTTTGTTCACCCTATTCTTGTCGTTGTGTGATATAATTAGTTTAATATGCCCCGCCCCATTTGTCAATTTACAAAAGGCCCGGGACGCACAAAAGGAGAACCGCTATGAAAAGATATCTGTCCCGCCTGACCGCCGCCCTGCTGGCCCTGGTCTTGCTCACCGCCCCGGCCTCCGCCCTGTCGGTGTCCCAGGCTCTGGAGCTGCTGGAGGACAATTTCTATTACGACATCCCCGATGAGGCATACCAGGCCCAGAGCCTGGACGAGCTCTTCCAGCTGCTGGGCGACCCCTACACCCAGTACATGACCGCCGAGCAGTACGACCTGTTCCTGGATCTGGTGGAAGACACCGTGGACATGGTGGGTATCGGGGTAGAGATCACCTACACCGAGGAGGGCTTCCTCATCAAGCGGGCGCTGTCCGGCGGCTCCGCCGAGGAGGCCGGGCTCCAGTCCGGCGACCTCATTGTGGCGGTGGACGGGACCTCCTGCGCCCCCGCCGGGGAGGAGCACCGCCAGCTCCTGCTGGGGGAGGAGGGCACCCGCGTCACCGTCACCGTCCTTCGGAACGGCAGGAGCCAGGATTATGTCCTCACCCGCCGGGCGGTGTACATCCCCAACACCCAGATCTCCCTGCTGGAGGGGGGCGTGGGCTACGTGGACTGCAACAGCTTCGGCCAGGACACCGACGAGCTGCTGGCCGAGGGGCTGAAGCAGTACGACAGCCAGGTAGACTGCTGGCTGGTGGACCTGCGGGACAATGGGGGCGGCTATGTGGACTCCGCCGTGGAGATGCTGGCCGCCGTCAACGGCGCGGGACGCTACCTCTATTTTGAGGACCAGAACGGCCATGTGGTAGGCTATACCCGCCGCTCCTCCGCACTGACCGATAAGCCCATGATCCTGCTGGTGAACGGGGAGAGCGCCTCCGCCTCCGAGCTGTTCGCCTCCGGCGTACGGGACACCGGGCGGGGCATCATCGTGGGCAGCCGCACCTACGGCAAGGGGGTGGCCCAGTCTGTGCTGGACGAGTCCACCGATCCGGCCTATTTCGACGGAGACTGCCTGAAGGTGACCACTGCCCGGTTCTATGCCGCCGGCGGCTCCACCACCGATAAGGTGGGAGTCATTCCCACCCTGCTGGTGGACGACGGCTACACCCAGGCGGTGGCCGAGGCTCTGGTGGGAGGCAGCCCGGAGACCTCCTACCTGTGCGTCATCCCCGGCACCGAACCCTTCTACATCGATCCAGACACCCCGGACGACGTGATGGCCCAGCTGCTGTCCGCCCTGCCCCCTCAGGTGATGGTGTTCTCCAGTGGGGGCGTGGCCGGCGGCAATTTTGACCCCTGCACCCCCGCCCAGGTAGCGGAGAAGCTGGGATTGTCCTACGAGAGCCGCTGGTTCACCGATGTGGCGGACAGCCCCTACGCTGGGGCCATCAACGCCATGGGGGTTTACCAGCTCCTCAACGGCACCGCCCCCGGCCGGTTCAGCCCCAAGGACAAGCTCACCCGGGCCCAGCTGTGCGTCATGCTGGCCCGCATGCTCAATGTGACCTCCGCCGGGTCCTCCCGGTTCTCTGACGTGGCCCCGGACGCCTGGTACGCCGACGGGGTGAACGCCATGGCGGAGCTGGGCCTGGTGGACGGGGTGGGCGGCGGCCGCTTCAACCCGGAGGGGACCCTCACCAACGAGGAGTTTCTCACCATTATGGGCCGGATGGCCCGGTTCCTCAACTTTGCCCTGGACGACTACGGCGAGGCGGTGGAGCGCTCCCCCCTGCCGGCGGGTGCCCAGATGATGCTGGCCCGCTACTCGGACTGGGCCAAGAGCAGCGTACTTGTGCTGGCCTGCGGGCTGGAGGACGCCCTGGATGGCCGGGGAGATATGCTGTACACCAGCTTTGCCGACATCGTGCCCTCCGCCCCCGTCCTCCGGGAGGAGGCCGCCGCCGGGATGTACGCGGTGCTGGCCGGGCTGGACATCCTGCCCTGATCACACAGACAGCCAGGACCGGCCCGGTCCTGGCTGTCTCACTTCACAAAAAAGGAGGCGCTCTCATGAGCCTGCTGCTCCACATCTGCTGCGCACCCTGCTCCGTGGCCTGCATCAAAATGCTGCGGGAGGAGGGGACAGAGCCCACCGGCTTCTGGTATAACCCCAATATCCACCCTTTTTTGGAGTACAAGGCCCGGAGGGACACCCTGCGGCAGTACGCCCAGGATATCGGCCTGGTCCTGCGGGAGGAGGACTTCTACGGCCTGCGCCAGTTCACCGCCGCCGTGGCCCAGGACTGCGAGCACCGATGCGGCTACTGCTACGCCTGCCGGATGGAGCGCACCGCCCAATACGCCGCCGAAAACGGCTTTTCAAGCTTTTCCACCACGCTCCTGGTGTCCCCCTACCAGAACCAGGCGCTGATCTGCGCCACCGGGGCGAACATGGGGGAGAGGTACGGGGTGGAGTTTATCCCCTATGACTTCCGCCCCCGCTTTCGGGAGGGCCAGGAGGAGGCCAGGGGCCTGGGGCTGTACATGCAGAAATACTGCGGCTGCGTGTACAGCGAGGAGGACCGCTTCTCCAACCGCCGGAAAAAGGAACTCCACAAATTGCACAAGGCAGAGGCAGGGGGGAAAACCCAGTGTTGAAAGAGGGCAAGGTATACCCCGCCGTTATTGACGGCTATGCCAGCGGCGGCGAGGGGGTGGCCCGGATCGAGGGCATGGCGGTGTTCGTCAAGGGGGGCCTTCTCGGAGAGCGGGCAGAGGTGCTGATCGAGCACATTGGCCATAGCGCTGCCTGGGGACATATCGAAAAGCTGCTGGAGCCCTCGCCTGAGCGGTTGGAGCCGGACTGCCCCTATTATGGGACCTGTGGAGGCTGTCAGTTCCGGCACATGACCTACACCGAGGAGCTGGAGGCAAAGCGCCGCCGGGTGGAGGACGCCCTGCGGCGCATCGGCGGTGTGGATTTGCCCGTCTCTGTGATACACGGGGCGGAAAATACCCGGCGCTATCGCAATAAGGTTCAGTTTCCCGTCTCAGAGGGGGCCGTTGGCTATTACCAGGGCCGCACCCACCGGGTGGTGGACATTGCCGACTGCCTGCTCCAGCCGGAGGCGGACACCGCCTGCCGGGCCGCCGTCAAGGGTTGGATGGAGCGGTTTTCCGTCCCGGCCTACGACGAGAAAACAGGCCATGGATTGGTCCGTCACCTGTTTCTGCGCACCAATTCCGCTGACGAAGTCCTATGCTGTCTGGTGATCAACGGAAAAAAGCTCCCCCACGGAGAGGAGTTGGTGGAGGCGCTCCGGCAGGCCGCGCCCGGGCTGGCCGGGGTGGTGCTGTCGGTGAACACAAAAAAGACAAACGTAATCCTGGGGGACGCGTTCCGCACCCTCTGGGGCCGGGACTGGCTGGAGGAGGAGCTGTGCGGACACCGCTTCCGGCTGTCGGCGCCCTCTTTCTTCCAGGTAAACCGGGAGCAGACCGAGGTGCTCTACCGCCGGGCGATGGACTTTGCCGCCCTAACCGGGTGGGAGACAGTGGTGGAGCTGTACTGCGGCATCGGGACCATCAGCCTGACCCTGGCGGAGTGTGCAAAGCAGGTCATCGGGGTGGAGGTGGTGCCCCAGGCGGTGGCCGACGCCAGGGAGAATGCCCGCCGGAACGGCCTGGAGGGCAGAGCCCGGTTCGAGTGCGGCGACGCCTCCGATCTGGCTGTCCAGCTGGAAAAGGAGGGCGTTCGACCTGATGTGGTGGTGGTGGATCCGCCCCGGAAGGGACTGGCCCCGGAGGTGGTGGATACCATCGTCCGTACGGCCCCAGACCGAGTGGTGTACGTGTCCTGCGATCCGGCCACCCTGGCCCGGGATGTCAGGCGGTTTTCCGCAGGGGGGTACGTCCCCCTGCGGGCAGAGGCGGTGGATTTGTTCCCAAGGACGGCCCATGTGGAGACAGTTGTCCTTCTTTCCAAGGGAGAAATCGACTCGCGGAAGATCAGGGTGGAGTTCTCCCTGGAAGATATGGATATGTCCGAATTTAAGAAGGGCGCGACCTATGGAAAGATCAAAGCCTATGTGCTGGAGAAGTTCGGACTGAAGGTGTCCAGTCTTTATATCTCCCAGGTTAAGCGGAAGTGCGGGCTGGAGATTGGGGAGAATTATAACCTGGCGAAATCAGAGAACGCAAAGGTTCCCACTTGCCCGCCGGAGAAGGAAAAGGCAATTAGGGCGGCGCTGGAGCATTTTCGGATGATTTAAGTGTTGTTGCAACAAAGAGTATGACTGAATAGGCATATAATATAATCAAGGAGGAAAAATGAGGTATTCTAATACTGATAAAATTAAAAAAAATGGAGTCGTATATACGCCAACTGAAATGGCTAATTACCTTGCTTTCGAAATCTATAAATATTGGGAAGAAGATAGAACTGACAACATTTGCATATTAGATCCTGCGGTAGGACAGGGCGAGTTATTAGTTGCGATGATACAACTATTGATTACTAATGGCATTAAGAAAATCACTGCTGTTGGCTATGAGACGGACGATAGGGTAGCGCTAAATACCCAAAAAAAACTTGAATCACTGTTTCCTGACGTGAAAATAGAAATTCGAGTGGATGATTTCTTAAAAGCAGTCGAATTAAATACGACAGGTGAATATGATTTTGTGATTGCAAATCCTCCATATATTAGAACACAGATTTTAGGAAGTGATAGAGCGCAGCAAATCGCTGAAAGGCTCTCTTTGTCAGGGCGGATAGATATATATTATGCTTTTTTGATTTACACGAAAAACGTATTAAAAAGTAACGGTGTTGCCGGATATATTACTTCGAATAAGTTTCTTACTATCAAGTCAGGAAATGTAGTACGAAATTATATGCTACAGAATTATCAACTGCATCGTATTACAGATTTGGGAGACACAAAACTATTTAGTGCTTCTGTACTACCTTGTATTATTGTATTTTCAAACGGAAAAACAGAAGAAAGAACCAATGTTGCTTACACATCTGTATACGAAAAGGCAAATGGTGAAAGTGAAAAGTTCATTTCTGGTATTTTTGATGCAATTTATGATTCTGGTGTTTTCCAAATTGCGGATGGAAGAAAATATAGTTTTCAACAAGGTACACTTCAAAGTGTAGATGAGGGAGCACTATGGAATATCCTGTCAGACGGGATATTGTATTGGCTGAGACAGGTAGAGCAAAACACGTGGCTTCGCTTTTCGGATATCGGAAAAATAAGAGTTGGAATAAAGACAACAGCAGATAACGTTTTTATTGGAGATGATTGGGTTGGAAATAAAGCCAATATTGAATTGTTAAGACCGCTTATTACACATCGTAATGCAGGTCAAATCATTCCGAATAAAACAGCGCAATGGAAAGTTCTCTATACACATACCATCGAGAATGGAAAACGGGTTGCCTATGATTTAGAGAAGTATCCCATTTCAAAGGAATACTTGCTCTCGCATTATAATCAATTGTCCAGACGAACGTATATTCAAAAAGCAAATCGTAAGTGGTATGAAATATGGGTTCCGCAAAACCCTGATTCTTGGAAAGATAAGAAGATTGTTTTTAGAGATATATCGGAACATCCACAGTTTTGGATTGATGATACAGGAGCAATAGTTAATGGGGACTGTTACTGGATTGATATAAAAGATGATGTTCTTGATGATGTAATTTATCTTGCGCTTGCTGTTGCCAATAGCCATTTTATCGAAAAATATTATGATGTGAAATTTAATACAAAGCTATATTCTGGCAAACGACGCTATATGACACAATATGTGGAACAATTTCCTATTCCCTATTACGGAAGTGAATTGGCTCAAATGGCAATATCTATAGTGAAAAAAATAATCGCTGAAAACAATACTAACAATGCTTCCAGCGATTATGTACAACTTAATGAAGTTATAGAAAAGCTCTTTGTTTAGTTGTCAAAAAAGTTATATGGTAGTGGAAGCTGAATCTTGGCGTTTTTCTTTTTTCCTCCAAATAAAGGGAAATATTTTGTGAAATCTTGACCAGAGACCAAGTATAAATTTTTCAGAATAATCTTGTCGCCATACACTTTACCATCAAAAATGACATAACGAATATCATCACTATGGAAAACGGTTCCGCCTATGTTTACTATTGGTTCTCCATCTTCTGGAGAATGGAGGCCTAAATCAATGGTGGGCGACGTTTGAAGTTTGATTTCTAATAACTGATTTGCAATATCAGGATATTGACCATCATCTTCGTAAATAGAATAACCAAGATGACGACAAATCATTTCATGGAGTTCTGCTCCACGATTACGTTCTTGAACGGCATCCAAATAGTTGATTGAGCAACCCACCATAGGAAGAAGGCGTTTGTAGACTTCTGAGATACGAAGAAGCTGCTTTCGATTGGGGTAGGCATTTGGATTAACTTCAATTAGGGACTGACCAGAATCAATAATATAATCAGCTACAGTGTCTGTATCATCCTGAGAAAACAAACAGCTATCACCATAAGAAGTCATCGTTGCTTGATATTTAGTGGTCAGTGTTCCAGTGCGGTCATACTGAACTAATTCATCTCCAGTAATGACTCGAACATCGGTTATAATATCGTATTCATTTACCCGCAAAAAAACATATCGGCGTTCAGCATCAACCTCTTCATTCCATATTTGAACATTCATGCTTTTTTGAGTATAAACATCAAAATTCTGCCCAGGAAAACGGGGTTGTGTTTTTTTGAAGGAATTGGGAATAGGATAGCCCAGAGCTTTACATATTTCTTGTTTAACAATTTTGGAGCGTGTTCTCAGGGCTAAACCATCCAACGATAAACCAACAAGGTGATTAGAAAGTATAGATTCAAGAGCAAATAACGGAACATATAGGTAGTTGTCTGTTGGGTCAATAGGGTCATAGATGGATAATCCACTTTGATAGATTCTTTCTGGGTAGTTAATCATTTGTCCGCCTCCTCACCCGATTCGATGTACATGAATAATTGTGAAATAGGTATTCCTAAGCCGTTGGCAATTTTTTCAATATTAGCTATTGATATATTCCTTTTTCCGGTTTCCACGGAAGCATAATATGTCCTATCCATATTGATAAGGAGAGCAAATTTTTCTTGACTCAATCCTATTTTATTTCGATAAAAACGAATACATTTTCCAAATGATAATTGTATTGATGGCATGCTTTGTACCTCCTTTATATTATTATAAAAGTCAACGGCGTTAGAAACAACGGACTATAAGCAACAAAAAGAGTGTTGTTTCTAAAGAATAGATATCATTCTTGTGCTTTTTCTGCAAATATAAAAATCCCACAGATTTCACCCATGTAAGGATGAAATTTGGTAAACGTCAAATTAGCCAATCCAAAAGAGGACCGCAGCGCTGAAGCGAATCAGCGTTGCGGCTCAAAAGAATTATG
>ERZ808041.387-NODE-387-length-36285-cov-5.083904_pt1 | contig 36285 bp, 27 predicted proteins | sample MGYA00380192_ERZ808041 | MGnify/ENA primary metagenome ERZ808041 (study PRJEB31490, sample SAMN06133412) | mouse gut metagenome | isolation source: Z1_1 | host: mice | place: China: Chengdu | collected 2015-05 ...
TTCAGCGCGCGCTCCTGCTCCCGGCGGTGCTCCTTCTGTCCGGCGAGCTGTTCCATCATCAGACGCGCTCCGTCGATCTCCTTTTCAAGCGCCGCTGCGGCGACGTTAACCTGCGCGAGCGCCTCCGACGCCTGATCAAGCCGCGACGCATACGCGTCGCGTCCCTCGTTCACTTCTCCAAGCTGCCGCGCTACCTCGTCAAGCTGGCCGGAAAGCTCCTGTATCAGCCCGTCGGCTGATACGCCGGCGGCGCGTAGTTCGCGCAGCCGGGCTTCGAGCGCCTCATACTCCCTGGATGCCTGCTCACGGACGCGCGCGGCGTCCGCCTGCGCAGCCAGTAAACGCTTCTGCTCCGATTCACACCGGATGCGGTCCTCCTGCGCCGTGGCAAGCTCGCCGTCGACGCCCAGGATCGCCGCCTGCGCGGCGGAAAGCTCCTCCTGAACGGTCTTAATTTCACCATTGAGGCGCTCCATCCGATCCGCGCAGTCCTTTGCCTGCGCGCGCAGCGATTCAATTTCCTGCGCGCGGCTGAGGATTCCCGCGCTGCGCGCCGTCCAGCCGCCAGTCATCGAGCCGCCCGCGTTGACAACCTGTCCGTCGAGCGTCACAACGCGGAATTTATACCCGCTGCGCCGCGCCAGCGCAACAGCGCAGTCGATGTCGCGCACAATGGCGATGCGCCCGAGAAGCTGCGCTACAACGCCTTCATAGCGGCTGTCGCACCGCACCAGGTCGGCAGCGATACCAACAAACCCATCAGCAGATGAGAGCCAATCCTCCGAGAGCCGTCCGCCGCGCACCGTTGTCAGCGGTAAAAACGTCGCGCGCCCTGTTTTGCTCGAGCGCAGCATCGCAATCGCGCGCTTGGCGGCTGTTTCATCCTCAACGACAATATTCTGCATCGCCGCGCCGAGCGCAATTTCAATGGCCAGCGCATGGTCCCCATCGACTTCAATCAGCTTCGAGACAGGGCCGCACACGCCGGACAGCGCGCCCCGGCGCGCCTGTGAGACAACATATTTGACACTGCTCTGAAAGCCCTCCAGGCTGTTTTCCATATCGGTGAGCAGCCGCGCCTTCTGTAAGAAGCCGCGCGCCTGTTCATCGAGCGCGGCGCGCTGCTTTTTAAGCGCGTCGAGCTTCTCGCCGCGCCCCTCGGCGCGCAACAGATAACCGCGGCGCGTATTTTGGAGCGATTCTGACGCCGCAAGCACCTCGGCGAGCAATCCCTTACAGTCCGCAAGCTCCTTTTCGATCCGCGCCGCATTTTCATCGCCGACAACCGCCGCGTCCCGAAGCGCCTCAAGCCGCGCAATCGTCTCGTCAATCAGCGATCCGCTCGACGCCGACGACAGCTTCGCCTCCTGGATGCTCTGCGTAAGCCCGAAGCGCCGTTCTTTAAGCGCGTCCGCGCGTGTCCGGCAGTCCTCGCGGGCGGCTGTCAGCCTCACAATCTCCTGCTGCGTCTCCTCCTGTTTACGGTGCAGTTTCTCCAGCGCCGCCTGTTTGTCCGCAATCTCCGTTTCATATGTACGGATTTGCTCGTCAAGCCCGCCGCCGTCAGCATCCGCCTGCCGCAGTTCCGCGCCGATCTGTTCGATTGAAGCGCGGTTATGCGCCAGATCGTTCTGCATCACCGCGATGTCCGCACTGCTGTTCGCATTTTCCTCCTCAAGCGTCCGCGCCTGCGCACGCCGTTCGTCGATCTCAACGGCGAGCGCCTGCATATCTGCATACAGGGCGTTGATCCGCTGTTCCACCGCGTCCATTTCCGCCTGAATGCGGTCATGATCGTCCCTGCACAACAGGAGCTTGTCCTCCTGTTCCCGCAGAAGCGCCCGCGAGCGGTCGAGCGTCGCGATCCAAAGCGACAGCTCCAGCGTCTTTTTTTCCTCTGCCAGCGTTAAAAACCGGCGCGCCTTTTCCGCCTGCGCCTGCAAAGGGCCGACGCGCGCTTCAAGCTCCGCCAGGATGTCGCGCAGGCGCAGAAGGTTTTCCTCAGCGGCCTCCAGGCGGCGCTGCGCCTCCTGACGGCGGTAACGGTATTTTGAAATCCCGGCGGCTTCCTCAAAGATCTCACGGCGCTGTGTGCTTTTGGCGCTCACAATCTCCGCAATGCGGCCCTGTCCGATGATCGAATATCCGTCGCGTCCAAGCCCTGTGTCCATAAACAGTTCATGTACATCCCGAAGCCGCACGCTCGTGCCGTTGATACGGTATTCGCTTTCGCCCGACCGGTACAGACGGCGCGAAACGCTCACCTCGGCGCTGTCATAGGGCAGCGCGCCGTCCGCGTTTTCAATCGTAAGCTGCACATGGGCGTAGCCCTGGGGCTTGCGCGCCTGTGTGCCGCCGAAGATCACATCCTCCATTTTGCCGCCGCGCAGCGTTTTCGTCGACTGCTCACCGAGAACCCATCGCACCGCGTCGGCAATGTTGCTCTTGCCGCTTCCGTTCGGGCCGACCACAGCGGTGATCCCATCGTGAAAGGTCAGCCTTGTTTTGTCCGGGAACGATTTAAATCCCTGTATCTCCAAACCGCGAAGCCGCAAACTACACATCCTCCACTTTGACATCAAGGCCGCGCACATCGGCGTTCGGCCTGATTTTAATATCATATCCCTCAGCGCGCAGCCGCTGGGCCGGATGCGTCCCGTGCCCGCACAGCTTTGATACGCTTTTCGGCGCGACATGCAGCCGGTACCGTCCCGGCGGCCGCTCGCTTAACAGGCGTTCGGCGCGTTCGTACATGAGCGCGCCCTCGCACAGCTCCCGAAACGCCGGATGATACGGTCCGGCAAGCAAATGTCCGGCAAGCGACGGCTGCGCTTGCAGCCCCATACGGATCACGCGCATGCCGCGCGTCTCAAAAAATTCGAGCAAACGCGCGCCGAGCGCCGCTGCCTCCTGATGCGTCTGCGGGCGGTAAAGGCCCGCGCGCCAAAGCGCCGCGAGCCGCGTCCCCTCCAGCACGAGCGTCGGATAGACGCGTACCGTCGCCGGCATAAGCGCCGCGATCAGGCGCGCAGACATGAGATCAGACGCCCCGTTTGCGCCGTAAAGCCCCGTCATCATCTGAAGGCCCAGTTCCAGCCCGTGCGCCCGGACCAGCGCGGACGCGCGGTTCGTATCGGCTGCCGTGTGGCCGCGCCCATTTTTGGAAAGCACCGTGTCGTCCATGCTCTGCACGCCCAGCTCAACGGCCGTCACACCATAGCGCGCGAGCGTATCGAGCGTTTCATCGTCGATACAGTCCGGCCGCGTGGATATGCGCACGCCCGTAAACACGCCCCGCCCGAGAAACGGCCGCGCCGCTTCCAGCAGTTCAATCATATACGCGCGCGGTACCGCCGTAAAGCTGCCGCCGAAAAACGCGATCTGCGCCGTTCGTCCCTTCTGCGCAAGCTCCCCTTCGGCCCGCGCGCACAGCGCGGCCACAGCCGCGCCGTCGGGCGCGGCCTGCGCGCCCGAAATGGCGCGCTGATCGCAGAAGCTGCACTGATGCGGACAGCCCGCGTGCGGCACAAACACCGAAACGTTGGCGTGCTTCATCGGCCCATCAGCTTGAGCGCCTCGCGCGCGGCCGCCTGCTCAGCGCTTTTTTTGCTGCCGCCGCAGCCAACGCCGATCACGTTGCTGTTGAGCCGCACCTCGACCAGAAACTTTTTGTTGTGATCGGGTCCCGACTCATTTACAAGCACATAGGAAAGCCTCTCCTCCGGATTTTTCTGGATGATCTCCTGAAGCATCGTCTTATAGTCGCTGAATGCCAGATCGTCGCGGTTTTCCAGCGCGTCGACGATATAACCGAGCACAAATCTGCGCGCAGGCTCGATACCGCCGTCGAGATAAATCGCCGCGATCAGCGCCTCAAACGCGTCGGCCAGAATCGATGGCCGGGTCCGCCCGCCCATCATCTCCTCGCCGCGGCCGAGTTTGAGAAAATCGCCGAGACCGAGCGCCTGTGAAAATTCCCACAGCGATTTTTCACAGACGAGCGCGGCGCGCAGCTTTGTCAGGTCGCCCTCCGCCAGATGATACGTATGAAACAGGTAGTCCGACACGACAATTGACAGCACCGCGTCACCCAAAAATTCCTGCCGCTCGTTGCTGGAAATATTCTTTTTTACTTCATTGGCATACGAAGAATGCGTCAGGGCAATGTCGAGATACCGCCCATTTTGAAACGTATAACCGATACGGCCCTCCAGCGCGCTTGCGGACGCGCCCTCCTGCCCGGGCCTCACAGGCCGGCGCCCCCGCGCGCCTTGAGCTGCGCGAGCGAATCGACGATCTCCGTGATTACGCCGCGCTCGGTGTATTCCTTGGCCTGACGGATGGCGTTTTTAAACGCCTTGGCATTTGAGCTGCCGTGCGCCTTGATGACTGGACGTGTGATGCCCATAAGCGGAGCGCCGCCATATTCGGTGTAGTCCATCTTTTTTTTGAACTCCACAACGCCCTTGGCTACAAACAGCGTGCCAATCTTTGAGACGAAATTGCGCAGCAATACGCCTTTTAATTCCTTTGCGAACCACGAGCCAAGCCCCTCTGTCAGCTTGAGGACGATGTTGCCTGTAAAGCCGTCAGCCACCGCCACGTCGCAGCGTGTAAACGGAAGGTCGCGCGGCTCGATGTTCCCGATGAAATTGACCGGCGCGTTTTGAAACTGCTGATGCGCCTGCACCTGCAATTCCATGCCTTTTGTCTCCTCCGCGCCGATGTTGATCAGGCCGACGCGCGGATTCTTGACGCCCATGACGTGCTCCATATACGCGCTCCCCATAATGCCGAACTGCACGAGCATCTCCGGACGGCATTCCGTGTTCGCGCCCATGTCGAGCAGCATATAGCAGCCGTTCTGCGACGGGATCACCGTCGCGAGCGCCGCGCGCTTGATACCCTTGATGCGCTTGACAAACAGCGACGCTCCGACGACAATCGCCCCAGTGCTGCCCGCGGAAACAAACGCGTCGCCCTCGCCGTTGGCAAGCATCTTCAGTCCGACCGCCATCGTACAGTCGTCGTATGATTTGACGATCTCGGTCGAGTCGACCTCAACCGGGATGACCTTTTCCACATCAGCGATCGAAATGCGGTCGAGCGAAATTTTATTTTTTTCACATACGTCGCGTATCACGCGCTCGCTTCCGCACGCAATGATATCGACCCCATATTCCTGCACGGCCATCGCGCAGCCCTTCAAGATTTCAAGCGGCGCGTTATCGCCGCCGAAGGCGTCCACAATCACCCTCATACCATTATAACCTCCTGACTGTCAACCAGTGTCTGCCTGAGATGGGCAAGCCCCCGCTGCGCGATCAGCAGATACCGCTGCTGCTTGTCCTTCATCCGCTCGTCAAGCGGCGGCAGAAGCCCCATATTTGCACCCATCGGCTGGAAATCGGCGCAGGCAGGCCCGGAAACATACCGCAGCAGCGCGCCGCACATACAGTCAAGCGGTAGCTTCAGAGGCTCTTTTCCCTGTAAGCGCCGCGCAATCTGCCTGCCTGTCAGGATGCCCGACATCGCCGATTCCATGTATCCTTCCACGCCGGTGATCTGCCCGGCAAAATAAATCCGGTCATGCTCGCGCATCCGCATCGTTTCATCGAGCAGCCACGGCGACCCGATAAACGTATTGCGGTGCATCACGCCGTAGCGCATAAATTCCGCGTGCGCAAGGCCGGGGATCATGGAAAAGACGCGCTTTTGCTCTCCAAAGCGCAGGTTCGTCTGGAACCCGACAAGATTATAGAGCGTGCCCGCGCTGTTCTCGCGGCGCAGCTGCACAACCGCCCACGGGCGATGGCCTGTGCGCGGATTACGCAGGCCGACAGGCTTGAGCGGGCCGTAGCGGATCGTATCCGGCCCGCGCCGCGCCATGATTTCAATCGGCATACAGCCCTCGTACACACGTTTTTCAGCCTGGTCAAAGTCGTGCAGCGGCGCTGGCTCGGCCGTGCGCAGCGCCTCATAAAACGCCTCGTATTCCTCTTTATTAAAAGGGCAGTTGATATAGTCGCCGTCTCCGCGGTCATAACGCGCGGCGAAAAACACTCTGTCCAGATCGAGCGATTCATATGTCACAATCGGCGCGGCCGCGTCGTAAAAGCTGAGCGTCCCGCCGCACAATTCGGAAATACGCGCCGCGAGCGCGTCCGATGTGAGCGGCCCGGTTGCAATCACCGTCAAACGGTCAAGCGGGATATCCGTCACTTCGCCGGACACAACCTCAATCAAAGCGTGGGCGCGGATATGCTTTGTCACGAGCGCCGAAAAGGCGTCGCGGTCCACCGCGAGCGCCCCGCCGGCCGCTACGCTCGTCGCTTCGGCGCAGGCGACCGTCAGCGAGCCGAGCATGCGCATTTCCTCCTTGAGCATACCGGCGGCCGAGCCAAGCCTGCGCGCCTTGAGTGAATTCGAACACACAAGCTCGGCGAACTGCTCACTGTGATGCGCGGGCGAAAACCGCTGCGGCTTCATCTCGTAAAGGCACACCCGGATTCCCTGATTCGCCAGCGCCCATGCGGCTTCACACCCAGCCAGTCCCGCGCCGATTACGTGAACCGTCATTCGTCCGCTTCCTTCTTCGGTTTGACCGGACGCGCATAATCGCAGCCTTCCTTCAGACAGTGGATCAAGGCGCCGCGCCCCGTCTTTTGGAACAGCGTGGAACCGCACTTTGGGCACGTTTCAGAGAGCGGCTTATCCCAGGTCATAAACTGGCACTGGGGATTGTGCTCGCAGCCGTAGTAGCCCTTGCCGTTCTTCGACTTTTTGGCAAGCACCTTGCCGCCGCAGACCGGGCACAGGCCGCCTGTTTCCTTGACGATCTTTTTTGTATTGCGGCACTCCGGAAACCCGGGACACGCCAAAAATTTGCCGAAGCGCCCTGTCTTGATAACCATTTTGCGCCCGCACAGCTCGCAGACGATATCCGTCTCCTCGTCGGGCACCTTGACGCGCGTGCCGTCCATATTCTTTTCAGCCTGCTCCAGCGTCGTCATAAAATCGTCGTAAAAGCCGCTGAGCATCTTTGGATAATCGACGTTCCCCTCCTCGACCTCGTCGAGCGTCTTTTCCATATTCGCGGTAAATGTCACGTCGACAATCTTGGCAAACTGCTCCTCCATCAGCTTCGTCGTAACCTCTCCGAGCGCTGTCGGCTTGAGCGACTTGTTTTCGCGCTCGACATATCCACGCGCCAGAATCGTCGTGATCGTCGGCGCATAAGTGCTCGGACGGCCGATGCCGTTTTCCTCGAGCGTTTTGATCAGCGACGCTTCCGTGTAGCGCGCGGGCGGCTGTGTGAAGTGCTGGTTCGGCGTCAGCTCCTTGAGCGTCAGCACATTGCCCGCTTCCAGCGGCGGCAGTGAAGCCGTATTCTCATCGTCGGTGTCCTTCGACTCCTCATAGAGAACCGTAAAACCGTCAAATTTCACCGTGAAGCCGGACGCTTTAAACAGACAATTGGCCGCTTCGATATCGACCGCCACCGTATCGAGCAGGGCGTTGGCCATCTGGCTGGCGATGAAACGCTCCCAGATCAGCTTATAAAGCTTATATTGTTCAGCCGTCAAATCCTTCTTGACGCGGTCGGGCGTCAGCGATGGATCGGACGGGCGGATCGCCTCGTGCGCATCCTGCGCATTCTTTTTCGTTTTAAAAACGCGCCGCGTTGCAGGCAGGTACTCCTTGCCGTAGGTATCGGTTATATATATTTTCGCCTGTTCGGCCGCCTCGTCGGAGATGCGCAGCGAATCAGTACGCATATAGGTGATCAGGCCCGTCGCGCCGATGCCTTCGATCTCGACGCCCTCGTATAGCTCCTGCGCAACCTTCATCGTGCGCCGCGACTGGTAGCCCAGGCGGCGCGACGCCTCCTGCTGAAGCGTGGACGTGATAAACGGCGGCGCAGGGCTTTTGCGCCGCACGCCCTTTTTGACGTTACTAACAATATAGTCCGCTCCATCGAGCGACTCGACGATCTCCCTGGCGCGCTTTTCGTCCGGGATCGCCGTCAGCTCGAGCTTTTTGCCGTCGATGGCATAAAGCTTTGCTGGAAAGGGCTTTTTGGCATGGCCCTTCGCCGCGAGCTTGGCGTCGATGCTCCAGTATTCCTGCTGCTTAAACGCGCGGATTTCCTCCTCGCGGTCCATGATGATGCGCACCGCCACAGACTGCACGCGCCCGGCCGACAGACCCTTTCGCACCTTGCGCCACAAAAACGGGCTGATCTTATAGCCGACAATCCGGTCAAGCACGCGGCGCGCCTGCTGTGCGTCGACAAGCTTGACATCGATCATGCGCGGATGATCCATTCCGTATTTGACGCCCGACTTTGTGATCTCGTTGAAGGTCACACGGTTGGGCTGGTTCATATCGACGCCGAGCATCTGCGCCAGATGCCACGAAATCGCCTCGCCCTCGCGGTCGGGGTCCGTTGCAAGAAAAATCGCGTCGCTTTTTTGGGCGGCCTTTTTAAGATCCTTGATCAGATCCTCCTTGCCCTTGATATCGACATACATCGGTGTGAAATCATGGTCGACGTCGACGCCGAACTTGCTTTTGGGCAGATCGCGGACATGGCCCATCGACGCAACGACTTCAAAATCCTTGCCGAGGTATTTTTTAATCGTTTTCGCCTTGGCGGGCGACTCCACGATGACAAGATTGGACAAACAAACCATTCCTTTCCCGGGCCGCGCAAACAGCCGCCCGCAGAACAATACGCTCTATTTATAATGCGCTCATGCGCGTATCTTCTCAATCCTCTTTAAACGCCGCCCGGCGCCGACGGAATATACCGTCCGCCGGCCACGACGCGCGCAAATCCAGTCAATTCAAGCTCTGTGAGCGCCGAAAGCGTCTCAGCCGCGCCCAGACCGGCCAGCGCGGCCAATTCATCCCGCTCCAGCGCACGCGCGCCAAGCTGCGCGTAAACGGCGCGCGCCTGCGGGGTGACGCCCCGCTTCGCCAGCTCGCCGTCATCCATACGCGGCACATCGGCCTGCTTTGGCGCAGTGGCCGGCTTTGCACAGGCCTTGACGCCCTTTATCCGGCGCGGCGCGTTTTGCGGCGGCTTTGCGGCGTTTCTGTCCGCGCTCTTGATCCTCGCGGCGACCGTGCGCGCGTCGATCCGTTTTGGGAATCGGCCGATATATTCCTCCAGGATGCTGTATACGTTGACAACCACTTTGGCCCCGTCGCGCGCAAGCTTGTTACATCCGGCCATCGACGGATCGAAAATCTCGCCCGGCACGGCAAATACATCGCGGTTCTGTTGCAGGGCATAGCGCGCCGTAATGAGCGCCCCGCTGCGTTCCGGGGCCTGAACAACCACAACGCCCGCAGCGATGCCGGAAAGCAGACGGTTGCGGATACTGAAGCTGCCGCGGTTGACGCCCGTCCCAAAGGGAAACTCCGTGACAAGCGCGCCGCCCACATCCAGGATGCGCCGCTTGAGTTCGCCGCTGGCTGACGGATAATCGACGTCGAGCCCGCAAGCCAGCAGCCCGATTGTGCGGCCGGACGCCTGTAAAGCACCCGCGTGACTCGCCGTGTCGATGCCGGTTGCCAAGCCGCTCACAACCGTACAGCCGGCCGCAGCCAGGTCATGGGAAAGGCGGTACGCACTTGTAAGACCGTATTCGGTTGCGCTGCGCGTGCCGACCATTGTAATGACAAGCTCGTCCGAAAGGCCGGACAGGGAACCCTTAACATATAATATACACGGCATGGCGTCGATATTTGTCAAAGCTTCGGGATAGTCAGGATGATCCGGCCCAATCGCCATACATCCGAGCCGCTCGGCCGTCTTAATCTGCTCCCGCGCCCGGTCGAGCGTGGTTGCGCGCAGGCGCTCAATCTCCTTTGGCGCAAACATGCCCAAAGCCTCCAGCTCACGGGCGCTTTTTCCATAGAGCGCCTCGGGTGAAGAAAACTCCCGGATGATCCGGTCCGCCCTGACGCTGCCAAGCCCGATCGCATCCTGCAGCCACGCCCAGAAAACCACGTCCGTCATACCGCGCCTTCCTTTCTAACGGTACATCTCCCACAGAATCACACCGGCGGCCATCGCGGCGTTGAGCGACTCGCAGCCCGGCTCCATCGGAATCGTGAGCGCACCGTCGCAGAGCGCCGCAAGCTCCGGCGCGATGCCGCCGCCCTCGTTTCCGACGACGACCGCGCCGCCGCCATGCAGCGAAATATCCCGCAGCGAAACAGAGCCTTCCGCCGGCATCGCCGCCCAAACCGGCACGCCGGCCGCGCGCAGAGCGGCAATCGAAGCGGACAGATCGTCCGAAACGCAAGCCCTGGCGCGGAACACGCCGCCCATGGATGCGCGCAGTACCTTTGGCGCGTAAAGGTCGGGACAGTCCGCCGACAAAATGACGCCGTCCGTCCCAAACGCGGCGGCGGTGCGCAGGATTGTCCCCACATTGCCGGGGTCCTGAAGCGAGGAAAGCAGGAGATATTTTCCGTTACTGCCTATTTTAACAGGTTGCGTCCTGTTGTCAAGCATCATAAACACGCCAAAAACGCCCTGCGGGCTAACCGCTCCGGCAAGCTTGGCTGCTACGGACGGCGAAATCTCATAGAGACGCCGGCACGCAGCCGCGACGGGCATGAGCCGCCGCCTGACGCTGTCCGTCAAATCCTGTGTGAGAAAAAGCGCCTCGGGCGTATAACCCGCTGTGAACGCCTCAAGCGTCAGCTTGACGCCTTCAGTTGTGAAGCGGCCATCCTCTCTCCTGCGCCGGCGTGAGGACGCAAGCGCCGTATACTGTTTTACCGCCGGATTTTCGCGCGAAGTAATTGTCTGTCCGCGCATACAGGCCCCCCTTTTGCACGCAAAAACCGCGCGCAGAATCCCACTGTCCCCCGGCCTTGAACGGCCGGAGGGAAAGCTATAAAAACACGCCCGCGTTTTGACCGCGGGCGTTAAAAGATTAAAGGGCTGCCTTTGCCTTTTCAACAAGCGCCGTGAATGCGGCGGCGTCATGAATGGCGATTTCGGACAGCATCTTCCGGTTCAGCTCCACGCCGGCTTTTTTCAGACCATTCATGAAAGAACTGTAATTGATGCCGTTCGTGCGGCAGGCCGCCGAAATCCTGGTGATCCACAGGCTGCGGAAATTGCGCTTTTTCTGCTTGCGGCCGATAAAAGCGTAATTACCGGATTTCATAACCTGCTGTTTTGCCATTTTAAAGAGCTTGCTCTTGGCGCCAAAATAGCCCTTGGCAAGCCTCAGCGTCTTTTTCCTTCTTTTACGGGTCATCATTGCGCCCTTAACACGTGCCATATCCGTATACCTCCGTCAACTTCCGATTATTTATAAGGAACGAGCAGTTTGATCGTCGCCACATTCGTCTTGTCCGCATAGGTGGAATGGCGCAGGCGGCGTGTACGCTTGGTGTCCTTCTTGGTGAGGATGTGGGACTTATAGGCGTGGGCGCGCTTGACCTTTCCGTTCTTGGTCAACTTGAAGCGTTTTTTCGCACCGGTATGAGTTTTCAGCTTAGGCATTTTTATTTCCTCCCTTGGTGGTTGTTACGGGCTTGGGCGAAATGAACATCACCATGCTGCGGCCTTCCATTTTCGGCAGCTTTTCCACATTTCCGTATTCGGCCACAGCCTCGGTAAAGCGTTTCATAATGTTTGTACCCAGCTCCGGATGCGCCATCTCACGTCCGCGGAAGCGCAGGGCAGCCTTTACCTTGTCGCCGCCCTCCAAAAACTTGATGGCACGGTTGACCTTGGTGTTAAAATCGTTTGTATCGATATTTAAGGAGAGGCGAATCTCCTTGATCTCGATCACCTTCTGATTTTTGCGGGCTTCCTTCTCGCGCTTCGCCTGCTCGAACTTGAACTTGCCGTAGTCCATAATCTTGCAGACGGGCGGCGTGGCTTGAGGAGCAATCTTCACAAGGTCCATATTTTTCTCGATAGCCATGTTCTGCGCGGTTGCCAGCGGCACGATACCGAGCTGCTCGCCCTGCGTACCGACCAGGCGGACCTCCTTGTCTCTGATCTCCTCGTTGATGAGCAAATCCTTGCTGCTAATACGAAACACCTCCAAAACCGATTCAAACAAAATAAATTGAGCGCGGGGCATACCTTCCCCACGCTCAACAATCAAACATACCTTGCCGCTGCCGGCAAGCTGTATTGACCAGCCGCCCGCTGGCGGCGAGGTGAGAACAGGGTGCTGCTCCACTTTCTTTACCGATCTATTTTATCACGCCGGTTCCCGCCTGTCAAGTCCTGTTTTGCGCCCGACGGGTATACCCGAAACATTCCCTGTAAAGCCGGTATCCCACATACTGCCGGTAACTGCTCCAACGGTGCCTGTAATACGCATTCCAATAGCTGATCATCCTGTTGTAGCCTGACAGAAGCGCGCGCGGATTGAAGCTGAACAACTGCCGGTACCATTTTGTATCCCTTTGGGCAAGCCGGCCATAGATCAGCTCCAAAATCTCGACGACGTACTCATCGCATACCTTCAAAATATAGGGTATGGCCCACAGCGGCGGTTCCCCCTCCAAAAGCGCGCCAATATGGCGTTCCCGGACAAAGCCGTCGCAGCTTCTTGAAAACAGGCAGTGGTAAATCGTTTGCTGCACAGGCGTGAAAACGCCGGCCGGCACGCCGTCAAGAATATACAGGCGGTACGGAAAGGCAATCGCCTGCCCGTCTGGCAGCAGCCAGGAAAGCTGATCCTCACTCACCGCCCAGCCGACATTATAATAGGTACGCATCGGGATTCGATCACAGACGCAGCAGACGGACGTGCCCAGCTGTTTCGGGAACCCGTCCGCAAGCATCGCCGCGTCCGCGCGGCTCAAGGGTTGCCTTCCGGCTTACTGCATAGCCGACCCAAGCGCGCCGGACCGCTGATTCAACATGGCGATTCCCCTTTCACAATACAATCTCACAGGACAGCGCGAACGAATACAGCACGCATTCCTTAACCGGCACGCCAAGCGCCTCTGTCAGCGCGTTTCGATAGAGGGCGAGCTGTACGCGGTACCGCTCGCGCAGCTCGTCGGGCGTTTTGACGCGGTCCGTCTTGTAATCGACGACGACCGCACCGTCCTCCTCCAGGAACACGCAGTCCGCGACGCCCTGGATCGCCGTTTCCCCGCCGTTTGTAAACAGCGCGCTGTACGCGCCAAGCTCCCGTTCGCCGGCTTCCGCCAGAAAACGCAGCTCCCGCCAGACCTGTTTAGCCGAAAAAATACGCGCGGCCAGCCGCGAGGAAAAGAACGCGCGCACGCGGTCCGGGCGGATCGAATCCGTCTCCTGCCGTGAGAGAAATCCCTCCCGCGCCATACGCGCGATCTCACCCGAAGCGTCACGCGCGGCGGCTTGATAATCGGCGAACTGCATAAATTTATGCAGCGCGTTTCCCCGCTGCGCGCCCGTCAGCCCGCCGCCCTGCAAAAACGCCGGGCGCGCCGAAAACCGGTAGGACGCCGCATACGCGCCGCCGGCAAGCTGTGAAACAGCCATCTTTGTCGGAATTTTTGTCTGTGCTTCAAACGGATAACGAAACGCCAGCCGGCGCCGCAGCGCCTCCAGCGCCGCTTCGTCCGGCGAGGCCGCCGTTGTTTCACTGGTTTTTTCCGCGTCCGGTTCGCCGTCGGCCGCCGCCTTCAGCTCGAAGGTGAGCGGCGCCTCGGAAGCGTCCAGCGGCGCGCCCGCCAGGCCGAAGCGTTCGGCCAGAGCTGGATGGCGCGCCGCGGCCATCAAAATCCAGTCGAGATAAGCGTTCGCGCCGCGTACCTGATGCGGCGGCAGCTTCCCGTCCGTCCCGCTCTCGGACACAAGCGCGCAGAGCCGTTCCTCCGGTTTCGTCACCACGCCCGTGATGACGATGCGCTGCTTGGCGCGCGTGAGCGCCACATACAATACGCGCAGCTCCTCCGACAGCATCGACCGCTCAAGCTCCAGTCGCAGCGCCTGCATCGGTACGGTCGTATACTGCTTCATCAGCTCAAAGTCGCGCCGCACACACGCAAACCCAAGCTCCGAGTGCAGCAGGGTGTTGCCGTTTAAATCCTCGCGGTTAAACCGCTTGGCCGTATCGCAAAGAAACACAACCGGAAATTCCAGCCCCTTCGACCGGTGGATGCTCATAACGCGCACCACATCGGCCTGCTCGGACATGCTCGCCGCCGGAGCAAAGTCGCCGCCGCGGTCGATCAGGCGGTCGACAAAGCCGATAAAACCGCTCAATCCTTTGTAGCCGCCCGCATGATAATCGCACGCATACTGTACCAGCAGCAGCAAATTCGCACGCCGCGCCTGCCCCATCCGCATCGCCTGCACCTTGCCCATATAATCGCATTCCTCATAAATTTTGCGGATTACAGCGTCGGCTGTGGCGTTGGCCGCAAAGCGGCGCAGGCGCGCGATCGTATCGACCGCGTTCGCCGCGCGCGAATCGCCCGCCCCGGCGGCCCTGGCGGCCGCGATGTAAAGCGGCGCGCGCCGGTCCGCCAGGCGGATCTGTGTCAGCTCGTCGGCTGTCAGGCCGAACAGCGGCGACAGCAGCGCCGAGGCAAGATCAATATCGAGCGTCGGATTGCCGAGCACACGCAGCAGCGCGACGACCGGCGCGATTTCACGCGATGTCAGAAACCCGCTTTTCGGCTCTGCCCAAACCGGCACGCCGCGGCGTGTGAGCGCGTCGAAATACGCCTGCGCCTTCTGTGCGGGCGAACGCAGAAGCACGCAGATGTCCGACGGCCGCACGCGCCTTGTCACGCCGCCGTCAGCGACAAGGTCGCCGCGCTCCAGCATCCCGGCAATCTGTTCCGCAACGTCCCGCGCCTCAAGCTGCGTGCTGTCAAGCTCCCCGGCATACTGCGACGCATCGATCAGGCGCAGCGTACAGCCCGCCTCGATTCCCTCCGGAAAGGACGCGCCCGGCGAAAGCGCCTCCTCCTGATTATAGTCCACCTCGCCGATTTCACCGCTCATGAGCTGTGAAAAGAAAAAATTGACGCAGCCGGTCACAGCCTGCGCGCTGCGAAAATTTTTCCCCAGCACGATTTTGGCTGGGAACGTCCTTCCGTCATATGGCGCAAATCGTTTCTTTTTCTCCATGAACAGTTCCGGCATCGCCTGCCGGAACCGGTAGATGCTCTGCTTGACGTCGCCGACCATAAACAGGTTGCTTTCATTCTGCGATACGGCGCGGAAAATGATCTCCTGCGCGGCGTTCGTGTCCTGAAATTCGTCGATAAGCACCTCGTCATAGAGCGCGCCCGCCTCCTGTGCAAGCTCTGTCTTTGCATAGCCTGGACCGGCTTTTTTTACAAGCAGCGAAATTGCATACTGCTCCATATCGGAAAAATCCATCAGGTATTTTTGCTGCTTTTGTTCCGTAAACAGGCGGTCAAACGCGCGCGTCAGATCGAACAGCAGCGATACCATCGGCCGCAAAAACGCCACATCGTCCAAAAACTCGGCCGACGAGGCGCAGAACTGCCGGTCGCGCAGCTCCTCCACAATGGCGCGCGCGCTTTTGCGAAGCGCCTGCACGGCGCTTTTTTGTGGGCTGTCGCCGCGCAGCGGACGCAGCTTTTCAAATGTAAACAGGCGCAACCGTTCCTGCACGCGGTCCCAGTCGCGCGCTGTGAGAGCGGCAAAAGTTTGTTCAAGCTGCAACAGATCGCCGGAAAGCGCGGCGCCATACGCCGCCTGTACGGCCTCGTCCTGCGCTGCCAGCGCGAGCGCGCGGCGCAGCAGGGACGCCGCATGCCCCAGCGCGCCTTTGGCATAGTCAAGGATACAGCGCCCCCAGATGGAATCGGCCGCGCGCACGCCTTCGCCGTAATAGGCGAGCTTATCGTCCAGCCAATCGTTGTAAAATGGGTGCGCACGTACAAAATCATAGAGCGAAAACAGCGTATCAAACACCCGGCGGTCGTCACGGCCCGCGCTTAACAGCTCGACAAGCTGTGAAAACCTGCCGTCCGCGTCGTCGGACAGAAATTGCTCGATGCACGCGCGCGCGCAGTCGCGCCGCATAATTTCCAATTCGCGCTCGTCGGCGGCGCGCGTGTTCGACGCGATGCCGAGCGCCTGGAAATTGCTGCGGATCAGCTCCAGACAGAACGAATGAATCGTGCTGATCTGCGCGCGCCCAAGCAGAAGCTGCTGCCTGCGCAGGCGGCGGTCCTCTGGATGCGCCGCAATCAGCTCGGACATGCGCGCCATGATACGCTGTTTCATCTCAAGCGCCGCCGCGTTTGAAAACGTGACGATTAGCAGACGGTCCGCATCGACCGGATTTTTTTCGTCAAGGATACGTCCGACAACGCGTTCGACCAGCACAGCCGTTTTGCCGCTTCCCGCCGCTGCCGACACAAGCACGGCCCCGCCGCGCGCAGCGATTGCATCCGCCTGCTGCGGCGTCCATTGTCGTTCAGCCATCGCCCATCCCCTCCTCCATCCGTTTCATCGCTTCAGCGCGGTCAAGCTCCGCGAGACGGCGCACCGCATCGCCGTCCTCATGACCGCAAACAGCGTGATAGTCGCACCAGTCGCACGGCCTGTAATTGGAAAGCCCTTCGACCGGCTCCGCGCCGATTTTTCCGTCGGCCAGCCCCTGTGCGATCCCGATCAAATGGCGTTCCACCTCACGCCGGATCAGCCCCATCTGTTCCAGCGACGCCAGAGAGCTGCGTGCGTCAAAGCTGCCGTCCTTCTTTGTTTTGACCGGAATAAACACGCCCGCGAGATTCGGCTCCATGGCCGAGAGCACAGAGCGGTCCTCCAGCAGAATGCCGTTCATCCGCAGCCGTTTAAGCCGCTGCGCCTGAATTTCCTCGCCGGACGCGTTCCTTTCTGCCTGTATAACGCTGTCGCGCGCGGGCATGTAGAGCACGCCGGCCGGCACGGTGCCGTCCGCCTCGCAGATGGAAAAGAGATAGATCAGCATCTGCATATTCAATCCATAACAGATGTCGGAAAGGCTGAACGTTTTCGCGCCCGATTTATAATCGACGACACGCACATATTTTTTCCCGTCCTGTTCGAGCACGTCGACGCGGTCGACAATCCCTTCGACGATTACACGCGTCCCATCCGGCGCGCGCAGGTCGAGCGGCTGCACCGGCGCGTCAAGTCCAATGGGAAGCTCAAACGCCGCAGGTTCAAACGCGCTTTGGCCAAACTCAAGCGCCAGCCGCTCGATCAAACGCTGAATCGTACCGACCAGGCGGCGGAACAGGTATTTAAAGCGCGCGGGCATCTCGTCGTAATTGGCGATGCGCGCCTTTAAATCCGCGTCGATGATCGCGGTGATCTCACTGCGCAGCAGCTCGCCGTTGAGCTGCGCAAGGCCGCGGCCGCCATATTTCTTCACAATCTTTTCAAGCACCAGATGAATCAGCGAACCGGATTCAATTGGATTGAATTCCGCGCGGCGGCGCGGGCGCAGACGCAGGCCGACCCGGCAGAAATAGGAAAAAGGGCATTCATAATACAATTCAGCACGCGACGGCGAGATGCGCATTCGCGTACCGAACAGCGCGCGCGCTGCGCCGCGGCCTTCCAGACTGAAGGCGCGCGGCGCGCCCAGCGCCTCCAGCGTGCGGATGCGCGCCGGGTCCTGCTCCGTAAAATAACTTCGCAGCACCGCTGTTTCCGGCGTATCGTCGCGCCAATGGCGCATCATTGCGTCAAAGGCGGAGCGTTCTCCGGCGGCGCGCGCCAGCGCGCCGCCGGCAGAGCCGCGCGCCGGCGCGCCCACAAGGGCGCGCACCTCGTCCACAGCGGACGAGGCCGTGCGCGCAGCCCCCGCCGCATCGCGCAGCGGATAGGTCAGCCAAAGCGCCTCGGACGCCTGCGTCAGGGCAAAGTAAACATAATACCGTTCAAAAAGCGCCGTCTGCTCCGGTGTGCGCAGCAGATCAACCCCCTGCGTGCGCAGGCGCTCGCGCTCGGCGGCTGAAAAAATGCCGGACGGACTGCTCCACAGCGGGAACACGCCCTCGTTCAGCCCGATAACAAAGACTGCGCGCGGCGCGTTCGGGCGGATACGGTCGGCCGTACCGGCGATCACCTGGTCGATTGTCTGGGGCAGCGAACCGATATCAACCGTGGACACGCCCAACCGCAGCAGGTCTGTCAGACGGGCAAGCGGCAGAGAAATGCCTGCGAGCGCGCCGCCGAACACATCGAGCAGGCCGATCACCGCGTCCCAAACCTGCGCGCTTAAATCAAGAAAACGCCGCGCATCCCCCTCCTCCATCCCTTCGGCATAGTCCCGCAAACGGCACGCGGCGTCAACCTGCTCCAAATAGGAATAGATTGCGCGCGCAAAGCCGCGCCCGTCGCAGCCGCGCAGGCTGTCCGCCAGCCGCTCCAGCGGCCCGATCAACGCCGCGCGCGCGGCGTTGATCCGTGAAAGTCGTTCGCGCTGCTCGTCGGAAAACGCCCCCTCCATTCCGTCGGGATGATTTACAAACGGCGCGGCCCACGCCGTGCCGGATACGCCCCAGGTAAAGCAGTAATTTTCCAGCAGCCCTGCCTCCACAGCGTCAATCCCGGAAATGCATGTCTTTGCAAGCGCGAGCACCGCCTCGCTGTCAAAACGACCGCGTACCGCGTCAAGCGCACAGAAAATTCCATTTACGAGCGGATGGACCTGGATATCAACGCGGCGGTCGGCAAAATATGGAATATCATACCGGGCAAATACCGTCTCCAGCGGGACAAGGTACGGTTCCAAAGCGCGTCCGATCAGCGCAATGTCGCGGTAGCGATATCCCTTCTCGCGGACAAGCGCACAGATTTCCCCGGCAATATATTCGATTTCATCGTATACGTCCTCACACGCCGCAATCTGTACACCATCCGGCGCGCCGTCGTATGGCGCAGGCGTCTCCTGCGGATACGCCTGCGCAATCCATGCGAGCGCGCCGGGTACGAAGCGGCGCGGCGTTTCCAGCAAAACAGGCGCGGCCACAGCCGCGCCCGCCTCCCGCGCGGCGCGCACAAGGCGCGCCGCCGTATGCGCCGCGCACGCGAGCGCGCCGGTCTCGTCGCCCTGCCAAAGGCCCATACAGGTCAGCGCGGCCCAGACATGCGGGCTGTCCGTCAGCACAAACTTCAAAAGTTTCCATTCCGCGCCCATAAAGGCCATAAAGCCGTCAATAAACACATCATAGCCGGCAAAAAAATTCCGTCCCTCCAGGCGCTTACAGGCGCGCGCAAGACAGTCGTCCGGATCGCTGTAGCCGCGTTCGATCACCGCCTGATACGCGTCAAAAATAATCGCGATGTCTGAAAGCTTGTCCCCGAACGCGCCGCCCAAATCCTGCGCCGCGCCGCGCAGAGCCTCAGGAGACGCGCCAGCTGTTTTCAATTCGCTGATCTGCTCGCACATTGAGGCCGCGAACGCGGCGTTCGCTGCATTTTTTCCATAGATCTTGAGCGCGCCGCCCACCTCGCCAAGCGCCACGCTCATCAAAAGATATTTCGCGGCCTCCTCCAGATGCACGCCCGCAAGCCCGCCGTATTCCCGGAAAATCCGGTCGCAAAGGCGTGTAAAACTGAGCACCTCCACCTGTAAAGCGCCCCGAGCGCCCAACCGCCGGTAAAGAGCCTTTTCGCTCTCAAACGAATACTGCTCCGGCACCAGCAGGATCGCCCTGCCGCCGCCCGACACGCAATCGGCGATGCGTTCATGCAACAGCGTCGTCTTGCCGGCGCCAGCCATTCCAAAAATCAAATGCAGCATCGCCGCTTCCTCCTTCCAAGAGCAGTTTGGTTGTACGCTTTTGATTATATCCGATCGCTGCCGAATATACAAGCGCGGCGCCCCTCTGCGTTTTTGACGCAGGGGCGCCGCGCTTCATGGTACGCAACCGCATTATAGGCTCATGCCCAATTTGATCGCGCGAATATTTGGCTCCAAAAGGTGCTGCTTTTTGGGCGGCACGCATTTGGCTACAGCCTGCTCCACCGCCTCAAGGGAAGCAAAGCGCGCTTCCTGGAGGGCCTTTCCGAGCAGAATATTGTTCGAAAGGCCGGAAAGGCCCTCCGTGTCCGCCTTTTCAGCCGCCGGGACATAAAAGCAGCGGATATCAGTCCGGTCGCTCCTTTTTGCAATCAGCGAGCTGTCAATGACCGCGATGCCGCCCGGTGCGACCTGATCGATAAACCGGTCGTAGGACGGCAGGTTCATTGCGATCAACACATCGGGATTCAGCACAAGCGGAGAGCCGATCGGCTCGTCGGACAGGCATACGGAACAGTTGGCCGTACCGCCGCGCATTTCGGGGCCGTAGGAAGGCAGCCAGGAAACATATTTTTCCTCAATCAAACCGGCGTACGCCATGATCTTTCCGGCGAACAGGACGCCCTGGCCGCCGAAGCCGGCTAAAAGCACACTCAGCATCAGCCCCTGACCCCCTTTTCCGTTTTGTCGGCATAGACGCCGAGCGGATAATACGGCATCATATTGTCGCGCAGCCACTGGAGCGCCTCAACGGGCGTAAGTCCCCAGTTGGTCGGGCAGGTGGACAGGATCTCGACGATTGAAAAGCCCTTTTTTTCAATCTGACAGGTAAACGCTTTTTTGATTGCGGCGGCAGCCTTGCGGATATTCGGCACGCTGTCGACCGCCACGCGCTCGGCATACGCAACGCCGGAAAGCGTCGAGAGCATCTCGCACACGCGCACCGGGAAACCCGCGTAAGCGACGTCGCGTCCGGTCGGCGTTGTCTGCGTCACCTGGCCCGGCAGGGTAGTCGGGGCCATCTGGCCGCCGGTCATACCGTAAATGGCGTTGTTGACAAAGATAACTGTAATATTTTCGCCGCGTGTTGCAGAGTGGACCGTTTCGGCGGTGCCGATGGCCGCCAGGTCGCCGTCGCCCTGGTAAGTGAATACGACGCTGTCCGGCAGGGAGCGCTTGACCCCTGTCGCAATCGCAGGCGCGCGCCCATGCGCAGCCTCGATCATATCGCAGCCAAAATAATTGTACGCCATAACCGAACAGCCGACAGGCGCGATACCGATGGTGCGCCCCTCGCAGCCAAGCTCGTCGATCGCCTGTGCGACAAGCTTATGGATCACGCCGTGCGTGCAGCCGGGGCAATAATGCGTGGGCACGTCCAGAAGGGCGTGCGGTCTTTGATAAACAACTGCCATTACTTGTCACCTCCCGCCATTTTTTCAATTTCCGAAAGGACCTCCGCCGGCGTCGGAATAATACCGCCGGTGCGTCCGAAGAAACCGACCGGTGCCTTGCCGTTGACCGCCAAGCGCACGTCGTCAACCATCTGTCCCATGCTCATCTCCACGCTGAGGAAAGCCTTTGCATGTCCGGCCGCCTTCGCAATCGGCTCCGCCGGGAACGGCCAAAGCGTCATCGGACGGATCATACCGACCTTGATCCCCCTGGCGCGCGCCGTATTGACAGCGCTGCGCACGATGCGCGAGGTCGCGCCGTATGCGACGACGATATAATCCGCGTCGTCAACCAGATATTCCTCGCTGCGCGTATGCTTCTGCTTGATTTGCTCATACCGTTCAAACCGCTCAAGGATACGGCTCTCCAGCTCGTCCGGCTGGAGGTACAGGGAGTTGACAATGTTATGCGCGCGCTGATTCTGATGGCCGTTGGTCGCCCAGGAACCCTTGTCATACTGCTTGACCGTGCGCTCCGGGAATACGACCGGCTCCATCATCTGGCCGAGCATGCCATCCGCGAGAATCATCGCGGGCACGCGGTAACAGTCGGCCAGATCGAACGCGTCAAATACCATGTCGACCATCTCCTGGATGGACGACGGAGCGAACACGAGCACATGCAGGTCGCCGTGACCGGGCGCGCGCGTCGCCTGCCAGTAATCGGCCTGGGACGGCTGGATCCCGCCAAGCCCCGGGCTGCCGCGCTGCACATTGATAATCAGACACGGCAGGTCCGCGCCCGCCATGTAGGAAATCCCTTCAGATTTGAGCGAAATACCCGGCGAGGATGACGAGGTCATTGCGCGCACGCCCGCCGACGCAGCGCCATAGACCATGTTGATCGCTGCGACCTCTGATTCAGCCTGCAAATATGTACCGCCGATCTTTGGCATCTGCTTGGCCATATACGCCGCGACTTCCGTCTGCGGCGTGATCGGGTATCCGAAAAAATGACGGCAGCCCGCCCGGATCGCCGCTTCGGCGAGCGCCTCGTTTCCCTTCATCAAAACCTTTTCGGTCAGAGCCATGTTTTCACTGCCTTTCCTTGCATACTGTCCGCCCCGGCGCGCTGCGCCAGGCGGCGCCCGTTCTATTTCTCAACCGTAATCGCGCAGTCCGGACACATCTGAGCGCACATCGCACATCCGATGCACTTGCTCATGTCCTCGACGCAGGCAGGATGATACCCCTTCTGGTTCAGCGCCTTTTTGTCAAGAGAAATAATTTTCTTAGGGCAGACCTGCACGCAAAGCCCGCAGCCCTTGCACGTGTCCCGATTGACCGTCATTTTCGCCATACCTCAACACCTCCTTCATTAAAACATGCTTTATGGAACGCGAGCGGCTTTAAGCCTCCCACGGCTTTTTGACATAAATCCGCACCGGATAAACCGGCAGGCCGGGCGCATACGCGCGCACGGCGTCCGCCAGATCCTCGCGCGCCGCCGTAAATAAAAGCGGTATCTGATATTGCAGCGCAGTTTCCCGGGCATATGCCGCCGAACGCGAGATGTCCTCTGCCGTTGTGATCTCCGCAAGGTTTGAATTGTTGACGACGGCCGTCGCCGTCAGACGCGCCGCGCACTCAATCTCACCGAGAATCTGGGCGGCTTCGCCGCTTGTACGCGTCAGATAGCGGTAAGCGTTGACAACATACAGCATATCGCATCCGCCGCTCTCCTTGATGTGCGCGCTGTAGCGTCCAAGCGCGGCCGCGCCCGCGTCGTCGCCGCCGACGTCGATCACGATGCGCCGGCCGCCGTCAAGCTCCGCGTCGAGCCGTCCGTCGAGCGCCGGGATATCAAGATTGGAACGCGCATATACAGGCGCGATCAGGCGGATGCCGTTTTCCTCCGCCAGCGTCTCGAAGTCGGCGCTGCGGAAATATGGGTTTACAATATCAAGATCGACAAGCGTGACTTCCTCGCCGGCGGCGCGCAGGCTCATCGCCAGATTCACCGACAGATTCGTTTTTCCGCTGCCGTAATGACCTGTTACAACCACAATCCGGTTTAGCTGCTCAAGCAAGCCATTCCCCCCTGCCTTTTTTCATATTGCACGGCGTGGCGGCCGCAATTACATATAATTATATCACCGCGCCCGGCCTCGTACAATAGAATGGGCGCGATTCCAGCGATTTCTTGCGCTTTCGCACATTGTTCAGATAAAGCGGTGAATAAATAAAAACGCCTCCCCGCAATCCGGGGAGGCCAGCTGCCCCAAACTGCTACCGTTTTTTCTTCTTGGAAAGAATAACATATACAACAATCAGAATAATGGATACGACCAACAATCCGCCCATAATTGGCAGAAGCATACCGCTGCCATCGCCCGTGGAAGGAATGCCGGCAAATACAGGCATGCCAAGAAAAGCCGCGCAAAGCAGCGTCATCATAACTGAAATCAAATGTTTGCCGCGTTTACCAAACATCACCTAAGTTCCTCCTGTGTTATATCAATGCCCACAGCGTCAAGCGGTTCTCCACCGCTCCGCCATGCTTCGACAATATATTCCTATTATAACAGCTCCAAGCCTTCTGTCAATAATAATTGTTCTCTGTGGATATTTTTCATCGGCTGTTCGCGCTTGAGCCGGGCCGCTCTCCGTTTGCTCCAAATACACCTGTTCAGCTTAACCGTCCGGCTTTCGGCCGCCTCGCCGCACAAGCTGCAAAACCGCCCCGATCAGCAGGCAGCCGAAAAAAATGCCTCCCCAAATCAGCCATCCGCTGCAGGTGCGGCCGCCGCCCGGATCGGTTCCCACGCTGCCGAACGCCATACCGCAGAAAAACCCGGCAATGTATCCCACTGCCGCCGCAGCGGACAAGATTCCCGCGTGAAAAAACGCCGCGACAGCCGATACGGCGACGCCGGCGCACAGCAGGTAAAACAGAAACGATTTCATGCCGTGCAGGTCAAAAAACAGATATCTGCTAAGCAGATATGAAATCAACAGCGCGCCGGTCGATCCGGCGCACTGGGCCAGCATCCGCTTCATGACGTGATTCATCTCCTCCATCATCATGATCGTCCCGTTTGAAACATGCAGCGCGGCAATCCGCACTTGCAAAGAAAGCCCGCATTATGTATAATAATGTCTATCTGTACAAAAAGCAAGCAAAGAGGTAAAAGGTTGCGGCAAAATTTGAGGAGGGATTTTACATGCAGATTGACACAAGCATCCTGATCGCATTTATCCTCTATTTCGGCGCGATGCTCGCCATCGGCATCTACTTCTACAGGAAATCGAAAAACATTTCCGACTACTTTCTCGGCGGACGGCAGCTCGGCAGCTGGGTGACGGCGCTCAGCGCGCAGGCGTCCGACATGTCCGGCTGGCTTCTGCTCGGGCTGCCTGCGGCGGCGTTCTGGTCCGGGCTTTCCGCCGCGTGGATTGCTATCGGCCTGGGGATCGGTACATATCTTAATTGGAAGCTTGTCGCAGTGCGGCTGCGCAAATTCACGTATGTCGCCGACGATTCGATCACCATCCCGCAGTACCTTCAAAACCGTTTCATGAGCAAATCGACTGCGATCCGCAGCGTCTGCGCCGTCATCATTTTCGTATTCTTCCTGGTCTACACAGCTTCCGCGTTCAGCACGGGCGCCAAGCTGTTCCAATATGTATTCCACTTCGACTACGTCACGGCGCTGACAATCGGCTCGATCGTCATCATCGCATACACCTTTCTCGGCGGCTTCCTCGCCGCATGCTGGACCGACTTCATCCAGGGCATGCTGATGTTCGCGGCGCTTGTGATTGTGCCGATTGCAGCCGCGTTCAATACGCCCGGTCTTTCGTCTGATTTCATCGTGAGCCTGGGCGGCGACAATTTTCTCAACCTGTTCGCTGACGCCAGCGGAAAAGTCGCGCTTGTAACCATCATTTCCGGGCTTGTCTGGGGGCTTGGGTATTTTGGTATGCCGCATATTCTTGTGCGCTTTATGGCCATCAAGGACAGCGCCATGATTAAAAAGAGCCGCATCATCGCCATGATCTGGGTTGTAATCACGCTTGTCGCCGCCGTCTGCGTCGGCGTGATCGGGTTGGCTTTCCTCGGCAATCACGGCTATTACACGGATGCCGGTGCGGCAGAGGTCATTTTCATGGACCTTGTCACGCGCCTGTTCCCAGGCTTTATCGCCGGTGTGCTGCTTTCGGCCATCCTCGCGGCCGCCATGAGCACGGCAGATTCGCAGCTGCTTGTCGCTGCGTCCGCCGTTTCCAACGATTTTTACAAGGCGCTTTTCCGCCGCAACGCCTCCAATAAGGAGCTGATGTGGGTGTCGCGCGCAGCCGTTATGATTATCGCGGTCGTCGCCTATCTACTTGCCCTCGACCCGAACAGCAGCGTCATGGGCCTTGTCTCCTATGCCTGGGCCGGCTTCGGCTCGTCCTTCGGACCGGTCATCCTGCTCTCGCTGTTCTGGAAGCGCCTGACCATGAAGGGGTGCGTTGCCGGCATGGTTGTCGGCGGCCTGACCGTCGTGCTGTGGGAAAATATTCCCGCGCTCGCGGCCACCGGCCTTTATTCGCTCGCTCCTGGCTTTGTGATCGCTCTGGCGGTGATCGTCATCGTTTCGCTGACTGATAAGGAGCCTTCCAGAGAGGTTCAGGAGCTGTTCGACCGCGCGCGCTCCGTCAATATCTGACACTTGCAAAACGTTCCCCGGAGACTGCCGTCTCCGGGGAACGTTTTTAAATATCTTTAAAATCCGAGCGTCTCACCCACAATAATTACCTTGACGCGCCCTTTAATGAGCTGCTGCCCCATCACGACATAATTGCAGCAAATGCGGTCGTCGCTGTGGCAGTCCCGGCACGCGCCGAGTACGGCGCAGGGCGTGCGCGTGCTCAGGCGGATGGCGTTCGCGGGCGCCGCCGTATCGCGCAGACGGGCGCGCGCCGCCTCCAGGTCGGGCACAATCTTGTTGTAGCCAGCCACAACAATCACGCTTTTCGGCCCATAGATCATCGCCGCGACACGGTTGCCGCGCCCATCCACGTTGTAAAGCTCCCCCGCTTCCGTAATCGCGTTGCTGCTGCAAAAAAATGTGTCGCAGCCAAACGTCCGGCGGTATATATCCTCCGGGTCGGCGCCTTTCGCCTCGCGGTCAAGGAACGTATATTCCCCGGAGCGCAATAACTTCTTGACGCCGCACTCCTCCAGCGTGACCGAACCGCCGCACGAGACGGTCTGACCCGCAGGACAGAGCTGACGAACCAGCGCCACCGCATCGGCGCATGTTTCGGCATAATAGGCATCCATTTTGTTGTTTTTCAGGTTCCCGATCGTGCGGTCGATGCGCTTTTCAACCACCGCCATCAAATTTCGATCCAACCGATTCCCCTCCTTTTCATACACCACATTTATCCTGCAAAAAAAATGTGTTCAAATCGCGCGGCATTTCGGCTACAAAACGGCAGTCAAGCGCGGTGCGTTCCCTGGCGCCGATCCCAAAACCATAGGCCGCCGCGATAAAATCGATCCCGACCTCCTGCGCGCCCTGCGCGTCATAGACGGAATCGCCGATCAGCACCATCGATGAACAGTCTGTCCATTCAAGGCGGCGCATTGTCCTTCTGATGATGTCGGCCTTGGTTGTCTGATCGTTTTCATCAGGCGTATTTCCGGTGCAGGCGTCAAAGAGACCCTCCATGCCGAAATGATGCAAAAGCTGTTTGGCCGTCGCCTCCGGCTTGAGCGTCGCAACGGCTGTCTTAACGCCGTTTTGGCGCAGACGCGCAATCAACTCGGGCAGACCGTCGTAGACGCGCGAACGATACATGCCGCCCGCCTCGTAATCGTCCCGGAACACAAGCACGGCGCGCTTGGCTTCCTCACAGGACATGCCAATGTAGGTCTGAAATGAATAAAGCAGCGGAGGCCCGATGAACCTGCGCAGTACATCACGGCCCGGCGCCGGCGTTCCAAGCTGCCTGAACGCATATTCCAGTGAACGGAAAATCCCCTCCGACGTATCGACAAGCGTCCCATCAAAATCCCACAAAACAACCTTGTAGTGCATGTCCCTCACCAAGCCCTCGGATTTTTGATAACTCACAATAACAGTATACCACATGCATAAGAGCGATTCAACCGCGCCTACGCACGGGCTGACTCCAAATTGTTCACAATTTATACTTGATTTTTCAGGGCAGGTATATTATAGTATGGTTAGCACTCATATAAAAAGAGTGCTAATTACGCTGGATTTAAAACATTCATATAAAAGGAGTTCTGATGCCATGAAAACAAAGCAATTCAAGGCGGAATCGAAGCGCCTGCTGGAAATGATGATCCACTCCATTTATACGCACCGGGAAATTTTCCTGCGCGAATTGATCTCAAACGCTTCCGACGCGATCGATAAGCTTTACTATCACTCTCTCAACGAAAATATCACGGGCCTGTCGCGTGACGATTTTGCGATCAATCTATCCATCGATCGGGAAAACCGCACGCTTACAGTTATTGACAACGGAATCGGCATGAGCCGCGACGAGCTTGAAAGCAATCTCGGCACGATTGCAAAAAGCGGGTCGCTCGCCTTCAAGCAGGAGGAAACCGGCGAGCATAAGGATGACATCGATATTATCGGGCAGTTTGGCGTCGGGTTCTATTCAGCGTTTATGGTCAGCTCCTGCGTCACCGTTTACAGCCGTCAGCACGGCGCCGACGAAGCCTGGAAGTGGGAAAGCCGCGGTATCGAGGGCTATACGATCGAGCCGTGCGACATGTCCGAGCGCGGAACAAAAATTGTCCTGCGCATTAAGGACAACGAGGGAGAGGACAATTACGACGAATTTCTTGACGCGCACCGCATCGCCGCGCTTGTGCGCCGCTACTCCGACTATATCCGCTATCCGATCCGCATGGACATGCCCAAACGCCGCCTGAAGGAAGGCTGCCCGGAGGACAAGCCGGAATACGAGGACTATACTGAAAACGAAACGCTCAACAGCATGGTACCGATCTGGCGCAAAAACCGTTCCGAGCTGACGGATGAGGATTACAACAATTTTTACAAGGAAAAATTCGGCGATTTCGAGGACCCCGCGCTTGTTATCCACAGCAATACCGAAGGATCCGCGACCTATAACGCGCTGCTGTTTATCCCGTCGCGCGCGCCCTTTAACTATTACAGCCGCGACTATGAAAAAGGACTTCAGCTCTATGCAAGCGGCGTGCTCATCATGGATAAATGCGCCGATCTTCTGCCGGACTGCTTCAGCTTTGTGCGCGGGCTGGTCGATTCTCAGGACCTCTCCCTCAATATCTCGCGCGAGATGCTCCAGCACGACCGCCAGCTCAAGCTGATCGCCGGACGTCTGGAGAAAAAAATTCATTCGGAGCTGCTTTCGATGCTGCGCAATAAGCGCGAGCAGTACGAAGCCTTCTTTAAAAACTTTGGCCTCCAGCTTAAATACGGCGTTTACGACGCTTTCGGTGCGAAAAAGGATCTGCTCCAGGATTTACTGCTGTTTTATTCGTCGAGCGAACAGAAGATGGTCACGCTCGAGGAGTATGTCGGCCGTATGAAGGAATCGCAGAAATATATTTATTATGCCTGCGGCGAAACCGTCGACAAGATCGGCCTGCTGCCGCAAACAGAGCTTCTGCGCGACCAGGGATATGAAATTTTGTATCTGACGGACGACGTGGACGAATTCGCGCTCAAGATGCTTTACAGTTTCCAGGAAAAGCAGTTCAAGTCCGTATCGGACAAGGACCTCGGGTTGGAGGACACGGCCGAACAGGAGGAAACAAAAAAGCAAAACGAAGAAAACAAGGAGCTGTTGGCCTTTTTATGCGAATCGCTCGGCGGCAAGGTCAAGGAGGTGCGCCTGTCCGGACGCTTAAAATCACATCCGGTCTGTCTGGCCAGCGATGGGATGCTCTCGCTCGAAATGGAGCGCGTGCTCAACGCCATGCCGAACGACAACAAGGTCAAGGCGGAGCGCGTGCTGGAAATCAACGCGTCGCACCCTGTGTTTGCCGCAATTCAAAAGCTGTATGCCGATGAAAACAAGCGTGACCGCCTGAAGGAATACGCGTCGCTTTTATATGCGCAGGCGCTTCTGATCGAAGGAATGTCAATTGACGATCCGGTTGCCTTTTCGAATTCCGTATGTAACCTGATGGCGGAAGATAATTAAAATTTTATCTAAAAATCACTTGCAATCTTCGTGCAAAATTGCTATAATTCAAACATACCCAAAGGCGGGCGGCAGGTTTGCCGCCCGCCTTTTTGTAAAAAATCCGTGCCGCCCGGATTTCGATGGTACGGTGCGGAAATACTACTAAGGCTTAATTTGAGGAAAAAGCCGGACAGGCTCCCAGACGGCAAGCCTGTATACAACAGCTAAGGGAGGCAGCCTTATATGAGAATGAATGCAAGCAAGGTCTCTGTCATTGGGGCTGGATTAGTCGGATCGTCCACCGCGTTCAGCCTGCTGACACAGGGCGTCTGCGACGAAATTCTGCTGGTCGACATCAATCAGGAGCGCGCACACGGCGAGATGATGGACCTGCGTGATGGTATCGACTATCTGGGACGCAACGTAAAGGTTTCCGTCGGCGATTACAAGGACTGCGGCGACGCCGATATTGTTGTGATCACCGCCGGACCGCCACCGAAGGAGGGGCAGACGCGCCTCGATTCGCTCGATCTCTCCAAAAAAATCATTGATTCGCTCGTTGGCCCGATCATGGACGCCGGTTTTTCCGGGGTATTCCTGATCATCTCCAACCCGGTCGACATCATCGCGCAATATGTTTGGAAGCTGTCCGGCCTGCCAAAAAATCAGGTCCTTGGGACCGGCACGGCGCTCGATTCCGCCCGTCTCAAGGCGCTGATCGGCGAGCTGGTCGGCATTGACCCGCGCAGCGTCCACGCCTATGCGCTTGGCGAGCACGGCGACAGCCAGACCGTCCCCTGGTCGCGCGTCACCGTGGGCGGCAAAACCTTCGCGGAAGTTCTGCGCGATAATCCCGGCCGCTTTGAGGGGGTAGACCTTGACAAGCTCGTGCACGACACGGTCAAGGCCGGCTGGGAGATCCTGCGGCGTAAGGGCACCACCTACTATGGCATCGCCACGACCGCCACCGGCATCATCAAATGCATCCTGCACGATGAAAACCGCATCATTCCCGTTTCCACGCTGCTCGAGGGCGAATACGGAGAACACGGCGTTTTTTGCGGCGTGCCGGCCATCATCGGACGCAGCGGCGTCAAGGAGATTGTCCAAGTCCCTTTGACAGAGCAGGAACAGGCAAAATTCCACGCTTCCACCGATGTGATCCGCAGCTATGTCAAGGATTTGTAAAAATCGCTCTGTTAAAAGCTTGGATGTACGATCTCTTTCCGACAAGATGTTGAAACAGTCCCAAGATGCGCGCCGGAAGCTTCCGGCGCGCATACTGTTTATTGGCCCCGTTTCATGTGGAAAATTGTAATGCTTCACCGCAAAAAAGAACGCATTTTCACATTCAGCCATAAAATGATTGATAGGGAACCGCATCTTCCCGGCCGCCGCCTATCCCACAGCCAAATCGGCCGCCGGTCAAAGCGAAATTCACCAAAGCCGAAAGCGCACGTTTTCGGTTCACATTCTCTTGAAACGGGAGGTTATATCCATGAACGACCAACGCTTTGTGCCCAGGCCGCCCTGCTGTCCGCCAGGCTGCTGCTGCGTCGTCCCGATTCCGGGACCGGCGGGACCAACTGGTCCTGCCGGAATCCAAGGACCAGCGGGGCCGGCGGGACCGACAGGCCCCATGGGGCAGGCTGGTATTCAAGGCCCGGCGGGCGCCGCAGGCGCGACCGGCGCAACCGGTCCGGCTGGACCGCAAGGGGTGGTTGGGCCGCAGGGACCTCAGGGACCAATCGGCCAGGCAGGCGCGACCGGCCCAACAGGAATTCCCGGCGCCACTGGTCCGACCGGCGCCACTGGCCCAACCGGCGCTACAGGTCCCACCGGCGCCTGCGGGACGCTTCCTTTCCCCGCATCCGGCAATTTATATTCCTACATGGCCCAAAGCTTGGAACCCGCCGGATATTTTGTCCCGATACAGCTTCAGGCGGATGCCCCCTATTATATGAGATTGGAAAGCGACGGACATACGGTCACACTTCTGCGGACGGGATTTTATGCAGTTATCTATTCCATCACGCCAATCAATGGAGCCAATACCAACGCCGGCGTTGGCGTTCTCCTTCAAAACGGCGCTGTGCCTTCGGCCATCACAGGCTCTGTAAAGCCGATGCTGATTAATTATGCCTGTGTGAGCGGGAGCTTTCTATATCCTTTTACAGAAGGAGAGCAAATTTTTTTGGGCGTATATTCGCCGGAAACGGTCCTTCTTCCTGCATCTCCGCTGCAGGCGTGCAATGCGTCGATGGCTATTTTCCAGATCGGATAAGCATCCTTTTTAGAAACCCGGCGGGAACTACCGCCGGGTTTTTATCGCTTTGTTTTATTTTCATAAAATGATCGCAATTTTACACCAATTGTTCACAAATTTGCATTGCATTTGTCGAAATATGGATGTATTATAGTTGATAAGTATGATGGTTATCTTAGAAATTGTTGATCATCACAGGAGCATAGATCTATTCGAAAAAATGCCTTTACGGATGGTTGCAAACGGGCTTTTAGGGTAAAAGAGGGCCTCTCTGCAAATGAATATTGCAGGCAAAACGCAGATGGTTTGATCGACGCCCCGAAAGGAGAAAAGGAACGTATGGAACTGCAAAAGGGACAAAAGCTAAAGCTGTCCGATTTTACATCCTCCACACAGATCGAAATCGTTGTGTCCGCGCAAACCGGTGCGGGCGAGGCGGATTTCACCTGCTTTGGTGTGAATGCCGCTGGCAAAATTTCAGACGACCGATACTTCATCTTCTATAATCAAAACAGCTCTCCAGACAACGCCATTGTCATGACATCCGGCGCGCAGACCGCCTTTACTGTGCAAACGGATCGCCTGCCGGAGCAGATTCAAAAGCTGGTCATCGCCGTTTCGACCGACGGCGGCCTGATCCGTGACGTTTCCGAGGGGCTTATTTCGCTGCGCAGCGGCGGCAGCTCGGCTGATTATCGCTTTTCCGGGCAGAACTTCAGCCAGGAGCGCGCTTTGATCCTCTGCGAGCTGTACCGCAAGGACGGTATTTGGCGCTATACTGTTGTTTCCAGCGGCTTCAACGGCGGCCTGGATGCGCTTTTGACACATTTCGGCGGGCAGGTAGCCAATCCGCAGCAACAGGCCGCGCCGTCCCCAGCTCCCGCGCCGGCTCCCTCCCCCGCGCCTGCCCCCGCTCCCAAAGTGAACCTGAGCAAGATCAGCCTGAAAAAAAGCGGCGACAGCCACAGGATCAATCTGTCCAAAAACAGCGGCGAGCTTCATGTCAATCTGAACTGGAACACGGGACGTAAAAAACTGTTTGGAGGCGGCGGTGCGGTCGACCTCGACCTTGCCTGCATGTTCCGTCTGAAATCAGGCGAACAAGGCGTGATCCAGGCGCTTGGCAATTCGTTTGGCAGCGCCGCGCAGCTCCCCTATATCCTGCTTGATCAGGACGATCGCTCCGGGACAAGCGCCAACGGGGAAAATATGTATTTCAAACGGCCGGAGCTGATCGATTTTGCCGTTGTGTTTGCGTTTATTTATGAGGGTACGCCCAATTGGCGCGGCACAAACGCGTCTGTTACGATCAAGCAGTCCGGCGCGCCCGATATTGAAATCCAGATCGACAGCCCGGACAGCCGAAATCGTTTCTGTGTTTTTGCAAGCCTGTCGGGAAAAAGTGGAGAGCTGGAGGTAAAACGCGAGGAACGCTTTTTCCAGGGACACAAGGAAGTGGACGACTTCTACCGCTTCGGATTCCGATGGGTCGCCGGACGCAAATAACAAGCCGCCCAATGATTCGCTGGAGCTTGTTTGAAAATAGAAGAATTACCAGAATTTTCGCAAGCAGCAGGAGAAGGCAACGCAAAAGCTCAGGAATCCTTTTTGATTCCGAGGCTTTTTGACACAGCATTCGCCGCTGTTTGCAGAAAAAGACGGTGAATGGGAGTACGTAATTTATGAGCAGCAGCCACCCTTTGGGCCAGTGTTTATTGCCCGTTGAGCAGCGCGTCCCTCAGTCGGCCCGTTTCTATCGCGTGATCGGGCGCGACGCTGGGGGTGCCGTGCTCGCGGATCTGCATGCCTTTTATCAACTGACCCGCAGCGAAGGGCTTTATATACCCGACGGGATCGACAATCCCGTTGAAAGCGAGATCACCCGCTTTTACAGCACCGTTGGAGAGCGGTTTGCATTCACCAGGGAATTTATTTCACGCCATATTACCATGTGGCTTGGTCAGGTCCGCCCCGCGCAGCGCGACCTTCTGGCAGAGGCGCTGGCAGAGGCGCTGGCCCTGCTCAAAAAACAGGGCAGCAATGACAACATTGTCAGAAACGCCTACATCAAGTTCATGTGCTGGCTGCGATCCCGCTTTGGTCCCGTGCTCATCGGGATTGGCAAGTCCTCCCCGCCTAAAATTCTGTTTGAGGGCGACATCTCCAAATATGAGGCGCTGCTGCTGTACGCGCTGTATCTTGCCGGCTGCGATGTTGTTTATGTCGATTTTTGTTCAGACGCGTCGTATCAAAAGGCCGACCCCGCCGGCGCATATTCAGAGCTGGTGCGCGGCGCGCTTTTATCCATGCCCCCGCTTCACTTTACAGCCGGCGCCGGCCAGCCTGAGCCTGCCGCGCAGCAAGGGCCGAAGCCGCCTGAAAGCGGACCGTGCCCATGGGAGAGCATGTCCGATCAGCCGTGTATCAATTCATGGGCTGGCGGTACGCCCCCGATACAAGCTGTTATGTGTCCCGCTGCGCAGCGCGGCGGCGTGCTGCACAGCCTGTTTGCAGTCTGGTTTGGCGCTGATGAGCGCGCCGAATACCGCAACCGGTTGTTTCATCTGAAAACCGCGCTTGAAGGCTCCGTCAAGCAATGGCTGCTGCTTGATCAAAATTTGTCCGCGCCGTCTGTCGAGGAAACGGCGCCCTTTCGCGGCGTCGATAAGCGCGGTGCGCGCAGCGATTTGATCCGCAGGCTGGCTGAACGGCTCGCGCCCTCCTGCGGGCAGGTAAGGCGGCTGTCTGTGCAGCGCGCTTTTGCGCAGGCGTTGGAGTGCGTTCCCATCCAGGACCGTGTTCGCCTTTTTAATTACGGCGTGCGGCTGGCCTGCTGGATCACACGCTGTTTGGACAAGCTCTTTGCCGGCAAAGCCCCGGATGAGACGCCCGTTGTCGTCTGTTATGGCAACATCACGGAAACGGAGCTTCCCCTTTTATGGGTGTTGGCGCAGGCTGGAATCGATGTGCTCTGCTTCTTCCCCGATCCGTCCGCCCGGGATGTATTTACCGGCGCGTTTTTGCCCATCATCTGGACGGAGACGCTGCTAAAAAGCAGCCTGCCGGTTGAGCCGTTTCCAACGCGTGAGGAACGTGTGCGCGCCTCAACAGCGGCATATAACGCCTCCCGTGAGCTGGATCAGCTTCTTTACAACGACACCGGCATGTTCCGCGACCGGCAGTTTACCCGCTCGCGTGCCGTTACGCTGCGCACCACCTACGATGAAGTGTGGCAGCTCTGGCATGAAAACGCACAGTTTCGCCCGTCTTTCGAGGCAAAGGACGGCGTTGTAAACGTTCCAAACCTATTTGTAAAGATCTGCGGTGTGGAAAAGGGCGATGTCAACGCCTATTGGAAGCAGATCCGCAGCCTGGTTGGCGAGGACACCTACCTGCTGACGGATATCGCCGCCGACAAATCATCCGGGATACCGGCAGACAATGTTCAAAAGAGATGCCTGCACGGGGATAAGCTCGATCCGGTCGCTGTCAAAAAGGAACCGGCCTATGCATACAGCCATCTGCCGGACGATTTACAGGATTATATCCTGGAAAAGATCCAGGACCTGATCGACTACAATATGCTTTGTGATGAATCGGCCGATTTGCCGGCCGTCATCGTATCTGTTCTTTCCGGGATCGATGTGGGGCTGGTGCGGCTGATCCAGAATTTTGATTTCACACGCGAGATCCCAAAGGTCGTCTCGGTTGATGTCGACGAAAAAATGTTTTCATTGAACAACTGCATCGTTTTAGCGTTTTTAAACCTTGTCGGCTTCGATATCGCGATCTTCACCCCAACCGGCTACAAAAATATCGAACAGCATATTCGCGCGGATTGTTTTGATACGCTGATTGCCGGCGAGTATGAATTTAACCTCACGGTTCCAAGGCTGCAAAGATCCGACTCGATTCTGGGCCGTTTGTTCGGCCCGGGCAGATCATCATAAAAACGGCGGTTCGCACCGCATCCAAAAAGGAGGAGTATCCAATGGCCCTACAGTTTACCCCCCAGCAGGGCGCCCCGCAGGACAGCGGCGCCCCGCAGGTCTATGACGCCGCCGCAAAGCGAGAGGAGCTGGCCCTCACGCTCAAGGGTTCGCAGGAGATCGACCGGCTTGTCAGTCAGATCGCCGTGCATGACCCGCAAACAATCGTCACCTTTGGCGGCGAGGTCGCGGCGGAAATCGCAAAATGCTCCGACACAATCTTAAACAGCATCAATATGAACCAGATCAACGAATCAGGAACGCTGCTCACGACGCTTGGCAAAATCATGGATAAATTCGATATTGAGGAGATTGCCTCCGACGAAAAAAAAGGCGTGCTCGCAAAGCTTTTCGGAGGGATGCAAAAACAGCTCGACCAGATTTTGGCCAAGTATCACACCATGGGCGAGGAAGTCGACAAGATCTATATTGAGCTGAAAAAGTACGAGGCGGAAATCGGTGAATCGAATCAAAAGCTTCAGGCCATCTTTACAGCCAACGTGGGTTTTTACCAGGACCTGGTGAAATACATCCTCGCCGGCGAGCAGGGTCTTGCGGAAATGGACCAGTACCTGTCGCAGATGCAGGCGGATATCGCCGCGCGCCCGGATGACCATATGCTCCAGCTCGATTTGAGCGCCATGCAGCAGGCACGCACCATC
>ERZ808041.388-NODE-388-length-36248-cov-14.807304_pt1 | contig 36248 bp, 37 predicted proteins | sample MGYA00380192_ERZ808041 | MGnify/ENA primary metagenome ERZ808041 (study PRJEB31490, sample SAMN06133412) | mouse gut metagenome | isolation source: Z1_1 | host: mice | place: China: Chengdu | collected 2015-05 ...
CTTGCGTATGCCATAGGGTATCTTGGACTGGACGTTGTAGTGGATATTCTTGTGGCAAAGGGGCTTGAAAAGGTGAAGGGAACTGCGAAGGCGGCGGATACGGCGGAAGCGGCAAGGAAGGCACAGAGGGCGGCAAATGCAGCGGAGACGGCAGAAGATGCGGCAGGAGCGGCGAAGACGGCGGAGAAAGTAGCGGAAGCGGCAGATCCGGTGGTAATTTCGAATACAAAATTTAGTGTAAATCAGGGAAAAGATCCTTTTAGAAATGCAGATTTCAAAAAGCCGGATATAAAAATGGTTAATGATGCAGCGAATCAGGTTGGAATTGATAGAAAAGGGTTTGGTAATTATATTCATGAGATAAAAGCCGATTTGGGTATGAAGGCTAATCAAAATTTTACATATCAGGAGCTGCTTGAATTAGCTGAAGAATATAAGAAGACGACAGAATGACGGAGGGTATAAAGTGTTTAATGGTGAAATAGTATTTGATATAGCGGATACGAAACATTTAGAAGTTGATTTCGGATCAGAGATGATGCCTACTAAGATAGTTAATAAAGGCGATGTTGTGGCATTAGGGAGAAAAGCTCCTAAAAATAGATGGGAATATAAGATTACATATAGCGGTGGAAAAGAGTATTTAGAAAGTTTACATAAAATGGTAAGCCAGTTATGCAATAAGAAAGAATATGTTAATGAGCTGACCAGAACGTATGAAGAAGTAAGCATCAATATATATATGCGCTCGGAATTTGCAGAGATAGGTTACTCTATTCCAAGCTATATATTAAAAGAAATGTCATTGCTTGATTGTGCGCTTAATTTTAATATACTTTCATTTGGAATGGCGACAAATGTTTGACGATTTCCAATAATCGTATAGAATTTTCTGTTCAAATGAAATATGCTCTTTGAAAAGCGGAAAACAGCGGTATGCCCAAGACCTGAAAAGTCTTGGTATACCGCTGTTTTCAACCGTTGCTGATAATCTACAGACGATAATAACAAGCTACAGATACTTCTTGATTTCCTCAATCAGCGCAGCGTATTCATCATCCGTAAGGAACTTCTGCTGCGGATTCATAGCGAAAACGCCGCCCCATTCATACGCATCGGTGTACTTCGGCACCAGATGGAAATGAAGGTGATGTCCGGTATCACCGTAAGCGCCGTAATTGACCTTCTGCGGGTGAAATGCTTTATGAAGCGCCTCTGCGACATGGTTGATGTCCTCGATGTAAGCGGCACGCTCCTCTGCGGTCAGCTCTGTAATTTCGCTGACATGCTTCTTATGGGCGACGATGACGCGTCCCTTGTGGCTCTGTTCCTTGAATAGATATACCTTGGAGGAAGGAAGTTCGCAGATTTTGATGCCGAATGCGGCGACTAACTCGCCCTCCATACAATATGCACAGTTGTTATCCATAACGATTTCTCCTTTTCATTTGCTAAAGTGAGTGAAATGTAAAACAGGTCTGCACGTTGGCTTTAGTGCAGACCTGTATGGAATTGCAGATTATTTCTGGTTGAAATGTACCGCGAAGCCTGCGATTTCATCCTTTAAGTAAGCAACGGTGATATCGCCCTTGTCGTTGTATTTGAAGGAAGACTCGTCAAATGTAAAGCCGCGCTTCTCTAAGTGGTACATTGCGCGTGCAAGGTAATTGGTCTGGATGCAGATGTGGCCGTTTGTTCCGCGTCCCGGCGTCTTCATCATCTCGATCAGGGAGCCTACGAACATGGAACTGTTGCCGACCTTTACATTCTCGCCGAGCAGGGAAGCGAACTTCGCAGATTCAGCGGAAGCAACTTCCTCGGAAGCGTTGTTGATGCCGACGTGCAGAAGCGTAAAGCCAAGCATGGTTGCAACCGCCTCTTTGGTGAGGGCTGTGATGCCCGCCCAATCCTTTGCATTCACCATATCCTTGCTTACCATCCACGAACCGCCGCAGGCAATGATCTTGCCGAAATCAAGGTAGCTTGTCAGATTCTTGGCATTGATGCCGCCGGTCGGCATGAACTTCATCTTTGTGTAAGGAGCTGCCATGGACTTGATCATGTTCAGACCGCCTGCTGCTTCTGCCGGGAAGAACTTAACAACATCAAGACCGAGCTCAATGGCAACCTCAACGTCGCTCGGGTTCGAGCAGCCCGGGGTCACCGGAATACCCTTGTCCACACAGTATTTAACGACCTTCGGATTTAAGCCCGGGCTTACGATGAACTTTGCACCTGCGCCTACTGCACGGTCAACCTGCTCAGTGGTGAGCACGGTGCCTGCGCCGACTAACATCTCAGGGAACTGCTCGGACATGATGCGGATAGACTCTTCAGCGGCTGCGGTACGGAACGTAACCTCTGCACACGGAAGACCGCCGTCGCACAGTGCCTTTGCCAAAGGCGCTGCGTCCTCTACGTTATCCAATGCGATGACCGGAACGATACCGATTTTGGAAATCTCTTCTAATACTTTGTTCATAATTCTTCTCCTTTTGCTTATTATTTGACAGAAATATGATGAACATACATATTTCAGGTCATGCAACAGCAGAGTTCTGCGCAGGCAGATCGTGCTGTTTGGTTCTCATGGGATTTCACAATATGAAACAACGTTTCATAAAATGATACAATTTAATTATAGCATCTGAGGGCGGCTTGTCAACTGATTCTACGAATTTTGTTGCAGAATTAAGATGGATATGATAGACTTGCCATGACTTGATGATAGGTGTGTATGGGCTGCGGATCGGTGTGGCTGCATACATGAAAAGGGAAACAGGTGTAAATCCTGTACGATCTCGTCGCTGTGATAAGTGAGTGTCTTATAAGAACCACTGTTATCGTGTGCCGGAGTGACCGAAAAATGTGAGGAAGTTTTTGGCAGCGGAATGGGAAGGGATAAGATGCGAAGACCTTAGAGTCAGAAGACCTGCCTGTTATCAGTACTAGAAGACCACGAGGAATTGGTCATGGTGCGCTTATAGTTGTCAACCATGCCCTTTTTGCGCCTTCGCAGAAGGGCTTTTTTATGCCATTTTTGAAGCGAAGGGAGTTTGTGGTGCAAAAAGAAAAAGGAGGAAGACACACATGTCAGAAAAAACAAACGGAGGAAACAACAAAAAGAAAATCATACTTGCGGCGGGAGTGCTGGCGCTTGTAGCGGTATTATTTGCAGGCGTATACTTTGCATTGGCGCCCAAGGCAAAAGCAGGCGGGAAGGAAATCACGATTGAAGTGATTGATGATACGCAGACGTCCGCCGTATATGAGATTCATACGGATGCGGAGTATCTGGGCGATGCGGTTCGCGAAACGGAAGGGCTTACTGTAGAGGGGACTGACAGCGAATATGGTCTGATGGTGGATACGGTAAACGGCGTTGTGGCTGACTACAATGAGAATGGCGCCTACTGGGCATTCTATGTAGACGGCGAGTATTGTATGTATGGAATGGACCAGCAGCCGATTGAAGACGGTCAGGCTTACCAGATTATCTATACGACAGAGTAAGAACATTTTCACATGACAGAGATTTACGGGGAGACAAAGTGCGTATGAGGGGAAAAATCACGACAAAAGATCTTGCATTAATCGGCGTCATGATAGCGACGATAGAGGCGGTCAAGCTGGCTCTTTCGCTTGTGCCGAATGTGGAGCTTGTCACATTATTGATTGTGCTTTATGCGCTTGTTTTCGGAAGAAGGATCTATTATGCGATCGCAGCTTTCGTTTTGATGGAAGGCTGCCTGTATGGGTTTGGTATCTGGTGGGTCATGTATCTGTATATATGGCCTCTTCTGGCGTTTTTGGCGCGTCTGTTCCGCAGATGGGAAGAACCCTGGCTATGGGCTGTGTTTACCGGTGCATACGGTCTTTTTTTTGGTGCGCTTTGCACAATTCCATATCTGGTGATTGACGGCTGGCACGCCGCGCTTGTCTGGTGGGCAGCCGGCATCCCGTATGATATCCTTCATGGTATATCGAATGCGGTACTTTGCCTGATTTTATTCAGGCCGCTTTATCGGGTGTTAAAAAAGCTTCAGTTTCAATTACAATTACAGAGTTGACTTTTCTATGGCTGCCATGTTATGATTGTACAATCGTTTCATAATATGAAACGACATATTGGATGATGAAACAATTGTACGCGATATGGAGAAATAATATGGCAGAAGAAAAGGAAACAAAGAATCCGGTGCAATCCGCGGAGCGCATTTTTCAGGTGATGGAAATGCTTGCAGACAATGGAGAAATGGGTCTGATGGAACTTAGCACGGCGCTCGATTTACATAAAAGCACAGTACACCGTTTGCTGATGTCATTGATTTATATGGGGTATGCGAAGCAGGATGAGGCGACGCAGAAATATATGCTGACCTATAAGGTAATTAACATGGCGGGTAAGATTCTGGACCGCACGGATATTCTGCAGGTCGCAAAGCCCTATATGGAACGTCTTTCCGATCTGAGCGGCGAGGCGGTGCATCTTGTGCAGCGCGAGGGTAATAATATTCTATATATCTATAAGATCGAAGCGAAGATCGGCACGATCCGCATGGTATCCCATGTCGGCATGATACATCCGATGTACTGCTCCGGAGTCGGCAAAGCGATCATGGCAACGCTGCCGGAGACAGAGGTCAGGAAAATCTGGAACGAGAGCATCATCGAGAAGAAGACGGAGAAGACGATCACGAATTTTGCGCAGATGCAGGAGACTTTGGTCAAAATCAAAGAGAACGGCTACGCGCTCGACGATGAGGAGAATGAGAAGGGCGTGCGTTGTATCGCGGCGTGCCTGCGCGGCTATCAGAAGGAAGTAAAATACGCGTTCAGTATTTCGGGACCGACCAGCCGTATGACGAGGGAGCGCGTCAGAGAGCTTTCCGTGGATGTGCTTAAGGTGCAGGAGGAATTATCAAGGGAGCTTGGGTATTACAGGTAGATGGAAAGCCCTGCCCGGCAGGGATGCGCACCTCGTGGAGAAGAAGTTAGCTGTAAACAGCACCGCTCGGGCGCGGAGAATCCGTCAGAGCCGGATTCTATCCTTGAAACAAATATTAAAAAATTTTAGGGTGAGGGAATAAAAGGGAAAAAGACAGTCAATACTATCCTTGAAAAACAGAAGTGATTCTGGAAAGAAAAAGGAGACTATGACTATGAAAAAGTGGAGAACACTGATTGCAGGACTTGTACTTACATTATCTCTTGGTGCGGTTGCTGCATGCGGAACAAAGGACAATAAGGTAAATGATACCAACGCGGGAAATCAGCAAAATGTCGTGAATGACAATACCGAGAACGGCGTTGGAAATACGAACGGAACGACGGGAACAGACGTAAACGGAACCGGCACAACAGGTACAGATGTGAACGGAACGGGTACGACAGACACAAATGTAAACGGAACCGGCACAACAGGTACAGATGCGAACGGAACCGGCACAGACAACACGACAGGAACTGCAACGGATACAAACGGCAACGCAGCGGATAACGGAAACGGCGCCGGAAATGCTGTAGAGGACGTTGTAGACGGCGTCGGTGAGGCTGGCAAGGATGTGATCAACGGCGTGGAAAATGGCGTTGACGACCTGACAGGCGGCAACAATACGGACAACGGAACAGCAACGACAAATAATAGATAAACGGATGAGACAGAACACAGACAGCGGGGACATATCCTCCGCTGTTTTTGCATAATAAAATATATGAAAGTTTTTTATTTCCTAAAATAAATATGAAATATCTGCAATTTTCTTGTGATTGTGAATTATTTGCATTATAATAAACCTGATTCATAAAGGAAATCGGCACAAGGGGAGATATGGATGAACGACAATGATTATAGAGAAGTAATTGACGAGGAGACGAAGCCTGAGACAGAGGTTGCCTCCGTTGATGAGAAAGAGGACGAGACGGAAAATGAATACGAGGATATCTGTTATATCTGCAGACGTCCGGAGCACATCGCGGGAAAGATGATTCGGATTCCGAATAATATCTGCATCTGTCAGGACTGTATGCAGAAGACTTTCGACAGTATGAATGGCAGCGGATTCCCCATGGATGATATGCTGAATATGAACATGGGAAGGATTCCGAATATCAGCATGATCAATCTGTCGGATCTGCAGGGAGGCATGCCGGGCAGTCAGAAGCTCAAGAAGAAAAAGCCGAAGGAGAAGAAGGAGGCTGCTATCGACATCAGGAAGATTCCGGCGCCGCATAAGATCAAAGCGTCGTTAGACGAGTATGTGGTGGGGCAGGAGCAGGCAAAGAAGGTGATGTCTGTGGCGGTATACAATCACTACAAACGTATCGCTTCCGAACAGAAGGATGATGTGGAGATTGAGAAGTCCAATATGTTAATGATCGGGCCGACCGGATGCGGGAAGACATATCTGGTCAAGACACTGGCAAAGCTTCTTGATGTACCGCTTGCCATCACGGATGCGACTTCTCTGACGGAGGCGGGCTACATAGGTGACGATATCGAGAGCGTTGTGAGTAAGCTGCTTGCAGCGGCGGACAACGATGTGGAGCGCGCTGAGCACGGCATTATCTTTATTGATGAGATCGATAAGATTGCCAAGAAGCGCAACACGAACCAGAGGGATGTCAGCGGTGAGTCCGTGCAGCAGGGGATGTTAAAGCTATTAGAGGGCGCTGAGGTGGAGGTTCCGGTCGGAGCCAGCAGCAAGAATGCCATGGTGCCGATGACGATGGTGAATACGAGAAATATCCTCTTTATCTGCGGCGGAGCGTTCCCGGATCTCGAGGATATCATCAAGGAGCGTCTGAATCAGGAGGCCTCGATCGGATTTAAGGCGAAGCTTAAGGATGAGTACGATAAGGACGAAAATCTTCTCTCCAAGGTCACGGTGGAGGATGTGCGTAAATTCGGCATGATTCCGGAGTTCCTGGGGCGTCTGCCGATCATGTTCACACTGGATGCGCTCACGGAAGAGACGTTGGTGCGCATTTTAAAGGAACCGAAGAATGCGATTTTAAAGCAGTATGAGAGACTTTTGGAGATGGATGAGGTCAAACTTGTATTTGATGATGACGCACTGCTGGCGATCGCGAAGAAGGCAAAGGAGAAGAAGGTGGGCGCGCGGGCGCTCCGCGCAGTAATCGAGGAATTTATGCTCGATATCATGTATGAGATTCCGAAGGATGACAGCATCGGTACGGTGACGATCACGAAGGATTATGTGGAGAAAAAGGGAAACCCGCTTATCGCATTGCGCAGTTGTCCACAGATTGCAGCGGGAGTCTGATGGAATAAATACCAGAGCTCCGGCATCTATTTATTAATGAGTAAATAGATGACCGGAGTTTTTTATGCCCGATTGCAGAGAACAGGTGATTTCCAATGATTATTATGATCTCATCGTGCCGTATGGCGTAAAGATGGAGGAACGTATTCAGAATGAAGGGTGCATACAGCGGATTACGGAGAACTATGATATCTTTTTTGTGGAGAGGGAGGGAAATTCGCCGTTTAGTGTGGAAAATTACACTTACACCGCGATTCCGAAGTGCTACGGACTGCTCGACACGACAGCGTTGGAGACGTCCGGTATTTTGCGGCTGCAGAATCAGCCGGTGCTCTCGCTCAAGGGGGACGGCGTGCTCGTTGGATTTATAGATACGGGGGAGCGTGTTATTATAATGTCAAGTTAGTAAGAACCCAACAAAATCAAGGGTTCCCGCTGATTTAGTCCTACGAAAAAAAGCCAAATCAATGGTTATTTTGAGTTAGGATGAGCTCATTTTATAATTCAGAAAACAAAACTTGCAGTTATTTAACACGCTGTATATTTGATTATGGCAACCGGCATTTTATGCCAGAAAAACTGAATATTGTGATTTAGATAGGACTAAATTAGCTTTCGACCAAAGTATTGGTAACAGTATTTGCTGTTCTTTGGATTGCTGACTTAGTCCTATTTTTTCGCCCGGAAAAGGAGGATGTGGAAAAGCAATGACAAAGCGAGAGTTAATTCAGTTCTTGGACGAGCTGGTGGAGTTAGCCAGCGAGGAAGGTAAGACAAAAGCAGTCTTGGTAAAGGAAAGATTTATCCGTGACTTTGAGAAAAGTTATGAGTATGAGAAGGAGGTTGAGACAGAGATTTCCTATCTGCCGCCTTATTATATAGCTGCCATGCCCGATTCTGTGCAGGAAGAAATTAAGAAGAAAGTTATAGCGGCGCTTATGGAGCATGGCGAGTGTACCCCGGAAAATGTTGACAGAGCGATGTGTTCTAAAATCTATGACTTGGAAGAACTGATAGATATTCAAGAGTATGTCAGACAGGCAGAGGAAGAACAGCGGAAGAAAGCAGAGCAGAAACGGAGGGGCGGCAGATGATAGGAATCGGGATATTGGTGGCGCTTGTATGGATTATGTTTATCTCCCTTGCAAAAGCGGCAGGAATGGCAGACCGGAGACTTGAGGAGATACAGAGGCTTACCGCCGAGAGAGAGGCGGGTGGTCTGAATGGGAATTAACGTCAGAATACAGAAATCATCGAAGCCGCTTGATGTAATTACAGTACAGGCAAAGCTGGAGAGAGATTTGAAAAGCTGTATGCGATGCAGGTTCTTTTATGGCAGCAGCAGCCAGTGCATTGCAAAGCGGTGTGTCAGAGAGGATGGGAAAGCAGAGGTTACAGAGCGGGATATGGAGAGTGAATGTTTCAACTGTCCGTATCGTCAATCAGATAAGTATTGCTTTCCCTGCATGAAAAAGATATTGGAAAAACAGAGACAGGAGGAAATGTAGAATGAATAAACATATTGAAGTGATTGGCGTGGATCACGGATGGTCCGGCATGAAAACCGTCAGTCAGGTGTTTACCACCGGAGTAAAGGAAATCACGACGGAGCCGGCATTTTTCAACAATATCGTGGAGTACAACGGTTCCTATTATAAGGTAGGCGGCAGGAGATTAGAGGTACGGGATCTGAAAGTGGAGAATGACAACTTCTATCTTCTTACGCTGGCTGCGGTGGCGAAGGAGCTGAACCGGAGGGGCATGAGAAATGCAAATATCCTTTTATCCGTTGGTCTGCCGCTTACCCGCTTTGGGGCGGAAAAGCAGGATTTCATCGACTACTTATCGAGGGACAGGGAAGTGACTTTCCGGTTTGATAATGAGCAGTACCGGATAAATCTTGCAAGGGTGTCGGTATTTCCGCAATGCTATGCGGCGGTTGCCGACAGAATGAAGAATCTTCCGAAAAGGGTGGTTGTCGTGGATATTGGAAGCTGGACGATTGACATTATGCCGATTGAGGATTCCGCTCCCAACGAGGCGGAGTGCATTACTATCCGGGAGGGCTTGATTAAGTGCATGAGGACCATCAACGAGGAATGTATGCGGCAGTATGGCAGAGAGCTTTCCGAGGAGGATATTCAGGAGGTAATGCAGACCGGGAAAAGCGGGAAGCTGCCGCAGAAGTATCTGACTATCGTGGAGGACTGCCTGAAAGCCTATGTGGAAAAGGTTTACAACATTCTCTTGGAGCATGGTTATGTCCTTGATGTGACGGAAATCGTCTTTGTGGGCGGCGGGGCTTCGGTGATAAAGCGTTACGGAAATTATGACGGAGGCAACATTCAGTACATTGAGGACGTTAAGGCAAACGCCAAAGGCTATGAGTTTCTCGGCAGGCTGTATCTTTCCACACATAAGAAAGAATTCGGACTGGGGTGAGGAAAATGGGAAAAGGCAATATTGCATACCACAGCGTGAGAATGAACCTCGACAACGAGCAGCACAGACGGGTACATTCCATTCTTGCGGAACTGAATACCGATGTCCACAAGTCCGTCAATCAGTTTCTGATTGATGCGGCGGACAGCTATATCAGCAGGCTTGGAGGGAATGAACTGACAAAGGAAGCGGAGCCGCAGGGAGAATGTCTGTATGTTACAAAAAAAGAATTAGAGCAGATGCGCCGGGAAATCAGGGACGAGCTGCAAAAGGAAATGATCATTATTTTAGGCTCGGCGCTTGCTGCCGGGGGAAAGATCATACCAATACCGCAGGAAACGCCGGGAAAACCGGCGGCGGTATCGGACGATACCGGAATGGAACCGGAGGCAGACGAAACAACAGTAGGGCTTGCCGCTTCATGGGGGTAGCAGGAAGGAGGAAACCGTATGGCAGGAATGATTTTGAGAAAGACAGGCGTGGTATTACTTACCATAATGAAGGGGCTGCTTCATGCAGTATTGATGATATTGAAGCTGTTTTGCATGGGACTGAAATTGTTTCTGCTCCTGCTTGCGTTTGTGGCAAGGGTGGTACTGTCCTTTGTCGGCTTCGCTGCCGGTAATTAGGAGGAGGTGATTGATATGTGGAGATACCGATTTTTCATGGCATACAGGAAGGATACCGGACTGAAAAGACTGATGGCATACCGCAGCAGGCTTATGGTAAAATAGCGGGAGGATAGCATGAACAGAATACGGGACAGTCCCTAAGCTCTCAGGGATAATGAGCGGAGAGCATAGATCAGAGCTGTTCCGTAAACTGTCTGAAATGAATACAGATTACCCACGGGGGTAACGCCGCAAAAGCGGCAGGGCAGTTTATGGAATGGAAGCCTGTCCCTCGTGGGAGAGAGGACAGGTGGACTTATGAAGAAACAGAGATTATTTCTCCTTTTATCCGTAATGCTTCTGCTCTTGGCAGGATGCGGGAAAAAGGGGGATCAGGTAACAGAACAGCAGAGTGTGGGGGCAGAATCGCAGACCGTTTTGGAAGAAGAAACAGACAGAACGGAGGAAAATGAGACAATGGCTGTCACGGAGAAACCGGAGGAAACACCGGGAGCATCCCCAGCCGAGGAGAGTGCCCCGGCAGAGGAAAGCACCGCAGCGGACAGAGGGCAGGAGACACAGCCTTCCGGGACAGAGGAAAAGAAGCAGGATTCCGGGCAGAATGAGACGGCAGAGGAACCGTCACAGTCACAGACGCAAGTGCAGGAGACAAAACCGGAGCCTGAGCCACAGGAACCGGAGCAGCCGTCACAGCCGGAGCCGGTATCCTACAGCCCGGAACGTGTGGTACAGCTCGCTACGGAAAAGGTAAAGGCAGGCGGAAAGATTTATATTCCTGATGACCTTGACCGTATGCTTTCCGAGGGAACGCTTTCGCAGGAGGATTACAACGACTGTTATCCTACAGACGGAGCAGGCTACCTTGAGTTTTATGTGGCTGCGGATCTGAATGAGGCAAGGGATGTCAGCGGAACGGTCAAATTTGATAACGAGGACGACATTGCGGCAAATATCGCAGGGATATATGCTTCGCTTCCACAGCAGTATTTCTATATCGAGTATCACGGAACGGTGATGTATGGCGGCAGGGAATGCTATGTATTCTACTGTTACCGGGCATAAAAAAGAATAATGGGTACAAAAAGAGCAGGCTGAAACAGACCTGCCTTTTTTGCGCCCAAAATCAGGAGGTCATTATGAAACAGAAGTTGAAACGATGGATGGCAGGTCTGCTTGCTGTCCTGACGGTATTTACTTCCCTGTTTACAAACGGAACCACCGCATTTGCGGCAAGTGCCAGCGCAAATATTTCGTTCTGGTACGCTTCCACAAAGGATTCCGGGGAGGTAAGCGAGTTAAAGGCAGGCTATGATCATGGAAAGATACTGTACGCCATGATTGACGGGCATTCCGCCTATTGTATGAACTTTGGGCTGGCTGCCAAAGGCGGGCAGCTTATGAACAGTTATGAAAATTCCAGTACGAGCATGACGGATACACAGGCGCTTTACCTGCGTTACTGCCTGTATTATGGATTTTCTTCCACAAGCACGTCCGCACCCAGCAACGCCCAGTGCGATAAGTACATTGCGACACAGGCAATGGTGTGGATTATCGAAAAGGGAATTTTCGGGACAGGAAGCGCCGATTCAGCGGCAAAGAAGCTCTGTGACACAGCACCGGATCCTTCATCCTCTTATCAGTATTATACTGATTTGAAGAATAACATTGAAGCCGGCATCAATGCGGAGATTCCCAGCTTTGCGGCTTCCAGAAAAAGTCAGGCGGAAACTTACGAACTGAAATGGAACGAGGAGAATCAGAGATTTGAGACAACCCTGAAGGACGACAACGGGGTTCTGTCCCAGTTTGATTTATCCCTTGACGGTTATGGAACAAGCAGAGACGGAAATAAGCTCACGATTTATTCTACAGAGGTCAATACCAACGCTACAACAGGCACCTTTACCTCCAACGACGGCAAGGTAAAGGTAACAGGGAGCTGTGTGTTCTGGCTGACCGGAAATTCCGGGGATCAGGAGTTTGTTTCGGAGGTTCCCAGCGGGGATCCGCTTCCTGCTTATATCAAGGTCAAAACGGAAAATATCGGTTACGGGGAGCTTTACAAGCAGGATGAGGCAAGCGGTGTGAAGCTGTCCGGTGCGGTTTACGGTATTTATTCCGACAGCTCCTGCACAAATCTCGTACAGAAGCTGACAACCGACAGCAACGGCTATGCTAAGTCCACAGCGCTGGTGGCGGGAACCTATTATATGAAGGAAATCACAGCGCCGAACAGATATGTGATAAGCGATAAGGTTCATACGCTGCAGGTCAAGGCAGGAAAGACCACAACCGTCAATGCTACCGACAAGGAGCAGCTTGGAGCCATCACCATTTATAAGGAGGGCGAGGTTCTGACCGGGTGGAACGGCTCCGATTTCACTTATGAGAACAGAAAGCTGCCGGGGGCTGTTTTCAAGGTAACGGCTGGAGCGGATATTTACAAAGCGGACGGCACAAAGGTGTACAGCAAGGGCGATCTGATTGCGGAAAATCTTATGACCGGAAGCGACGGAAAGGTTCTGTTATCCAACCTGTATTTGGGAACCTATGTGGTGACGGAAACAAAAAGCATTGACGGCTATACCATCAATACCACACCGCAGACGGTAGCCATCGAATATAAGGACCAGACCGTCACGGTTCAGTATGAAGCAGCCAGCATTTACAACAACAGGCAGAAAGCTTCCGTCAGTGTAACAAAAAAGGATTCCGATACGGAAAATCCTCTGGACGGAGGAAAGTACACTTTATATGCCGGCAACGATATTAAAAACTACGATGGCAGCATTATCGTGACAAAGGGTACTGCGCTGCAGACCGTTACCACGGGAGAGGACGGCAATGCAGCCTTTACGGTGGATCTGCCGATTGCCAACAGCTACTATGTTTCGGAAACACAGGCTCCTTACGGATATATCAGAAATGAGGAGGATGTTTATTCGTTTCACTTCAATTATCTGTCAGAGACAACAGAACGTACAGTATTTACCCATACCTTTGTAAATGACCGCACCACAGCGAAAATTCATATTTACAAGCAGGATAAAGAGACCTGTGTGGCTATCCCGCAGGGAGACGCATCCTTAGAGGGCGCAGTCTATGGTCTGTATGCCCGCAATGACATCGTGCATCCGGACGGAAAGACCGGAGTGGTATTTCAGGCTGGAGAGCTGGTTGCCACACTCACCACAGACGGGAACGGAGAGGCAGAAGTGAAAAACCTCTATCTCGGAAATTATTATGTGAAAGAAATCAGCCCCTCGGAAGGCTATCTTCTGGACGAGGAGGAGCATGATGTAGTGTGCGATTATGAGGGGGATATGGTGGCGGAGGTTGCCCGAAGCGATATCTCATTGGAGCAGGTAATCAAGCAGCCATTCCAGCTTATCAAGGTATCTGACAACGGAGACGATACGGAAGCGCCTACGCTGGAAAAGGCAGGATTTACCGTCTATCTGAAATCCTCCTTAACCGTAAAAGAGGACGGAAGCTATGATTTTGATAAGGCGGAACCTGTTGTCATTGGGGAAAACGGGGAAACAACGCTTTTTACGGACAGCAAAGGGCATCTGGTAACACAGCCCCTCCCTTACGGCACCTATGTGGTAATCGAGACGGTAGTACCCCACAATGTGAAATCAGTTAATCCTTTTGAGGTCCGTATCACGGAGAATCACCCGACAGAGCCGCAGGTATGGAGAGTATTCATTGACCGTGAATTTACGGCGAAGCTGCGTATTGTAAAAAAGGACAGCAAAACCGGGCAGACGGTGCTTGTGCCGAATGCCGAGTTTAAGATTTTCAATCTGGATACAGAGGAATATGTGGTACAGTACACCACTTATCCGACAAAGGTTAAGCACACCTCATTTTTTACCGATGAGGACGGAGATCTGATTCTGCCGGAAACCCTGAAGCTGGGTAATTACCGTATTGAGGAAGTGGCAGCACCGGAGGGGTATGTGGTAAATGAAGACTTTATCACGTTTGCGGTGGATACCGATACGGCTTATGAGATGGATCCCGACACTTACGAGGCAATCATTACCGCAGAGTATGCGGATGAGCCTGTTGTGGGTGAGCTGACGGTGGAAAAAAAAGGTGAGATTCTGGACGGCTACAAGGGCGGTCTGTTTGCGGACAGTGAAGATAAGGAATTTGTCTATAAGGAAGGCAGCCTTGCTGGGGCAGAGTTTGCGGTTTACGCAGCCGAGGACATTTATACCAACGATTATCAGAAAAATGAACAGGGGGAGCGCACGAAGTATTACAGCGAGGGCGAGCTGGTGGCAACCCTGACAACCGATGAGAATGGAAAGGCGGTTCTTTCCGACCTCCCGCTTGGAACCTACCGGGTGGTGGAGACAAAGGCGCCTTACGGATATGTCCTGAATAAAGAGGAGCAGACGGTGACATTTGCCTATGTGGACGATAGGACTCCGGTCATTAAAGAGAGCCTGACCTTTGAGAATGACAGACAGAAAGTGGATTTGTCTGTTGCAAAGCTGGATAAGGAGACGGGGCTTCCGGTTGCCGGGGCAGAGTTTGGCTTGTATGCGGCGGAGGATATAAAAAATGCAGAGGGCGAGGTTATCATTGAAAAAGATACTCTGCTGGAGACAGCGGTATCCGGTACAGACGGAAAGGTGTCGTTTGTCAAGGACTATCCGCTTGGCTCTTACTATGCAAAGGAGATCAAGGCTCCGCTTGGTTATGTTTCTTCCGGAGAGACTGTCAGTTATGACGCTTCCTATCAGGGGCAGGATACCCCGGCGGTAAAGCTGGAGTCCGAATTTGTCAATACGCCGACTACGGTGGAAATCACAAAGACAGATATTACAAGCGGTGTGGAGCTTTCCGGTGCAACCCTTTCTGTCATTGATGCGAAGGGAAATGTGGTTGACACATGGACTTCTGCGGCAGGAGAAGCGCATGTGATCAAGAGGCTTCATGTGGGCGAGTTTTATACGCTCCGGGAAGAATTTGCGCCTTACGGATATTTACAAGCGGAGGAAATTCAGTTTACCGTTGCTGGTACGGAAGAGGTGCAGCATGTGGAAATGCAGGATGAAGTACCGACAGGAACCATTCTAATCAATAAGGACGGCGAGTTTTTGTCAGACATCAGTCTGATAAAGGGGCATTGGTACGATTTCGTCTTTGATTATTTTAAAAAATCCCTTGCCGGCGTGACCTTTGAGGTGTATGCGGCGGAGGATATTGTAAGCCCGGACGGTCTGGATACCGTTTACTATGAGAAGGATGCTTTTGTTGCAGAAATCGTAACCAACGATAAGGGAATTGCAAGCCTTGAAAACCTGCCTTTAGGAAAGTATTACCTTGTGGAGACAAAGACCTTAGAGGGCTTTGCTCTGGATCAGGAGCCGATAGAGGCGGATTTATCCTATGTGGATCAGTACACAGAGGTGGTCTATGCAGGAATGGCAATTACCAACGAGAGACAGAGGGTACAGGTTACGGTGACAAAGACGGACGCAGAGACAAAGAAGGAGCTTGAAGGAGCAGTATTCGGTCTGTATGCGGCAGAGGACATTGTAAATGCAGAGGGCAAGGTCGTAGTGGCAAAGGATACCCTTGTGGAAAAGGCAGTTACCGGAACGGATGGAATTTGCGTTTTTGTAAGCGACCTGCCGCTCGGTCAGTATTATGTGAAAGAGATAGAAGCGCCGAAGGGGTATGTGCTGAATGAGGAGGTCTTTAAGCTGGACGCTTCCTATCAGGGGGATGATGTGAAGGTTATTGAGCTTTCGGCAGAGTTTTCCAACTACCCGACAAAGCTGGAAATTTCCAAAACGGATATTACCGGGGAGCATGAGTTAAAGGACGCCACACTTTCCATTATTGATGAGGACGGAAATGTGGTTGAGACTTGGAAATCAGACGGAACACCGCATGTCATTACCCGTATTCCGGTAGGCGAATATACGCTCCGTGAAGAAACAGCACCGTATGGATACAAGATTGCAAATGAAGTGAAGTTTACCGTGGAAAACACGAAGGAGCTTCAGAAGGTTGCCATGAAGGATGAGCTGGTAAACGGTAAGATTATCATTGAAAAAAACGATGCCGACACCGGAAAGGGTATTGCAGGAGTGGAGTTTGAGATTCGTGATAAGGACGGAAATGTAATTGAAACCCTGGTAACGGACAAGAACGGTCATGCGGAATCAAAGGAGCTTCCGATTGCTGTATTTGAGGACGGCAATTTCGTTGAGGACATCAAATACTATGTCGTGGAGACAAAGGCGGCAGAAGGCTATATCCTTGACAGTACCCCGCATGAGGTCGTGCTGCAGTATGACGATGACGCACCGGAGGTTGTGGAGTACACCCTGAACTTAACCAACAAGCCGACAGAACCGAAGCTGCCGCAGACCGGGGACAATATGAACCCGCGGCTGTATGTGGGATTTGGACTGGCTGTTGTTGCGTTAGGAGTGCTGGTGGCGAAGAAAAAGAAGAAATAATAGGAAGGGTAAATAGAATGAATCATGGTGGATTACATTTTTCGGAATGTAATCCATTGTGATTTTCCGATATGAAAAGGAGGGAAAATGTGATAAACTTGTAATATAAGTATTAATTATACGGAGGTCGTTATGGAAACTACAACTAACTTAAATAATAAAGTTTATTTATGTTATTCCACCTTAAATAAAGTGTTTATAGATTCGCTTTGTAAGAAGTTACAAAAAGAGGGGTTTTTGGGAATTGCGGATGGGACTGAACTTATGCAGGGAAAAGAGGTTTTGTCTGTTCAAGAGGCTATAAAAAAGTGCAGTTATTTTGTACTTATTATTTCAAATGAGTTTGGAGAACATATGCAAGAAGAATATCGTATTGCATTGGAGTACAAATTAAACATTTTGGTATTTTTGAAATCAGATTTGTTTAGGGATGGACAGATAAGTAGAAAATTTGATAATAGATTGGTCACGTTGTGGGAAGATGAAAACGACTTGTCATTAAAAGTAGCTGAAACAATGATAGGATTTCGATATAAATATCCAGAGAGAGGATATCAATTTGAAATATTAGTCGAAGATTTGTTCAAGTCGTATGGGTGTGATACAAAGAGAACTTCATATACACGGGATTCAGGTTATGATATTTATGCAGAAAAAGATGGAAAGAAGTTTTATATTGAGGCGAAGTCAGTACGTTCAAAAATAATAGGTCGACAGTCTATTATGAGTGCATTAGGAATGGCTGATATATTGGAACTAAAGAGTGATGAGTTTTTTATTGTTGTTACGGCTAATGTTTTGCCCAATTTGATGAGAGAAAAAGTTAAAACAATGGAGAAATTCCTTATAATTGATATAGGAGAATTACTGTATCTGGTTCAGAAAAATGAGGAATTAAAATATAGATTACTTTCTTTTGTAGAGTTCACAACAGATGACATTGAAATAAAGGAACCGATAGATTTTTTAAGACTGTTTGATTTATCTTATGAAAACAAAGATATTTCAATAGATGACAAAAGAGCGATAAACCAATTATTAGGAGAAGTGAATGCTTGGGATCAAGATAAGAGAACGAGTACAGAATATGAAAAATTTTGCACACAGGTTTTGAGAGTTCTATTTTCAAGGGATTTGACATTGTGGCAAGAGCAACAGAAATCAAATGATGATCTTTATAGATTTGACTTGATTTGTAAAATAAAAGATGATGTGACAAGTGCTTTTTGGAAATTCCTTGGAGAATATTTCAGAACTAAGTATGTTATTTTTGAATTTAAGAACTATAATGAAGTTATTACTCAAAGAGAGATTTATACAACGGAAAAATATTTATATGCAAAGGCGTTAAGGCGTGTTGCTATAATAATATCTTGTAATGGTTCCGATGATAATGCAAAAAAGGCGATAAAAGGAACTTTGAGAGAAAATGGGAAGTTGATTTTAAATCTTTCAAACAGGGATTTGGCGAATATGTTAGAGTATGAGCTTAATGGGAATTCGGCATCAGAATATTTATACAATATTTTAGATGAGTTGTTGATTGAACTTGAAAAATAACATATTTATGGATGTATGAATGGAGGAATTTCATGAAGGTTTTTGTAGATACCGATTTGATGAATCAGTCCGCTCATTTTGGTTGGCAGGATAAGGATGAAGCATTGTATGGTCTAAGAGAGGGATATAAAAATAGTGCGGATGAGTTGGTAGAAATAGCAGTAAACAGTGGAAATAATCTTAAAATACTTGATACTTATATTTTTCCGATTCTCTTTTCTTATAGACATTGCTTGGAAATTTCTTTAAAGCATATTTATATGAGAGCATGGGGAAAGATACCAGCGGGAGGACATAATTTATTAACTTTGTGGGATATTATAAAAGTTGAAATCATAGATAAAATGATAAATTCTGAAGAGTTTATTGAGCAAGTAAAAGAATATAAAGAACATTTCATTCAATATGATTTAAATGGGGTAGAATGCAACAAGATTCGCTCTATGTTAAAAGAATTGCAGGAAGCAAATCAAAGGGATACTGAGATAGAACCGGCAAAAAAGCAAGTAGATCAAAATGCAGAAGTATGGAGATATTTAATGTCTGCTGATGAGAATCTATTTTTTACCAAAGGTCATTCTATTGATTATTTGATTTTGAAAGATGGTATTGGCTACATATATGAGGCGCTAGATTATATTTATCATATTGTAGATGAGTATTTATCTTCCTAAATAATAAAGCTGAAAGGGGAATCAAAATGAGAAAGTACATGGCAGAGTTTGGATTGAATGTATCAACAGGATATAAGACATTGATTCCTGTTGAGGCATTGCAGGAAGTCAATGATGGACATAATTATCATATATATTTTATTCTGGCTTGTTCAAAAATATTTATTAAGCCAGAGAGTATTCATTTGGAAGAAAAATGTATCAGTTTGACAATTTATAGAATTTGTGAGGGCAATGAAGTCGAGATTGAAAATGTGAAGATGAGTTTACAGAAAGATTTTGACCATAGTAAATTAAAAGTCAGTTGTAAGTACCCATATACACAGATTGAATTAGTATTAGAAGATGGAAGTACTATAGTTGTAGATTCACAAGCAATAAGTAATCATGCTGGTTTCAATCGTAAGTTGGATTTTGATGTTTTATATATAGGACAAGCATATGGAAAGGATGGACAAAGATTAGCGCAAGATAGGTTAAAAGCACATAATACATTACCAACAATACTCTCAGATTGTAATATGCGCTTCCCTGATAAGAGAATTTATATACTTTTGTTAGAAGTTAATCCTATTTTAAATTCAGTAATGGACGGTATACATGGAGGAAGTGTAAATAGTATTGATGAAGACATACATTTTTTTAATGTGTTTGCAAATCTTCCGCAAATGAATCAGATTATAAATATTGCTGAGGCAGCTTTAATAAACTATTTTAAGCCCAAATATAATATTAATTTTAAAGAAAATTTTCCAAATAAAAATCATAAGGGATATAGACAGTACTTTGAATTAGATTATAACAATATAGTGGTTGAATTAGACTTAGATTTCGATGCTCCATATCCAGATATAAGTTTAAATTCTAATGATAATGTTATTGATAGGCGGAATAGAGTCATACAATATGATTTGGATAACGATCCTAATAGAGATAATATGTATACTATCTTTAAAGAAAATAAATAGATGTGTTAGGAGAAAGCAGATATGCAAATAAATTCAAAAGGTTTTAGAGAATGGACAAGTAAAGACTTATCTGTAATCATTGATAATGATGTGTATAAAGAGAATGAATTTATAGATTATAAAGAAAATTTTGCTGTGCTGGAATGTTTGGATAAAGCACAAAAGAAGAAAAAACAGGATGAATTCAGGCATGATGTTTGTTCATTTGCTAATGCCAATGGTGGATATTTAATCTTTGGAATAAAAGAAGAAGCAGGGGTGCCAAAAGATATATTAGGAGTTGAAATTGATAATATAGACAGATTTGAATTAGATAGAAGAAATGAATTGTTTGGAATTATGCCTATAGTTCCAACAGTTGAATTTTCGTTTATTCATTTAAAAAACCAAAGATATGTGGTTATAATAAAAGTTTCAAAAGGAAGCCATAAACCATATATTTATGTAGAGAATGAAGGCGTGTTTAAATTTTTTATTCGTCGAGGAAATAGAAAGCAGGCAATGAGTTATATGGAAATTAGTAGTAATTTTTTACATTCTAGTCTTTTTACAGATGAAATAAGGAAATTTCGTAAAGAAAAAATGTTGGTATATAGAGAAGAACAGAAGGGAATACCATTTGCTTTAATCCAAGTGATTCCAGATGATTTTTTTAGTAATCATGCAGGAAATGTATTATACGATATTTACAAGGAAAAGAAATTCAACCTTCACAATATATTTGACGGGTTATGTTTTGGTCACGCAGTTCCGAATGTGGAAGGTATTTGTTTTCCAGATTATGACTATGATAATGGAGTGTTTCTGCAAATATATAATAATGGTGCAACCGAATTATTTTATAAAGTAGAGACAAGAGAAAATCAAGGAGAACCGTGGATTTGGTATCCAGGAATTATAAACCAAATGGAATCATTGCTTCAAGGAACTATGAGGTTGTATAAGGAAATAGGACAAAGAAGTACGATGTATGTGTGTGTTAGCATATTTGGTTGTAAGGGAATGTGGAGTGAATATGATTTTGGAAATGACTATGCTGCAAAAGTAGATAGGAATGAAATTTATTGTATGCCATTGGAAATAGGTGATATTTTAGATGAAAGTATTGTGAACCAAATAATTGCCGAGTGTAAAAAAATGATATGTTATTCATTGGGAAGAAGAGGATAAAAATAGTTGTGATACATAAGCCGAGGAGTAAAATCCCCGGCTTTTATTTTACCCAAAATCGGAAAGGAGCAGAAGTTGATGATTATTATTCAGCGTGGAATTCCACCTTAGCAGTAGTTCTTCCAACAGAATAGATCAGATGTAGTGAGCCGAGGAGAAATCCCCGGCTCATTTTCGTATGGAGGAGCACAAAATTTTATGATGAATTATGAGATTTTCAAGGAAGTGGTTACAGAATCATTTAAGGACTATCTTCCGGAGCAGTATCGTGGCATGGAGCTTAAGGTCAATCCGGTGCAGAAGATAAACAAAACATTGGATGGATTGAGCTTGATTGGTGGAGACAGGAATGTATCTCCCACCATTTATATCAACGACATGTACGAGCATTACAAGGACTGCGGCGATTTGAAAGATGCAATCCAGACCGGGGCGGAGAAAATGAGTCATGCTTTGGAGCTGTACAGAGAGGCACCTCAAATTGACATGGCAGAGGCGAAGGACAATATTGTGTTTCAGCTTATCAATACAGAGCAGAATAAGGACATGCTGGCACAGGCGCCGCACCGTGAATTTCAGGATTTATCCATTATCTACCGCTGGGTAGTGAAAGCGGATGGGGAGGGGATTCAGAGTATCATGGTAAAAAATGATCTGGCGGAGCAGCTCGGTTTAAGTGAGGAGCAGATGTTTAAGCTGGCGGTGGAGAATACGAAAAGAATTCTCCCTCCCTGTGTGAAGTCTATGAATGATGTAATCTGTGAGATATTTATGAAGGACGGAATGCCCAGAGAGATTGCAGAGATGATGATAGGAGAAATGCCGCAGGATCAGATGATGTGGGTAATTACCAACGATAGAGGAATCAACGGAGCGGTTTCCATGCTGTATGAGGAAAAGCTCCATACGCTTGCCGAAAAGTTAGAGAGCGACCTTTATATTCTCCCTTCCTCTGTCCATGAAGTGATTGCTGTGTCTGCTTCAATGGGTGAGCCTAATCAACTGGCAGAGATGGTTGCAGAAATCAATATGGCGCAGGTTTCCCTCGAAGAAAGACTGTCAAATCAGGTATATCACTATGACAAGGATCTGCGAAAGCTTACCCTTGCAACGGACACGCCGAATAAGCGGCTGGACGGCATCGTGGCGGAGCCTCCGCTGGTTTACGAGACAAAGCAGTCCAGATAGGAGGGCTTATGGAACAGGATGAAAAAGAGGTTACAATGGAGGAGCTTGTCCGGATGATACAGTTACAGGAGGGAGAATTTATTATCCGTGTGGAACCGGGGGGAGGAGAGACAGATGGAAGATCAGAAAGCGTTTCAGCTTGATGTGGTTTCCGTCAGGCTGGTAAGAAATGCTCCTATCTTTTCGGAACAGAAGATTACAGGTCCTTTGGAGGCGGTTTCCTTAGTGGGGGAAATGCTCTGTGAGATGGACCGGGAGGTAGTCTGCATCATTAACCTGAAATCGGACGGAACGCCGATAAACTGTAACTTTGCAAGTATGGGGGCAATCAATTTAACCGTTGCAGAGCCGAGGGAACTGTTTAAGAGCGCCATTCTCTCTAATGCGGCAAGGATGATTATGGTTCATAACCACCTCAGCGGCAGGCTGGAGCCTTCCAAAGAAGATACCGTGCTGACGGACCGTATGCTGAAGCTGTCGGGACTTTTGGGAATCCCTCTTTCCGATCACATCATTGTGGGAGGGGATAACAGCAGCTATTTCAGCTTCAAGGAAAAAGGAATCCTGACCATGCCCAAAATAACCTTAACGCAGAATTATCATTACCTTGATTTTGAGGAAAGGTCAATCGTGGCGGAGCCGGGGAGGAGCAGATGAGCATGGAGGAACGGAATAGCTTTACGAAAGAGGAACTTGCCATTGCAAAGAGCGTGGATTTGACGGCGGTCTGCGGTCAGCTTGGCTATACGGTCAGGCGTGTGGGAAATTACCATACACTAAAGGAGATGGATTCGATCCGTATCTACAACCGGAGAAGCTGGTTCCGCTGGTCGAGGGAGTATGACAGAGGGGAGAACGGAGGCTCCCAGATAGATTTCCTGCGTGTTTTTACAGGAATGGAGGTCAAGGAGGCGGTATTCTGGCTGCTTGACTTTGCCGGGTATCAGCGGAGCGCAGACTGGAAGCCAAATCCGGTCATTGTGGAGAAAAAGGAAGAAAAGAAAAAGCCTTTTGTCCTTCCTGCCGCCGCCCTGGACAACCGTTATCTGTATCAGTACCTTATGGGGGAAAGAAGGCTGTCAAAGGAAGTGATAGATTTCTTTGTCCGTGCAGGGCTGATTTACGAAGAGCGCAGCCACCACAACATTGTCTTTAAGGGGAATGATAAAAACGGCGTCACACGGTTTGCCAGTATGCGGGGCGTGTTTGACCGGGACGGAAAGTGCTTTAAGTGTGATGTGGCGGGAAATGACAAAAACTTTGGATTTCATGTGTGGAATGAGGAAAGCACAGAACTTGCGGTCTTTGAGGGAGCGATTGATCTGCTCAGCTATGCGGATATTTATAACGATTTTCAAAGCAACAAGCTGGCGTTGGGAATGGTGTCTGATGCACCGTTAGTTACCTTCTTACAGGAACATCCGCAGATTGAAACCATAAAATTCTGTCTTGACAATGACGATCCGGGCAGGAAGGCAACGGAAATGCTCATGGAAAAGTATTATGAACTTGGCTATGAGGTGGAGGATTGCCCGCCTCCGGGAAACTGTAAGGATTACAACAAGTGGCTTCAGGAGGCAAGAGGGAAAAATCCACAGACAGAAATGGCAAAGGAAATGGCACGGTAGCAGTCAACTGAAAAAGTCAGTGGAAACGAGAAAAGCAGATTGAAAAACTCAACTGAAAAAAGAAAAATGGACTGAAAAAGTGAGTTGAAGCTCGAAACGGACAGTCATTGGACATGGGGAAGGAAGAAAATTCAACTGAAAAAGCTGACTGAAAAATGGAAACTCAACTGAAAAAATAAACTTATATCCGTATTTTACACTAAAAAAATAAGTTAGCTGTCTATATGCAGCGGGGTTTTAGGGGCAGTCCCCTAACCAGAGGCACTTGTATTACAAAGTGCGTATCTGGCAAATTCCCTGTGGGAATTTGGGGCGGGCGGATATTCAGGGGAAAGAAACAGGACAGTTAAGAGGAGGTGGTCGATTTGGATGTTATTGAGGTGAACGAGGGAAGCTTTCAGGAAGTGGAGATAAAAGGTCACATGGCGCTTTTTACGGAGCTGCGTGTGGATAAGAGTACCATTCCGGAGGGCGTGAACTGTTATGAGCTTTGCCACGGTGACGATGACAGTTACCCGGCAGCATTGGAACAGTCTGTGCGGGTAAATTACTTCGGTGCGGTTCTCATGACGGATAAGGTGGAATTAGGGCAGGAAGGCTATATGCCGCTTGAATATGAAGATTTTGGATTTACCGGCGAGGAACTTTCCGTTTTGGAATTACGGGCAAATTGCGGGGAAGCTCCGGATGAATTTATCAGCGTGGCGGATATGGTCAGTTTTGTGGAAAAAGATTTGAATTTTCCGTTGACAGAAAAAGAGGCGGATGTACTTTCCGGTTATGTGAAAGGGCATGGATTGATTCTGGGGAGAAAGGAAGGAAAGCTACTTTGGGGGGATTTGTGCCATGAATGCGATAAAGTCCGGTGGAGAGAAGTCTCTATAGATTATGTTATCAACCGCGTTTCAGAATGGAATTATGAAATTCTTGAGCCTGCCAAAAAAGAGTTGGAATGTGCTGAAGGTAAGGGAATTGCAGAGGCAAAGGAATATTATGATTCTTTATGCGGGGATGAAAAAATACTGGATGCTCTGTTTGACCGCACGATTTATGGGAAACAGTTAGATGATCTTGCAGAAAAGCTGGCAATGGATTTGATTCGTGATATGCAGTCGCCGGGAGGACTTGACGGAGCAATAGAACGCATGAAGAAGGAAATCGGACAGGGAAAAGACCTTCTCCCGGAAGTTTCCCCGGAATTAAAGAAAGGGGGACGTGCAAGATAGATGGCGGGAGAAAAAAGGGATATTGTAAAACCGTTCCGCATGACAAAGAAGGAGGCGGAGCAACTCAGGCAGGCGGCGGAGAGCAGAGGACTTAAGGAATCTGCCTATCTCCGGCTGCTATTGTCCCAGAAGCCAAACGATTACCCGGAAATCCGTATCCTGCTGCGGGAGCTGATTAACGAAGTCAATGCCATAGGCAACAACATCAACCAGATTACAAGGAACCATAATTCGAGGCTTTACAGGGCGGAGGACAGGGAGCTTCTGACCGCCTATATGAAAAAGCTGAATCTGCTGGTAAAGGAGGCGGTGGAGAAGCTTGGCAATCAGTAAGATTCTCTATATCGGCGACTGCGGCTGCGGGTATTCCGGAAAGCACTTAAAACAGGCACTCGACTATATCGCAGAGGAACACAAGACCGGCGGCGGTAAATGGGTGGCTTCCCTGAACTGTCAGGCAGATAATGCCTATGAGCAGATGCGGCAGACGAAGCAGCAGTTTGATAAAACGGATAAAAGACAGGGCTACCATCTGATTATCTCTTTCGTGGAGGGAGAGGTGGACGTCGAAACTGCCTTTGATGTCATCGGGAAATTTGCAAAGGAGTATCTGGGGCAGGATTATGAAGCGCTGTATTCGGTGCATGACAATACGGACCATGTTCACGGTCATATTATTTTTAACAGCGTCAGCTTCCGCACCGGGCGGAAATACCGTTATGAAAAAGGCGACTGGGCAAGAAAAATCCAGCCGATAACCAACCGGCTCTGCGAGGAATACGGACTGTCCACCATTGAGATTTCCGAGGATCGAGTCAGACCGTCCGAAAATTATAAGGAGTGGAATGATTTCCGGGATGGGAAATTTATATGGGCGGATATGATAAAACGGGATATAGACGCCTGTATCCTGCAGGCGGCAACCTATGAGTCGTTTCTGTCCATGCTTTCCGATATGGGTTATGAAATCAAAAACGCTTACCGGAGCGAGGAAAAATATCTTGCCATTAAGCCGATGGGAATGACACGGTATAGGCGGTGTAAAAGTCTGGGGGAGGACTACAGCGAGGAGCGTATCCGGGAGAGGATAGAGACAGAAAATCTGTCCGACTACCGTAAGCTGTCAAAGGAACAGCAGCCGAAAATCATGCGGTGCAGGGTAAAGCGGTACAGACGGGCGAAGCTATCCGGTGTACAGAAGCGGTATTTTGCGAGGCTGTACCGGCTGGGACTTTTGAAAAAGCGATCTTATAGTCAAGCTTGGAAATACCGTGATGAACTGAGGAAAATGCAGAAACTGCAGGAGGACTATCTTTTTCTTGTCAGGCATGATATTCAGACAGCGGCAGGAGTTGCCGCCGTTACGGAAAGCATGACGGATAAAAGAAAAGAGGTATCCAGGGAAAAAAGCCGCATTTTTAAGGAGCGGGCAAAGATGAAGCCGCTCTTTGATATGGCGTCAGAGCTTGGCGGGCTGGAAGAAATGGAACACTGTTTTCAGAGAGGCGAGGAGCTTTTTAGTGAAGAACACAAAAAATATGAGGCGCTTTCCGGGAGGCTGAAAAAGGAAGGCTATTCGGTGGAGCAGATTGAGGAATTTAAGCTGCACTATAAAAATGAGATTGCCAGGATACGGGAACTGGAAAAAGCGGTTGCCAGAGAAGAACGGATTGCAAAGCGTATTCTTGCTGAACTGGCAGAACCGGATACCGGAAGGAAACCGGAAAAAGAAAAAATAAGAGAAGAAAATCAAAAAGAGAAGAAAAGCAGACAGCCGGTATTATAAGGCTGTTTTTTTTATCACTACGAGCCATGCGAAGAAAAAGAAAGCATAATCCGAGGAGCTTGCTTATCGGATTACGATTTCCTTTTTCTTCATGTGGCGACAGCCACAAAGCGAGGAAAACAGTTGTTTTTCGAGCGTGCATGGCAGACAGAGAGGAGGGAACCGATGCAGGAAAGAGAAAAGGTCAGCAGTATGGACATCAAAGCCCACTTAAACAATCTGCGTAAGAATCCAAAGTTTACGGAAGAAATGCTAAAGCTTGTGGAAGCGGATCTGCACTATGGTCTTACCATTCCGGAAACGGAAATTTACACAAAAAAGCGGCTGGACTATGCACAGATGAGGGTGTATTCTGCCTGTCTCAGAAACGGATATCCGGAAAATGTGCGGGAATGTATCACAAGAGAGGGACTGACCGGAGAGCAGATGGCGGTAGCTCTTGAATTTTATGAAAAGGGCATACCGCTTGAGACGGTGGCTGAAGTGACGGAAAACAGCGGTCAGACTGCATTTATGATGAAAAAGCTGTTTCAGCGTATCAAAGAGAAAATGGCAGATGCCGGGAAAGCGGCACAGGCGCAGGATGGCTATGCAAAGGAGCTTTTGGAGCAGGTTAAGGCGGTGGTGGAAAAGATTGAGTTTCAGGAAAAGCGCTATGACGCCCTGAATGAGAAATTAAAGGAGCTTCAGACCGCCGGGCAGGATACCGAAGTCCAGAATCGGCTTTTAGGACAGCTTTCCGAGAAGGACGCACTTTTGGAAAAGCAGCAGAATGAGCTGAATGAGGCGAGAGTGACAATCGCAAGGCTCAGAAACGAGATGGACAGCATAAGGAAGGAGAGGGATCAGTTGGAAAAACGCACAGAGGATTTAGAGAGGGAAGCGGCGGCAAGGGACCGTCAGGAGGTAAAAGAGCCGGAAAAGGCGGACGCAGACAAAGCTGTGGCGGTACTGACGGAGGAGAAGCAGGAGAATCCGGTCTATCCGATATTTCCGGGAGCCATGTACAGCATGGCAGTCATGGACGGAAAAGGGAATGTGGTTTCTGTTGTGCCTGTGGAACGCATGGAGCGTAAAAAGGAAAATCATGGGGTATCTGCGTTCTTCTCCCGGTTTGTGCTGAAAAAGAAGATTGACATTGTAAGGCTGGTTGCGGAAAAGGATTTGGAGCCGAAGCAGCTTGTACAGATTCGGAGCGCCATTGAAAAGGGTTTGACCGAGGAGCAACTTCTGGTGCTGATCAATAACCAGCTCCCGGCAGAGCAGATGGAGGAGATCATCGGTATCGCCGTATTTGAAAATCTGCAGAAGCAGGAGGGGAGCCGATGGGACTTGAAATGATTGCACAGACCGCAGAACGGATAAAACAGAGTCCGTCTGCCGTTGCAGAGCAGGACAGGGATTTTGTTCTTTGGTTTGCCTTTGTCACCAGGGATAAGGAATTGACGGACCGGCTGCTTGCAGAGCTGACAGAGCCGGGAGCTGACAGGGACGTCGTGTACCGGAAATATGAAACGCTGACGGGCGCTTCGCCGGACTGGATCAGGAGGATGGAAAAACTGCTGGTGTCTCTGGAGTTTTACCGTATGCAGGAGGAAAAGGCAATCCGTACCTTATCGGAAATTCTGACCGGATACGGGGTGGAGCTGCCGGCGGTAAGAACCGGGGAGCCGTTGGATAGAAAAGAGGCGTTGATGCGATGAGAGGAGGAGAAAAATGTCGGAGGAGATACAGCAGGCGGTTCAGATCATCCGTGTAGGCTATGACGGGATAGAAATCGCCATGAAGATTGGAAGCGGCACCATAGAACAGATGAAAAAGGCGCTGGATTTTCTGGTTGCCATTCTGGACCATGAAAAGACGATGGGAAAGGAGAGTATGAGAAAGCTCCTGATGAAAGGCGGCGACCTGCAGGTGCTGCAGTTTCCCACCGGGGAGATGAAGCAGGTGGAGAAGTTGGCGAAGAAATATGGGATTCTTTATTCCGTCCTGCCGGACATCAATCAGAAAGACGGCATGAGTGAAATCATTTTCCATACGGAGGCTGTGCCGAGGGTGAACATGCTGCTCCAGAAATTGAAATCGGGCAGGATTGCCACCTTTGATGATTACCTGAAAAACGGTGATGAAAAGGAAATGGAAAAGGTCATGTCGTTTCTGAAAAAGCAGAAAAAGGGAAACGATAATCTCCACACGGCGGAAGCCGAGAGAGCCGGGGAAGCCTTAGAGGGGCTTATGGAAAAGGTCGGCATGTATGCAATGGAAAAAAAGACCGTTAGTGTGGAGGACATTAAGGAAAATTTCAGCATTGAAAAGGAACAGGCGGAGCATGTGGTCGGTCAGCTCCAGAGAATCGGCGTGCTTGACAAAGAGGACAACGGGCAGCATAAGGTTCTTATGGATAAGGACGCCTTTCTTAACCGTATCCGCAGCTATAAGGAGCTGGCGCAGCGTATGCAGACGGTAGCCGCCGCTCAGGATAAAAACCTTGTGGACATCACTATTACAAAAAAACTTATTGCGGAGGAAAACGACCATGCGGTAAAGACCAGAATACCGGGTATGTGGGGAGACAATGCAAGGTATTTGTGGATCAGTAAGGACAATGCGATGGACATTCACGATGGAAAAACTATCCTGACATTCCTTGACAGCGAGAAAGAGTATAAGCTGTATTCTGCGGATAACAGAGTGGTCGGCACCATGAAGGGAAAGGATTTGTACGAAGGTCACTATGACAGCGTGGCGGCGGAGGTACGCAGACGGTATAAGGAAGCGGAACGGAAAGCGGCTGCCATGAACCGGGCAGGAAAGAAAGCGCCGGCTCCGAAAAAGAGGTAGCTGCCTATGGTCCCAAAGAAGAAAAAAATATCCGTGTGGTTTGTGGTTCTTGGGGCTGTACTGGCGGGATATGCGGGGTATCTGCTCAATGGGGCATGGGAACCGGGAGGGGACATTAACAGTTTTCTTGCCTCCTTTAACCGTGTGTGTGCGGCTCCTTTTGCAGATTATTATAATGACAGGACAGTAAAAGCGGTGGTAATTGCCTTAGTGGTGTATGCTACCGCTCTTTTAATGTATGTCACCAGCCAGCGTAATTTTATGCCCGGTAAGGAATTTGGTACGGCAAGGTTTGAATCTCCGCAGTTTGCCAACAAAATCCTGATGGATAAGGACGAGAATTTCAACCGGATTTTAAGCCAGAATGTGAAAATGTCCCTTGATTTCAGGAGGCTGAAGCTGAACGGAAATATTTTAATCTGCGGCGGTTCCGGAGCGGGAAAGACCTTTTACGAGGTAAAGCCCAACCTTATGCAGATGCCGCATAACTGTTCCTTTATCTGTACCGATCCCAAAGGCGAGATTCTGAGGAGCTGCGGGCAGATGTTAAAGGACAACGGGTACAATGTGAAGGTTATTAACCTGCTGGAGATGGAGAAGTCGGACTGTTACAATCCGTTTTCCTATCTGAGAGAGGAAACGGATATTGTAAAGCTGATTACGAACCTTATTTCTAACACCACGCCCAAAGGAGCTACACCCTCCGATCCCTTTTGGGAGAAGGCGGAGGGACTGTTTTTACAGGCAATTTTCTATTATGTGTGGCTGGAAGAACCGCCGGCACGGAGAAATTTTGAGACAGTCCTAAAGCTCCTGGGGGAAGCAGAGGTTACGGAGCAGAATAAACCCTCCAGACTGGACATCCGCATGAAATTTTTGGAGGAAACCTCGCCGCTTGGTGCGGCACACCCGGCAGTCAAGCAGTATAACAAGTGTATGCGTGGAGCAGGCGATACCGTCCGCTCCATTATTATCTCCGCAAATTCACGCCTTGCCTTTCTGGAAAACAAGCAGGTACTCCGTATGCTGTCAAAGGATGATTTGAACCTTGCCGAGCTTGGCATCGGCGTGAACGGGGATGGGGAGACAAAGACAGCGCTATTCTGTGTCATACCGGACAGCGATAAATCCTACAACTTTATCATCGGTATGCTCTACACGCAGATTTTTCAGGAGCTTTATTATCAGGCGGACTTTAACTGCGGCGGCAGGCTGCCGATTCATGTAACCTTTATGTTAGATGAATTTGCCAACGTCGCACTTCCCGATGATTACTGTTCCCTGCTCTCCACCATGCGAAGCAGGGAGATTTCCAGTATTATCATTATCCAGAACTTTGCACAGCTAAAGGCATTGTTTAAGGATACATGGGAAACCATTCCGGGGAACTGCGACACTTTTATTTATCTCGGCGGCAACGAGCAGAGTACGCATAAGTATGTTTCGGAGCTGCTTGGAAAAGGCACGATTGACAAAAAATCAAGCGGGGAGACAAAGGGCAGGCAGGGAAGCTCCAGCAGGAATTATGATGTGCTGGGGAGGGAGCTGTTTACCCCCGATGAGGTAAGGAAGCTGGATAATAAGAAATGCCTTATCTTTATCCGTGGGTTTGATCCGATTATGGATAACAAGTATATTCCGTTTTCGCATCCTGCCTTTGCACAGACCGCAGACGGGAAAGGCAAGCCCTATGTCCATGCGCCCTCTGGTCAGGGCAGTGTAAAAGAGCAGTCGTATCAGATTCTGTCACCCAAAGCATTAGCCTATTATGAAGGCTTAAAGGAGAAGGGGGAAAATGTCTATATTGACAGCCTTTCCTATGAGGAGTTTGGAGTGCTGACAGAGCTTGACATGAAAAAGCGGTTTTTAAACCTTGATGAAAAGGAACAGAGGGAGCGGCTGAACAGGGAGCAGGAGAATGAACTCCGGTACGCTCCAGAAGCAGCGGACAGCGGGGAGACTGCAGCGGAAGCCGGGAAACCGTCCGGTTCCGGCTCGTCCGGCGTCACAAAGCAAAAAATCGTTGGGGAAGATACCATAATGAACCGTATGGCGAAATGGCAGTATTCCAAAGAGCAGAAAGAGGAGCTTCATAAAATGATGGCGCTCGGCATGACAAAGGCAGAGATCCTTGCGGTATTTTACCCGGAAACTGATGTGGCGAAAATGAGGGAGATCAGACGGACCTACCGGGCGGTAAAAAACAGGCAGGAATAGAAGTTCAGGCTGTAAACAGTCTGATTTTTTTATGCCATTTGGGGAGGTGGTTGAAGCAGCAACGCACCGGGGAAAGCCCGGTTTACCATTATTGCGGGGCAGTCCCGTTTTCATAGAGAACAAATAACAAAGACAAAAAGGAGATTATATTTTATGCGTAAAAAGGAAACTGTTGCAACAAATCAGAAGAACATCAGAGGATTATCCAGAGCGAAGAGGGCAGCCGTGGCAGCGTGCGGAGCCGGTTATATGGCGCTTCATGCCATGCCTATAACTGTGTTTGCGGCAGGCACCGGCACGAGTGCGATCACACAGCCCCTTGATAACTTAAAAACCCTTGTCATTGCCATTATCGGTGCGGTGGGCGTTATCATTCTTGCGAAAAATGTCATGGAGTTTGCCCAGGCATACCAGCAGCAGGATTCCTCCACCATGAACTCCGCCTTAAAGGGCATTGTAGCCGGAGTGATGATGGCGGGGATTTCCACCGTCCTTACCTTTCTCGGATTTTAGGAAGCATGAAATCTGTACCGGGGAGGGCAGCCGAAGTAAGCTGTCCTCCTATGAAAGAAAAGAGGTGAGGACTTAGTGGATATTTTCAAACTGGGGGATAAGATACTGGCTCTTCTGGAGATGGTATTCGGCTTCTGGAATAATCAGGTAAGCCTTGTATTTTCCATGCTGGGGCAGTCCCCTGTGAATTTCAAGGGCGGAGGACCGTGGCAGGTCGTGGAGAGCATTGAGCCGATTTTTGTGGGCGTGGGTTCTTCACTCGTGGTGTTGTTTTTTGTCATCGGTTTCTGTTCGGAAAGTGTGGACATCCGGGAAGAAATGCGTTTTGAGGTAATCCTGCGTATGCTGATCCGGTTGGGACTTGCGGAATGGCTGGTGGCAAACAATGTGACGATTATGAAGGCGTTTTTCTCAACTATTGGAAATCTAGTCAATGCACTTTCCGCAGGGCAGTACACTACGCTTACCATTGACAGTGCACAGGCAGACGTCATTAAGGGACTCGGCTTCGGGGAAAGCCTGATCATGCTGATACTGGCGGCGCTTCTAAGCGTGATTATCATTATCTGCGGCTTCTTTATGATATACACCGTGTATTTCCGTTTCTTAAAGCTAATGATTATTGTGCCTATCGGTTCCATTGCTTTTTCCACAATGGCGGGAAACCGGAATGTGGCGCATACGGCAAGCGCCTATGCGAAATATTTTCTGTCGGTGGTGTTCGAGGCGGTGACGATGGCGCTTGCCATTATTATCTGCAATGCCTTTATCAGTTCAGGGCTTCCGTCCTTTACGGGAAATTATGCGGACTGGGCGAAAACCCTTATCTATTTGTGTGAGATGACATTTACCATTGCCTTAACGGTGGGAAGCGTGAAAGGGGCGCAGTCGCTTACCAGCAAGGCGCTTGGTTTGTAGGAGGTATCGGAATGAAGATAAGACCATTAACAGAAACAGAAAGACAATATACCTACACCCAGAGTATGCAGATACAGGGACAGACAGGGTGTATCGGACATTTAAGGGGAGATTTTGATAAGTCCGGCAATGGTAGCGCCATGATCTATCACTCGGAATATGGCGGGGATTCGGTTGTCAGTCTGGATGTACGGCAGTATGCAGACAACGGAAGAATTGCGCTCCAGCTTATTACAGACGAGGAGGGAGAGCCGGAGCCGTTTGGCAGCCTTACGGTCAACATTGACGCTCCTGCGCCGCATTACTGTGGGTATCTGGACATCAACAATCTTTCTAATGCGGAGAAGTTTGTGACGGAGCATGGCTTGGGAGAGTTTACGGGGATTACCGGAAGAAGCGGTTTCTGCGAATATCCCCTTTATCTGTTTGATGCAGACAGGCTGAGAGAGCTTTGTCCCGAACAGATGGCTGTCTACGAGCATAACATCGGAATGGATGCAAAAAAGCCGGAAAAAGACAAAAAGAGATAGGAGGCGGAGAAAGTGGTAATTGAAATCAACAAGGACATTGACCGCTACAAGGAGTCGGTTGTCATGGGGCTTACGGCAAAGCAGCTTGTTTTTTCCGTGGCTTCGGTGGTAGCGGGAGGAGGCATTGTGCTTTTGCTGTACCGCTATATCGGACTGACGCCTAGCGTGTATGTGGCAATTCCGGTGGTGGCGCCGATTGCGCTTGGAGGATTCTATTCCTTTAACGGTATGGGCTTTTATGAGGTCATGTGGAGGAAGCTGAAAATGCTCTTTGCGAACCGTCCGCTGACATACGTTTCCACGGAGGGAGAAGCAGTCATTAAGGAGTGTCAGGCGCAGGAAGCCGTAAAGAGCATGGCGGAGCAGAAGAAAAAAAGAAAGAATGTAACAAAAACAAAAGGAAATCAGGAGGAGTTTGAAGCGATGAAGAAGAAAACAAAGAAAATGGTATTTGGACTTTTGGCGGCAGTTTTAGCCGCTGTTATCGGTGCGGTGATCTATAAAGCAAAGCATTAGTGCAGGCAGACGGGGAAGACGCAGTATATTCGGGAAAGGAATACAAGCGTCGGACACCGATAGCGGATTGTAACTGATAACGGAGAAACCAACCTTTTTGTGGTTGGGCAATTCTGGTTTTAGCAGCCGGGATTGTCCGGCTGCGGAAAGGGAGGTCAGATTGGGTTTATTTACAGATGGATTTAAGGAACTGAAAAAAGCAAGCGAACCGCTCTATAAAGCTCCGAAGTCCATACAGGAAACGATTGAGATTCTGAAAGTGGCGCAGAACGGTATTTTTGAAGTGGCAAAGGGACGTTTCTCAAAATGCTACCGCTTTCAGGACATCAATTATACCACCACAAACGAGGTGGAACAGATTGATATTTTTGAGCGGTACTGCAAGTTTTTAAATTCCCTTGACGTGTGCTTTAAGATTACGATTAACAACAAGAACAAGGATATGGAGCAGGTCAGGGATTATGTGTTTCTGCAGAAGAGGGAGGACGGGTTTAACGGCTTCCGCAAAATCTATAACGACATTATGGAGAAGAAAATCCACGAGGGCAGACAGGGGATTGAGCAGGAACGGTATTTAACCATTACCATTGAGCGGAAGAATTTTGAGGAGGCAAAGGCGCAGTTTGCCACCATTGAAGCCTCCGTACACAAGGCGTTCAATGAGCTTGGGGCGGAAATCGTACCTCTTTCCGGCAATGAGAGAATCAAGGTGCTGCATGACTACTATCATCTGGGGGACGAGGGCAGCTTTGACTTTGACATCAGGGAGGCAAGGAAGGTCGGGGCAGACTTCCGCAATGATTTGTGCAACGGCATGATGCAGTTTTACCCGGACTATTTTAAGGACGAGAGGAAGTTTTGCAGGGCATTGTTTATCAAGAAATATCCTTCCAGCCTTTCGGACCGTTTTTTGAATGAGATTACGTCCCTGCCCGTACATTCCATTACCAGCATTGATGTGGTGCCGATTCCAAAGGACATGACGACAAAGATTTTGCAGAAGAAATATCTCGGTATCGAATCGGACATTATCAAACAGCAGCGGGTAAGGAACAAGAACAATGATTTTTCCTCGGAAATCTCCTATAACAAGCGGATTGAGAAAAAGGAGATTGAAGAGATTATGGACGATGTGCGTGAGAACGACCAGTGCCTTTATTATGTGGCGGTTACTATCATTCTTATGGCAGATTCCAAAGAAGAACTGGACAGCATGACGGAGACGGTAGAGACTATCGGCAAGCGGAACTCCGTCACTATCGAGGAGCATTATCTGAAGCAGAGAGAGGCATTGAATACGGCACTCCCTATCGGTGTGCGGCAGGTGGAAACCATGCGTACCATGCTGACACAGAGCCTTGCGGTGTTAATGCCTTTTAATGTGCAGGAGTTAAACGACGGAAGCGGCTGTTATTACGGAATCAATCAGGTGTCAAAGAATATTAACATCGGCAACCGCAAGAAGCTCATCAACGGAAACGGGTTCGTGTTTGGTGTTCCCGGCTCCGGTAAATCCTTTTTCTGTAAAATGGAAATGGGGAATGTTTTTCTCGGCACAGAAGACGAGATTATCGTTATCGATCCGATGAACGGTGCGACACGTTGGCAACTGAAAAGGTTGTCCACTTATGCGTCGCGTTTATATAAAAACAATTAGCA
>ERZ808041.389-NODE-389-length-36228-cov-14.367652_pt1 | contig 36228 bp, 31 predicted proteins | sample MGYA00380192_ERZ808041 | MGnify/ENA primary metagenome ERZ808041 (study PRJEB31490, sample SAMN06133412) | mouse gut metagenome | isolation source: Z1_1 | host: mice | place: China: Chengdu | collected 2015-05 ...
AACCTTGAGGAGATATTTTATTTTGGTAACAAAAAATGCCGTATTTATGCGGCTTTTGGCGTTTCGCAAACGCCTATCGTACTTTTTTAGTTAAAAGGAGAAAATTTATGAGCCAGGCAAAAGTTGACCGTTATAAACAGGAAAAAGCAAACCGCAAAAAGACCATGGCGCGCGAAAGGCACCTTCATGCACTTGCCGTCGTGTGCGGCTGGCTTGTTGCAATCGCTATCGCCGGCTGGGCAGGCGTTTCCGCTTACCATATTTATGAGAACAATAAGCCTGTTGAGACCATCTATGCAGATCTGGGCGCCATCAACGACTACATGGATTCGCTTAACGGCGAAGAGTAATTTATCATCCGGTCATAAGCCGGATAGACCAAACGAACCCGGAGTCTCGTCTCTGCGATGCTCCGGGTATTTTTATGCCGCATGGTGTCCGTTCTACTCTCCTGCTTCCCCGTCTGCCACCGCAGCTTTGGAAAGCGCATTTTCAATCGCGTTCAATAATACGATTGAGGTATACTGATTATCCTTATTATATGTAATTCCCTCTGTGGACTGTTTATCGATGACCTGCCGTGCAATATCATCCAGCGCCGGCTCCATGAGCGGGTACATCGTCGTTACTGTCTCGCTCAGATTGATCATGGAAACGGACTGTATCCGATTCTCATCCACGATCACCTGCACATCCACCGTATTGTCCCCGAACTGTACGGAAGATGTATAGACCCCCGCCACATAATTCATTGTCTCGACGGATTCCTCATTTTTATCTCTCGGTAAAAACATGAACAGCAGCAGAATAATAAGTAATATTCCAAGTCCCGCAAAAATCAGTGTATAAATGAGTTCCTTCATATGAAGAACCACTATCTTTGTCTTTGCACTCACCTTAAGCCTCCAAATACTGATTACTATATTATATGAAGCAGCAGACCCGGCATGACTGTTTTTCATAAATTCCACCCATAAAAAGAATTGTCATAATTTTTTGAAAAAGTCAAAAAAACAGTTGACAAACACGCTGCGGCGTTGTATTATGCTATATGTGTCTGACAGAGATCAACGACACACAGATATGCGCGAGTGGCTCAGTTGGTGGAGCACGACCTTGCCAAGGTCGGGGCCGCGGGTTCGAGTCCCGTCTCGCGCTTTTTTATGGGAAGGCTTGGTTTTCAGACCTTCCTGTTTTGTTTTGTAATAAACTGCTTTGTCAGAAAGATCTGTCACAGTGCCGCCCAGATAGCCAAAAACGATATTATTTAATACAATTTATCCACGACGGCTTTTGATGTTTTCTTATTATTTTCCATAGATATCTGTTTATTGCGTGAAAAATACTCCTGAAACAGCACATCGATAATGTACAGCTGACTCATCTTCTTTCCCGTCGCGCCGCCATCCAAAGGGCCTTCGTTGGAACCGCACAGCAACAACACGTCTGTATAGCTTGTCAAAGGCGATTTGATATAGCGCGTAATACCGACGACTTTCGCTCCCGCCTTTTTGGCAATTTTCGCCACGTATACACTATCCTTCGTGGCTCCCGAATAAGAGATAATAAAAATTAAATCCTTCGGACCTGCCATGGAAACAGTCATTGCCTGCATATGCGGGTCATCGATACAGTTTACTTTATTGCAAATTCTCAGGAATTTATTTCTGGCTTCTTTTGCCGTGAGCAGCGAATCGCCGATTCCAAAAAAATATATGTTTTTCGCTTCTTCCACCAACTGCACGGTTTTTTCAATTGCGTCATTGTTAATCAGCATCCGGGTTTCTTTCAACACGCTAACATAGTTTTGCAAAATCTTATCCAATGTAAATTCCAGCGAATCAACTTCCATGCACTCCTTTTTCGCAATCCCTTCTTCGTCCGGTGTTGCACCGAGAGATAATTTCATCTTAAAATCCTGATATCCCTTCGCCCCTACGCTTCTGCAAAAACGGTACACACTGGCATCCGCCACTCCGCAGGCCTCCGCCAAATCAGTAATCGACATAAACAAAACCCCATCTGCATTTCTGATTAAAAAATCGGCTATTTTTTTCTCTGTTTTGGTGAACTGATTATAATTTAACTGGATTTTTCTAAATAAATTAGAATTATTCATACGCTGTCTTTCTTCCTTATTTTTGACAAAAGAGGGCGAATCGCAGTTTTTTATTTGCGACAGCCCCTCTTAATTGTATCAAATTAGCAATATTTTTTTATCGCTTCTGCAATCATATCTGCAATTTCTTTGCAGACAGCCTTGTCGCCTTCTGCCAGCTCCGTCAAAGGTGCTTTTACACCGCCGACATCCGGACCGCCCTGAAGGCGGATAATCTCTTTAATCGCTGCATACATGTTGCCATGGGTCGAGCACATTTTATAAATGATTCTGCACGCTGCATTCTGAACTTCTTTCGCCTCTTTCATTTTACCCTGTGAAAAAAGTTCAAAAATCTTCAGATACAATTCCGGCATTGCTCCGTATGTTCCGCCAATAGCGCCGTCGGCGCCCATAGCCAGACCAGAAATCAGTTGTTCATCCGGACCATTGAATACAATCACGCCTTCATCCTTGAAAAGCTGGATATCCTGCACCGGCATGGAAGAATTTTTCACACCGATGACTCTCGGATTCTTTTTCATTTCACGCAGCAAATTGACAGTTAAGGAAGTACCCGCCAACTGAGGTATATTATAAATGATAAAATCCGTATTCGGCGCTGCCGCGGAAATATCATTCCAGTATTTTGCAATGGAGTACTCCGGAAGGTGGAAATAAATAGGCGGAATGGACGCAATAGCGTCTACACCCAGCTGTTCTGCATGAGCCGCCAGTTCCTGACTGTCTTCCGTGTTATTGCAGGCAACGTGGGCAATGATGACCAGTTTGCCTTTTGCCACTTCCATCACGGCTTCCAATGATTTTTTTCTATCTTCCTTGCTCTGATAAATACATTCGCCTGAAGAACCGCCAACATAAAGACCCTGAACGCCTTTATCCATTAAATACCGGGTCAGAGCCTTTACTCTGTCCGTAGAGACCTTTCCGTTTTCGTCATAACAAGCATATAATGCCGGGAAAATTCCCTGATATTTTTTGGTACTCATTTCTTATCATCCTTTCTATATACAAAATCTACAGATTCCGAAGCGATCCACAGATTTTGTGAATTTACAGAATAGCATCAACCCTTGACTGCTCCCATGGTAATACCTTGTGTAAAGTATTTCTGAAAAATCAGGAATACGATAATGATAGGAAGCGACGCCAATGCCGCACCTGCCATCAGCATACCCATATCGACAGAGGTTTCTGCCTGTAAGGTGGCAATTCCCAAAGGAATCGTATAATTTACATTGCTGCTTACCATTACCAACTGCATAAAGTAATCATTCCATGAATTGATAAAGGTAAAAATCGCCAATGCTCCTACACCGGGTTTTACCATCGGGAAAACGATGTGCGCAAAGGTATACCACTCGCTTGATCCATCGATGCGCGCCGCCTCTAAAATCTCTCCCGGTACACTTTCTGAAAACTGCTTCATCAGGAATACACCGAAAGGCCATCCTACCGTCGGAAAAATAATCGCCCAGATGGTATTGTACAGACCAATCGCAGACATTTCTTTTAACAGTGGAATCAATACTACCTGCTTCGGCAGAGCCATAGCGCAGATAATCAGACCAAATAAAATGCTGCGTCCACGGAAACGTTTTTTAGCAAGCGCATAACCTGCCATCGTAGCGGTAAAACAAGTCAGAAGCATTGCAGATACCGCCATGAAAACCGTATTCAAAAGCCATCTGAACACTGCCGGGGCCACCACTCCCTCGGAAAGAATAATTTTTTCACCGCTTTCTGTAAAATATTTGCTGAAAGGCAGCGAAATTTCCCACAAAGGCGCCGTACGTTTATTCATCAGGTTTCTAAAATTATTCATTGTCCATTCACTTGGCCACCAGACAGGCTTCTGCGCATAGATATCCGTAGCGGGCTTAAAAGCTCCAGTAATAATCCAATAGAGGGGGAATAAGAATAAGATTGCCAAAATCACCAGCACAACCAGTGAGACAATTTTATAAGCCTTATTGTTTCCTGTTTTGTTTTCCATTGTTTTACCTCCCCTACTTCTCTTTTGCCAGCCGCATCTGAAGCGCAGACAACACACCAATGAAAATAGCCAGTACTACACCCATTGCATTGGCATAACCAAAATGTCCCGGCTGCTCGGTGAGCTTAAATGCCGTGTAATAAATATAATACATTACCGTCTGTGTTCCCGAACCGCCTTGCGTCAACAACTGAATCAGCGCGAAACACTGGAAAGAGTTAATCGTGGTAATTACCAGTATATATAAGGTCGTCGGCATAATCTGCGGCCATTTAATTTTCCAAAAGATCTGAAAATCCGTAGCGCCGTCCACCTGAGCTGCTTCCACCAAAGAAGCATCCACGTTTCCAAGAGCAGACACATACAAAACGATTGGCTGTCCTACTGATGTGGTAAACAGAATCAGTATAATACATCCAAGAGCATACTTCTCATCGCCGAGCCAGTTAGTGTTGCTTTCGATAACTCTGGTTGTTTTTAACACGGAGTTCAAAATACCCGTATAGTTATCAAAAATCCATTTCCAAACTACAGTTACCGCTACCGAACCGGTAACTACCGGCAGGTAGAATATACATCTAAACGCAGAAAGAACCGGCATTTTTAACTTATAAATAACAGAAGATACCCATAAAGAAAACACCGTTACCGTTGGCACACTTACAAATACAATTACAAATGTATTCCATAAAGCTTCTAAAAACACTTTATCTTTTGCCAAATCAAAAAAGTTTTTAAGACCTACAAAATTGCCACCGCCCTGCATGTGCATATTGGAGTCCGTCATACTGAGATAAATACAGATGACCATCGGAATCAACACAAAACCCACAAAGAAAACTAAACTGGGCAGCATAAAACTATATCCGGCTATATCTTCTCTGCGCTGTAAAGCGCGGCTTCTTTTTTGCATAGCATGATTATTCACGAGGATTGCAACCCCCTTCCCCTATTATTTATAGTCGTTTTATTGTTTTCATAGTCCTTCATTCTATTAAAATGCCCCTCCCCACTCTCGGTGAGAAGGGGCACAAGCCCTGACTAAATCAATCCTTCCGAGGATTATTTATTGTTCTGCTGCTTTGTTAGCCAATTCTTCATGCTGTGCAAGCGCTTCCGTTACGTCTGCTCCAGAACCAATCTCCTGAAGCATTGTCCACCATTCTGTACGCTGTCCAGCCCAGCCAGATGTAACCTGATAGTAGTCGCCTAACTGAGGCATCAGAACCTGATATTCGTTCATGATTTCGTTGTCAGCCCAGATAGCAGATAAATCTGTTCCCTCTGCTGTTGTACGAACTGCAAAGTAGTTCGCTGCTTTTACTGCGTCAACTGTAGCTGCGGAATCAGCCATGTATTTGATAAACTGTTTTGCTGCATCAATACGAGCTGCGTCACCGTTATCAAAGATACCGAATCCCCAGATACCGCCCTGAAGTTTGGCTTCGCCTGTTTCAGACGGAAAACTCATAAATACAATTTCTTCGCCTGTTACGGTAAGTCCTGAACCTGTTCCTGCTGCATTAGGGTCTAACTGCTGAGCGATATTCCAGCAGAATGCCATTTTCAAAACACCCTGATAGAATTTTGCGATTTCGTCGCCGCCTGCCAGGGAAGCGTCAAATGCGATACCGTCCATTCCTTTTAACAGTTCTAATGCTTTTACGTTTTCAGGTGTGTTCCATGTGTAAGCAGTATGTTCCGGATTTGTGTAAGAACCGCCGTAAAGGTTGTTAACCAGTGCACGTGTACCCTGGTCTCCGCCCTGTCCTGCACAGTATACTGCGCCTACTGTATCCTGGTAGTGAGCGTAAAGAGCTTCTACTGCTTTTACAAAATCGTCTGTTGTCCATGTATGCGTCTCTAAATCCAGATACTGGTCAGCGCCTGCTTCTTTGAAAGCGTCCAGGTTAACTGCCATACAATGAGCTGTCATAACCAGCGGATACTCATATATTGCGCCATCTGGTGCTGTACAAGCTGCCAGAGGAGCCGGAAGAATCTCTGCTTTGTCTGTGTCATCCAGCATATCGGATAAGTCAACCATGTGTCCGTTAGCGCCCCAATTTGCAACCAGACGCTCCGGTCCCTCCATGATAAGGTCCGGAGCCTGACCTGCTGCGATCGCAGTGTTTACCTTGTCATCGCCATCAGCGTATGCCAGGAATTCTACCTTCACACTAATTCCTGTCTCTGCTTTGAAAGCGTCTGTCAAAGCTGTTACTGTCGCTTCATCTCCCCATTTTCCAATAGGATACGTCCAAAGAGTAATTTCAGACGCAGCGCCTGAATCGTTTGAAGCGCTTGAATCGTTTGAAGCGCTTGAATCGTTTGAAGCAGCTTCTTCTGTTGATTTAGGAGCCTCCTCCTTTGCTTCCGGTTCTGAAGCCTGCGGCTCGCTGCCGCACCCAACTGCTGAAAGAGCCATTCCCCCCACCAAAAGTAATGCCAATAACTTTTTCATGTCTTTTTCTCCTTTCGACTATGTATTCGTTACTACTATGTACTTAAAATTCTACCCTCTCATTTCACGTTTGTCAATACAAGAATAAAATTTTTTTCATTTTTCACATTTTCATGAATATTTTTTTCATTTTTATTGATTCGAAAAAAAACACATGATATAATGTAGACAACTGTTATGTTTTCAAATTATAAGTCAAAAGAAAGGATAGGAAATTATGAGAGCAACTTTAACAGAAATACTGGCTGCAACCAAAGATTCCATTATCGTATCCTGTCAGGCTCTGCCCAATGAACCCATGTATTGTGAAGAAATGTCCATAATGCCGTTTTTTGCCAACGCGGCTAAGCAGGCAGGCAGCAAATGCATCCGTACCAGCAGCATCCGGGACGTGGTAGAGATTAAAAGGGTTACCGGGCTTCCCGTCATCGGTTTGGTAAAACGCGTTGTAGAGGGCTACGCTTCCTATATTACCCCCACCATGAAGGAAGTAGACGATTTGTTCAATGCTGATTCAGACATCATCGCTTTGGACTGTACCATGAGGGAACGCGGGGACGGCAGCACCGTCAACGAATTTATCGCGCAAATCAAAGCAAAATATCCGGATGTTCCGCTAATGGCAGACATTTCCACCTTTGAAGAAGGCATCAATGCAGCCAAATGCGGCGTGAATATCGTAGGAACCACTTTAAGCGGATATACGGACTATTCTCCCAAAACAGACGGACCAGACTTTGAACTGGTGCAGAAATTAGTTGACGCACTGGATATTCCCGTTATTGCAGAGGGCAAAATCCACACTCCCGAAGATGCCAGGAAGATGCTTTCTCTCGGTGCACATGCTGTTGTCGTAGGCGGCGCCATTACCAGACCATTAGAGATTGCACAGCGCTTTTATAAAGGAATCCAATAAAATATAGCCGAACTTTCAAAAGTATAGAACAACTATGACAATATGCTGAAGCAGGAGGTCTTTTTATGATTTATGATAAGATATCCAATATGAAGTTATACAAAGGCATGAACAGGAATTTGGATACCGCCATTGATTTTATTACTTCCCACAACTTAAACGAACTGCCCCTCGGCAAAACCGTTATCGATGGGGACAATGTTTTTATCAATGTAATGGAAACTTCCGCTTTTCCTATCGAAGAAAGACAATATGAGTTCCACAAAAACTATATGGACATTCAGATGGATATTGAAGGTGTAGAAAGAGTGGATACCGGCGACTGTGCGGATACGCAGCAGCTCAATTACAATGAAGAATGGGACGTCGGCAATGCAGTTGCATCTGATCTGGGTTCCTGTCTGATTGGAAAAGACAATTTCATTATCTGTATGGTGGGAGAGCCACACAAGCCTAACATCGCCGTAAGCGATGAGCGATCTTTAAAGAAAGCCGTCTGCAAAGTGCATATTTAGCGCCGCGCGGTCTATATTTTAACAGGAGAAATAAAAGATGAACAATCTTGTATTCGATATCGGAGGCACTTCGATTAAATATGGTGTCTGTGAAGACAACAGTCTGACCGGCATAAATGAGATTCCCACCAATGCCTCAAAAGGCGGCGCTCATATACTGGAAACGGTTATTTCTCTCATCCGTTCCCAATCGGATTATGACGCTATCGGCATCAGTACCGCCGGGCAGGTGCATGCCAAAGAGGGATATATCATTTATGCAAATCAGAATATCCCTAATTATACGGGAATCCGCTTCAAAGATACATTAGAGGAATTATTTCATGTTCCCGTCGCCGTGGAAAACGATGTAAATGCAGCCGCCTTAGGCGAAGCCATTTACGGCGCGGGCCGAGACTATGAGCAGTTTCTGATGTTGACCTATGGAACCGGTGTAGGCGGAGCCGTCATAACCAATAGGGAAGTGTTCCATGGCTCCAGTTATTCTGCCAGCGAATTTGGTGCCATCATCACGCACAGTGACGCGCGCCTTGCAGGCAGTGATTTTTTTGACGGATGCTATGAAAAATACGCTTCCACCACCGGTCTTGTGCAGATGGTAACACAATACCGCCCCAAGCTGGACACGGGCAGGAAAATATTCGACAATCTGAGTGATGATACCGTTATGGAGATTATCGACAAATGGGTCGACGAGATTATGCTTGGGCTTTCCACGCTGACCCATATCTATAATCCTTCCTGTATCATTCTCGGCGGAGGCATTATGACGCAACCTCTGATTTTACAGAAAATAGAGAAAAAAAGGAGCCACTTTATTATGCCCAATTTTGCTCATGTACACATTATTGCCGCCGCCCTCGGCAATTCCGCCGGTATTCTTGGCGCGAACTATTTAGCGGCGCAGTTATTGGAACGCAGATAATTCTGTCTCCGGAGCAAGAGGCAATATTTTTAAAATAAAAAAGAGGCGCATCGCAGTTCTGTTTTACGATGTACCTCTTTTTTTATTCTCCTACTTTTACAGAAGTTCCGGGATCTTTTTCGCCAGAAACTCTGCAAACGCACTGTGCGCTTCCAGACTCAAGTGCATAAAATCATATGGGTTCATTTCCACTCCTGCAATCTGCCCGGCGTCCACATAATGACAGCCGAGATTCTTTGCCACCTGCTCATACAAAGGAGCAAGGGCACGGCTTTTCTCCACGCAGAAAGCTCCCATTTCACCGTAAATATCCGTTTTCTTATAGCCCTCTTCAATCGCCGGAGGGGTAATCAGTAAAATGTTCGGTTTATTGTTTCTGAATGCCTGCCTGGAATCCATGGCTTTCTGCAACAACCTTTCCATTCCTTTTGTCACATTCTCCGGTGTACTGGAAAAACGCTGCTTCACATCATTCGTTCCCAGCATGACAACCAGTAAATCCACTGGTTTATGAGTCATCAGACAAGGATAGAGATACTTCAATCCACACAAACCCTCGAACAAAGGGTCTTCAAAACAAGCCGTTCTTCCTTCCAGTCCTTCTTCCGCCACATGATATTCCTCTCCCAGATGCTTTGCTAACAAGCAGGTCCATCTTTCATTTTCCGTAAAACGGTCAATTATTTTTGCATTGTAGCCATAGGTATTGGAATCCCCAAAACACACAATTTTTTTAATGTAATCTTTACTCATATGATTTTTCCTCCAAACTTATTATAATAGATTCTAGCAAAGTGTGCTTCTAATACAAAAACGTCTGCTGAACGATGCAGCAGCAGGAAAAAAACATTTTCTCCGTTTGCCTGTCCTCATTACGGAAAAATCCTCCGCCTTACGGCGAAGGACCACACTTTCAATCAAATACCATATATCGGTCAGCAATAACCTTCTTTACGTTTTTATTCTAGCAAGCCAAAAGAGGAAAGTCAATAAAGTGTTCATTAATTTTTTATGGAGCATCCTCTCAAAAAAATTAAAAACAATGATTGACAATCCGAAGTAAAGATGGTAATATAATTGAGTCGTCACAAAATGTGACATATGCGCGAGTGGCTCAGTTGGTGGAGCACGACCTTGCCAAGGTCGGGGCCGCGGGTTCGAGTCCCGTCTCGCGCTTTCAAAAACCCCAGATATCCAGTTGGATATCTGGGGTTTTTCGAGTCCTGCCGGATTCGAACGTTCAAGTTCTACGCTATTCAAATACATTCTCATTTTCTCCTCTTTTTCTCCTAGACAGATAACATGCAAAATTGTATAATATCTATTAGATTATTTTGTTAATTTTTGTCGTAAATAAAAAGTTAACAATGTGTTTTCGAAGGAGGAAAAAGAAATGATGATGTTTTTCAAAAACCTGAGCATCCGCTATAAGATTTTAATTCCGGTTATGCTCCTCGGATGTCTGATGCTCGCACTCGGAGTCATAAGTCTCGGGTGTGCCGGTCAGATTATGTCCGCCAGCGAGGAAATCTCCGACGTCTATGCAGTAAAGATCGAAAAGTTGGACGATACGGTAATTGCTTACCAGACGCTGCGGCGTGTTGCGTTTGCTCATATCGTTGAGGATGACGCAGACGACAAACAGACCTTAGTCGAAGAAGCCGATTCTCTCAAAGCCGAGATCAAAGCTCTGAATTCAGAGTACGAGGGAATGCTTAGTCCCGGCGAGGAGGAGAACGCTTTCCGGCAGTTCGAGGCGGATTACGCGAATTATCTTACGATATATGATCAGATTTTAGAATACAGCGCCAACAATCAAAAGGATGAGGCATCCGCACTTGCAAGCAACGATTTAAGAGAAGCCGGCACAGCGCTTACGGCGGAGTTGGCCTCCATGACGGATGTCAATAAGGCGGGCATGGAAGCCGCGAAGGTTACACAGCAGGAAACATACGCTTCGATAACACGCCTGATCATTATTCTGGCAGTATTAGGAGTTTTCGTTCTGCTCTTTGTCGTATGGGTCTGCTGGAAGTGGGTATGCAAGCGCTTAATCAACATCAATGCACAGCTGCGTGACGTTATCGCCAGCATCGAAGCGGGACAGGGCGATCTGACCAAGCGCGTACAGTGCTTCTGCACTGACGAGATCGGTACGCTGGCATCCGGTATCAATACCTTCATTGAGACACTGCACGGCATTATGGGACAGATCAATACAAGTTCCGGTCAGCTTGGTTCCATCGTAAATCTTGTGTCCGATAAAGTATCTACCGCAAACAATAATTCCTATGATATCTCTGCGGTTATGGAAGAGCTGTCCGCATCCATGGATACGATTTCCTCGACAATCACGGATATCAAGGAAAATGTGAGCGTCGTGGACGATAACATCATAAATATGTCCGACGCGGCACAGGGATTGAACGACTACGCGGTAAAGATGCAGGAACGCGCCGAGGCTTTAGAGCGCAACGCTGTTGAAAACAAGCAGAATACAAGCGATATCATCAATAACATCATTGATAAATTAAAGCAGGCGATCGAAAGCAGCAAGAGCGTCGACCGCGTCAACGATCTGACCGACGAAATTTTAAGTATTACCAGTCAGACAAACCTGTTGTCCTTAAATGCTTCCATCGAGGCTGCAAGAGCCGGTGAAGCAGGACGCGGTTTTGCAGTCGTAGCCGACGAGATCAGCCAGTTGGCAAACTCCAGCCGGGAAGCTGCCAACAACATCCAGACCACAAATAACATGGTCATCGAAGCGGTTAAGGAATTGACCGACAGCGCAGATTCTATTGTAAATTATATCAATGAGAACATCCTTCCGGATTATGAAGGCTTTGTAAATGCCGGCAAGCAGTATAACGAGGATGCCGTACATGTCAATGAGATCGTTACACGATTCAACGATATGTCCGTCAACTTAAAGCAACTGATGGGAAGCATCACAGATTCCATCAACGGTATTAATACAGCTGTAGGTGAGAGTGCGAAGGGTGCAACCAACGTGGCAATGAATACCTCGAATCTGGTTAAGGATATCGGCGAGATTGCAGATGCAATGGATGACAACAGACAGGTCGCAGGAACGCTGACCGACGAAGCAGACAGGTTTATTAATCTGTAAGAGATTGACGTTTTAACGCCGCAGTCATATGACCGCGGCGTTATTTCTCTACTCTGCGTTTCCACTTTCCTTTGGTCCAAGCATTCCCAGTTTAAAATGCTTTCTGCACAGCGCCACATAGCTGTCGTTCGCCCCGAGCATGACCTGTGGGCCAAAACGCACAACGCCATTCTCATTGTAACGCGTATTGCAGGTCGCCTTTCTGCCGCACCAGCACACCGTCTTTAACTCTGCTATCACATCCGCAATCGCGATCAGACGTTCACTCCCCGGAAACAACCGGTTCTGAAAATCTGCACGCAGACCGTAGCAGACCACAGGAACCTCCATGAAATCTACAACATCAGCCAGAAAATCTATCTGCTTTGGTGCAGCAAACTGCACCTCGTCCACGATAATACAGTCATATTCCCGTATTTCTTCCTCAGACATCTGCTGCAGTTCCTCCAAATGAATACAGGCATGAGACAGCCCGATGCGCGAATGCACAGTGCACTCTCCGTCCCTGTCGTCGATTGTCGGCTTGCACAGCAGCGCCTTCTGTCCGACCTCCTCGTAATTAAAATGTGTCATCAGCGCATTCGCTGTCTTGGAACTTCCCATTGCACCGTAGTAGTAGTATAATTCAGCCATTTTCACATATCCATTCTATATTCTTTTCCAGCCGCCAAGCAGCGACTTCTTAAAGCGCGCCAGATCCTCATTGGCAGGCGCATACCCCTTATCTGCCGCAAGCTTATAATTGCCTGCCGCCTGATTTACGTCCTCGCTCACACCGATTCCCTTGTCAAACATATAGCCTAACTCGCGATATGCCGCGGGGCATCTTCCGCTTTCTGCCGCCTCTCTAAAAAGCCGCATCGCAAGTTCTGGATTTGTCATCCCGGCGTTTCCATAAAGATAACACTTTCCGAGATACAGCTTTCCATTATAATCGCCCGCAGCAGCCGCACGATTTCCCCAGCTCGCCGCCTCGCGGTAGTCCACCGGAGCGCCGCCGCGTCCTTCATAATAGTACTGCGCCAGACATCCCTGCGCTTTCGTATGCCCCTGCCCCGCCGCTGCCCTATAATACTGAAATGCCCTTACATCATCCTGCGGCACACCGTTCCCGTTCGTATAGGCAAGCGCAAGGCTGCACTGCGCGTATGGCTCTCCCATGTCCGCGCCGATCTGGAAATATTTTACGGCAAGCTGCCAGTTTTGAGGCATCCCGGCCTCACCACAGGCATAAAGATTCCCCAGATCATTCGCGCAGTCCGCGTTACCAAGACGCATCAGTCCCTCTTCGTACCACTGTGCCGCCTTTCTTCCGTTGCCGAGCTCTTCATACTCGCCTGCAATATTCCGGTAAAGCTTTCCGTCAAAATTGACGCGCGCTTTCATTTGCTCCGCATAGGCAAGCGCTGCACGCTTGTCCTGTCTTGTACCGTTCACGCCGTCGCACAGGCTCACGAACACATTTCGGAACGCCGGAATACAGCCCTGGTCTGCCGCCATACGATACCACTTATGGCTCTCTACCGCGTTCGCCGCCTCATATGCATCGATCGACTGCCCCGGTCTTGGCGGCGCGATCTCAATGATATCTCCCCAGAAGTAGAAAAGAGCAACCGCATACTGCGCCATCGGATCGCCTGCCAGCGCCTTTTGCTTTACAATTTCAAGAGAATCCGCCAGAGAGTGATGCATCGCTGCAGCAAGATCACCATTAAGCCCGTCGAAGCGGTCTGCCCCAAGCACGCACAGATCACTTCCCAATTCAATTCCCCGCTTCGAAAGACGGATGGCTTTCTCTTCGTCATCTTCCACATTTCCGTCTCCCCAGGCATAGCAGCGCGCAAGATAGTAGAACGCATCCGGCTCTTCCTTCTCTACCGCCCGCTCAAGCAGCCGGACTGCTTCCGGATATTTTGACTCGTCGGGCTGAAAATACAATAAGAGCAGTGCCTTCTCTACCTCGTCTGAATAAAATCGTCCCATTTTCGAAACCCCTTCCTCATAAGTTCATATGAGGAGATTATAGCATGTCCGGGAATGTGCTGTCAAAACTGAATGGGCGCAGTTTCCGCCGTAAGCGGTTCCATCTCGTACTCCGAAAATGCGTCAATCAAAGCGTCCAGCGCCAGCGCCGTATTTCCTACACGATCGTGTGCAAGCAGAATGACCCTTTTTCTGCCAAGCGACGTATCCCGTGCATTCTGTACCAGTTCCTCCGGCGTGGGTTTTCCGCCCGCCGCATCCTCGACACTTGCGTTCCAGTCAAAATACACAAACCCACGCGCTTCCATTGCCGCAATGATATCCTTGTATACGCCTTTATTGTAGGCATTGATGCTGCCTCCCGGAAAACGAAAAATCTTCGCCCGAACGCCGGTCACGGAAAGCACGGTATCGTATGCCTTCTCAAAATCCGCAACATAGCTGTCTGCGCTTTCATAAAGCATGTCATAATCATGTACGTCACAGTGAATCCCTATGGTATGTCCTTCCTCAACGATACGTCTTGCCGTCTCCGGGTGTTTCCGCACGTTTTCCCCGATCACGAAAAAAGTCGCCTTAATGTTATGCTCCTTAAGTATATCAAGAATCTGCTCCGTGCTCTCCGCCGAAGGTCCGTCGTCAAATGTCAGGTACATAATTTTTGTATCTGCGTCAGTTGTCTGTACAGTCTCCTGCGCCGTTGCTGCCTCCTGCTCTGCTGCTGTTTCCTGCTCCGTTTCGCCTTTCTCTGCTGCTGTCTCCTGCCCAGCTTCATCTTTCTCTGTTGCTGTCTCCTGCCCAGCTTCGTCTTTCTCTGTTACAGTCTCCTGCTCCGCTTCGCTGTCCCTCATCGTCTCCTGCTCTGTCCTTGTCGACGCATCTTCCGCCCCTACCACTGTTGTCTCCTGCTCCGCTTCGCTATCCGTCACTGTCTCCGTTACGGTCGGCTCCGCAGCCCCGCTTCCCATCTCCGCTGCCTCTGCCAAAGCGACCTCCGTCGCCTTGACGGTCTTTGCGGCATTGTCCGTAAAAACCACAAACATGCAGATCACAAGCAGACAGGACAAAAACGCCTGCCGCCATTTTCCTCCCTGCTCCCTTTTCCTTTGTGCTCTCCGTTTTCCTTTTTCTTCTGCACACATAAAAAATGATACTCCTCTCCCTGTATTTGCATAAAGCATACAGGAAGTGTGCATCATAAATTCATCATTTTTGTCACAGAGTTCCATCATTTTTGCATCATTTTTGCATCATTTCGAAATTTTCAGGAAAAGCTCGTCAATTCCTTCATAAAAGCCTACCGTAACGATGGTCCTCTCATCTCCCATACCGGAAAATATATATTTTTTGAAATAAGGCGTAGTCTCCAAGAGCGGATTGTCCGTCTCATACACCTCGGGCGCGTCAAGCCCCATATAAGAACTCCACGCTGCAATCAGTGCATCCGCGTCCACATCCTCCCAGTCCATCTGCGTCCTGACATAGAATTCATAGATTTTCCCGTCATCCGCATCCACATATGCATCAATCAGCCGGTTCTCCTTATTCGTGTTCTGTAAGCTGCCGCGCAGACTCACCTTCCAGACTGCAACATTATTTCTCGGCTCCGGCACATCGATTGCCGAGTAGAGCGTTGCCCCGTAATCCCCTGCCTGCACCCTGGCAATGGAATCCGGCAGAATGCCGAGTTCCTTTAACACGGCAAGCCCCTCATTGACTGTCTCATAGACCTCTTCATCCGTAATTTCACTCCCGGACGGACCCTTGCGGTTCACCACAAATGCATACGCGCCCGTCAACTCCTGATATGACGCATCCTCCGCTTTCGTCTGCGCGCTCAGTTCGGTTTGCGGCTGCGTCCGGCTGTTTAAGCACTGCGACAGGATATAGAGCTTCTCGTTGGCATTCAACTGATAGCGGTAGCCCTCTCCGTCCGTCTCTTCCTCCCGCGACTCTATCCTGTCTAAGATGCTTTGCTCCCTGTACGCCGCGAGCCGTTCCGGTCCCCATATGGACAAAACCACCACTATGACCGCCAACACGAGAAGCGCTCTGTTAAGACTGGATTTCTTCATATCCTGCCTCCTTTCCTTCCTCACGCAAAAGGAATCCGGCACAGGTCCCTTCTCCCGGCGTACTGTCAATTTCCAGCTTACTGCCATGAAGCGCGAGAATTTCCGTACAGAGCGCCAATCCAAGCCCCGCCCCGTTTCTGCTTCGCGATCTCGACTTGTCCACCATGTAAAATGCCTGCGCAATCTTCGAAAGTTCCTCCGCGGGAATCCCTATGCCGTAATCCCTGACTGCAAACCGATAACCGCCGGATTCCCGACGCCCCAGTATTTCGATCCGGCCGCCCGGCTCCGATGCCTTGACTGCATTATCGATCAGATTGACCAGCACCGTCTGGATCAGCCCGAAATCTGCCAGTACCGCCGCAGGCTCATAAGAATATTCGAATTCGATAGTTTCATTCATACCAAACATACTGCGAAGATATTCAAACAAACTCTCCGCAGAAACTTTCTTCAAATCTGCGCTGCCCTTTTTTGCCACAATAATATCGAGAAGCCGAAGCGACATCGTTTCTAAACGCTTTCCTTCAGTATAAATATAGTTTGCTGAGAGAAAACTCTTTTCCTCATCCAGCTTTCTTGAACGCAGCATATCCGCATAGCCGATGATGGAGGTAAGCGGCGTTTTCAACTCATGCGCAAAAGCCCCCACAAATTCTTCCCTTGCCTCAATTTCATCTTCCAGCCTGTCGATTGTATTCTCAAGAGCCTCCGCCATATGATTAAAATCCTGCGTGAGCTGCCCCAGTTCATCGCTGCTGACCTGTTTCGCCCGATAACCGTAGTCCCCCGCTGTCATTTTCTTTGTTGCGTCCATTAAAAGCCGGATCGGTTTGGACAGGCGTATGGATATCACATACATAATCCCGCTTCCAAGCAGCAGCATAAGAACCGTCATGCGACGATAGACAAGGAAGCCCATATCCCGCTCCTTAAAGACCTGCGACACATCCCGCAGGGTTTCCAGATACAGGACTCTTCCGAGGGCATCCACGCTGCTCGCCGTCTGAATGTAAAAGCGCTCTCCCAACCGGATCACACGGTAAGAATACTGATTTTCCGCCGTCTGCCCGAGCAGCACATCGTCCGCCGCAAATCCGTCGCTGGCATAGAGAATCGTTTTCTTCTCGTCCGAAAGCCGCAGAAGGCGTCGGACAGACTGACCGCCCGTCTCCAGATTCGAGGCGATTCGCCCGACCGAGCCATCCGACAGCAGATCGTACTTCACCGGTACATTGAGCGCAGCCGTCTCAAACGCGAACCGCAATATACTGCTTTCGTCCAACGCCTGATCGATTTCCCGTTCCAGCGCCGTCTCGAACACATAATTGACGAAATAGAAACCGCTTACCCCGAGTGTGAGTGCTATAACTATAATCGTCGAAAGCAAAAGTTTTAGAGAAAACTTCATATAAATTCTCCATCCTGTTTATATTTCCAGTCTGTAACCCACCTTATAAACGGCGACAAGCTCGTGCTCCCACCCGAGCTTTTTACGGAGTCTCTGTACATGAAGGTCAAGCGTCCTGCTGTTCGCATAATACGCATCCTCCCAGACCTTTTCATACAGGTTCTCACGGAACAGCGCCACATTTCTGTTTTCCGCAAAAAGCAGCAGCAGATCGAATTCCTTACTTGTCAGCGCAACCGGATTGCCCGCGCGCATGACCCGCCTCGCCTCGATATCAATCTCGACGTCCCCGATGACAAGCTTTCGCTCTGTCTTATGGTTCCTGCGCAGCACAGCCTCCACCCGCGCCAGAAGTTCCGTGATATCAAAGGGCTTGACCAGATAATCGTCCGCTCCGAGCTTTAATCCCTTCACCCGGTCCCTCACCTCATGCTTTGCAGAAATAAAGATCACCGGCACCTTATAAGGTCTGATATACTCCATCACATCGTAACCGTCCGCCCCCGGCAGCATAATATCAAGAAGCACCAGATCAAACGTATCCTTCTCGACCGCATCGATCGCCGCAAGCCCGTCCTGCACTGCCACACAGGAATAGCCCGCGGCCGAAAGATTCATATCGATCAGGTCAAGAATCGGTTTTTCATCATCTACAATCAGTATTTTAATCATGACTCCTTACTCCACCCCCAATAAGCGCGCGCCTTCTCTACCAATCCCGCCGCCGTATCCTCCTCGCTGCAGGAAAGCTTCTCTGTCACTTCCGTATCCGCCTCAAAGCCGTCCGTCCGCTGATAATAAATCCGGCAGGCAAACTGCGGAACGGGAGCGCCGTAACCGTCCGCATAATTGTAGCCGGCAAATACCAGCAGATCCTTCATGCCGTCGCCGTCGATATCCGTGCAGACAATCCCCTTGAGCGCATAGAGATTGTCGAAATCTCCCATCGGCTGAAAGCTCCACACGATGTTCCCCTGCTCATCCACAAGATAGACCATAAAAACAGAACAGTCCGCTATCGTGTAGGTTCCCGGAAGCACCTCAAGATATCCGAGCTTCTCGAACTGCCTGAAATAATCCTGCTCCGTTACGACCACAAAGCCATTCTTCAAAAGTTCTTCCTTTGTCGACGCCGTATAGAGAAACTCCGTGGACGCCCCTCCCCTGACGTGGGCAATAATGCTCCTTGCGCTCTGATTCATGCCGAAACGGTTGATTCTGTCAGAGATACGATAGTCATAGTAAAATCCATCCTCGTTCTGGAAAAGCACATCTCCTACCTTGTAATTTCTGTCTGTATAAGCTCCGTCCTCATTTTTACAGGCGGCAAGCAGCACGATATCCGACAATCCGTCGTGGTTTAGATCCAGAAAGGATATCGCCGATATTTCCTGCACGGTCTGCTTAAGCTTTCCTTCCTGCCAGTGATTGACTGCAAGCTCGTCCGTCCGATAGACCACGGTCCCGTCTTCATTTGTCAGAAAGAGAACCAGACGATGGTACTGTTCTTCGATCGCCGGAACCAGAGAAACGCTGCCAAAGCACGCCGTTTCCAGCGGGAAAATCTGATCTTCTATGACATCAAAACCGCTGTCTGTAAGGTCGGACTGCTGTTCGACTCCTTCTAAACGTCTTTTGTACTTTCGGTACTCTGCAGCCAATTCCTGTTCTGTCTGCTTCGTTTCCTCTATCCGCTTCGTTTCCTCTGTCCTCTCCGTTTCTTCCGTCTGTCCTTCCCGTTTTGCTTCTTTTGTCCGCTCTGTCCGACCCGCCTGTTCTTCCTGCCCTGCCCGGCCCGCCTGTTCTTCCTGCCCTGCCCGACCCTCTGCATGAGCCGGCACCGCACCGCCGCAGAACAAACACGCCAGAAGAAACGCCAGCCCTATACATTTCATACGAAAACCATTTCCGCACACCCTGTCCGCCATCTCTTTTCTCCTTTGGAATAACTTCATTATATAAAAGATAATCGGGCGATTCAAGAAAGAGTTTCTCTTGCACCTATTTCAAATTCCGCTTATAATATTTCTTGCAGTTTCCCACGGTATACACAGGGAAATTTCATTATCCGGCAGAATGCTCACGCAGTACTGACTGTATTTTTGGCATTTCATGCCGCTGTACATATATGGAGGAATCAATGAATAAAAAAGACATATTGGAATTGAAGAAACGTTTTAAAAAAGACGCATGCACCTTCACCAGATTGTGCGGCTGCTACGTGGACGCTGACCGCAATAAGGTGACGACTTTCGGAGAGACATTTTTAAACCTTGAGGACGAGGAATTTTACAAATATCTGGAAATTGCCAAGAAGGTCATGTCCGGTACGATCGGAAATAACATCTTAGAGTTGGAATTTCCAACGGCGGAGGAAGCGCCGGGCGGCAGACAGCAATTCTTAATGGGTCTGCGCGAGAGCGCCCTAAAGAGTGATGATCTGATGGATGCGTTTTACGATTTAGTTATTGACAATTATAGTTATGTTGGAAACTATCTGATTCTCGTCTTCCTCGACGCCTACGACGTCATGACAAAGACCTCCGACAACAACAAGCTCGACGAATCAGAGGAGGTCTACGAATATCTGCTGTGTGCGATCTGCCCTGTCACCCTGACCAAGCCGGGACTCGGCTACCGTGAGGACGAGAACCGCATCGGACCACGCATCCGCGACTGGGTGGTCGGCGTGCCGGACACCGGATTTGTCTTTCCCGCATTTACCGACCGAAGCAGCGACATCCACTCCGTCATGTTCTACACCAGAGATACGAAGACTCCGCATGCAGAGTTTATGGAATCCGGTCTGGGCTGCAATCCAAAGTTCACCGCCACCGAGAAGAAACTCACCTTCCAGAGCATTGTAAAAGAAGTCATCGGCGAGGACGAGGAGGACAGCGACGCTGTATTTCTGGATATCCAGGGAAATCTGAACAATATGATTCCCGTCACAGAGGACGAAACGGTTGAACCGGAGCCTGTCATCGTAACAAAAGCTGCGATTGCCGACGTGCTTGCTGAGAGTGGCGTAGCTAAGGAGCAGGCAGCCGTCATCGAAAAAACCTACGAGGACGTCTTCGGTGATGAGCTTCCGGAGGCGGAACAGCTTGTCGACCCGAAGCTCGTCGAAGCAAACGGCAAGCGCAGGGAAAAGCTCGATCTGATTCATCAAGTCGAGAATTTAAAGCAGCAGCTTGAAGAGACTCGCGCGCTTCCTGTATCCGAAGGGGATGACGGCGACGATGTTCCCGCCGTCAAGACCTACGACGTCATTCTGCGCGTGAAGCCGGAAAAGGTCGGACAGATTCATTCTGAAATAATAGGCGGAAAGAAATGCCTTGTCATTCCGATGGATGAGGACGAGCACGCCGCTGTCAATGGTGTGAATACGACGGTATAATTTTATTTCACATGAACAAAAAAGGAACTATCGCACTAACCACACGTTAGTACAGTAGTTCCTTTTTCATTCACACCGCTATTGCAGCCTTCCACAATTCTTACTGTGTCTTCAGACGCTCCTTAATGTACTGCTCCATCTCATCCTTGGGAACTCCAAGCGTGAGCGAAAGCTCGCTGTAAAGCTCATTTTCCGCCGTCCGCATATACCGCTCGTCGAGCGCCGTAATCTTCTTGCCCTGCGCCGTGCGCTCCCGCTTACGCATATAAAGCGTCTTTACGATACTGACCCACGCACGGTAATCACAGGTGTTAAGCGCCTGCTTATATGTTGCCTCCCGCTGTTTATCATCCGGCACCCAGAGCAGTTCGATCTCGGGAAGCTCCTCGATCAGCCGATCCGCTTCCTCCTTCGAAATCACTCTGCGCATCGTAATCTTCTGATTATCTGTCGGCGCATAAATTCTGCCGTTTCCATCTCCAACCGGGGCTAAGACATAATACAAACGGTTCTTGTCAGCCCCGGAAATGTCAATGTGGGTAATATCCTCAATCCGACAAACACCTTTCACTCCATACACAACATACTCTCCAACTTCAAACATGGTTCCCCGGTTCTCCTTTCATGACAGACTTTTGACTATTTCACCGCTCTCAAACGAAAGCCGTCTATTCTTATTCTAACACAAAAAGCCCGATTGAATCTAAAAAATCTGAATTTTTAATCATTTTCGTGAAAATCGTCAAAACTATAGCGGTATATTATTGTGTATTTTTTCTATAAACAGCGGAGCAAAATTCCCCTTTTCCCCTCGATATTACATATTTTTCATCACTTACAGTCGCCTCCCATGTCCGCAAGCGCCTGCCTTAACCGTGCCAGTTCCTCCCGGCTTGCACGCAATTCTTCCTCCTTCCGTTTCATCTCGGCGTCCTTCTCGCTTACCTTCTCGCTCCATTCTTTATCTTTTAATTCCAACTGCTCCTTCTGCCGTGCAATCTCCTTACGACAAGTATCAATCTCCTCACGACAGGTATCAATCTCCTTCTGCTGCTCTTCCATCATATACCTTACCGTATTCCGATCCATGATCCGCAATTCTTCCGAAAACATTCTCATCACCCTCTCCGTATTCCGGCACATCTCATACAGCGTCGCATACATTCCTTGAAACTCTGGGTAAGCCGTAATCAGTTCGACTACCTTCTCCGGCCTGTCCTCGCCGAGAAATGTCAGCCATGCCTCCAACGGTGTTTCTATAGGTTTATTGTGCATTTGGGCACTGAAAATGTCAAGAGGTATCATAACAAACTCCTGCAGCAGATTAATTTGCAAACCGCTGTCAAACACCTGTCTCGCATGATGATGGTAAACCTCGGGGAACTCTTTGAATTCTTTGGGGCTGTTCTCATAAATTACGATCAGATATACATTCTTAATATCACGATAGGAAAAATCATCCCCCTGCCTGGAGCGTACTCTCCTGTACTGGCGCAGAAGCATATCCGCCGAATAGCAGGCGCTCCGCTCTCCGGGGAATCCATAACCGATCTTCTGAATCTCAACATTAGCAAGCGCTCCGTCCTCAAGTTCCACAACGATATCCGTAATCAGCAGCGAGCCTTCATCCGAAATACGTGTCGAATCATTGGGAAGTACCCGCAGAATCTTTACCTTTCGTTTCAGCACCGCACATAAGAATTCCTCCAGACGCTCCGGCGCATATTCCGGGTTCATCACCTCCTTAAAGAACGAATCGTAAAGAATCTTCACCCCACGAACTCCCGTACAGAAGTCAAGAAATTCTTCCCGCTGCGCACTGCTCCACTCTTCATACACTGCATACAATTCCCGTTTGCCCTTAATCTCTGCGAGCAATTCCTCCCTCTCCCGGATCAACGGAAAATATTCCTTTAATTTGTTTGCCATAGGCGCTTCCTCCTGTAGAAAAATTAAAATAACTGGTATACCGCCCGGATCAGGGCTTGATAAATCAGAAAATTGAGAATGGCAGAATTGTTCCGCCAATTAAGATATCGAAATTATAGCAAACCCTTACTACAAATGCAAGTTTCTATTCAAAAATTTTGCCAAAACCATTGAAAAAAATTATATCGCCCACAAAAAAAGTATGTCATACACGCAAGAAAAACCCGGCAAACGCCGGGTTTTTCTTACTGGCACAGCCCGAATGGGTAAAACAGCCGTGCCGCCACTGCGGTAGGGAAACCGCGGTATAATATATTAAATTAGGAAAAGGAATTATCTCTGCACACGTCCGGAAGCATCTCCTCCGGCCAATTTCTTAACCTCGTCAACGCCTACCATGTTGAAGTCGCCTTCGATGGAATGCTTTAAGCAGCTTGCCGCTACCGCGAACTCGATCGTAGACTGCGGATCGTAATCATTTAAACAAGCGTAGATCAGTCCGCCGCCGAAGGAATCGCCGCCGCCTACGCGGTCAACGATGTGCATCAAATATTCCTTGGAGAAGTAACTCTCCCCGTTCTCGTAAAGCATTGCTGCCCAACGGTTATCGTTTGCGGAAATGGAGGTTCTTAAGGTGATTGCTACCTTCTTGAAGCCAAAGCGGTCTGTCAGCTTCTGCGCTACCTCTTTGTAGCCTTCCTTATTCAGCTCTCCTGCAGTTACCTCGGTACCCTCAGACTTGATGCCGAATACGTCGTTTGCATCCTCCTCGTTGGAAATGCATACGTCAACATACTGGCAAAGCTCGCCCATTACCTGACCTGCCTTCTCCTTGGACCACAGCTTGTTGCGGTAGTTCAGGTCGCAGCTTACGGTAATACCCTTTGCTTTTGCAGCCTTGCACGCCTCTAAGCAGATCGCTGCTACGTTATCGCCGAGTGCCGGAGTGATTCCCGTGAAATGGAACCAGTCAGCGCCATCAAAAATCTTATCCCAATCAAAATCTGCCGTCGTTGCCGTCGCGATTGCAGAACCCGCACGGTCATAGATTACCTTAGACGGTCTCTGGCTCGCACCTTTCTCTAAGAAGTAGATACCTACTCTGTCGCCGCCGCGAACGATATCAGATGTGTCTACTCCATACTGTCTTAACGCATTGACCCCGGCCTGTCCGATCTCGTGAGCCGGAAGCTTTGTAACGAAGCTTGCTTCCATCCCGTAATTTGCAAGGGAAACTGCTACGTTCGCCTCGCCGCCGCCGTAAGTAGCGCCGTAAGACGGAGCCTGTACAAAACGATAATATCCTTCCGGTGCAAGACGAAGCATGATCTCACCAAATGTAACAACTTTCTTTGCCATGTTTGAATCCTCCTAAAGTGTTTGTTTCGTATTATGAAACACCGTTTCATTTTCTATAATAAAATTATATCATCTAATGCTAGAATGTCAAATATGTTTTTATTTTAGTCCAAAATTATGTTAAATATTCTATAGCATAAAAAACCGACCGGACAATGTCACTTATCACATTGCCCGGACGGGTTCTTTTTCTGATCTTTATTTCTCTCTTACTGCAAACAGCTTTCCATTCTGCCTTCTATTCCACTTCCACTGCCATTTGCCGCGCTTCCTGATCTTCGACTGGAACCGCTTCTTTGCTCTTCATTTCGCACGTTGCACCTGCTCGTCCCTTACCGTGATACGGTTCAGATGCCAGATATCGTTGACGTACTCCTGAATCGTGCGGTCGGAGGAGAACTTGCCGCAGTGCGCCACGTTTAAGATCGCGCTCTTCGCCCACGCGTCTTTATTCTTATAGTATTCCGATACGCGCTTCTGTGCATCCACATAGGAACGGAAATCCTTCAGGATAAAGTAAGTGTCCGCATACTGTGTGCACTGTGTATTCAACAGCGAATTGTAAAGGTCACGGAACAGTCCCGGATCATTCGGCGAATAAGTTCCGTCGACAAGCTGGTTTAATACTCTGCGCACGTCCGCGTCATTGTTGTAAATCTGCATCGGGTCGTAGTCACGGCTGCGCTCATGCGCAATGACTTCGTCGGAGCTCATACCGAAGATGAAGATATTTTCCATACCGACTTCCTCTGCCATCTCAACATTTGCACCATCCATCGTTCCGAGCGTCAGCGCACCGTTCAACATGAACTTCATATTTCCGGTTCCCGACGCCTCCTTGCTGGCGGTAGAAATCTGCTCGCTGACATCTGCCGCTGCAAAAATCAGCTCCGCGTTGGACACGCGGTAATCCTCGATAAATACGACCTTGATCTTACCGCCAATGCTTCTGTCGTTGTTGATGACATCCGCAACGCTGTTGATAAGCTTGATCGTAGACTTCGCATTTTTATAGCCTGCCGCCGCCTTCGCACCGAAAATAAAGGTTCTCGGATAGAAATCCATATCCGGATGATCCTTCAACTCGTTATACAGATACATGACATGCAGGATATTTAAGAACTGGCGCTTGTACTCGTGGAGACGCTTTACCTGTACATCGAAGATAGAATTCGGATTGACCTCGATGCCGTTGTGCTCCTTGATATATTTTGCAAGACGCACTTTGTTCTTGTGCTTGATCTCCATGAACTCCTGCAGCGCTCTCGCATTATATGCGTAAGGAGCAAGCCTGCTAAGCTGCATGAGCTCCGTGATCCAGCCGTCGCCGATGTGGGAGGTCACCCAGTCTGCAAGCAGCGGATTGCCGTGCATCAGGAAACGACGCTGTGTGATACCGTTCGTCTTATTGTTGAACTTCTGTGGAAACATCTCGTAGAAGTCATGAAGCTGCTCGTTTTTAAGGATCTCCGTGTGCAGTCTTGCCACACCATTCACAGAATAGCCCGCCGCAATCGCCAGATGCGCCATCTTGACCTGACCGTTGTAGAGGATCGCCATGCGTGCAACTTTTCCTTCATCCCCCGGGAATCTCTCTCTGATCTGCGCTTCAAAACGGCGGTTGATTTCTTCGACAATCTGATAAATTCTCGGAAGCAGTCTCTGAAAGATCTCAATCGGCCATTTCTCGAGCGCCTCCGCCATGATCGTGTGATTGGTGTACGCACAGGTCTTTGTCGTAATCTCCCATGCCTCCTCCCATCCGAGATCCTCCTCGTCAAGAAGAATACGCATCAGCTCTGCCACCGCTACGGTCGGGTGCGTATCATTAAGCTGGAACGTCACCTTCTCCGGCAGCCTATGAATGTCTGAGTGATACTTCTTATAGCGTCCCAACGCGCGCTGTACACTCGCGGAAACAAAGAAATACTGCTGCTTTAGGCGAAGCTCCTTGCCCGCCACATGGTTGTCATTCGGGTAGAGAACCTCCACAAGATTTCTGGCAAGGTTCTGCTGCTCTACCGCCTTCTGGTAATCGCCCTTGTCAAAGGAATCCAGTTCAAAATACTCCTTCGCCGACGCATCCCAGATCATCAGTGTATTGACTACATTATTGCCGTAGCCGACGATCGGCATATCGTAAGGAATTGCAAGCACCGACTGATAATCCTCGTGTACGAAACGGGTGCGACCCTCCTCCTCGCTGTACACGGAACGGACATGACCGCCGAACTTGACCTCATAGGTATACTCCGGTCTGCGCAGTTCGAACGGATAGCCGTTCTTCAGCCAGTTGTCCGGCACCTCGATCTGAAAACCGTCCTGAATCTTCTGTTTGAACATTCCGTAACGATAGCGGATGCCGCAGCCATAAGCCGCATATCCGAGCGTGGAGAGCGAGTCCATAAAACATGCCGCAAGACGTCCCAGACCGCCGTTGCCAAGCGCCGGATCCGGCTCCTGATCCTCGATCACGTCCAGATTAAGCCCGATCTCCTCGAGCGCTTCCTTCACTTCCTTGTACTCCCCCAGATTGATGAGGTTATTTCCGAGCGCACGTCCCATCAGAAACTCCATCGACATATAATAAACAATCTTGGGGTCTTCCTTATCAAACGCCTGATGCGTCGCAATCCATCTGTCATTGATCGGATCCTTTAACGCATAGCTGACAGCCTGAAAAATCTCCTGCTGACTTGCCTCCTCAAGCGTCTTGCGGTAAAGATTCTTGATATTATCACATACATCCTGAATAAAAGCTTCCTTATCAAAAAGATTCTCTTTCATCTAGTTTCCTCCCTTTTTCACTCCAAGAAGAACCTGCTCACCGTTGATGTTCCATTCCTTATTATATACTCCTGCTGCATCGGATGCAAATTCTCCGTTCTGATCCACTGCGATGTCCAAAGCCAGTACATCTTTTCTAATTGTATCACCATATTGGGTGAAAATACCAGATACTTTTTCATCTGCCTTATAGTAAATGGTTATTTTATCCATAACCTCAAATCCGGCTTCCTTGCGCATCGTCTGAATCTTGCTGATGATCTCGCGCACAAAGCCCTCCTCGATCAGCTCCGGCGTCAGATTCGTATCGAGAACGACCGTCACGGTGTTGTCGCCCTCGGTCACATATCCTTCCATCTGCGTCATCGTAATCAGAAGGTCTTCCTCCGCAAGCCTGACTTCCTCGCTCACCGACGGAAGAGAAAGCACGCCGTTCGCCTTAAGCTCTGCCATTGCAGCATTTCCGTCGAGTTCTGCAAGCGCCTTCTGAATCTGTCCTAAGAACTTGCCGTACTTCGGTCCGACCGTGCGAAGCTGCGGCTTGAAGGTGTAGCTTGTATACGCGCTCACATCATCGGTAAAGTTCACCTTCTTGACATTCAGTTCATCCTCGATGATCTCCGTGAAGAACTCCGACAGTACGGACGGCGCCTTCACGAACATATTTCCGATTGGCTGACGGTTCTTGATATTTGCCGCGTTACGGCACGCGCGCCCCATCACAACGATCTTTAAGACCTCATCCATGTTCTTCTCTAATTCCGCATCGATACATGTCTCGTCCGCCACCGGAAAATCGCACAGATGAATACTTTCCGGTGCATTCTTATCGATCGAGCGCACAAGATTCTGGTAGATGTCCTCCGTCATGAACGGAATCATCGGCGCCGCGCACTTAGCAATCGTCACAAGCGCGGTGTAGAGCGTCATATAGGCATTGATCTTATCCTGTTCCATACCTTTCGCCCAGAAACGCTCACGGCTTCTTCTGACATACCAGTTGCTCATATCGTCCACGAAATCGTCCAGGACTCTCGCCGCCTCCGGGATCCGGTAATTGGAAAGGTTGCCGTCCACGCCCCCAATCGCCGTATTCAGGCGGGAGAGGAGCCATTTGTCCATAACGGAAAGCTTCTCGTAGTCCAACGTATACTTCGTCGCATCGAAATTGTCAATGTTCGCATAGAGCACGAAAAACGCGTAGGTATTCCACAGCGTACCCATGAACTTGCGCTGTCCTTCCTGCACCGCTTTTCCGTGAAAACGGTTCGGCAGCCACGGCGCACTGTTAATATAAAAATACCAGCGGATTGCGTCCGCGCCATAATTTTCCAATGCATCAAACGGATCGATAGCATTTCCCTTGGATTTGCTCATCTTCTGTCCGTTCTCATCCTGCACATGGCCCAATACGATAACATTCTCATAAGGAGCCTTGTTAAATAACAGTGTAGATTCCGCCATCAAAGAATAGAACCAGCCGCGCGTCTGATCGACCGCCTCGGAAATGAACTGCGCCGGAAACTGCTGTTCAAACAGATCCTGGTTCTCAAACGGATAGTGGTGCTGCGCAAACGGCATCGCGCCGGAATCGAACCAGCAGTCGATGACCTCCGGCACGCGCTTCATCGTCTTGCCGCATTCTGGACAGGTAAATGTCACTTCATCGATATACGGGCGATGCAGTTCCACCTTTGCTGCCTCTGGATTTCCGGTCTTCTCCGCAAGTTCTGCGCGGCTGCCGATGGACTCCTGGTGTCCACAGCCCTCGCACTCCCAGATATTCAGCGGCGTTCCCCAGTAACGGTTACGGGAAATGCCCCAGTCCTGAATATTCTCGAGCCAGTCGCCGAAGCGCCCTTTTCCAATGGACTCAGGAATCCAGTTGACCGTATTGTTGTTGCGGATCAGATCATCCTTCACAGCGGTCATCTTGATGAACCAGGATTCTCTCGCATAGTAGATGAGCGGCGTGTCGCAGCGCCAGCAGTGCGGATAGTCGTGCTCGAACTTCGGCGCGTCGAAAAGCTTGCCCTGCGCATCCAGATCCTTTAAGACCTCCGGGTCTGCCTTCTTGACGAATAAGCCCGCATACGGGGTCTCCTTTGTCATCTCGCCCTTGCCGTCCACGAACTGTACGAACGGAAGGTCATAATTCCGTCCGATCTGCGCATCGTCCTCACCGAAAGCAGGCGCGATATGAACGATTCCAGTACCGTCCGACATCGTAACGTAATCGCCGCAGGTCACGTAATGCCCCTTCTTGTGCTGCTTTGCGGCACACTCTGCCGCGCATGCATAGAGCGGCTCGTATTCCCTGTATTCCAGATCTTTTCCTACATACGTCTCAAGCACTTCATAAGCCTTTACCTCCGCGGTATCCGGCTCGCCGTCCCCGCCCTTCTTAGCAGGAGTGCCAAGGCTGCCAAGCACCTTGTCAAGAAGCGCCTCGGCCAAGTAATACGTGTAGCCGTCCGCCGCTTTTACCTTACAGTAAGTCTCCTCCGGGTTCACACAGAGCGCCACGTTCGACGGAAGCGTCCAGGGCGTCGTGGTCCATGCCAGAAAATATGCGTCCTCGCCGACTGCCTTAAAGCGCACGACTGCCGAACGCTCCTTGACGGTCTTATAGCCCTGCGCCACCTCCTGCGAGGAAAGCGGCGTTCCGCAGCGCGGACAGTACGGAACGATCTTAAATCCCTTGTACAAAAGCTTCTTATCCCAGATCTGTTTTAACGCCCACCACTCGGACTCGATAAAATTGTCGTCATAGGTGACGTACGGATCGTCCATATCCGCCCAGAAACCGACGGTACCGGAGAAATCCTCCCACATGCCTTTATATTTCCAGACAGATTCCTTACATTTCTTAATGAACGGCTCCATACCGTACTCTTCGATCTGCTCCTTGCCGTTTAAACCGAGAAGCTTCTCGACCTCAAGCTCGACCGGAAGACCGTGCGTATCCCACCCCGCCTTACGAGGCACATACTTGCCCTTCATGGTCTGGTATCTCGGAATCATATCCTTGATGACACGGGTCAGCACATGACCGATGTGCGGCTTGCCGTTCGCCGTAGGCGGTCCGTCATAGAACGTGTATGTCTCGCCCTGCCTGCGCTGTTCCATACTCTTCTTAAAGATATCATTGTCCTTCCAGAACTTTTCCACCTGCTTCTCTCTGTCAACAAAATTCAGGTTGGTGTCAACTTTGTTATACATCTTGTACCTCCGTTTACATAGTTGCGATTCGCGCTCTGTCGTGCTGCCAAAAATAGAATCCGGCTCTGCCGGATTCTCCGCGCCCGAGCGGTGCTGTTTACAGCTAACTTCCTCTCCGCGAGGTGCGCATCCTGCCCGGCAGGGCTTTTTTACTCTATAGGAATCATCACTTTCACGCTTTACAGCAACACGGTATTTCCTATAGAGTAAAAAAAGCTCTTCATCCTGTAAATAGGACGAGAGCTTTCTATCGTTTACCACCTAATTACAATGTACGCATCTTCTCTCCCTGCCGGAAGCTCCCACAAAAGCTTTGTCTCCCGAACGGCACGCGTGCCGGAGAAAATCTGGATACCTGTCCCCAATAACGCAGGGATTACGTCAGCGCCTACTCTGTCTGTTACGGCAGCCCGCGTCTCCTGCCTTCTCTTCCGTCAGTCCGCCCTCGTCCGTACATTTCAGGCTGCAGCTTGAAAGTGATATTCATTCAAAAGATACTCGTACCGGCTCTCACCCCTCCGGCTCTCTGTGCCTTTCTCTGATGAACTACTGTCTTCGTCATCGCCTTTGCCGCAGTATAACTGCTTTTTTACTATGGTTAGTATATAGTTATATTTTCCTATTGTCAAGATTTGAAAATGAAAAACTCTATTTCACAAATCCGAGGAAAAAGGCGCACTCTTCGTCGTTGCAGAGCGCAGCGTCCTTCGTTCGGATATTCGCGTGGAACACATGCTCCAGGCGGTTGTCCGCATCCCCGTACAGGCGGCATACAAAAGGCACGTCGCACGCCGTCAGCTTTTCCGCCAGAAGGATCGCCTGCGGCTTTAAGAAATCGCCTACTGCCGTCATAAGAAATACCGGCGGGTAGTCTTTCGTCACATGCGCCGTCACATCGAGCAGCTCCATTTCCTCCCTGCTCCCATGTCCGGGAAGATAATCCTCCATCAGCTTCCGGTGCTCCTCGTCTTCTTCCTTATCCACGGAAATCCGATATACGCCGCAGTTCAATGCGATCGCCTTCAGCGAAAGTCCGCTCGGTACTGCAAAGGGATAATGCTTCGCGTAACCGGCATTCGTACAGATTGCCGCATATAAACCCAGACCGTTTCCTCCCGCCGAATCCCCGACTGCGAAAATATGCTCCGTATCAAATCCATACTCCGCAGCATGTGAAAGTATCCATGTAAATACCAGATTCGTATCCTCGAGCGGAGCCGGATACTGAAATTCCGGCGCAAGACGGTATGTAAAATTCACCACCGCAAACCCTCTCCCTGCCAGATCCATGCAGTAGTACTGATAACGCTCCTTATCGCCGTATACCCATCCGCCGCCGTGCACGCTTACAATTACGGGAAGCTTCTCTCCCTCCCGCGCCTTCGGGCGGTATACGTCCAACACCTGCCACGCCGGGTCGCCGCCGTATACGATGTCGTCGTACCGTTTGATATCCTCCGGCGTCTTTAACCCGGCGTCCCGCTTGTCGTCGCTTTTCTTAAACTCTCTTCTGATTCTATCGCTTGTTTCTGACATCTTATTTTCCCCTTATACCGTCTTATTAAATTATGGCTGTAATTCTCCAATCACTGCCACAAATCGCTCTTTGATCTCATCCATCAGAATCACCGCCTCGCTGTCCGTTCCCGCAAACGGAACAAAACCGCCCGCCATCGTTGCGTGTCCGCCTCCGTTTCCAAGCCCCTCCAGCGCTTTTGCAATAATTTTGCCCGCGTCGAGCGACGCTCTCTCGCTGCGCACAGAAAGCTTGATGCCGCCGTCTCTCCTCGAATACACGACGGAAAAGAATACTTCCTTCAATGCCAGCATGAAATCGGAAATATTTGCAATGACCGGGCAGTCTTCTCCTGTGTCCGCAAAGCTTATGTTGTCGTAGACTTCAATACTGGAAATTGCTTTCCCGTAAGCGACCAGATCTTCAAAGCAGAGATTACTGTTCTCAAGCATGTGAATCGTCTCATAATCGCAGAGATCGAACATCCGCCAGATCATCTCGATGTCGAGCTTGGAAACGCCGCGCGTTAAGTTGTTCGTGTCGATGCGAATCCCATAGGTCAGTGCTGTGGCAATCTTCTCGTCCATCGGCACATCATTTTCCACAAAATACTCCGCGATCATCGTCGCGCACGCCCCGTTCTGCGGTCGTATATCCATAAAACGGTAGCCAAATTTATCGTTGTACGGATGATGGTCGATACAGATAATCTCATCTCCGGTAATGTCGATGATGTTGGAATTCCCCTTCTGCGAATCCACGAGAATCACCTCGTCCTCGTCGCTTAAAATCGCCCCAAGATTCTCCACATTGTGCAGCTCGATACCGAGAATCTCCCGCAGCTTATCCGTGCTGTAGCGGTCGATCTTCCCTTTGTAACAGATCGTCGCCCTGATCCCGCGCGTCTCTAATAGCCGCTGCAAGCCGTAAGCGCTCGCTATCGCATCCGGGTCCGGGAAATTGTGCGTCTGAATATAGACATGCTCTCTGTTAATCTGTTCCAGCAACTGTTCAAATCTCGTCATCTTTTCCTCCGATTTCTCATCGTCTTCTCTGCTTCATTCAAAAGTCCGTGGCATAAAACGCCTACCGGCGTCACCCAGGAGCGATCCGTTTCACTTCATGTATGCCGGGATATCAATGTCTGAAAGCTCCGCAAATGCGTGAATTTCGGGAACCTCCTCCCCGATCGTGCCAAAGCCGTACGCCGCGTGGATAAAGCCCACGCCCGCCATCCGGCTCGCATCGTAATCCCCCTGAATATCGCCGACATAGACTGCCGCATCCAGCATGTTGCGGTCTGCCACAAGCCTGATATTTTCCCCTTTCTGGAGCAGATTATTTCCGTAGCATTCGATGTCCCCGAACAGCTCCCGCAGCCCGTAGTAATCCAGAAAAGCTTCGATATATCCGCTCTGGCAGTTGCTCACAATATACAGATCATACCCCTTCTGCTTAAGCCCCCGAAGCGTCTCCTCCACCTGATCGTAGAGAATGCCCCCGTGCTCCCTCAGGTAATCATTCTCCCGCGCGCAACAGGCTTCCAACAGCTTCCCGCGCTTCTCCTGCGGCAGTTCCGCAAAAAGGATATCAGCGATTACATCCATCGTTTTCCCCATCACACCGGAAATATCCTCTGCTGTCAGTGTTTTTTCCAGTAAACCCGATTCCTCAATGACAAGATTCCACGACTTTGCCACATTCTCTGCGGAATCCCACAGTGTCCCGTCCATATCAAAAATAATGCCCTGTTTCATACGTCTGCTCTCCCTGTTTATCTTCTTTATTTTCCCCGATACCGCCTGCATTTACGCTAATCCATAGATTTTCGTATATTTCTCCTTAAAATAGCGAATCAACGGTTCCGCGGATACTTCTTTGCCGCACACCTTTGCAATCACATCCTTCGGCAGACGCGTGCTGCCGTACTGATGAATCTTCTCATTCAGCCACTTTGTGATCTCGCCGACGCGCCCTTCTGAGAGCAATTCGTCCACAGAGCCGAGCTCCGCCTCGATCGCCTCCAAAAACATGCCGTCATAGATACTTCCAAGCAGATAAGACGGGAAATATCCAAACGAGCCGTCCGACCAGTGGGTATCCTGCAAGATCCCTTCGGCGTCATTTGCCGGAATAATCTGCAAGTATTCCTGCATTTTCTGATTCCAGAGCTTCGGCAGCTCTTCCACCGGAACATGCTCGCGGAAAATCGCTTTTTCCATCTCGTAGCGCAGAATCACATGAAAACAGTAGGTCAGTTCGTCCGCCTCCGTGCGGATCATGCTGTTCTCCACCTGATTGATCTCCCGATAGAACTCGTCGAGGGAAACCTTCTGAAATTGTGGCAGCAGTTCGCAGAGCTTGTCGTAAATCGGCTCCCAGAAGCTGCGTCTGCGCCCCAGGATATTCTCATAAAAGCGCGACTGGCTCTCATGAATTCCCATATAGTTGCAGCTCCCCGCCACCGTGTTATCATACGCCGGATTGACGTTCTGCTCGAAAATGCCGTGACCGCCCTCGTGAATAGCAGAAAACATCGAGGACAGCGGCGCGTTTTCATAGTAATGGTTCGTAACACGCACATCTTTCGACGAGAAGTTCATCGTAAACGGATGCTCCGTCTCCCCGACCGCCCCCGCGTCCCTGCGAAAACCGATGTAGTCGAGCAGCATCCACTGAACCTTGCGCTGCGCGTCGGGATCGGCATATGCAAAGAATTCCTGCGGATGCGTATAAGGCTTCGCAATAATCTGCTTTACCAGAGGAATCAGTTCCTTCTTCAAATCATCAAAAAGACCGTCAATCGTCGCAGAGTCCATTCCCTCCTCATACTGATTCAGCAACGCGTCGTAGACCTCCATATCCGGGTCGGTATAGCCCGCCAGTTCAGCCGTCATATCGATCATCTTCTTCAGATGCGGCGCAAAAGCGGAAAAATCAGAGGCAGCTTTCGCTTCTTTCCACGCATTGCCCGACTCTGCCTGCGCGCGCACATACGCCTCGTAAACCTCTGCCGGAATGCGCTTGTTGCGGTCATAGTCGCGCTTCATGCGCGTCACAATAAACTTCCAGATATCGTCGAGCGCTTCATACTCTCCCGGCGCGGCAAGCGCTCCCAAAAGTTCCCCTAATTTCTCCGAAGTCCCCATCGCAAAGCTCTTCGCCGAAAAATAAGTCACTGCCTCCACGTGTGCATCCTGTCCAAGCTTTGGCACTGCCGTCTGCATATCCCAGAAAATTAACTCTGTAACATGGTTATACTGGTTCATTTCCGTCAAGTATTGTTTGAATTCATCCAATGTTTTACTCATAAACTTTTCCCTTTTCCGTATATTTTTCTCTATAGAAAGCGTCACTTTCATACTTTATATCAACACGGTATTATCTTATCATATCTCCATTTTTCTGTCACTGACTGTTTTCATATTATACTGCCGTTCAACGGATTTTGGCCTCCGATGCTGCCGCACCGGAGGCTGGAATCCGTTCTATCCGTTCACTTGCTGTCTGCGCAGCATCCCCCATGCCGCAAGAACCATTATAACGCAGACAAACGCCGTCACTACAAGTATCGCCGGGGCAGCCGCCTGCACCATATCCCCTAGACGTCCGCCGAATACGGTCTCCTTTCTTCCACCCATACGAAGCAGCCAGCCCGGAAGATAGCAAGCCGTCATAATAGCAAGCCAGATTACTACAAATGCCTTCGCTCCGAATTTCAACAACAGCGCACCAAGAAGCAGTTCCGCCGAAAGAAGTACCGCAATCGCTAGAACCGCCCAAAGCAGCCAGCCCCCTGCCGATATTACTGCCGCCTCATAAGTAGGAAGACCAAACATTTTAAGATAAAAAGTCTTCTCAAGTCCATAAAGCACCCGGATGAACACACAGATAAAAGTCAATTCCGACAAACTGAACGCCACATAGCTTCCGACAAACTGCTTTCTTGTTGCTCCCATAGAAACGGAAAGCCCAAATGCCTTTAACATAGCACAGGTACATCCGATGAGATGCGCCACAGCCGTAGAAACCACCGCAATCAGTGTTCCGAGCGGAAATGCTCTCGTCATTCCGTCATCCCCTGCACTGACTGCCGACCAGACTCCCACACCCAGAAGATATGCGCCAAGAATCCCTCCTGCCACCCAGTAAAGCTCACTTTTTCTCATTCTGCCCTGTATCTGAAACATTTTCATATCAATCCCCATTTCTGCGCCGCTCTTTGCGCATAAGCGACTTTGTGACAAGCAACGCGCAGACACAAATCGCCGTGTGAAATATTCATATTTCACACTAATCACCACCACTTTACAACTTTTTAAAAGAAATGCCGTATGAGGCGCTCTGGTGTATAATAAGTTTGCGCACAAAAATACACGAAAGAAGGGACCTCATACGACCACCTTATTATACAACGACAAACACATAATTGGCAGGCTTTTTCGATATTTTTCTGTTTATTTTTCCACGTTTGCCGC
>ERZ808041.390-NODE-390-length-36199-cov-10.946930_pt1 | contig 36199 bp, 28 predicted proteins | sample MGYA00380192_ERZ808041 | MGnify/ENA primary metagenome ERZ808041 (study PRJEB31490, sample SAMN06133412) | mouse gut metagenome | isolation source: Z1_1 | host: mice | place: China: Chengdu | collected 2015-05 ...
CAGTAATGTATAGAGTTGAATGTTACTAATCGGTCGAAGGCTTATCCTGAGAGGAATGGGAAAGAATGTTGGAGAAGGAAGAAAAGGATAGATAATTAATTTTTGTGTTCGGTTTTGAGGGAACAATATTATGACCTCAATAGAAAAGATGGCGAAGTAGCTCAGTTGGCTAGAGCACGCGGTTCATACCCGCGGTGTCGAGGGTTCAAATCCCCCCTTCGCTATTTTTTGATTTATATGGAATTGTAACGACTCTTTGTTATAGTTCAGCCTCTGGCTTCCTGTAACGACTCTTCTTTTTTATTTCTAAAAAATATTGACTTTATACTGTAAAAGTGATAAAATTTGATAGTATTCAATTAGAACTATGAGCTGACTTGTTCTGCAAATCATTCCATTTGATGCAGACAAGTCAGTTTTTTTAGGCGTATGTAGAGTACATAAATATTTTAATGGAGGTTTAAGACATGAACAATGGTACGGTAAAGTGGTTTAATGCTCAGAAAGGTTATGGATTTATTACAAACGAAGGTACAGGAGAGGATGTATTTGTCCATTTTTCAGCGATTGTATCTGATGGATACAAGACTCTTGAGGAAGGGCAGAAGGTTACTTTTGATATCGAGCAGGACCCAAAGAATAGTTCTAAACTTAGAGCTGCAAATGTAGTACTTGCATAATGTGCAGGTGTCATATCGTGGAGAAAAACAAACCCCTTCTGGCAGTTGGGTCTGTCAGAAGGGGTTTGTTTTTATGCATATGGACATCAAAAGGAAGTATGTCAGCAAAGCTGACGAGTCCGGCGCGGCGAGTAAAGGAAGAAAAATCTTCCCTATTCAATTGAAATTAAAAGAGTTTGTCAATTCTTTCCATTGCTTCAATTGTGTTGTTATGTGTTCCAAATGAAGTGAGACGGAAAAATTTTTGACCATTTTTTCCAAAACCAGCACCAGGAGTTCCGACTATTTGGGCATTGTTTAACAGATAATCAAAAAAGTCCCAGGAATCCATATGATTCGGACATTTAAACCAAATATAAGGAGAGTTGACTCCGCCATAACAAGAAATATTCTTTTTGGTAAGACCATTCATAATCAATTTGGCATTCTCTTGATAATATTTGATATTCGCTTTACATTGTGCCATTCCTTCAGGGGAAAATACTGCTGCGGCACCTTTCTGAACAATATAGGAAACGCCATTGAATTTGGTGGTTTGACGACGGTTCCACATTGCATTTACAGAGATTTTGGCGCCAGTTGAGGAAAGAAATATCAAGTCATCTGGAACGATTGTATATCCGCATCGTGTACCAGTAAAGCCTGCTGTTTTGGAAAGAGAGCAAAATTCAATTGCACATTTCTTGGCTCCTTCCACCGCATAGATGCTTCTTGGAAGTGTTTCATCTGTGATAAAACATTCATAGGCAGAATCATACAAAATAATGGCATTATTTTCCAGAGCGTAATCAATCCATATTTTTAACTGTTCTTTATTATATGCTGCACCTGTTGGATTGTTTGGAGAACAAATGTATATAATATCAACATGAACATTAAAGTCGGGCATTGGAAGAAAATCATTTTCTTCATTAGCATCAATATAAATGATATTTCTGCCATTCATCATATTGGTGTCAACGTATACTGGATAGACTGGATCTGGTATCAGAACAATATTGTCTTTGTCAAAAAGGTCTGTAATATTTCCAGTATCGCTTTTTGCACCGTCCGATACAAACACTTCATTAGGATTAATCGTAACATTGTTCTTGCGATAATAATTGACAATCGCAGTCCGTAGAAATTCATATCCTTGTTCGGGACCATAACCTTTAAAGGTTTCGGTGCTTGCAAGCGCGTCAACCCCTTCATGGAGCTGAGAAATAATTTCAGAACCAAGCGGGAGTGTCACATCACCAATCCCCAGACGAATCACTTTTTTGTCGGGATTCTTTTCGGTATAAGCACTGACGCGATGTGCTATTTCAGAGAAAAGATAACTTTCTTTTAGATGAAAATAGTTTTCGTTAAATTTTGGCATAATAGATTCCTCCTTTATAGTTGTCCTTAATAGGAACACTAACTTAATCATAACTGCATTGCATATATTTGTCAATTATGAGATGACTTATTGAAAAAATTCATTGAATATGTTAAGTTTATTCGAGAGGAATAGAAGACAATTTTGAGAGGAGTAAAATAATGTATGATAAAGAAATAAGCGACGCAAAAAGAGTGGTCGCAGAATTTTTGGACCAAGTACAACTGAAACGTGGAAGTCTGGTTGTGATAGGTTGTTCTACTAGCGAGATTGCTGCGCATGGTATAGGTTCGTATTCCAATGCGGAACTTGGAGAAGCTGTCTTTGTGGCTATGTACGAAGAATTGACAAAAGCAGGGCTTGCAGTCGCTACACAATGTTGTGAACATCTAAATAGAGCTTTGATTATGACTGAGGAAGATGCCGAACATTTTGGATATGAGATTGTGAATGTGATACCTCAGCCAAAGGCAGGAGGCTCTTTTTCCACTGCGGCATGGAAGCATATGAAGAATCCGGTTGCCGTGGAACAGATACAGGCTCATGCTGGCATAGATATAGGAGATACGTTGATTGGTATGCATTTAAAGTCGGTTGCAGTGCCTGTTAGAATTGAGCATCCTATAATTGGCGCTGCGCATATTGTATGTGCAAGAACAAGGGCAAAGTATGTAGGTGGCGGCAGAGCGTACTATAATGAAGCTTTAGAATAGTCATTTGTTATTTTTTAAACTTTTGTGAAAATGTCTTTTCTAAAGTAGTGGATGTGTGTTATAATCGGTATGTCTGTATAATAAAAACAGATAGTTATTTTGCTTACTGGTTTGACAATATCATTGTTGAGAGTTTAGGAACTGCTAATAAATTACTTATTAATTTCTGAACAGTTCCCTACAGGATATGCCTGTGCAATACGAAAGGGTAACAAATGCTGCGGGATAAAATAGACTTGGATGAAAATGTGGAGACAAATGATAGGGTAACAGAAGCAAGAAAACTAAGTTTTATTGATATTTTGGTTCCAGTACTTACATTGATGACGATTGTCAACTGTGCCGTGATATTAATATTGGTGATGAATATTGGCAAAAAAGTGAACGGGTTGGAACAACGTCTGTTACTTTTAGAGAAAAAGGCACTCTATGAGGAATACGAGGCTGTTAAAAGGGAAAATTCGACGGCATTTTATGAAAATGAAAGTTCTCCTGAAGTGTCAGAAGTTGCAGATATTATGGCGGTTGCTGAGTTGGAGGACACCTATGAATGGAATGGCAGAGAGGACAGCGCTGCGGATATAAGAAGGGTATATCTTACGTTTGATGATGGACCGAGTGCTAATACAGATAGGATATTGGATATCCTCGCCCAGTATGGGGTAAAGGCAACCTTTTTTGTGGTTGGTAAGAATGGCTATACAGAACAGTATCAGCGAATTGTAAAAGAAGGTCATACGCTTGGCATGCACTCGTACAGTCATAGATATAGCGAAATATATGCTTCTTTGGATGCATATAAGGAAGATTTGACCAAGCTTCATGATTTTCTGTATGAACTTACAGGAGAAGATTGTAAGATTGTACGGTTTCCTGGAGGCAGCAGCAATACGATCAGCAAGGTGAATATGCAAGAGTTGATTCATTATCTAAATCAGGAAAATATGGTGTACTTTGACTGGAATGTTTCAAGCGGTGATGCGTCTGGGGAAAATAAAGATGCAAATCAGATTGCGCGGAATGTGCTTGATCAGATTGACAAATATAATAATGTGGTGATTTTATTTCACGATGCAACAGGAAAGAGTACAACGGTGGATGCCTTGTCTGAGATTATAGAAAAGATATTGGAGTCGGACAATACTGTTATTTTGCCAATATCGGAGGACACTGTAAAAGTACAGCATTTGCATGAGTAAATGGAGAAAGTTATTTGGTATAGCTATTTAGAAATCGGTGTACCAGTACAATACTATATAAAAATTGGAGGATAAATTATTATGGGTTTTTTTCAGGATTTAAAGCAGGATTTATCACAGACGGTGAATGATCTAGAAGCGGAAGATGTAGTGACTGAACTGAATCTTGACAACGTGGAAGAACAAGCTTCGGAGGATTTATTTGGTGCTGCTGAAGATACGAATTTTGAGGATCTTGAAGCTATGCTGACAAAAAATGTAGCTGCGATTGATGAAGAACTGGTAAAGCCAGACGACCTTCAAGAGAGTGCATTGCAGGCAGATGTCAACACAGCAGCAATGACGGATAATGATGCGGAGGAAATAGATACGAGTGACGGGAATACTTCTGTTGAATTGGAACAGGAAACAATAGAGATAACAGAGTCAGAAGAGAGCGATCAAGAAGTGGAGGAGGAGCAGATATTGAATGTGGAGGAACAAAGTTCAGAGAAAATTGCAGATGCATCTGCAATGTCTGTGGATAATTTTGAGTTAACTACGACATCAACAGACACAGCAATTATTACCTCCAAAATGAGCATTGTCGGTGATGTGACAAGCAGTGGCAATATGGATTTAATCGGAATGGTTACAGGTAATATAGAGATTCTTGGAAAGTTGAAAGTGACAGGAAGCATCACTGGAAACTCGACAGCAGCGGAGATTTATGCGGATTCGGCGCAAATCAACGGAGAGATACGAAGCAATGGCAGTGTAAAGATTGGTCAAAGTTCTGTTGTGATTGGTAATATTTTTGCGGCGAGCGCAGTGATCGCGGGCGCAGTGAAGGGAGATATTGATGTGCAGGGACCGGTTATTCTTGACACGTCTGCGATTGTGATGGGCAATATTAAATCCAAGTCTGTACAGATCAATAACGGCGCAGTAATTGAGGGAATGTGTTCTCAGTGCTATGCTGACGTAAGTCCTACAGCGTTCTTTGATGATGTGAAAAAGAGCAGAAAAATAGAATAGAGCAGGAGCTTGCAAGATATGAAAAGAATATTGTTAAAGCTGAGCGGAGAGGCGCTTGCAGGGGATAAAAAAACAGGATTTGATGAGCCTACAGTGTTGGCAGTGGCAAGACAAGTAAAAGAGATTGTGGATACTGGGGTGCAGGTAGCGATTGTGATTGGCGGTGGAAATTTTTGGCGAGGAAGAACAAGTGAGACGATTGATCGGACAAAAGCAGACCAAATTGGAATGCTTGCCACCGTTATGAATTGTATCTATGTGTCTGAGATTTTTCGTTATGTAGGTATGGGAACAGAAATATTTACACCGTTTCCATGTGCTTCTTTCACGGAAGTTTTTTCAAAAGATAAAGCGCTGTCAGCACTCAATGCGAGTAAAGTTGTTTTTTTTGCAGGAGGTATTGGGCATCCATATTTTTCAACCGATATGGGAACTGTCCTCAGAGCTGTTGAGATTGAGGCGGATATGATTCTCTCTGCGCGGGCGGTGGATGGCGTATATGATTCTGACCCGAAGCTCAATAGAGAGGCAAAGAAATATGATACAATTCCAATTAGGGAAGTGGTGGACAAACAACTTGGTGTGATGGATCTTGCGGCGGCAGTGCTCTGTATGGAAAATAAAATGCCAATGACCATCTTTGGATTGAACGAGGAAAACAGTATCATCAATACAGTAAAAGGAAAATCTAATGGCACTGTAATTACAGTCTGATTCCACAGAGACAGGTTACTGTAGCTATCGATTTAGAGTAAAATAAGAATCAGAAATCAGGAGGAGACAGAAATGGACGCAAGAGTAAAAACATATGATGACAAAATGCAGAAGGCACTTGAGTTTCTTTTATCAGATTATCAGACAATCCGTGCCGGACGTGCAAACCCACATGTACTTGACAAGTTAAAGGTCAACTATTATGGAACGCCGACGCCGATTCAGCAAGTTGGCAATATCACTGTTCCAGAGGCTAGAATGATTCAGATTGCGCCGTGGGAGAAAAGCCTAATCAAAGAGATAGAAAAGGCAATTATGGCGTCTGACATTGGTATTACGCCGAATAATGATGGAGCAGTAATTCGTCTTGTATTTCCTGAATTGACAGAGGAGCGCAGAAAAGAGCTTGTGAAGGATATTAAGAAAAAGGGCGAGGAGTGCAAGGTAGCGGTTCGCAATATTAGACGAGATGCAAATGATTCGTTTAAGAAGCTTGCGAAATCTGAGGTATCCGAAGATGAAATCAAGGATTTGGAGGATGCGGTTCAGAAACTTACAGATAAATATATTAAGGATGTTGATAAAGCGGTCGAAGAGAAATCGAAAGAGGTGCTTACGGTATAAATGAACGGTAGGGGGGCGTGCATAAGGGATGTAGTGCCCTCCTGTTTTTTATGCGCACGCCGATGCAGGGGAAATATGCCATTGCATGGCGCATCGGCGGTGCGGCGAGTAGGGGAAGATGGGACTTTCCTACTCGATTGCACACGGACGCGGAAAGGAAATAAGTTCTGTGCAAAAAAATGGAAAGGAAGTGTACAGTATATTATGAACGTACCAAATCATGTGGCGATTATTCTTGATGGAAATGGACGATGGGCGAAGGCGAAAGGGCTTCCGCGAACTGCTGGACATGTGCAGGGAGCAAAGACTGTCGAGCAAATCTGTGAGGATGCGTACAATATGGGAATTAATTATCTGACGATATATGCATTTTCAACAGAGAATTGGACTCGGCCAGACAGTGAAGTGGCAACGCTGATGAACCTGCTTAGAAACTATATGAAGAATAGCATTAAACGGGCACAGAAAAATAATATGTGTGTGCGGGTGATCGGTGATAAGACAGGGCTTGCGGAGGATTTACAGGCAAGTATTGCAGAGCTGGAACAGGCGACGCGGAATAATACGGGGCTTCATTTTCAGATTGCAATTAATTATGGGGGGCGCGATGAGCTGCGAAGGGCTGTCACAACATTGGCGAAACAGGTAGCAGCAGGCGTTTTAAAACCGGAGGAGATTGCGGAGGATTCTATTGCTGCCCAGCTTGACACAGCAGGGCTTCCAGACCCAGATCTGTTGATTCGGACATCAGGAGAGCAGCGAATCTCAAACTTTTTGCTATGGCAGACTTCTTATACTGAGCTTTATTTTACATCTGTGTTGTGGCCGGACTTTGATAAAAATGAGCTTGCCAAGGCGGTGGAAGCCTATCGAAAGAGGGAGCGAAGGTATGGGCTTGTGAAGGAGGAGTCGTAAATGGCGTCTAACATTCTTGGAAAAATAAGCAAAGAACGGACAATCAGTGCGGTTATTATTGTAATAGCAGCGCTTGCATCTATTCTGCCGGGAGGGATTATACTGGCGGCGGTGTTGTATGTAATTTCGATAATTGGCTTTTTGGAGCTGACAAAGGCGTGTGGGGTCAGAGAGGGGCAGAAACGAAATGCGCTGGAAATCGCAGGGATTGCGGCGATTACTTGCTATTATCCTATCCTTTATTTTGTGCAAAATGTCTCGTATGCGGTAATGGTTATCCTTTTGGCAATGATTGTAATGATGTCTGTGTATGTGTTTGGATTTCCAAAGTATCACGCTAACCAGGTGATGAATGCATACTTTTCGCTGATTTATGCGCCTGTGATGCTGTCCTTTGTATTTTTGACAAGGCAGCTTGAAGATGGTATTTATCTGGTGTGGATGATTTTTATTAGTTCTTGGATATCGGATACGTTTGCTTATCTGACTGGCGTGATGATTGGCAGACATAAACTTGCGCCAGTGTTAAGTCCAAAGAAGTCCATAGAGGGTTCGGTGGGCGGTATTGTGGGCGCTGCACTGTTCGGTGCATTATTCGGTGCATATTTGGACAGTACACTTGGACAAGAGCAGTATGTGGTGATACTGGCAGTGGTTGGCGGTGTTGGTTCTGTCATATCACAAGTGGGAGATTTGGCAGCGTCAGCGATCAAGCGCAATCATAAGATAAAAGATTATGGAAAATTGATACCAGGGCATGGCGGGATTATGGACCGATTTGACAGTGTGATTTTTACAGCGCCCATCACCTACTTTTTAATTACGATTCTTATGAATGGGCATGGATGAATTATTTTGGGAATATAATAAGGAGGAGAACTTTGTGAAAAGAATAGCAATACTTGGTTCCACAGGGTCGATTGGTACACAGACGCTTGAGATTGTGCGTGATAATCCAGATTTGCAGGTGGTGGGATTGGCAGCGGGGGCAAATGTTGATCTGTTGGAAAAACAGGTAAGAGAATTTCACCCGCGACTGGTTTCGCTGCAAAGTGAGACGACTTGCAAGGAATTGAGGATAAGATTGGCGGATATGGATGTGCAGATTGTACCAGATATGGATGGGTTGCTTGCTGTCGCAGAGATGGAGGACTCAGAGATTCTTGTGACCGCGATAGTCGGTATGATAGGCATTCGGCCGACAATTGCTGCAATTAAAAAGGGAAAAGATATTGCCTTGGCAAACAAAGAGACTTTGGTGACAGCAGGGCATATTATTATGCCACTTGCAGCAAAGATGGGCGTGTCAATTTTGCCAGTTGACAGTGAGCATAGTGCTATTTTTCAGTCATTGCAGGGAGAAAATAAAGATAGGATCAGTAAACTTTTGATTACGGCGTCTGGAGGACCATTTCGAGGAAAAACAAGACAGGAACTAGAACAGGTACAACTTGAAGATGCGTTAAAACACCCAAATTGGTCTATGGGGCACAAGATTACAATTGATTCGGCAACGCTTGTCAATAAAGGGCTTGAGGTGATGGAGGCGAAATGGCTTTTTGGCGTTGCTTTGGACCAGATTCAAGTGGTGGTGCACCCACAAAGTATTATTCATTCTATGGTGGAATATGTGGATGGTGGTATCATAGCACAGCTTGGAACGCCTGATATGAAATTGCCAATACAGTATGCGCTGTTTTATCCAGACAGGCGTCCAATGGCAGGAAAACGAGTGGATTTCTATGCGCTTGGAAGTATTACTTTTGAGAAGCCAGATATGGAGACTTTTGCAGGGTTAAAGCTGGCAATGCGGGCAGCAGCAGAAGGCGGCAGTATGCCAACAGCATTTAATGCGGCAAATGAGAAGGCAGTGAGCCTATTCTTAAATAGAAAGATTCAATTTTTACAGATTCCTGAGGTGATTGAACTGTGTATGGATGCACATCACAGAATAGAAAATCCAAATGTGGAAGAGATTTTAAGAACAGAACAGGAAACTTATGAGTTGATTCACACGAAGTTTCTATAAAGAATTTATTATCCGTTTGTATGGATTTTCTCGCAGCATAAAATATAAAAAATTCTGAGAGTTTATTAAGGATAAAAACAGGGAGGAAAAAACAAGGAATGATTGTCACAATAATTGTATTTGTGCTAATTTTTGGGGTGGTGGTGATTGCGCATGAGCTTGGTCACTTTCTGATTGCAAAGTTAAATGGCATTAAGGTATTACAGTTTTCAATTGGAATGGGACCAGATATTCTTAAATTTACAAAGGGCGAGACAAAATATGTGCTCAAACTGCTGCCAATTGGCGGTGCTTGTATGTTTGAGGGCGAGGATGGGATTTATTCAACGGCGCCGGACAGTGGGGAAAAAGAAGAACAGAAACCAGAAGGAGCATTTAATGATGCAAACGTTTGGTCAAGAATTGCAACTGTTTTTGCAGGGCCATTCTTTAATATTATTCTTGCATTTTTGTTATCATTGATTGTGGTTGGTTTTTCGGGTGAGGTAATTCCGACAATCAATTCTCTAACAGAAGGATATCCGGCATTGGAAGCAGGGCTGCAAGAGGGAGATATTATCACAAAGATTGATGGAGAACGCATTTATCTACAGGGAGAAGTGACCTTTGCATCTGCATTGAGCGGCGGGGAGCCGATGGAGATTGAGTACAAAAGAGATGGTGTGAAATATACAACTGTGGTTACACCAAAATTTAGTGAGCAAGATAATCGGTATTACATTGGTTTTACGATTGGGGAGACTATCAAATGTAAAGGTTTGGACTTAATTAAATACAGTGTCTACGAGGTGCGTTATTGGTTTAAGACGACAATCAAAAGTCTTTTGATGCTAGTACAAGGGAAACTTTCTGCAAATGATTTATCTGGTCCAGTTGGTATTGCGGCGACAATCGACGAGACGATTGAAGTGACAAAACCATATGGTCTGCCGACAGTGGTGCTCACTATGATTAATTTTGCAGTGCTGCTCAGTGTGAACCTTGGTATTATGAATCTGCTGCCATTACCAGCGCTCGACGGCGGAAGGTTGTTGTTTTTGTTTGTTGAAGTAGTTCGAGGCAAGCCAGTATCTCCTGACAAGGAAGGACTGGTACACTTTATCGGATTTGTTGCTTTGATGGTATTGATGGTATTTGTATTGTATAATGATATTTCAAGGATTTTTATGCATTAAGGAACTGTTCAGAAATAACATATGCAGCTTGCTCAGGATATTTCTTCGAGAGTGCATATCAAAAAATGCAGGCGTAGCGGGCTACGGCGAGGCTTTTTGATATGTGCAATCGGAGAAATAGACAAGTCAAGATGTATAAGTTATTTTTGAATAGTTCCTAAGCAGCTATGAAAAAATAACCTATGCAATATAGCTCTGGCGATGATGATATCGGAAGGGTTGATTCGGGATTTAAAATCGGAGGAAAAAAATGTATCGAGATAAAACAAAGGTGGTACACATTGGAAATCGTGTTATTGGCGGTGGCAATCCAATTTTGATTCAGTCAATGACAAATACAAAGACTTATGATGTGGCGGCAACAGTGGCACAGATTCAGCGTCTCACTGAGGCGGGTTGTGATATTGTTCGGTGTACTGTTCCAGATTTGGATGCGGCAAAGGCAATCGCACAAATCAAGAAGGAGATAGCGATTCCGCTTGTAGCGGATATTCATTTTGATTACAAGATGGCGATTGCTGCCATAGAATATGGTGCTGATAAGATTCGGATAAATCCTGGAAATATTGGAAGTAAGGAAAAGGTTGCCGAGGTTGTGCGTGTTGCTAGAGAGCGAATGATACCAATTCGCGTGGGTGTGAATAGTGGTTCGTTGGAAAAAGAGTTGATAGAGAAGTACAATGGTGTTACTGCGCAAGGCATTGTGGAGAGTGCATTGGACAAAGTGCATATTATCGAGGATTTGGGATATGACAATCTTGTGATTAGTATTAAATCGTCAGATGTTATGATGTGTGTAAAGGCACATGAACTGCTTGCCGACAAGACACAGTATCCATTACATGTCGGTATTACAGAAGCGGGCACAGTGACAAGTGGAAATATTAAATCAGCGGTAGGGCTTGGCATTATTCTAAATCAAGGAATTGGCGATACAATTCGTGTGTCTCTCACTGGGGACCCAGTTGAGGAAATTAAATCTGCAAAATTGATATTGCGCACGTTGGGATTGCGGACGGGGGGGATTGAGGTTGTCTCGTGTCCTACATGCGGACGGACAAATATTGATTTGATTGGATTGGCAAATCAAGTAGAGACCATGGTGCAGGGTTATGACTTTGATATTAAAGTGGCAGTGATGGGCTGTGCTGTCAATGGGCCTGGTGAAGCGAGAGAGGCAGATATTGGGATTGCAGGCGGTATCGGCGAGGGACTTCTTATCAAAAAGGGTGAGATTGTTAAAAAAGTACCAGAAAATGAACTTTTGAGTACATTAAAGTATGAATTGGACCATTGGAAGTAGGTTGGATGAAGGATGGAAAAGAAATTTTTCGAGGCATTTCCAAATCTGAAATTAAATGGTGTGCAAAAGGATTTATTTGAACAGGCGGTAGTGGAGCGCATCACTGCGACAAAGCGAAAAGACTTGCTGCGCATTTATTTCAGAAGTGAGCGGCTGATTGAGAAAGAACTTGTTTATGCTGTGGAAAAGGAGATTAAAAAACAGTTTTTTCCGCAGGATTGTATCTTTATTAAGTTATATGAGCGCTTTGTTCTTTCGGAACAGTACAATCCAGAAAAGTTGATGGGGCTGTATCGGGAAAGTATTTTAATGGAAATAAAAGAGTGTGATCATATACTCTATACAATATTTCGGCAGGCGGATATGCATTTTCCAGAAGAAATGGTTCTGGAGCTTGTGCTTGAGGATAGCGTGATTGCGAAGTCTAAAGAGGATGAGCTGATTGGTATTTTGGATAAGGTGTTAAATGAGCGTTGTGGTTTTCAGGTAAAGTTTCAGACGTCATACAAGGAAAATGTGGAGGGTAAATATAAGAAAGAAGATGAACTTCGTATCCGAAAAATTGTGGAGGGTATAACCAGTCGTTTTGAAGGAGCTGCTGAAACCGCGCGGGAAGAAACAGCGCAACCTTTGTCAAAACCAAAGGAGGATACGAGCGTTGTTTCAGAGAAGCCAAAGACCACCATAACAGCAAAACCAAAAGATACAGCCATAGCATCTGCAGCAGAGCGAAAATCTTATAGTAGATTTGACAGGGGGGGAGACAAGGGAATACAGCGAAGGACGTTAAAGCGCTCTGACAATCCCAATGTTATTTTTGGGCGTGATTTTGAGAATGAGAGCATTAATATCGAAGAAATCTGGGGCGAGATGGGTGAAGTGGTGATAAAAGGCAAAGTGCGTGCATTGGAAACCCGTGAAATCCGCAATGAGCGTACAATTGTAAGTTTTGAAATCACAGACTTTACAGATACCATTAAGGTAAAAATGTTTGTGCACAATGAACATCTTGCAGAACTTACAGCAGATTTAAAAATTGGTGCATTTTTGAAAATAAAAGGTGTCACAGTAAATGACACGTTTGATAGAGAGCTGACAATTGGATCGGTGGTCGGCGTTATGAAAATTCCTGATTTTACGACGGCGCGCATGGACAATAGTACGAGAAAGCGTGTGGAGTTGCACTGTCATACCAAGATGAGTGATATGGATGGTGTTTCGGATGTCAAGGATATTATTAAGCGCGCCAAAAAGTGGGGACACAAGGCTCTTGCAATCACAGACCACGGTTGTGTGCAGGCTTTTCCAGATGCGAATCATGCCCTTGATCACGGAGATGACTTTAAGGTTATCTATGGTGTGGAAGGATATCTGGTTGATGACCTTAAAGAGATTGTGACCAATGACAAAGGGCAATCTCTCAGTGATACATTTGTAGTATTTGATATTGAGACGACGGGGTTTTCACCAGTTACGAACCGTATTATAGAGATTGGTGCGGTCAAGGTGAAAGACGGACAGATCACAGACCGCTTTTCGACATTTGTCAATCCAGAAGTGCCAATACCATTTGAGATTGAAAAGCTGACCAGTATCAATGACAGTATGGTAATGGATGCGGAGACGATTGAGGTAGTGTTGCCAAAGTTTCTGGATTTTGTGGGAGATGCGGTTCTTGTGGCACACAACGCAAACTTTGATGTGAGTTTTATTAGAGAAAATGCAGAAAGACAGCAGATTCCTGTGAATTTCACTTATGTGGACACAGTTGGTATTGCGCGGATGCTGTTGACAGGACAGGCGAAGTACACGCTGGATGCAGTTGCAAAAACGCTAAAGATTTCACTAGAAAACCATCACAGGGCAGTTGACGATGCAGAGTGCACCGCAGAAATTTTTATGAAATTTATTAATATGCTGGAAAAGGAGGAAGTCTACACGCTTGAAGCATTGAACGAGATGGGTAAGTCGAGCGTGGAGGCAGTCAGAAAACTTCATTCATTTCACATTATTATATTGGCAAAAAATCAGACAGGACGCATTAATCTGTACAGGCTTGTGTCGGAGTCTCATCTGACATATTTTTATAAAAGACCATTGATTCCAAAAAGTTTGATTCTAAAATATCGAGAAGGGCTTATTTTAGGAAGTGCCTGCGAGGCGGGAGAATTGTTTAGCGCGTTGTTGGACGGACAGAGCGAGGAACAGATTGCGCGCATTGTAGATTTTTATGATTATCTTGAGATACAGCCGATTGGAAACAATCGATTTATGATTGCGTCGGAACGGCATAGGGATATTAACTCGGAGGAGGATTTAATCGCGTTAAATAAGCGCGTTGTTAAACTTGGAGAGCAGTTTCAGAAACCGGTGGTTGCCACCTGCGATGTGCATTTCTTGGACCCAGAAGATGAGGTGTACAGGCGCATTATAATGACAGGAAAAGGATTTAAGGATGCAGATGATCAAGCACCGTTATATCTGCGCACGACGGAGGAGATGTTAGATGAATTTTCTTATTATCTGGGCAGTGAGAAGGCGGAGGAGATAGTAATCACAAACACAAATATGATTGCGGATATGTGTGACAGAATCGCGCCAGTGCGTCCAGATAAATGTCCGCCAGTCATTGAGAATAGCGACCAGCAGCTCACAGATATCTGTTACAGGAAAGCGCATGAGATGTACGGTGACGAGCTTCCTGACATTGTGGAGGCAAGGCTGAAACGGGAGTTAAACTCAATTATTAGCAACGGCTTTGCCGTGATGTATATTATTGCGCAGAAGCTTGTTTGGAAGTCTGTGGAGGATGGCTATCTAGTGGGGTCGCGCGGGTCTGTCGGTTCTTCCTTTGTGGCGACTATGGCGGGGATTACAGAAGTGAACCCGCTCAGTCCACACTATTATTGTAAGAATCGCCATTACAGTGATTTTTATTCAGATGAGGTCAAAAAATTTGCTGGAATGGCGGGCTGTGATATGCCTGACAAGCTCTGTCCAGTCTGTGGAGAAAAACTGATCAAGGACGGTTTTGATATTCCATTTGAGACGTTTCTCGGCTTTAAAGGAAACAAAGAGCCAGATATTGACTTAAATTTTTCTGGAGAATATCAGAGTAAAGCGCACAAATACACGGAGGTTATCTTTGGTTACGGTCAAACTTTCCGCGCGGGGACAATCGGTACATTGGCGGACAAGACAGCTTTTGGATATGTGAAAAATTATTATGAGGAGCGCGGGAAGCATAAGAGAACCAGCGAGATCAACCGTATTGTGGAGGGATGTGTGGGTGTGCGGCGCACCACAGGGCAGCATCCAGGCGGTATTGTAGTGCTTCCAGTGGGAGAGGAGATTAATTCTTTTACTCCAGTTCAGCATCCTGCGAATGATATGACAACAGATACTATCACGACGCATTTTGACTACCATTCGATAGACCATAATCTATTAAAGCTTGATATTCTCGGGCACGACGATCCAACCATGATTCGTATGTTACAAGATTTAACGGGCATTGATCCGACAACAATACCACTTGACGATAAAGAAGTTATGTCGCTTTTTCAAAATACATCAGTGCTTGGCATCACACCAGAAGATATTGGCGGATGCAAGTTAGGGTGTCTTGGTATTCCTGAGTTTGGCACAGATTTTGCAATGCAGATGGTTATTGATGCACAGCCAAAATATTTTTCGGATCTGGTAAGGATATCAGGGTTATCACATGGAACAGACGTTTGGCTCGGCAATGCACAGACATTGATTCAGGAAGGAAAAGCAACAATTTCCACAGCGATTTGTACGCGCGACGATATTATGACATATCTGATTGGTATGGGACTGGATTCCGAGGAATCCTTTAAGATTATGGAGGCAGTGCGAAAAGGAACCGTCGCAAAAGGCAAGTGCGGTAATTGGGCTGAGTGGAAGCAAGATATGCTGGATCATAATGTGCCAGACTGGTATGTGTGGTCGTGTGAGAAGATTCAGTATATGTTTCCAAAGGCACATGCGGCGGCGTATGTCATGATGGGCTGGCGTATTGCGTATTGCAAAATTAATTACCCGCTGGCGTACTATTGTGCTTTTTTCAGTATCCGCGCTTCGGCGTTTTCCTACGAGACAATGTGTCTGGGGCGTGAGAAACTAGAGCGTGTTATGACAGAGTATAAAAAGCGAAGCGACAGTCTTTCTAATAAGGAGCAGGATGCGCTAAAAGATATGCGTATTGTTCAGGAGATGTATGCAAGGGGCTTTGAGTTTGAGCCACTTGATATTTTCAAGGCACACTCACGGAATTTTCAGATTGTCAACAATAAAGTGATGCCATCGTTAAGCAGTATTGAGGGGCTTGGCGAGAAGGCGGCGGATGCGATTATGGAGGCGGCAAAGGATGGACCATTTTTGTCAAAAGATGATTTTCGGAGTCGAACGAAGGCGTCTAAGACGGTAGTAGATTTAATGGCGGATTTAGGATTATTGGGGGATATTCCAGAGTCAAATCAGATAAGTCTGTTTGATTTGGTCGGATAAACAAAGAAAATTTTATAAAAATGGAGACTGTTATTGTTGCATTTTAACAAGAATAGCCTCTTATTTTTATGTCGTTTTACAAAAGTTGGTGATTATTTTAATCATTCTATACAACTTTTTGTAAAAAAAGTAAGAATGAATATTATAAATTTTTTGGCAAGATGAAATAAACTCTTGTTATTTCATTTCTTTTCATGTAAAATGAAAGTGAAAGTGGCGCGACCGCTTATAAACAAAAAAGCCCGCAAATTTGTTCGTTTTTTCTTGCAGGTGCAGTTAGCGTGGAGGTGGACAAACAGGGTAGAATACTAATACCGTCTGTATTAAGGGAGTTTGCAGCACTGGATAAAGAAGTTGTTCTCGCAGGAGTTGGCGGATGAATTGAGATCTGGAGTAAAGACCGGTGGGAGGAAACTTTAAAGTACGACGATATGGAGGAGATTGCACAACACATGTCTGAATTTGGACAAATGTTTTAGCATGTATCCGTAGAAAGGAACCGTAGTATGGAGATGGAATTTAAGCACACATCGGTATTGCTTGAAGAGACGATCAAAGCATTGGATATCAAACCTGATGGCGTTTATCTGGACGGTACGCTCGGGGGTGGAGGACATGCCTTTGAGGTGTGTAAAAGATTAGGGGAAAAAGGGCATTTTTATGGAATAGACCAAGATGAGGCCGCCATAGAAGCAGCCAGCAAACGACTGGAAGAATTTGGGGAAAAAGTTACTATTTTTAGAGATAATTACTGCAATGCAGGAGAGTTGCTCAGGGAAAATGGAGTGAAGTATGTCGATGGCATAATCCTTGATTTAGGTGTGTCATCTTATCAACTTGACACGGTGGAGCGTGGATTTACCTACAAACAAGATACCCCTTTAGATATGCGCATGGATCAGCGGCAGAAATTGACAGCGAGAGATATTGTCAATGACTATGAAGAGCAGGCGCTGTATCAGGTTATTAAAAATTACGGAGAAGATCAGTTCGCAAAAAATATTGCAAAACATATTGTTCAGGCAAGGGAACAAAAGCCGATAGAGACAACTTTTGAGTTAAATGAAATTATTAAGGCAGCAATTCCAGCAAAGATGCGCGCCTCGGGAGGACACCCTTCCAAAAGAACTTTTCAGGCGCTTCGCATAGAGTGCAACCGTGAGTTGGAGGTGCTCAAAGAATCTCTGAACGGCATGATTCATCTGTTAAATTCACAAGGGAGACTGTGTATTATCACATTTCATTCGCTGGAGGATCGGATTGTAAAAAATTTTTTTAGAGAGATGGAAAATCCGTGTACTTGTCCGCCAGAATTTCCAGTGTGTGTCTGTGGGAAAATTCCCTATGGGAAGGTGATATCACGCAAGCCAATTCTGCCTTCGCCGGAGGAAGTAGAAATCAATCCGCGCTCAAAAAGTGCAAAGCTCAGAGTTTTTGAGCGGATATAAGACATACAATCCGTTTGCTTATCATCTTAATAAGGAAAGGATATGTTTAGAATGAGACATGCCAATTCAACTACAAGGACAAGACAAAGTACGGGCAGTCAGGGCAGAATACGAAATTCCAATCAGAATTATAATTATGTAGAAGGAAGTGCGGTTAGAAAACTGCAAACTGCTCCTGCTAGACGGGAAAAGAAAAGACCAGCTTCCCGCACACAGTCTGTGCGCCGAACAAGAATAAAAGCTGTTCCCATGAACAAAGGCTATATTGCGGTGGCGGCAGTAGCGTTTGTGATAGTCTGTGTGGTACTTATAGGTTATGTAAAGCTGCAATCGGATATAACGAATCATATTACAAGTATTTCTAAACTTGAGAGTCAGCTAAACGAAATGCGTCTTGCCAATGATGAGACTTACACAAAAATTATGAGTAGCATTGACCTTGAGGAAATTAAACGTATTGCAGTCAATGAGCTCGGAATGAAATATGCAAAAGAAGGACAGGTTGTGGAATACACTGGCGAGGGCAATGATTATGTGCGTCAGTATGGGGCATTACCTGAGTAAAATACAATAGGTGCAGGTGAATTTGATGGCAGAGAGACGTAGAAATCAAAGAGTCAGCACAAGAGCCGACAGAAAAAGGAGACGCAGGCGCAGGGCAAGTTTAAACAAAGTGAAATCAATGAAGCTGGCAGTGATGATGCTGATCATACTGCTGGCTTTTGCGGGATTGGGGGGGCGTTTGTATGTGCTTGCCCGAGATAACCAGAATACCTATCAGAAAAAGATACTCTCACAGCAGCGCTATGATTCCAAGACACTGCCCTTTAAACGGGGAAGTATTCTCGATGTGAATGGTACAATTCTTGCAGCGAGTGAGAAGGTGTATAATGTAATTCTTGACTGTAAAGTTATGCTTGATGATGAGTTGAATGAGGAACCTACATTAAATGCACTTTCTGAATGTTTTGGGTTGGATTTGTCGGAGCTACGAAAATTTGTAAAGGAAAATCCTAACTCACAGTATCGCGTGCTTAAGAAAAGGATTACCTATGATGAAATGAGTCCTTTTTTGGAGCGAAAAAATGCGCACAATGAGGAAGCGGCCAAAAAAAAGGGAGACGAGAAGATTGGCATAATTGACGGTGTGTGGTTTGAGGAGGAATATATTAGGCGCTATCCAAATAAAACGCTTGCCTGTGATGTAATTGGTTTTACAGGTACAGATAACAATGGTACGTTTGGCCTAGAGGAGTACTACAATGATACCCTCAATGGTACGAACGGCAGAGAGTACGGATACCTCAATGATGATGCAACATTAGAGCGCACCACGGTACCCGCAGTGGACGGGAGTACGCTTGTGACCACAATTGATGCTAATATTCAGGCGATCTGTGAGAAATATATCAGACAGTTTAATGATGAGCATTTAAATGAAGCAAGGGAGGGACTTGGCGCATACAATATCGGTGTGATTATTCAGGATTGTACAAACGGCGATATTAAGGCAATGGCAAGCTATCCAGATTTCGATCTCAATAATCCAAGAGACATATCTGCGTATTACTCAGAAGAAGAACTTGCAGAACTGGAGTCAGACCAAGAAGCATATTATAAAGTATTAAATGAATTATGGCGTAATTTTTGTATATCGGATACTTATGAGCCAGGATCTACGGCGAAGGCAATTACGTTGGCTACAGGAATTGAGACAGGAAGAATTCTTGGAAATGAATCATATTCGTGTGGCGGTTCGCTGAATGTGGCAGATCATAATATTCGTTGTAATGTTCGTTCCGGTCATGGGACTCTTGGGGTTAGCGGTGCTTTGGAACAGTCTTGCAATGTGGCATTTATGAAAATGGGCGAGGCAATCGGCGCAAAACTTTTGTTGCAGTTTGAACAAATTTTTAATATTGGTTTAAAGACAAATATTGATCTTGCTGGAGAACCTATAACGGCATCACTTGTGTTTAATGAGAGTTCTATGAATGCTTCGGAGCTTGCGACTGCTTCTTTTGGACAGGGGTTCAATGTCACAATGATCGAGATGATTACAGCATTCTCTTCTATTGTCAATGGAGGATATTACTATGAGCCGCATGTGGTTAGTAAGATTACAAATTCCAATGGTGACACAATCAAAAACATTGAGCCAAGAGTGTTGAAACAGACAATATCTGCAACGACTTCCGAACAGATGCGTCAATATCTGTACGCAGCGGTTGCGCAAGGAACAGGACGGTCTGCGCGTCCAGCGGGATATGCAATTGGTGGCAAGACAGGGACTGCGGAGATGGTTCCGCGTGACCATACGAACTATGTTGTATCTTTTATTGGATTTGCACCGGCAGATGATCCCCAGATTGCAATTTACTGTGTGGTAGACCGGCCGAATGTGGCAGATCAACCTCATGCGACATACGCCACAGGAATTGTTAGAAATATTTTGACAGAGGTGCTCCCTTACCTTCATATTGCTAAGACGGAGGAGATGACTATCGCAGAACAGGAGGAAATTGACAGGCTTCTAGGAAGTGTTGTGCAAGAAGAGACGCCGGAAGGTGAAGATGGGAATACTGAGGGAGACTCTGCGGAAGGGCAACAGGCGCCAAATGGTGAGAATAATAATCCGACTGGAGAGGAAGGCGGCGGTGAGCCTGCCTATGTGGTTGATCCAGATACAGGAGAGTTGGTGAATCCAGATACGGGTGAGAAAGCTCAGATGGACTATAGTACAGAGGACAATAATAACAATTCAGGTGGTGGAGGGACTAGCCCTCCGCAGAACTGAGCAGATTTGTTTTAACATATATAGAAACCCGTATTCATAAAATAATAGTGATATAAAAATTTTATGAATAGAGGTAAGAATGGCGAACCAGAACAGTACAGGAAGACGAAATATGACCGTACAGAAAAAAAAGACTTTTGTACTGTGTGTTGTGTCTGTGGTGGTGCTTTTGCTGCTCGGTGTGCGTGTAGGTTATCTGATGTTGATACGTTCGGATTACTACACAGCGCGTGCCACTGACCTGCACGAACGGGAACGTGATATCAAGGCTGCAAGGGGAAGAATTATTGATGCGACAGGAACTGTCCTGGCAGACAACAAGACTGTCTGTACGATATCCGTTATTCATAGCCAAATTCAAGAGCCAGAGCAGGTAATTGATATGTTGTGCCGCGAATTAGGGCTTTCTGAGGAATATGTGCGCAAACGTGTGGAAAAATACAGTGCTAGAGAGCGCATAAAAAGTAATGTGGAGAAGGAAATCGGGGACAGAATACGAAATTATGATATGGCGGGAGTGAAAGTGGATGAGGACTACAAACGGTACTATCCATATGATGATTTGGCATCGAAAGTGCTAGGATTTACGGGCGGAGATAATCAGGGAATTATTGGTCTGGAAGTAGCCTACGAAAAGTATTTGACAGGCAAAAAAGGGCAGATTCTCACACTGACAGATGCGAGAGGGATTGAGCTTGACGGCATGGGAGAGCGAAGAAAGGAACCCGTGGCAGGTAAGGACCTCTATATTAGTCTTGATGTGAATATTCAGAAGTATGCAACACAACTTGCAAAGCAGGCGTATGAGACAAAACAGGCAGCCGGAGTATCTATTATTGTGATGAATGTCAACAACGGTGAGATTCTTGCGATGGTGGATGTGCCAGAGTTTCACTTAAATGAACCATATACATTGATAGAGGAGTTTCAGGTGCAGCAGGAGACTACCGAGGAGAGCACGCAGGATTTGTTGAATAAAATGTGGAGAAATGGCTGCATTAATGACACTTATGAGCCAGGGTCTACATTTAAAATTATCACGGCGGCAGCGGGATTAGAGAGCGGTGCGGTTCGTCTGGAAGATAATTTCTCTTGCCCGGGGTTTATTGTTGTGGACGACCGAAAGATTCGCTGCCACAAGGTTGCTGGACATGGCGCGGAAGACTTTACCCATGCGGTTATGAACTCCTGTAATCCAGTATTTATTGCGGTAGGACTAAGAATTGGCGTGGAGCGTTACTATGAGTATTTTACGAAGTTTGGCTTGAAACAAAAGACAGGGATTGACCTGCCAGGGGAGGCAGGAACAATCATGCATCAATTGGATAAGATTGGTAATGTGGAGCTTGCAACGATTTCATTCGGTCAGTCTTTTCAGATTACACCAGTGCGGTTGATGACGACAGTGGCAGGATTGATTAATGGTGGAAATTTAGTGACGCCTCACTTTGGAGTCAAGGCGGTAAATGCGGACGGCACGTCCGTTGATGAGTTTGCATATCCAATATCAGAGGGAATTGTATCGGCAGATACGACTGAGAAATTAAAATATGTTTTGGAGCAAGTTGTGGAGAATGGCGGTGGTAAAAATGGCTATGTGGAAGGATTTCGGATAGGTGGCAAAACAGCCACAAGCCAGACGCTTCCGCGGGGAAGTGGAAGGTATATTGCTTCTTTTTTGGGATTTGCACCGGCGGATAATCCAAAAGTGATGGCGCTTGCCATTATTGACACACCGCAAGGGACTTATTATGGAGGACAGATAGCAGCGCCAGTTGTGCGCCAGTTGTTTGAGAATATTCTTCCATATCTTGATGAGATTGATTATCAATAGAACGTACATTTGATTTTATAAGGGAAGGATTGAAGAAGAATTTATGATTGAGGTCAGAAATAAACGCGTGATAGTAGTCGGAACGGGAAAGAGTGGCATTGGTTCTGCTGTGCTACTTGAGAAAAACGGCGCGCTGCCAGTTCTGTATGATGGGAATGAAAAGGCAGATATTGACGCAGTGAAGGCTTTGATGCGTGAACGTCTTGGGTATGATACCAAGGCAGAATTTCATATTGGAGCGTTTCAAAACGAAATTACAGAGGGCGTAGAACTGGCGGTGCTCAGTCCAGGGGTGCCTGTTGACGCGGACTTTGTGGTGTATATGAAGACACAGGGAATCCATATCTGGGGAGAGATTGAACTTGGCTATCACTATGCAAAGGGCAGAGTGCTTGCAATTACAGGAACAAACGGAAAGACGACAACAACATCATTGGTAGGACAGATTATGCAGGAGTACTACAATGATGTTTATATTGTAGGCAATATTGGCAATCCCTATACAGAAGCGGCGCCGCTTATGAGTGCAGACACGGTATCGGTTGCAGAAATATCGAGTTTTCAGCTTGAGACGATTGAAAACTTCCACCCACAAGTATCCGCAATTTTAAATATTACTCCAGATCATTTAAATCGTCATCATACAATGGAAAATTATGTGTTGGCAAAAGAAGCAGTGACAAGAAATCAGACAAAAACAGATTTTTGTATTTTGAATTATGAGAATGAATATACCAGAAAGTTTGGAGATAGATGTCCGGCAGAGGTAATCTATTTCTCATCGGCACAAAAATTGGAAAATGGTCTTTATTATCAAGGAGAAGAAATTTATTTAGCTACTAATGGTACAGCGAAATATCTTTTAAATGTAAAGACAGATATGAATTTGGTAGGAATTTGCAATATTGAAAATGTAATGGCAGCAATTGGAATTAGTATGTGTGCAGGTGTCCCAATGAAAAATATTTTGGATACCATTCGTCGGTTTGTTGCAGTGGAACATCGAATCGAATATGTTGCGACCAAGAGAGGGGTTAAGTATTACAATGATTCCAAGGCAACCAATACAGACGCGGCGATTCAGGGAATCAAAGCGATGGATAGGCCAACAATCCTAATTGGAGGAGGATATGACAAGGGCAGTACCTATGATGACTGGATACATTGTTTTGACGGAAAAGTGAAGAAGTTGGTTTTGATTGGACAGACGCGGGAAAAAATAGCAGATTGTGCGATAAAGTGTGGATTTTTGAAGGAGAATATTCTCTTTGCAGATACTTTTGTGGAGGCGTTAGAGATTTGTGTGCGAGAGGCTGCGGCTGGAGATGCAGTGCTTTTGTCGCCTGCCTGTGCAAGCTGGGGAATGTTTCCAAATTATGAAGTGCGCGGCAAACAATTCAAGGAGTATGTAAATCGTCTGGAGGAGTGATAATGTGGCAAGACAAACAATTAAATTCCGCAGCAGTAAACACAATATGGACTATGTATTGCTGACAGTGGTATTATTTTTGGTCGGATTCGGTCTACTGATGATTTACTCTGTCAGTTCTTATGAGGCGGGAGTAGAACGTGGAAATTCAGCTTTTTTTCTACAGAATCAGGCACAGAATACAGTTGTTGGGTTTATCGCTCTATTTATTATGATTAAGTTTCCTTACAAGGCACTTCAGAAAATGGATGTCATGGCAATCGTTGTCTCTGCGATATTGATTATATTGGTGAAATCGCCAATCGGTGTCAGCAGAAATGGTGCAAGTCGATGGATCAACGTGGGAATCACTACTTTTCAGCCTGCAGAGGTTGCAAAGATTGGTGTTATTATCTATCTTGCAAGCATTATCCAGCGATTGGAAAGCCTTGGAAAAAATGTTATTAGAACACCGAAGGGACTTGCGGTTATTTTGGTGCCGCCCACGGTGATAGCAGGTCTTGTCTATGCATTGACCAACAATTTAAGTTCGGCGATTATTATTATGGGAATTGCAGTTGCTATGCTTTTTGTGGCGGTGCCAGATTACAAATGGTTTGTTGCAATTGGCGTAACTGGTATTGCGATGGTGACGGCACTTGTCATGTATGTATCTGGTGCAGATGCATCGGATTCTAACTTCCGTCTGGCACGTGTCAAAGCATGGCTTGAACCAGAGGCTTTTAGCACAGATAAGGCATTTCAGACATTGCAGGCATTGTATGCAATTGGTTCTGGCGGTATCTGGGGAAAAGGGCTAGGGCAGAGTATGCAGAAAAGAGGTTTTCTGCCAGAAGCGCAGAATGACATGATTTTCTCTATTATTTGTGAAGAGTTGGGATTGTTTGGAGCACTGGCAATTATTCTATTATTTGTGGTGCTTATCTGGAGCTGTATGGTGATTGCCAACAAAACTGTAGATCGTTTTGGAGCACTTTTGGTTGTTGGGGTGATGGCACACTATGCGATACAGGTAATATTGAATATTGCAGTTGTGACCAACACAATACCCAATACAGGTATTACACTACCGTTTATAAGTTACGGAGGAACTTCGACATTGTTTTTGTTGACAGAGATTGGTATTGTGCTAAATGTGAGCAAAAGTTGTCGGTAGCTGTTACTATTTACTCTATAGAAATAGACTTTTTGTGATTCGTTGACATTTTTAATAGTTTCCTGCATATAATATTATGATTGATATAATGATGTGGTGAAGCCTATGCCCCATTTTGACAGGGACAGTAAGTCGATATGGATAGAGGGAAAAAGGCCGCTTAGCGGCAGAGTACAAATACAGGGGTCGAAAAACGCAGCGCTTCCGATACTGGCGGCATGTATGTTAATACCTGGGAAGTGTGTGCTAAGAGGTTGTCCTGATATCACAGATATCAAGTGTATGTGTAGTCTTTTGCAAAGTACTGGTGCAGAAATCAAACTATGTGGTGTGCAGACAGGAAATCAGATTATAATCGATACGCGAAATGTGAGGGAACATCGACTTCCCGAAAAGTATGTTTCTGCTATGCGTTCTTCTGTGGTGTTGATGGGAGCGATGCTTGGACGGATCGGCGAAGTCTGCGTCAATTATCCTGGCGGTTGTGTGATTGGCGAGAGACCAATTGATCTGCACTTGTATGGATTGGAAAAGCTTGGCGCACAGATATGGATAGAGGGGAATCATATTCACGCGTATGCTGACGAATTGAAAGGGGCGGTGATTGAATTGCCGTTTCCAAGTGTGGGAGCAACGCAAAATATTATTATGGCAGCGGTGACAGCGCAGGGGACGACCGTGATTAAAAATGCGGCGCGGGAGCCAGAAGTTACAGAGTTGTGTAAATTTTTGAATCGGGCGGGCGCCAAGATTGATTATGCAGGTGCGTTTTTGCCAGAGGGAAGGATTATCATTCATGGGGTAGAATTATCCAGGCTTCATGAAGTTTCGTATGAGATTATCACAGACCGAATTGTTGCGGGAACTTACCTGCTTGCTGCGTTGGCAGTGGGTGGAGAGGTGACACTGGAAAATATTCCCATCGGACAACTGGATAGTATCTGTGATATTATAACAAGGATGGGGGCGACGATTGCCTTAGATGAGGACAGGAATGAGGTGACAATCTATGCAGGTGACAGGAGTAAAATTATCAACATTCCATACATAGAAACACAAGTATATCCGGCATTTCCAACAGACCTTCAGTCACCGTTACTCGCGACAGCGTGCATAACAAAGGGACAGTTAAAAGTGCGGGAAAAGATTTTCTCTAGCAGATTTCGCATTGTGGAAGAACTGCGGCGGATGGGCGCAGATGTGACTGTGGATGAAGATTTGGCGGTGGTCACAGGCGTCAAAGAACTGGAGGGGCGCACTGTTATAGCGCGAGAGCTAAGAGGCGGTGCAGCGCTTGTCATAGCAGGTCTGTGTGCGTCTGGTATCACAACAGTTGCTGATGCAGGGTACATTGAGAGAGGATATCAGAATATTGTGGGAGACCTTACAAAGCTTGGAGCGCGTATCAGATATAGTGATTGATATGGGGAAAGGGCATAATGAGGAAACGGACTGAGAAAAAAACAGTTGAGAAAAAAAACAGTGCGATTGCAAAAATGCCAGATATAAGAACGAAAGTACGTGTTATTATCGTGTTGGGGATTCTCAATATATTGCTTGCGACATCTTATTTTGTATTGACACACTACGCGGTCAAAACGGTTCAAGTAGATGGTAACAAACACTATTCTGCCGAGGAGATTAAGGCGATGGTCATGACAGGCTATCTCGGGGACAATTCCCTCTATCTGTCTCTCAAATATAAAAATAAGGGGATAGAGGGGGTTCCTTTTGTGGAGACGATGGATGTTGTGGTTCAGTCAAATGACACAATACGAATCAATGTGTATGAGAAAGCACTTGCAGGATATGTGCAGTATCTAGGGAGATATATGTATTTTGACAATGCGGGAGTTGTGGTTGAGGCATCTAAAGTTACAACCAAAGGAATACCACAGGTGACAGGGCTTGATTTTGATCATGTGGTGCTCCACGAGAAACTTCCAGTGGAGAACAGTCAGATTTTTCAAAATATACTGACTATCACAAAATTGCTCAATAAATATGATGTTCTGTGTGACAGAATACAGTTTGATAGAAACTATAATGTTATGCTTGGATATGATGAGGTGATGGTCGATATTGGCGCTCTGGAAAATCTGGATGAGAAACTGATGCAGCTTCCGCAGATTTTGCCATCACTGGTGGGAGAACGAGGAACACTTGACCTGCGAAATTATACGGCGGACCGAAAAAGTGTCACTTTTGAGCGAGGGAAATAAAGGTTTGTGCTGAATTGAGAAAAGAAAAGTAAAAAATAGGTTGATTAATTGCTAAAAAAATTATATGATAAGTTAGATGGAATTTAATAGGAATTATGAAGGAGGAAGGAAACTTGCTCGAAATTAGATCAAACGAAACAGATGCCGCGGCAAGGATAATAGTAGTAGGGGTAGGCGGTGCAGGAAACAATGCCGTAAACCGAATGATAGATGAGAAAATAACCGGTGTTGAATTTATAGGTGTAAATACAGATAAGCAGGCTTTACAGCTATGCAGAGCACCAAAGCTTCTACAGATTGGTGAAAAATTGACGAAAGGGCTTGGCGCTGGCGCAAAACCTGAAGTTGGAGAGAAGGCAGCGGAGGAGAGCTCAGAGGATATCAAAGAAGCGTTGAAGGGTGCCGATATGGTATTTGTCACTTGTGGTATGGGTGGCGGAACGGGTACTGGCGCGGCGCCGATTGTGGCGGCGATCACGAAGGAAATGGGAATCTTAACGGTTGGCGTTGTCACCAAACCTTTTAAATTTGAGGCGCGCACGCGAATGACCAATGCGCTGGCCGGAATTGAAAAATTGAAGCAGCATGTAGATACTCTGATTATCATTCCAAATGACAAGCTACTTGAGATTGTTGACAGGCGGACAACCATGCCAGATGCGTTGCGGAAGGCAGATGAAGTGCTTCAGCAGTCAGTGCAGGGCATCACTGATCTCATTAATGTGCCTTCTGTTATCAATCTTGATTTTGCAGATGTACAAACTGTTATGAAGGAAAAAGGTATTGCACATATTGGCATTGGTTATGGAAAAGGTGAGGAAAAGGCTAAGGATGCAATTGAGATGGCTGTCAATTCCCCTCTTTTGGAAACGACGCTCAAAGGGGTGACAGATGTCATTCTTAATATTTCTGGTGATATCTCTATTTTTGACGCGAATGATGCCGCAAGTTATATACAGGAGATTGCAGGGGAAGATATCAATGTTATCTTTGGCGCGATGTACAATGAGGACATGTCTGACTCTTGTACCGTTACTGTGATTGCGACCGGAATTGTTGAGACACCGCCTGAGGTACCAGTTAATAATATGGGAAGAATTAACAGTAATTTTTCAGTACGGCCGAACAATATGCCTAACACGCAGACAAGACCAAGGCCGCAGGCGCCATCAGGAATTACACCGATACAGCCTAATATTGGACAGACACCTCAGCCAGGTGTTCAGCCAAAGCCATTCAATGGCATGAAACCTCAGCCAGATTTGAGAAGCAATGTGAAGGAGCAAACCTTGAACATACCAAGCTTTTTGTCCAAACGTTAGAAATGTAAGAATCATAAAAAGTCGAAAAATAAACATTGTTTTGTCCCATGCTTTGACAAAAAAGCATGGGATTTTTTTGTATAATCCATTTAGACGGACGGAGGTGATACGAATTTATGAGGTATATATTGACATTTTTCTGGTACAGAATGTTCTGATGGATATGCAGTTGCTGATTTTGACGCTTCTGCTCTTAAAGGAGAAAATTATATTCCGCAGAGTGTTTGCAGCCTCCTTAATAGGAGGAATAGGCGCAGTGATAATTCTAATATCTGGGATTGGATTTCAGATTGCCTATATTTTGTTGGTGCTTGCATTAGATGCAGCAATGCTTTTTATCTGCATTGGTCAATCTATCAAGTGTGGGCTAGCGGTCCGAAAGCTCGTTATGGGAATTATTTATCTGCATGGTATGGTCTTTGCTTATGGAAAGCTTATGGAATGCATAGCGCGGCTTGTGGGGGAACGATATGCGCAAATTTTAGTGCCGGCAGCGATTGCAGGCATTGTGCTATTTATCCTTGCTTATCGCAGAATTGTGGAATCAAGGCACATATATGAGGTGACATTGACAGAGGAGGGGGAGAATGTTGTATATAAGGCATTGTTTGATACAGGAAATTTCCTGACAGACCCTATATCCGGGAAACCGGTATCTGTTGTGGAAGAGACAGATATAACAAGAAGATGGTTGGAAATGTACCCACAGAAATACAAAATTATCCCCTATCAGAGCGTTGGGAGAGCGCATGGGATTCTGGAAGGGATTGTAGTTGATGAACTGATGATTCAAAAGGAAAGGGAACAGGTGGTGAAAAAAGGAGCGGTGATAGCCCTTTATAAAGGGAAATTGTCAGGGGACGGAGCGTTTCAGATGATATTAAACCGCAGCCTAAATGGATAGAAAATAGAAGATGGAGGAAGTTTCAGAATGATCATAAAGCTATATTTACCGGGAAAAATGCGGTTGACACTGTGGAAAAAAAGCATAAAAAACGCGATGGGAAATGAGATTCATTATATTGGTGGGTCTGAGGTGTTGCCACCGCCACTTGAGAGCGAGGATGAAAACAGAGCAATTAACGGGCTTGAGACAGAACATGCAAACGAGGCAAGGGCACTTTTAATAGAACATAATTTGAGGCTTGTCGTATATATTGCAAAGAAGTTTGACAATACTGGCGTTGGTGTTGAGGATTTGATTTCTATTGGCACAATAGGACTGATCAAGGCGATTAATACGTTTAACCGGAGCAAGAATATTAAGCTTGCAACTTATGCATCGCGATGCATTGAGAATGAGATTCTGATGTATTTGAGAAGGAATAGTAAAACAAAATTGGAGGTTTCAATAGATGAACCTTTGAATGTCGACTGGGATGGCAATGAGCTTTTGCTTTCCGATATTCTTGGAACAGACGAAGATGTTATCTACAAAGATTTGGAGAGTGAGGTAGAGAGAAGTCAGTTGAAACGGGCAATTTCCAAACTGGGTGAGAGAGAGAGAACTATTATTATGTTGAGATTTGGTCTGAACAATCCAGATGATATGGAGATGACACAAAAGGAAGTAGCGGATTATCTTGGAATATCCCAGTCATATATCTCACGGCTTGAGAAGAAGATTATGAAGCGATTAAAAAAAGAGATGGCAAGCTAAGAGATTGAGAATAAAAGTGTATTTACACCCTTGTACATATGTTGGCAGAAGCCCAAATAGGCAGTGCTGACATACGAAAAACAAGGAGGAGTATAAATATGGCACTTGGAAAAGTTGAGATATGTGGTGTAAATACAGCAAAGCTTCCTGTACTAAAAAATGAGGAGAAACAGGCGCTTTTTGCAAAGATAGAACAAGGAGATAAAGAAGCAAGAGAGGAATATATTCGAGGAAATTTGAGATTGGTTTTGAGTGTGATTAAACGGTTTTCCCAATCAAATGAAAATGTGGATGACTTGTTTCAGATAGGCTGTATTGGATTGATTAAGGCAATTGATAATTTTGATTCCAGCCTTGATGTAAAGTTCTCAACCTATGCAGTTCCTATGATTATCGGTGAAATCAGACGTTTTTTACGAGATTCTAGCAATCCGATTCGCGTGAGTCGGTCTTTGAAGGACACGGCCTACAAGGCAATCTATGCGAAAGAAAATCTGACAAGAAAAAATTTGCGCGAGCCGACAATTATGGAAATTTCTGAGGAAATTGGCATACCAAAAGAGGATATTGTGTACGCACTTGATGCAATACAAAATCCAATGAGCTTGTATGAACCCGTGTACACAGAGGGGGGAGACACACTTTATGTGATGGACCAGATCAGTGACAAAAAATGTAAGGAGGAAAATTGGGTTGAGAATATTTCTCTAAGTGAAGCGATGAAGCGGCTTGATGAGCGGGAGAATGAGATTATTAATCTGCGCTTTTTTGAGGGAAAGACACAGATGGAGGTTGCAGAATATATTGGAATCTCTCAGGCACAGGTATCACGGTTGGAAAAAAATGCTTTGCGCACCATGAAAAAATATTTGGCATTCTGACAAATTATGGATATTCAAAAAAATTAACTGACAGACAATATATACTATTGACTTAATCGTAGAAACAATTTAAAATAGAGATTAAGCGGGTAAAGAGTATCAGAATCATTCTGAATTATTGCCCTTACAAAATAACAATAGCATATAGTGTGAAAGGATGTTACTTATGAATGAACAAAAAAAATCAGGTCGCAGGTTTAGCATTAAGTGGCTGGTAATTTCATTAGTCTCATTGCCAATGATGTTGGCATGTATTGTGATTGTGACGGTCTCTACAATGACCCTCAGGCAGGGCATGGAGTCGGAGACTTTCAAGACATTGGAAGGTTTGGCAAGAGGTACAATGCTTGCCCTTGACGGCGTATCTTCAGGTGATTATTCCATGCAAGGAGAGGATTTGTACAAAGGTGATGTAAATCTTTCTCAAAAGATGGGAGATTTGGTTGACCATTACGCGAGCGAAAACAATGCTGAGATTACATTGTTTTTCGGAGATGTAAGACGTGCGACTACAATTCGTGATGCGCAGGGAAATCCAATTGTGGGAACAAAGGCTGATCCAAAGGTTGTTGCAAAGGTTTTAAATGCTGGAGAAGAATATTCCAGGAATGATTTTGTGATTGATGGTGCACTTTATTATGGATTTTATGTTCCAGTGAAAGATAGTACAAATCAAATTGTTGGTATGGTTTGTGCGACAAAGGATAGAGAAACAATCAATAGTTATATTTCTATTAGACAGAGTTTTATCGTAGGCATTGCAGTTGTAATTTATGTAGTTTGCATTTTCTTTGCGACAGTTGTTACGAAGAAAAAGATTCAGTATCCATTGAATATACTTTCAAATGTAGCGAAAAAAATGGCAGGAGGAGATATCAATGTTCATATTGAGTCAACATCGAATGATGAGCTTGGTGATCTGGCAGAAGATTTTGCATTGATGATCAAGACAATTGGAGAACAAGTTCATATAACAGAGCAGGTTGCAGAGGGAGATTTGACTGCAACGTATAAGAAAGCAAGCGAAGATGATGCACTTGGCACAGCGATTGTGAAGATGCTTCGCGATAACAATAGAAATTTATCTACAATTCGTGATGCAGCAGCTAGAATGACTTCAGGGGCGAGTGAGGTTGCAAGTGCAAGCAACTCTTTAGCACAGGGTACGACACAACAGGCAAGTGCGATTGAGGAAATCACAGTTTCTATTGAAGAGATTGCAAATGGTGCAAAAGTAAATGCAGATGATGCGAACAGAGCAAATGAGCTGGTGCAGAATACAAAAGATGGCGCGATTCGTGGAAATGAGCAAATGAAGCAGATGATTGCGGCAATGCAGGATATCAATGAATCTTCAGAAAATATTTCTAAGATTATGAAGGTGATTGATGATATTTCATTTCAGACCAATATTCTTGCATTGAATGCTTCTGTGGAGGCCGCGAGAGCAGGTGTTCATGGAAAGGGATTTGCAGTTGTCGCAGATGAAGTTAGAAGCTTGGCGAATAAATCCGCGGAGGCTGCAAAAGATTCTGCAGTGATGATTGAAGATTCTATCAAGAAGGTAGAGGTTGGTTCCAAGCTTGCAGTGGAAACAGCAGCAGCACTTGAGGAAATCTTATTATCCGTTGAAAATATTGCCTCGATTGTCAGCAACATTGCAGAGGCTTCTGTAAATCAGGCAAGTTCAGTGGGACAAGTAAATGCTGGTATTACACAGATTGCAGATGTGGTGCAGACAAACTCAGCGACTTCAGAACAGTGTGCGGCTGCTAGCGCAGAGCTTTCAAGTCTTGCAGGACAACTTCAAAATGCAGTTGGTAAGTATAAACTTCTCGCAGGAAAAGGCAGAAAGTCGGATTTTGGTTCGGTGTCATCTGATGACAATGATTATATTGATAATGAAAGCATTATTTCGTTGGATTCTGATTTTGGCAAATATTAAAGACAAAATAAGGTGGTTGTTTTCTACCCCGGCACTTTGTTGCCGGGGTAATGTTTCATAATGGGAGAGTAGTGGAAAAATTTTGAAGGTATACATAGCACAGATGTGCGAAGTGCAGGAGGTAAAAGAGCGGCAATTGTGTTCCGTGCTTGATAGAAGCAGAGCGCAGAAGTTGTTTGAAATTCACAATAGGAAAGAACGAATGCGTCATATCTTTGCAGGGCTTTTGCTCCGCTATGCATTTTTGCAGGAAGGCTATGGAATCGATGCATGGCAACAGGTGGAAATTGTAGAGGGAATTTATGGAAAACCATATTTGAAAGCGTATTCGACATTTCAATACAGCTTGTCTCATTCTGGGGAATGGGTTGCGTGTGCAGTGGACACAATGCCTGTGGGGATAGATATACAAGAGATGAAGTCATGGAAAATGACACTGGCCAAGAGATTTTTTCATGAGCAAGAGTACAACAGGCTTCTTGCGCTGCAGGAGTCGGATATAAATAGACAGACAAGGGAGTTTTACTGTATGTGGACTGCGAAGGAGAGTGCAGTAAAATGGAGCGGAAGGGGAATTGGTGGCGGTATCCGGCAGCTTTTGACAGATGCAGACTACAAATTTATCTATGATATTGATCAAAAACAACAAATCAAGATAAAACAGTATCACATTTCAGAAAACTATATTGTCTGTGTATGCAGCGAAAATGACAATTTCCCTGATTTACCACAATTGGTAGATTTGGAATAAAGTAAATGGAGGGAAACAAATGCTAAAAGTAAATGGAAAAAATGCAGTGAAAAAAGGTGAGATAATTTTTCAGGAAGGCGACGAACTGAAACAGATTGGAATTGTTCTTTCTGGAAAAGTGCTCATGCAGGGAAAAAATGTAAAAATAATTCTCCCGCATGGAAGCTATCTGGCATTAAATCTGCTGAACAATCCAGTTTATAGCGCGACTTACACTGCGTTGGAAGACTCTGTAATCTATGCACTTCCGGTAGAAGGAGAGATGACAATACAGAACATTATTGCCAGAAATGCAGATTATCGTGCGATTATGGTTTCTTCTCAGTTTCGGATGGCAGTGGAACTTTATCGAATTAAGTCGAGCTTTAATGAGCGCGCAGCAAGATTGTGTTCCTTTGCACAGAGAAGTTATGAGGAATATAAAGAAATCTGTGCGGCTGTAGGGGTTCCGATAGCAGGCATGGAGGAGCTTGAGGACCTACAACCATATGAGGAGATACAACAGGACAATGAATACAAAATTACATATTATGAGGAAGGCGCCAAAATTCCATTAAATGTGACAAAAATGTACTTTTCGCACAGTGAGACAATGGCACATTTCCAGGTTGATGAGATTACTGAACTTGTAATAGCATTTCTGGAAGAATGTTCTGAGGCAGCAGAATACATTAAGAATCTGATGGATATTATGTGCCTGCGTCCAAGAAATAACCTGTTTGAGCACATTTATGAAAAAGCATATGAGATGAAGGAAAAATCGGACATTCCAAGCGAAGTAGATACGCTTTTAAACGGTATTCTTGATGAGACGGCATTTCATTATAGGGAATTAAAGAGTCAGTCAATCAATGTGCCAGAATTTCATTTGGAATTGTTTAGGGAGAAAGTAAATAGTCTTGTATCAGGCAAAGTGCCTGTTATAGAGACAAAATCGCAAGAAGATCGCGAGGAAGAGATCCAGAGAGATGTAACATCATTAAAGGGGTCTATGGAACAGATTCTTAAATTTGCAGAATTTCATGAGGCAGAGGGTGAAACGCTCAAAAAGAATGTGAATTATCTAGTCAATGTGCCGGACAGAATGTCTGTAGAGGATGATGTCAAAAAGGCAAAGAAGGCGATTACGCCACTGGTATTTAAGCTGTATTTATCTTGCTACCGCAAGATTAAAGAAAGGTTGCTCGACCCACCCAAGGCAGTAGAATTGTTTATGAATTATGGCATGTTGGATGAGCGCCTGTTAGAGGAAGAACATTTACGATTTTTGTGTAGTATTGAGCCAGAAGAGAACAAAGGTCCCTGTCAGGTTGTCACAATGATGGAGTGGCTTGATATGATATATGAAGGAAAACGAGAACCTTCTAAGAGTGAGTTTGATGAAGATTATGCGGAAAGTCTGCGCACACGGAAAAAGCAGGGCGATATTACAGAGAAGGAACAGAAAGAGCTGCTCAGAAATATGGATTGCCGTGTGGAATACGAGATAATGAATATGCAGATGAGCAACTCTCGCACATTGTATGGACAGCCATCTTCCTATATGCCGATTCTTTACAAAGAAGCAATTTTTGGATATCTTGACAAAATTCTAGTAACCAAAAAGAAGATTAATGACAGTGTGTTGCATTTTTCAAAGCTGGATTATTCTGTGTTTTATAGAGAAGTTATTTATTCAAATACAGAACTTAAGATTATTAATGAAACGGTGATGAAAAATGTATATCCAGATGTAATACTGTTTCCATTGTTTGGGACAAACGCATCTATGTGGCAGGAGATTGGAGGAAAAAATAAAGGAACACCAGGTCGATTCTGTTTTCCAATTATGACAAGCTCCAATGTTGATGATTTGATGGTGAAATTGTTTGGGCGTTTTCGTTGGGAGTTGTGCCGTTGCATTCAAGGTATGGCATGGAATGATGTCAAGGTCAAGTCTCTCACGTCAGAATATATGGATTATATTCAGTTCTACCGAAAGAATCGGGATTTGTCAGAAGAAGCGCGGGATAAGGTAAAATTGCAGATTCAAAAGGCAAGAAACAACTCCAGAGAGACGTTTTTGATCGATTATGAAGCCTGGATTAAAAATGAGGCAAATGGTTCTATGAAAATGAACAAAGTGGCGCGAGAGATTCTAGCGACATATTGTCCATTTGAGAAATCTCTTAGAATGAAATTAAATGCTCAGAGGCCATATGAGATAGCGCAGGCGCGAAGTATCCGAAATGCACAAAAAAAGAAACAGGAGTTTGAACTTAAACTGAAGGCATTGCAGAAAGTGACACAGAAAGTTCCTGTTGAGATGATGAATACTTATAAATTTTATGCGGATATGTAAAAAAATGAGTGCTTAGGCACTCATTTTTTATGCACATAGGCACCCATAGGAAGTATGTCAGCAAAGTTGACGAGGCTGTAAAAAATCTTGTGTCTATGAATAAAAAACTTTTCTTGATATGAATTAGATATGTAGAAAAATGTTGTCG